>Ga0182231_1000195_pt1 | contig 14995 bp, 15 predicted proteins | sample G6R1MG_29_FD_129667 | JGI IMG/M metagenome (GOLD analysis project Ga0182231, IMG submission 129667) | Miscanthus phyllosphere microbial communities from Michigan, USA - G6R2_NF_07NOV2016_LD1 MG | ecosystem: Host-associated > Plants > Phyllosphere > Phylloplane/Leaf | place: USA: Michigan...
CAGCGAGGACATCGAGGCACCCATCACCGCCGCGAAGGCGAAGAAGGTCATGCGGGCGGAGGCCGCCGACATGCGGTCCATCCGCATGGAGAAGATGAAGATGAAGGCGAGCGGCGCCAGCATGATCACCCACTTGAGCGGGCTGGTGTAGAGGAGCTGGCCGAACGGGGTCAGCGCCACGCGGCCGGTCGCCGTCTGGGCGACGGCGGCCATGTTGAGGCCGAGCGCCACGAGACCGGAGATCCCGAGGCCGATGACCATGTTGTTGTAGACGCCGAGCATGAAGGTGCGCAGGCCCTGGTCGATGTCGACCTGGGTGCCGGCGTACCCCGTCGGCTGGGCGCCGACCCTGAAGGGGCTGTTGTCGAATGCCATGGGAGATTCCCTTGGAAGCTCTCTCAGCGTGTGATTTTACGAAACGAGGCTCACGCACAGGACCTCTGGCATCCTGAGATGCCTCGCACGGAAATATGTTCCGTCCTCCCCCTTCGCACAAGAGGCCGGCCGAGCTTCACCTGCGGGAATCTCGACCCCAAATGGACTGATTTTATTTCGTTTTATCGGGATTAAAACACGGTTCCTCAGAACTGCCGCAGGTAGGGGGCCGGTTTCTGGCCGAGGATGCGCCAGGTGCCGGCGAGTCCGAGCACCACGGCGAAGACCACGGCCAGCGCCGCCGCCACGAGGGCCCCCGTGAGGTCGAGGGTGAATTCGAGCTTCATCACCCGGGTGACGATGACCCAGCCGGCGAGCGTGCCGGCGAGCAGGCCGAACACGGCCGTGGCGAGGCCCAGCGCCCCGTATTCGAGGGCGTAGGCGGCGAGCAGCCGTCCCCGCGTCGCCCCGAGGGTCTTGAGCACGACGGCGTCGTAGAGGCGGGCGCGATGCCCGGCGGCGAGCGCGCCGGCCAGCACGAACAGGCTCGCCACCACGGCGATGCCGCTCGCCCCGCGAATGGCGATCACCAGCTTGCCGACGACGTCGTTGACCGCCTCCAGGGCTTCCCTGACCCGGATGCTGGTGACCGAGGGGAACGCCCTGGCGACGTCGCGCAGGATGAGGGCCTCGGCTTTGGCGTCCGGACCGCCCGCAAGGGTGAGGGTGGCGAGATCCGAATGCGGCGCCCCCCGGAAGGTGCCGGGCGAGAACACCATGACGAAGTTGATGCCGAGCGAGCGCCACTCCACCTTGCGCAGGTTGGCGACCTTGGCTGTGAGCGTCCGCCCGAGCACGTTCACCGTCACGGTACCGCCGACGGAGAGGTTCAGGCTGCGGGCGAGTTCGGCGTCGAACGAGACCAGGGGCGTGCGGGCTTCCTCGGGCGTCCACCAGGTGCCGGCGACGAGGCGGGAGCCTTCGGGAATATCCTCCGCGTAGGTGATGCCCCGGTCGCCGTCGAGCACCCAGGCGGCGTCCTCCGGCGGCTTGATGGCGGCGGCGGGCACGCCGTCGAGGGCGGTGATGCGTCCGCGCATCATCGGCACCCGCTCGATCTTGGCCCCGGGCGCCTGGGTGCCGAGGAAGGCGTGGAAGCCCTCCGAATCCGCTGCCGGGATGTCGAGGAAGAACAGGTTCGGGGCGCGGGCCGGCAGGGAGTTGCTGAGGGTGTTGCGGACGTTGGCGTCGATGAGGCCGAGGGTCACCAGGAGCGTCACGCCGAGGCCCAGGGACAGGACGATGGCGGGGGTGAGCGCGCCCGGGCGGTGGAGGTTCGCCAGCGCCATCCGGGGGGCGGCCGAGCGCGGGTGCGGCAGGCGTCTCGCCAGCGCCATCAGCCCGAGGGCGACGAGGCGCAGGAGCCCGAAGGCGATGGCGGCGGCGGCGATGAAGATGAGGGCGAGGCGCCGGTCGAACGCGGTGGCCAGCGCCAACGCCACGAGGCCGGCGAGCGCGCCCGCGAGGATCAGCCTGTAGCGCAGGCGTGTCTTCACCGATCCCGGATCGACCACGTCGCGGAACAGGCCCGAGACGGGGATGTCGTGGGCGCGGCCCAGCGGCAGGATCGCGAAGGCCAGCGCCGTCAGCAGGCCGTAGGCGGCGGCGAGCACGAGTTCGCCCGGCGCCACCGTGGGGTTCAGGGGCAGCGGCAGGGAGGTGTGGAACAGAGCGTCGACGGCGAACGGCAGGCCCGCGCCGAGGCCGAGGCCGATGGCGGTGCCGAGGCCGGCGATGAGCATGACCTGGGTGAGGTAGAGGGCGACCACCTGCCCGCCCGGCGCGCCGACGCTCTTCAGGGTGGCGATGGAGCCGCGCTTGCGCTCGACGAAGGCCGCCACCGCGTTGGCGACGCCGACCCCGCCGACGATGAGGGCAGTGAGGCCGACCAGGGTGAGGAACTGGGTGAAGCGCTCGATGCTCTTGGCGAAGCGCGGATCGGCGTTAGAGCGGGCGCGCATCTCCCAGCCGGCGTCGGGGGCGGCGGCCGCGATGGCGGCGGCCCGGCGGTCGAGGTCGGCGTCGCTCAGGGCCGGCAATTGCAGGCGGTAGCTCCAGCGGTTGAGGCTTCCCGGCTGGACGAGGCCCGTGGCGTCGAGGGCCGGGCGGGAGATCAGCATCCGGGGCCCGAAGCCGATGCCGTTGGCGATACGGTCCGGCTCGGAGACCAGGGTGGCGCGGATCGCGATGGGCGTGCCCGCCACGGTGATGCGGTCGCCGACCTTGAGGTCGAGGCGGGTGAGGAGCACGGGATCGACCACCGCGCCGTAGGCCCCCTCCTCCCGCGCCAGCAGGCCGGCGAGCGGGGCCGCCGGCTCGGTGACGAGGGCGCCCGTGGCCGGGTAGTCGTCCTCGACGGCCTTCAGTTCGACGAGCGCCGCGCCCCTGTCGCCGGCGAGCGCCATGGCGCGCAGGGTCGTCACCACGCTGACGGGCCCCTGCGCGGCGAGCACGTCGCGCTCGGCCGGCGTCGCCGCCCGGTTGATGAGGCTGTAGGTCAGGTCGCCTCCGAGGATCCGCGCGCCCTCGCGGCCGAGCCCGTCGGTGAGCGACCGGGCGATGGAGGCGACACCCGCGATGGCGGCGACGCCGAGCGCGATGCAGGCGAGGAACACGGCGAAGCCCGCGAGGCCGCCGCGCAGCTCGCGCGTGGCGAGGCGCAGGGTGAGGGGCAGGCCGGGCGGGCGCCTGCGCGCGGCTCCGGCGGTCTCGTCGGACCCGGCGGTGATGGTTCCGTGCATGGTCATGCCGCCACGGCCACGTCGACCCGGCCGGAGCGCAGGCTGACGGTGCGGTCGCACAGCCGGGCGAGGCCGGGATCGTGGGTGACGAGCACGAGGGTGGCGCCCCGGTCGCGCTTCAGGGCGAACAGCAGATCGACGATCTGGCGGCCGGTGGCCTCGTCGAGGTTGCCCGTGGGCTCGTCGGCCACCAGGATCGCCGGGTCCGGCGCGATGGCCCGCGCGATGGCGACGCGCTGCTGCTCGCCCCCCGAGAGCTGGGCCGGATAATGGTGCAGACGGTGGCCGAGGCCGACCGCTTCGAGCTCGGCCCGGGCGCGGGCATGGGCGTCGGGCTTGTCGGCGAGTTCGAGGGGCAGCGCCACGTTCTCCAGGGCCGTCATGGTCGGCACGAGGTGGAACGCCTGGAACACGATGCCGATGCGCCGCCCGCGAAACCGCGCCAGGGCGTCCTCGTCGAGGCGTCCCAGATCGGTGCCCTCCACCACGATGGAGCCGGAATCCGGCCGCTCCAAGCCGGCCATCACCATGAGGAGGGTGGATTTTCCCGAACCCGAGGGACCGACGAGGCCCACCGCCTCGCCCTTGGCCACGTCGAGGGAGATGCCGCGCAGGACGTGGACCCGGGCGGCGCCGCGTCCCAGGCTGAGATCGAGGTCCGCGAGGGAGATGGCGTGCGGGTCGCGGACGGGTTCGGCCTTGCCGGACATCGATGGGAAACCGATCTGAGGGGAGGTGGGTCCGAAAACGTCAGGGTCGAGGTTTTGCCGGAATGCGTCGGTGTTCATTGTCACGTTACACCGGTCCTGCCGACCGGCCGCGTCCCGCCGATATGGCCCGCGGGGGGGCGCGGCGCCACGTGCGCGTCTTGCAAGCCACGGTGATGGCGCTCTTTGCCGCAATCGGGATCGCCGGGGCGCCGGCCGGGACCGCTCCGGCCGAGCGGCCCGTCGCCCTCGTGGCCTTCGGCGACAGCCTGACGGCCGGCTATCGTCTCCCCGCCTCGGCCGCGTTCCCGGCGGTTCTGGAGCGGGCGCTGCGGGCCAAAGGCAGGGCCGTGACCGTGGCCAACGCCGGCGTCTCGGGCGACACCACCACGGGGGGCCTCGACCGCCTCGACTGGTCGGTGCCCGACGGGACCGATGGGGTGATCCTCGAACTCGGCGCCAACGACATGCTGCGCGGCACCGATCCGGCCGTCACCCGCAAGGCCCTGGAGGCCATCGTCACGCGCCTCAAGGCCCGCAACATCCCGGTGATGCTCGCCGGCATGCGCGCTTCGCCGAACATGGGGCCGGATTACGTGGCGCGGTTCGACGCGATCTATCCCGACCTCGCCCAGGCGCACGGTCTCGTCCTGTACCCGTTCTTCCTTGCGGGCATCGCCGGCGACAAGACCTACAACCTCGAGGACAAGCTCCACCCCAACACGAAGGGCGTCGAGACCATCGTGGCCGGCATCCTGCCGAGCGTCGAGACCTTCCTCGACCGGGTGCAGGCCGTGGGCCGCTGATGCCACGCCTATTCACCGGCCTAGAGATCCCCGCCGCCGTCGCCGAGACCCTCGCCTTGCGCCGCGCCGCCCTCCCCGGCGCACGCTGGATCGAGCCGGGCGATTACCACATCACCCTGCGGTTCCTGGGCGACATCGACGAGACGGTGGCGGAAGCCGTCCACGACGGCCTCGTCGAGGCCAGGGCGCGCCCGCCCCTCGACCTCGTCCTCGATGGGCTCGGGGTGTTCGGGGGCGCCAAGCCCCGGGCACTGCTGGCCGACGTCGCGGCCGATCCGGCGCTGACCGAGTTGCAGGCCGAGCACGAGCGCCTCGCCCGGGATGCGGGCGCCGCGCCCGACACCCGCCGGTTCACGCCGCACGTGACGCTCGCCCGCCTCAACCGGCAGGCGGACGCCTTCGCGGTGGCGCGGTACCTCACGGAATCGGGCGGCTTTCCACCCCTGCGCTTCACCGCGACGCGGGTGGCCCTGTTCTCGGCCCGCGCCTCCACGGGCGGCGGCCCCTACCTCATCGAGGCGGCCTACCCCCTCGACGGATGACCGGTCACGCCGGGCGCGGCGTCGCCAGCACCTTGTCGATGCGCCGTCCGTCCATGTCGACCACCTCGAAGCGCCAGCCATGGGCCTCGAAATGATCCCCGGCCGAGGGGATGCGCCCGAGCTGGAAGATGACGAAGCCCGCCAGCGTCGCGAAGTTCTCCGTGTCCGGCCGCTCGGAAAAGGCGAGGCGCTCGAAGGCCTGCCCCGCCGGCATCATGCCGTCGATGAGCAGCGAGCCGTCCTCGCGCTCGACCACCGCCGGCTCGTCGCCGATCTCCGGGATGTCGCCCGCGATGGCCTCGAGCAGGTCCGTCTGGGTGACGATGCCCTCCAGGCTGCCGTACTCGTCCACCACGATCGCCATGCGGACGGGCTGGGCCTGGAAGATCTCCAGCACCGCGAGGATCGACAGGCTCTCGTGCACGACGATGGGCGGCTGGGTCGCCGCCATGACGTCGATGGCATGGCCGTCGAGAACCTGATTGAGCAGATCCTGCTTGCGCACCACGCCGACGATCTCGTCGACCTGGGATCGGCTCACCACGATCTGGGCATGGTCGCAGTCGCGCACGGCCTTCAGGATCGCCTCGCGGTCGTCGTCGGCATCGACCCACTCGACCTCGTGCCGCGGCGTGATGATGTCCCGCACCTTGCGCTCGCCGATGGAGAAGATGCGCTCCACCGCCTCCTGCTGCGCCTCGCGGATGAGGCCCGCCTCCTGGCTCGCCTGGATCAGGAGGTTGAGTTCCGCCGTCGAGTGCAGGGCCCCCTCGCCGTGCCCGGCCTTGAGACCGCACAGGCGCACGACGCCGTTGCCGAGGCCGTTGAGGAATAGGATCGCCGGGCGGAACACGAACAGGAACAGGCTCAGCGGGCGCACCACCGCGAGCGCCGTCCGTTCGCTGCGCTGCAGGGCGAGGCTCTTGGGCGCCAGCTCGCCGAGCACGATGTGCAGGGCGGTGATGATGATGAAGGAGATCGCCACCGCGATGGTGTGGGCGGCGACCACGCTCACGGAGGACGGGAGCCAAGCCAGCGCCGGCTCGATGAGGTGGGCGAGCGCCGGCTCGCCGACCCAGCCGAGCGCCAGGGACGAGATGGTGATGCCGAGCTGGGTCGCGGCGAGATGCGCGTCGAGCTGGTCGGTGGCGCGCTGCAGGGCGGTGGCGTTGGTCCGCCGCTCGGTGACGAGTTCGGACACCCTGCTCCTGCGGACGGAGACGAGGGCGAACTCGGCGGCCACGAAGAACCCGTTGGCCAGCACGAGGACGAGGACGGCAACGAGGCCGAGGCCGGTTGCCCACGCTTGATCGGAAATCGTCGTCTCCACCGCTCGGATCGCGGCGGGAGATCTAACAGTTGTGCCGCACGGGGCCAATCGCCCCGGACGGTCCGCCCGCAGCAATATGAGGCAGCGGTTCCTAGAGCCGGCGCAGCGCCACGGTCTCGATGCGGTGGCTGGCGCCCTTGGCGAGGATCAGGCTCGCGCGCTGGCGGGTGGGCAGGATGTTGTCGCGCAGGTTCGGCAGGTTGATGGTCGTCCAGAGATTGTCGGCGATCTCCAGGGCCTCGGCCTCCGTGACCTCGGCGTAGCGACGGAAGTAGGACAGGGGATCGCGGAACGCCGTCTGGCGCAGGCGCAGGAAGCGGTTGACGTACCAGCGGTGGAGGTCGTCCTCGTGGCCGTCGAGGTAGATCGAGAAGTCGAAGAAGTCCGACACGAAGGGGATCGCCGTGCCGTCGCGGGGCAGGCGCGCCGGCTGCAGCACGTTCAGGCCCTCGACGATGAGGATGTCGGGGGATTCCACCACCCGCTCCTCGCCCGGCACCACGTCGTAGACGAGGTGTGAATAGAGGGGCGCCGCCACCCGCTTCTTGCCGGCCTTGATGTCGGTGAGGAAGCGCAGGAGGGCCGCCGTGTCGTAGCTCTCCGGAAAGCCCTTCCGGTCCATGGCGTCCATGGCCTTCAGCTCGGCGTTGGGCAGCAGGAACCCGTCGGTGGTGATGAGGTCGACCTTCGGCGTGTTGGGCCAGCGCGCCAGCAGGGCCTTCAGCACACGGGCGGTGGTGGATTTGCCCACCGCCACGGAACCGGCGACGCCGATGATGTACGGAACCTTGGCCTCGCGCTCGGCCATGAGGAAGCGCTGGGTCGCCTTGAACAGCCCTTGCGTCGCCGCGACGTAGAGGGAGAGCAGGCGCGACAGAGGCAGGTAGATCGCCTCCACCTCCTCGACGGAGATCGGATCGTTGAGGGATTGCAGGCGCGTCACATCCTCGGCGGTGAGGGTAAGCGGCGTGTCGGCCCGCAGCTGGGCCCATTCCTCGCGGGTGAACAGGCGATAGGGCGAGAGCCGCTCGGGGCCGAGGCCGGTGACGGGGTCCTGCCCGACGGCGGGATCGCGCTCGGTGTGCGGCGCCACGGGGGCGGCCTCCTCGCTCACGTGTGCCTCCGCGCCGCCTTCTCGGCGATACCGCTCTGGGCGGTGCGCCGCTCCAGCTCGGCCATCACCTCGTGAAGGCCGACGCCGCCCGCCCGCAGCAGCACCACGAGGTGGTAGAGCACGTCCGCCGCCTCGCTCACGAGGCCGTCGTGATCGCCCTGGACGGCCGCGATGGCGGCCTCGACGGCTTCCTCGCCGAGCTTCTTCGCGGGCTTCGCCGGCCCGCCGGACAGGAGCTTGGCGGTATAGGATTGGTCGGCCGGGGCCTTGGCGCGGTCGGCCACGAGGGCGTCCAGGTCGGCGAGGGTGAACTGGGTCATACGGTCCTGGATTCCGGCGGGCCGGACTTATCGTGCCACCCGGCGGCGGGCGGCTGCATTCCTGATCATGCGGCAAGAGCCGCTTCCGGGCCCCGCGTCAAGCGTCGCGACGCATCGAGAGGCCCGCCGCCGCCATGTGGGCCTTGGCCTCGCCGACGGAATGTTGCCCGAAATGGAAGATCGAGGCGGCGAGCACCGCGCTGGCATGGCCGTCGCGCACCCCGGCCACGAGATCGTCGAGGCCGCCGACGCCGCCGGAGGCGATCACCGGCACGCTCACCGCGTCGGCGATGGCGCGGGTCAGCGCGAGGTCGTAGCCCGAGCGCATGCCGTCGCGGTCCATGGAGGTGACGAGGAGTTCGCCGGCGCCGCGCGCCGTCACCGTGCGGGCGAACGCGATGGCGTCGAGGCCTGTGGGTTTGCGCCCGCCATGAGTGAAGATCTGCCAGGCATCGGGCTCGCCGGGGCCCGACGTGCGCTTGGCGTCGATGGCGACCACGATGCACTGGCTGCCGAACTTCTCCGCGCCCCGCGCGACGAAATCGGGGTCATTGACGGCCGCCGTGTTGATGGAGACCTTGTCGGCCCCGGCGAGCAGCAGGGTGCGGATGTCCGCCACCGTGCGGATGCCGCCGCCCACGGTGAGCGGCATGAAGCAGGCCTCCGCCGTGCGGCTCACCACGTCGAGGAGGGTGCCCCGGTCCTCGTGGCTCGCCGTGATGTCGAGGAAACAGAGCTCGTCGGCCCCGGCGGCGTCGTAGGCCTTCGCCGCCTCGACGGGATCGCCGGCGTCGCGCAGTTCGAGGAACTGCACGCCCTTGACCACGCGGCCGTCCTTGACGTCGAGGCAGGGGATGATGCGGGTCTTGAGCACGACGCTCCCTCTCGCTGTCCTGGCGTGGATCAGGCCGCCGGCTTACCCTTGGCCCTCGCGATGGCGGCGAGCGCCTCGCGCGGATCGATGCGGCCGTCGTAGAGGGCGCGGCCCGTGATGGCGCCGGCCAGCAGCGCGCAGTCCGGTTCGAGGATGCGGTGGACGTCGTCGATGGAGGCGAGGCCCCCGGAGGCGATCACCGGGATCGTCACGGCGCGGGCGAGGGCCAGGGTCATCTCGATGTTGAGGCCCTTGAGGATGCCGTCGCGGGCGATGTCCGTGTAGATGAGGGCCGCGACCCCGGCATCCTCGAAGCGGCGCCCGAGTTCCTCCGCCGTCATGCTCGACGTGGTGGCCCAGCCCTCCACGGCGACGCGGCCGTCCTTGGCGTCGATCCCGACGGCGATCTTGCCTGGATAGAGCCGGGCGGCCTCGTGGACGAAGGCGGGATCGCGCACGGCAGCGGTGCCGATGATGACGCGGCTGACGCCCTTGGCGAGCCAGGCCTCCAGGGTCTTCATCTCGCGGATGCCGCCGCCGAGCTGCACCGGCAGCTTCGTGCGGGCGAGGATCGCGTCGACGGCGCCGGCGTTCATCGGCGCGCCCGCGAAGGCGCCGTCGAGGTCGACCACGTGGAGCCAGGGAAAGCCCTGCTCCTCGAAGACGGCGGCCTGGGCGGCCGGATCGTCGCTGAACACGATCGCCTGGGCCATGTCGCCCTGCACGAGGCGAACGCAGCGCCCCTCCTTGAGATCGATGGCCGGGAACAGGATCACGCGTCGGTTCGCTTTCGGGCTGTACGTGGGGTGGGGTGGAGGCCTACGGCCGCCACCGCAGGAAGTTCGCCAGGAGGGCGAGCCCGAGACGCTGGCTCTTCTCGGGGTGGAACTGGGTGCCGGCGACGTTGTCCCGCGCCACCATGGCGGTGACCGGCCCGCCGTAATCGCTGTGCGCGACCGTGTCGGAGGCGTGCTCCGGTCGCAGGGCGAAGCTGTGGACGAAGTAGGCGTGCAGGCCGTCCTCCCCGAGCGGGATGCCGGCCAGCAGGGCGTGGGCGCGGTCGGCGTGCAGCGTGTTCCAGCCCATATGCGGCACCTTCAGCGCCGGATCGGAGGGGCGGATCGGGCCGACGTCGCCGGCGATCCAGCCGAGACCCGGCGTCGTCGCGTATTCGAGGCCCCGGGTGGCGAGGAGCTGCATGCCGACGCAGATGCCGAGGAACGGACGCGCCCGGACCTTGGCCGCATGGGTCATGGCCTCGACCATGCCGGGCACCGCGTCGAGGCCGGCGCGGCAATCGGCATAGGCGCCCACCCCCGGCAGGACGACGCGATCGGCGTCCGCGACGACCTCGGCCTGCGCGGTCAGCACGATGCGGCTGTCGAGGCCGGCCTCGCGGGCGGCGCGTTCGAAGGCCTTGGCCGCCGAGTGGAGGTTGCCCGACCCGTAATCGATGATCGCGACGGTCTCGGAGGTCACCGCCGGCCCTCGCTCATGGGAAACATGCCGATGGCGGTCTCGCTCGGGCGGACGGGGGTGTTGCCGTAGGGCGCGAGGGACGGCCGCGCCGGGGCGACACCGTCGAACCAGCGGGTCGCGGCCTTCATCTCGGCCTCCTCCAGGCTGCCCGCCAGGACGGCGTCGCGCACGGGGCGGCCCCGGCGGGCATAGGTCCAGCGCCGCAGCGACGAGGCTTCGAGCCCCACGAGAAGCAGAACGAGCCCCGTCACGACGAGGCCGGCGAAGGAGGTCAACCCGGCCATGCGGCCGAGATACGCCGTGGCGACGAGGAGGGCGAGGACGCCGAGCGCGGCGATCCACAGGCGGTGAAACAGGAACCACAGGGGCCCGAACGCGAAGGCCGTCCACGAGAATCCATCGGGCACGAGGTGCGCGCGCTCGAGGCCGTGGGCTTCGCCCGCGAGGGCGTCCCGGTCGAGGTGCAGCGTGTAGGTCCGCATGGCGTGTCCTCTCGTGCGACCCGGCCGGGTCAGAGCGAGCCCTTGGTCGAAGGCACGCGGCCACCCTCGCGCGGGTCGACGGTCACGGCCTGCCGCAAGGCGCGGGCCAGTCCCTTGAAGCAGCTCTCGGCGATGTGGTGGGCGTTGTCGCCGTAGAGGGTCTCGACGTGGAGCGTGAGGCCGGCGTTCATGGCGAAGGCCTGGAACCACTCGCGCACGAGTTCGGTGTCGAACTGCCCGATCTTCTCCACCCGGAAGCTCGTCCGGAAGACGAGGAACGGCCGGCCGGAGATGTCGACGGCGACCCGGGTCAGCGCCTCGTCCATGGGCAGGTGGATGTCGGCGTAGCGCGCGATGCCGCGCTTGTCGGCCAGCGCCTGGGCGAAGGCCTGGCCGAGCGCGATGCCCGCATCCTCCGTGGTGTGGTGCTGATCGACGTGGAGGTCCCCGGTCACCGAGACCTCGATGTCGAACAGGGCGTGGCGGGCCAGGAGTTCGAGCATGTGGTCGAGGAAGCCGACGCCCGTCGCGATGACGGCGCGGCCGGTCCCGTCGAGGTTGACCGCGACGCGGACGTCGGTCTCCGCCGTGCGGCGGTCGATGCTGGCGGCGCGCATGCCTGGAATTTGCTCGCGTAGGGTCGAATTCTGAGAACGAAATCGCCTTCTAGAGCCAACGGGGGCCGCCTGTGAAGGGAGCGGACCCGCGATTCACCGGGCGATTCACCAGGATTGCGCGCCGCGCGGGCGTGCGGATCAGCCGTTCAGGACCCGGCCCGCCACGGCGTCGAGCTTGGCGAGGAGATCCGGATCCCGCTGGGCCTGCGCGGTCATGATGGCGCCGTCGAGGGCGCGCTCGGACCCTGCGGGGCAGGCCTCGCGAACCCCGGGGAAATCGCGGGCGAGGCGCGCCACGAGGCGCGCGGCCTTGCTGGCGTTGGCCCGGGCCACGGCGACCACGGCGGCGACGTCCACGGCGTCGTGGCTCGGGTGCCAGCAGTCGAAATCCGTCACCATGGCGATGGTGGCGTAGGTGATCTCGGCCTCCCGGGCGAGCTTGGCTTCGGGCATGTTGGTCATGCCGATCACGTCGAATCCCTGCGCCTTGTAGGCGGTGGACTCGGCCAGGGACGAGAATTGCGGCCCCTCCATGCAGACGTAGGTGCCGCCGCGATGGACCGCGATCTCCTCCGCCTGCGCGGCTTGCGCGATGCGGTTCTGCAGGGCCGGGCCGACGGGATGGGCCAGGGACACGTGGGCGACGCAGCCGTTGCCGAAGAAGGAGGATTCGCGGCCGTGCGTGCGGTCGACGAACTGGTCGACGAGGACGAACAGCCCCGGATGCAGTTCGCTTCGGAACGAGCCGCAGGCGGAGAGCGACACGAGGTCGGTGACGCCGGCCCGCTTCATCGCGTCGATGTTGGCGCGGTAGTTGATGCCGGACGGCGATAGGCGGTGGCCGCGTCCGTGGCGGGCGAGGAACACCACGCGGGTCTCGCCGATCCGGCCGATGCGCAGCGCATCCGAGGGCTCGCCCCAGGGGGATCGCACCGCCTCTTCGCGAACATCCTCCAGGCCCGGCAGGTCGTAGACCCCGGACCCGCCCATCACGCCGAGTACCGCTTGCGTCATCCGTCGCTCCATAACGATAGCGCCGGTCGCCCCCGTGTGGGAACGCCGGCGCCGTGGTGTTTCGGTGAGGATCGGGCCCGTGTCGAGCCCCGCCCCGCGCTTCAGTAGGTCTTGTGCAGCTCCGGCTGAAGGCCGTGGACCTCGCCGCCGACCTTCGCCCAGATCTTCTTCTTGACGTAGTAGAGCAGGCCCGAGAGCACGATGAGGAACAGGATCACCCGCAGGCCGAGGGCCTTGCGCGCCATCATGTGCGGCTCGGCGGTCCAGGCCATGAACGCGGCGACGTCCGTGGCGTACTGGCTCACCGTCTCCGGCACCACCGGCTCGCCCTTGCTGTTCTTCGCGTAGGTCACCTGACCGTCGCTCAGGGGCTTCGGCATGGCGATGAGGTGCCCGGGATAGTACTTGTTGTAGTACGTGCCCGAGGGAACCTCCTTGCCGGCTGGCGGGTCCTCGTAGCCATCGAGCACCGCGTGGATGTAGTCGACCCCGTGCTCGGTGTAGCCGACGACGGGCAGCGCGTCGGTGAGGAACTTCGGGAAGCCGCGCTCGAAGGTGCGCGCCTTCGCGAGCACGGAGAAGTCCGGCGGGGCCTTGCCGCCGTTGGCGGCGGCGGCCGCCTTCTCGTTGGGGAACGGCGACGGGAAGGCGTCGGCGGCCCGGGCGGGGCGCTCGGCATCCTCGCCGGAATCGTTCTGCTCCTTCACCTTGTACTCGGCGGCGAGCGCCTTGACCTGGGCCGCGCTGAAGCCGGGTCCGCCCGGCTCCGAGAGGTTGCGGAAGCGCACCAGGCTCATGCCGTGACAGCTCGAGCAGACCTCGCGGTAGACCTGGAAGCCGCGCTGCAGCTGGGCCTGGTCGAAGCGGCCGAACATGCCGGCGAAGCTCCACGACTGGCGCGGCGGCTGGGGAGCGCCGTGCTCCTCCTCCGCCGAGGCCAGGGTGATGCCGAGGGTGGCCGCGACGAGGGTCGCGGCGAAGAGGCGAGCGGTTTTCATGGTTCTCAAAAGTCCCCTGCCCTCAACCCTTGGAAGACGGTGCGGCCGTGGCCCCGGCCGGCATGCCGGATCCGGAAACCTGCTTGCCCGGACCGGTGACGCTCTCGAGGATCGAGTCCGGCAGGCGGTCGGGCGTCTCGAAGAGGCCGACGAGGGGCATCACGACGAGGAAGTGGAGGAAGTAGTAGGCCGTGCACAGGCGCGCGGCGATGACGTACCCGCCCTCCGGCGGCTTGGCGCCGAGCCAGCCGAGCAGGATCGTGACCACGACGAACAGCCAGAAGAACTGACGGTAGATCGGGCGGTAGTTGGACGAGCGCACCCGCGAGGTGTCGAGCCAGGGCGCGAAGGCGAGGATGATCACCGCGCTGAACATCAGGATCACGCCGCCGAGCTTGTCCGGCACCGCGCGCAGGATCGCGTAGAACGGCAGGAAGTACCATTCCGGCACGATGTGGGCCGGGGTCACGGCGGCGTTGGCCGGAACGTAGTTGTCGGCGTGGCCGAGGTAGTTCGGCTGGTAGAAGATCCAGTAGGCGAAGAAGATTCCGAACACGACCGTGGCGAACACGTCCTTGACCGTGGCGTAGGGCGTGAACGGGACCGCGTCCTTGCTCGACTTGATCGGGATGCCGGCGGGGTTGTTCTGACCGGTGACGTGCAGCGCCCAGACGTGGAGCACGACGACGCCGAGGATCATGAACGGCAGGAGGTAGTGGAGGGAGAAGAAGCGGTTCAGGGTCGGGCTGCCCACCGAGTAGCCACCCCAGAGCAGGCTCTGGATGGTCTCGCCCACCACGGGGATCGCGCCGAGGATGCTGGTGATGACGGTGGCGCCCCAGAAGCTCATCTGGCCCCACGGCAGGGTGTAGCCGAGGAAGGCGGTGGCCATCATCAAGAGGTAGATGATCACGCCGAGGATGTAGAGGATCTCGCGCGGGGCCTTGTAGGAGCCGTAATACAGGGCCCGGAACATGTGGATGTAGACCGCGACGAAGAACATCGACGCGCCGTTGGCATGCATGTACCGCAGGAGCCAGCCGTAATTCACGTCGCGCATGATGTGCTCGACGGAGTTGAACGCGTTGGCGGCGGACGGATCGTAGTGCATCGCCAGCCAGATGCCGGTGACGATCTGCGACATCAGCATGGCGATGAGGATCGCCCCGAAGGTCCAGAAGTAGTTCAGGTTGCGCGGCACCGGGAAGGCGACGAACGACGAGTGGACGAGGCCGACGAGCGGCAGGCGCGATTCGAACCACTTCGCCAGGCGGCTCTTGGGGACATAGGTGTTGGCGTGTGCGCTCATGGGGCTACCCGCTCCGAAAACTGTTTCATGAAATCCCGTCGCATGGTCGGGCGTCAGGCCGCAGCCTTGCCGCCCTCTTCGCCGATCCGGATCTTGGTGGCCGTCTCAAATCCGTAGGGCGGAACGGGCAGGTTCGTCGGGGCGGGGCCGCGGCGGACGCGGCCCGAGGTGTCGTACAGCGAGCCGTGGCACGGGCACGACCAGCCCTCATATTGGCCCTGATGTCC
>Ga0182231_1000196_pt1 | contig 14946 bp, 10 predicted proteins | sample G6R1MG_29_FD_129667 | JGI IMG/M metagenome (GOLD analysis project Ga0182231, IMG submission 129667) | Miscanthus phyllosphere microbial communities from Michigan, USA - G6R2_NF_07NOV2016_LD1 MG | ecosystem: Host-associated > Plants > Phyllosphere > Phylloplane/Leaf | place: USA: Michigan...
AGGAGCCGTGCCGGGCGATGAACATGGCATCCTTGTAGCCTTCCGGGAACTGAGCGCCGGTGTAGAACCGCATGCCGAGCGACGCCGTATGCGGCCCGAGCAGGGCCGCCGGCGCCGTGAATTCCGTGCAGGAATGGCCCCAGCCGTATTCAGGATCGGTGAACGTGCCCTGGTGGCAGAACGGATAGCCGAAATGCTGCTTGCCGGGCTCCGTGAGGACGTTCAGCTCGTCGTTCGGGATGTCCTCCGAGACCCAGTCGCGGCCGTTATCGGTGAACCAGAGCTGCTTGGTCTTCGGGTTCCAATCGAAGCCGACGGTGTTGCGCACCCCGCGGGCGATCACCTCGGCGTTCTTGCCATCGAGATCGATGCGCCGGATCTGGGCGTGCGTGTCCGGGGGCATCACGATGTTGCCGGGTGCGCCGACCGGGACATAGAGCTTGTTGTCCGGCCCGATCGCGATGAACTTCCAGCCATGGGCCTCGTCCTTCGGCAGGTCGTCGTAGACGAGGCTCGGCTTCTCGGATCCGTCGAGGTGCTTGGCGATGTCGTCGTAGCGCCAGATCTTCGACAACTCAGCCACGTAGAGCGCACCGTCGTGGAACGCGACGCCGTTCGGCCGGTGCAGGCCGGACGCAATGGTCTTGACCTCACGCTTTCCGTCCGAGCCGGCCTGCGGCAGCACGGCGTAGACCTTGCCGACGGTGCGCGTGCCGACGAACAGCGTCCCGTCCGGCGCCTGGGTCATCGAGCGGGCATTGGCGAGACCGCTGGCATAGACCTCGACCTTGAAGCCCTCCGGCACCTTCAGCTTGTCGAGCGGCAGCTTGGCGGCAGCTGTCGCCAAGGGCGGCCCCGCGACGGGCGCGAGCTTGGCGGCGTCCCCGCCTTCGGGGCGTCCGTAGAGGGCCGAGCCGCGGTCGATCTGCACGCTGGCCGGCGGCGCGGAGCTGGCCTTCGTCTCCTGCGCACGCGACAGGCCTGGGGCCAGGGTCCCGAGACCCAAGCAGGCGAGCGCGGCGGCGAATCCACGGTTTCGAGTCGGCCTGCTGGCTGGCGTCATGATATCTCCCGATACAGCCGGGATCTTGGATCGCCCGGTCCGGTCTGCACGCGTTATTCAACGTTGAGCCGCAGGATGCGAGTCCATGGACAACCCTGGCGCGACAGCGGAGTGCTGTCGTCACCCACGCGGGCGCATCAGCGGATCACCGACCGCCTGTTTGCCGGAGATGGCGTCGCGCCCCGGCCGTTGACACGCATGGCCTGCTCCACACGCGAAAACCTTGCGTTTTGGCGGGTGATCTCCGACAACGCGCGCGTCCGGAACGCTTGAGCTTGACCGGGGGCTGCGGCCCGGCGGGGGGCGACGTTCCGATCCGGTTCGAGGACACGTATCGATGATCGATTACGCGCAGGCGCGGCGGATGATGGTCGACTGCCAGTTGCGAACCTTCGACGTGAACGACAACGCGGTTCTCGACGCGTTCGACACGGTGCCGCGCGAGACCTTCGTGCCGAAGGGCCGTGAGCCGTTCGCCTATATCGATCAGACCCTGCAACTTGATGGTGCGAACGGTGGGAGCCGCTGCCTGCCGGCCCCCATGGTGCTGGCCCGCCTGGTCCAGGCCCTGAAAATCCGGCCCGGCGCCAAGGCCCTCGATGTCGGCACCGGTACCGGCTACGCCGCAGCCGTGATGGCGAATCTCGGGGCGGACGTGACCGCGCTGGAATCGGCGCCCGACCTCGCCGAGCTGGCCCGTGCCAACCTTGGAACCTCGGCCCGGGTCATCGAGGGCCCGCTACAAGCGGGCGCTCCGAAGCAGGCGCCCTTTGACGTGATCCTGATCAACGGCCGAGTGGAAGTCAGGCCCCAAGCCCTCTTGGACCAACTCAAGGATGACGGCCGCCTGGCCTGCGTGTTCGGTCCGCACCGCAACGCCAAGGCAACTCTATTTGTGCGCGCTGGCGACGCCTTCGGCTCGCGCCCGCTGTTCGACGCCTCGCTGCCGCTCCTTGACGCCTTCGCGGCAGAGGTGGGCTTCGCGTTCTGAACGCAGAGACGGGTCCGTCCCCGACATCATCCAGGCTACCCGCGTCGCGACATACGCCGGGTCGATCGCAGCCTTCACCGACATCGCATGTGTAACGACGCCGTCGACGCAAGCCTGCGGCCGCCGAGCGTCAAGGGCGGCCCAGGTCGCTGCGCTGCGCCGGCAGCGATGCACCTCGACGGAGATGGCGTAGCAGTAGGCGCCCCCAGCGCTCGCACCCCTCCCTACCGTCATCCATAAGTTCCGAGGTAGCCGGCCTACGGCGCCGGCAAATCAGCGAGCCGCCGCAGCGCAAGGGCGACGCATCCACGGCAAGCCCTGCCGCCTCCGGAGCGATGCCCCAAACGCTCGCGCGGACGTGCGGCGCGCTTTCTCGGCCTCGGCAATCCACCGATCTTTGCTATAGACCAAAACTATATATACATCCCGCAATAAGGGCGGTCATGCCCGCTAAACCCCTTTGACATTGCAGGTATCACGAATGGTCGCACGCCTGACGAAAACTAAATGGGTGTTCCCAACCGTCGCAGCCCTGGTCGGTCTCGCCACAATCGCAGGATGTCGTGAACTGAAAGCTCAGGGCGAACCGCTGCAGCTCTGCCGCTATAAGAAGGTTTTCGCCGACGATTTTAACGACTTGAGCGTCTCGAAATCCAACAATGAGCGGGCGCGGTGGTCGGCGCACACCCCCTGGAATGGTGATTTCGGCGATGCACAGTTCATCGACCCAATCGACATCTTTGCCGATCCCGAGAAGAACGCGCCATTCATCGTCAAGGATGGGATCCTCAAGATTCGGGCGCGCAAGCACGACAACGGAAAGTGGACCTCCGGCCTGCTCTCCTCGGCTGATCCCACCACCGCGGGCTTCGCCCTAATGTACGGGTATTTCGAAGCGCGGATGAAGCTTCCACCGGGTCCCGGGGTTTGGCCCGCCTTCTGGTTGAACGCCAACAACCCGAAGGACGATAAAACGCCGTCGGTGGAGATCGACGTGCTGGAATATTATGGCCAGTTCCCGGACGGATTCCATTCGGTCTGGCACATCTGGGACAAGACCGATCCGAAGAAAAATAGCGGCGGCGAGATCATCACGTCGGTTCCGAGCGGCTCTCTGAACGATAGCTTTCACACCTATGGCGTCGACGTCACGAAGGAGTGGATCGTATTCTACCTGGACCGCCGCGAGATCGGCCGGACCCCGACGCCACCCGAGCACACCAAGCCCCTGATGATCCTCGTCAATCTCGCCCTGGGCTCCGGCTGGCCAATCGACAAGACCCCCAATCCTTCCGATCTGCTGGTCGATTACGTCTACGCCTTCGCCCCCGATGAGACAAAGCGCGAGGCGGCGTGCAAAGAGTGAGATCGGTTCGCCCGGGGCTATGGGCCTGAATCTTGGTGCCCCGCGAGCGCTTTCCGCCGCGTGGGGCCGGGTCGGCGAAATAAGATTTTGGAAGGACTGACGCTTCGTCAGTCCGGAGCACATCCCGGCGACTTACAGCGGACGTACGATCAACGACAATCGTGACCGGCAGCAAATGAGATGCCGAATATTGTTAACCGGTAGTTCGTCCACTGATTTTGCCCAGATAGGTCGTAATCTGAGTTGCCTCGCCCCGGGCTCGTCGGGCAAGTCGGGGGCACGACCGTGCGACCGGCCTGTGGCGGCTATACGCGCCAGTTTTAAGGGCTAAAAGGCATCATGCCCCTTCCCAAGACAGCTGCCGCCCGGATCATTTCCTGCGACGTATTTGATACCCTGCTCCACCGGGATCATCGCTCGGAGCGTCGACGCGTCAACGACATCGCCATGCTGGCCGCGAAGCGCCTGGCCGCAGAGCGGCAAATCGTGCGGCATCCCGGGGCAATCTACGACGCCCGCCTCGAAGTCCAGAAGCAGGCCTATCGAGCGCTCGACCTCTCCTGCCCGACGGGGGACGTCCGGTTCGCCGACATGATCGACGCAATGGGCCGGATCCTCGGTCTCGATGCACAGGCGGCTGAGATCCTGCATCGGGCCGAGATCGCGATCGAGATCGCGCAGCTGAAGGCCAACACGGTCCTCCTGGACTGGCTCCGCGACCAAGCCCGGGCCGGATGCCGGATTATCGCGGTCAGCGACACCTATCATCGGAGCGAGACGATCGCGCAGCTTCTCGCCGCGCGCGCGCCCGACCATCCCGTCGCCCACATCTATGCCAGCGCCGATCACAACGCGACCAAGCGCACCGGCGCCCTGTTCGCGGTTGTGCTTCGCCAGGAGGGCGTCGCGGCCGCGGACATCCTACATATTGGTGACGACACGACCGCGGATGTGACGATGGCTCAGGCCGCCGGATTGCGCGCCTTGCAGGTGCTGCGGCCGAAGCATCTCGTGTACCGGCGGCGGGCCGACGCCCTGCGGGCCCGCGTACTCCATAAACTCCGAATCTGGGCGGCCCATTCGCAGCGCGCGGATGCGCCCGTATGACGGTCTCACATAGCGACCGGCGCCAGGCGGAGACATTCGGGCGGGTTGCGCTTGGCCCGATCCTCGCGGAGTTCTGCCTCCGGCTGTGGTTATTCGAGCGGTTCCTCCAGGGTGACGACGCCGTCCTCCTGTTTTGTGCCCGGGGCGGCCTTCGGCTGCGGCTGGCCTATGAGCGCTTCCTCTCCCGAACAGAGCTGCCGCAGCGCCTGCCGCACGCAGACCTGATGGTGTCGCGCCTCGTAGCAGCCCGAACGGCCCTCGACCCGCCAAGTCCCGGCGTGCTGTCCGAATTGGAACGCGAGTTCCACGGGCAGTCGATGGTCGAGATTGCCGCCGCCTTGGCACAGCGCGACGACCTCGACCTGTCGCCGCACTGGCATGCGCCATTCGAGAAGACGGTGTTCATCAGCCTGCTGGCTGGGAACGAGCCCGGCGTGGTGATGCTACGGCGAGCGGTCGCCGAGCAGGATGCTCTGTTTCGCGCCCATCTGGCGGCGTGTAGCGGCGATCGCCGCCACGGTGTTCTGGTCGATACCGGGCTGTATGGCAGCACCGTACGGATCCTTCAGGAAGGTATTCCGGATCGGCAATGGTCCGGCCTCCAATTCGCCCGTTGCAACTACAAGCGACTGCCAACGCCGCATTTTGCCCGCACGTTGGGCCTCAGTGTCGAGAGTGATTGGTACAAGCCCTGGGAGACCCGGACCGCGGCGCTCCGGTTCTGGCAGCTGATTGAAGCTTGCCTCGAGCCGGACCTGCCCAGCGTCCGAACCTTCACGGCCGGCGCCGATGGTGCGCCGCCGCGGGCCAATCTTCAGATGGCGGGCTGGGAAAGCCGCATTGGGCCGGACCAGCCGAGCCTGTTCGCCGGTGTCCTCACCTACATCGATGGCCTCAGTCCGGAAGCGTTGAATCGTGTCCCGGAAGATGCCGCGCAGGCTTGGAGGCACCTGAAGGAGGCGGTGGTCTGGCCGAGCCAGCAGGCGGTGGCGACCTTGAGCCTGGGTCACAGATCCCGGGATTTCGGACGGACCGAGCTGCGGGCGCAATTCGCCGGACCGGGCTCGGCCAGCACTTTGAAGCAAATCCGTGAAAGCCTCTGGCGCGAGGGTGCCATCATCCGCAGTTTCCCGCGCATCGGGCGCCTAGCGCTTCAGCTCATCGAGTTGATCTATGCCGCGCGCGCGCTCCGCTTGCAGATGCGGGCTCTGCGTCAGCGCGAACCGGGAAGATGAGCGGCATGGTGGCGGACCGTGGGTGGTCCAGGCTGACGGCAGCGGCTTCGGCGGTTCTGATTTTACTGAGCAGAAGGCGAATAATAAGTACTGATCCGGCGTCAGCGCGCGTTGCAGAGGCATATAGACCATAAACAGGGGCGCAACTCGGGCCTTCGGCTGACACCCCGATAGGTCGCCTTGGCTCGCAAGCAGCATTATGCCCGGCATATCACGATGATCAGTACGCGGCCGAAATTTCAGGCAATTATGAAACGTTCATCCCTTAACGACCCTTTTGGAAAACGGTTGATATTCTAATCGCATAGTTGCGTCGTCAGACGCGAGCGCTACAAAAATCAGATGCGCGGTGAAGCCATATCGTCTACCGGAGCGTTAATACTCGGACGAAATCAGCACCCCGTCGGACAGATGCTAGGGGATTATCGGCATGTTAGAAATTTATCAAAACGAGACGTATGCTGAGAACAATCCGGGCTGGCACGAGGAAGATGCGCCCTGGAAAGCGAAGCAGATCGCGCAGATCATCAACAAGAACGCCATATCATTTGATACGCTTTGCGAAGTCGGGTGCGGAACCGGCGAGATCCTCCTCAATCTCGAGAAGGCTTACGGCTTTTCAAAAGGTTACGGCTACGAGGTGTCTCCGCACGCCTATCGGCGAGCCAAGAGCAAGGAGACGAGCCGGACCAAATTTTATCTTGAGAGTGTGTTCGACACGGCGGTACCGCATTTCGACGTGCTGCTGGTGATCGACGTCATCGAACATGTGGAGGATTATCTCGGCTTCGCGAAGCAGCTGCGCCCTCTCGCAAAATACAAGATTTTCCATATCCCGCTCGATCTGTCGGTGCAGTCCTTATTCCGGGAACAACCGATCATGGATCTAAGAAAGAGCGTCGGTCACTTGCACTATTTCTTCAAAGAATCAGCTCTCGAAACTCTGAAGGACTGCGGATACAAGATCATCGATCACATTTATACCGCAGGCCGTCTTGAATTGCCCAATCAATCCAAATCAAGCCATCTCATGAAAATTCCACGGCGTGCAATGTTCGCCTTGAATCAGGACCTTACCGTACGGATCCTCGGTGGCTATTCCCTGCTCGTACTGACTGAATGATGCGGATCGCCCCCTCCGCGCAGTGTTCGATTTGGGCCCGGGATTGTCACAAAATCGCGCCCCCCGGCCGACACATGTGACATCCATTTCTTGTATACGGCGCGCTGATAGCGTAAGAATCACTGACCTCAAGAACCGTTTACTAGTCAGATCACGATGACTGTGCGAAGCGGGTTCTGGCAGTTGAAACCGATGCGGCGGCTTGAGAGGGTGGCATTCAACCCCCAGTATATTCTAGAGCACTGCTGCAGTCGTGAATTAACACCAAAAATTATTTACTCGGCGTCACTTGGAGCACATTGTCAGCATGGTCGCGGCTGAATCGTTCGGGATCAATGGTCGCTTTCTGACGCAACCGGTGACCGGCGTCCAACGCTACGCGCTGAACGTTACCCGGGCGATCGGCCAAGCCGTCGCCGCGCAGGGGGCTGCCATTCCCTTGCTGGCGCCCAACGGCGCACAGAATCCCGGTTTCGAGGGAACTTCGCTTAGGAATGTTGGCCGATTGGGTGGCCACGCCTGGGAACAGGTCATTCTACCACGCGCCTGGCCGGGACGGCTGCTGAACTTGTGCAACACAGCACCGGCCCTCAAGGCGGATCAGGTCGTCTGCATCCACGATGCAAACGTTTTTCTCGAGCCCGACAGCTACAGCGCGTCATTCCGGGCCTTCTACAAGACGCTCCAGCCCATGCTGGCGCGGCGCGCAACGCGGATCGCGACCGTCTCCAGTTTCTCCGCCGGGCAGATCGCTCAGCATCTGTCGCTGAAGGCATCGGACATCCTCGTCCTGCCCAACGGCCACGAGCACGTCCATGCGTGGGACCCGAGCCAAGCGACCCGGGCACCGTCAGCCTTGCGACGCCATCCTGATGGCACGGAGCGCCCGTTCATTTTGGCGCTCGGCTCCCGGGCGCGCCACAAGAATCTCGGCCTGCTCCTCGGCCTTGCGCGCGACTTCGCGAGCCTCGGCGTCGATCTGGTCATCGCCGGCGGCCAGGCAGGCATCTTCGCCGGAGAGGACCTGCAGGGCAGCGACAATGTCCAGCATCTCGGGTTCGTGACCGATCACGACCTCGCCTACCTCCTCGAGCGTGCCCTGTGCCTCGCCTTTCCCTCGCTGACCGAAGGGTTTGGTCTTCCGGCGCTGGAGGCGATGGCCCGGGGCTGCCCGGTGATATCGACGGATCGTGCGAGCCTGCCGGAGATCTGCGGCACCGCCGCACTTCTGGCGCCTCCCGACCAGCCCCAGCTCTGGCTGGCGCATGTTCAAGCGCTGCTGGCGAGTCCCGCGCTTCGGACTGACCTGATCGGTCGCGGCAAAATCCAGGCAGCCAGGTTCTCCTGGGCCGACACTGCGCAGGGCTATCTCGATGTGATGCAGGCACCGCAGCGGCGGGATGTCGGGCGGCCCGGTACCGCATCCGCATCGCCCAGCATCGCTGTGGTGATCGCGACCCTTGGGCGGCCAGATGTCGTCGCGCAAACGCTGCGGCGCATCCTCGACCGCCAGACCTACAAGCCCACCAGCGTAATCATCTCCTGCATCAAGCCGGAGGATGCCGGTGACGCTGCGGATTGGGACGAGGTTGCGGTGGTGACCAGCCGTCCGGGCCTCGCGGCGCAGCGCAACGCAGCCCTCGCCGCCCTGCCCGACGGCGTTGAGATCGTGGCCTTCTTCGACGACGATTTTGTGCCCGACGCCCAATGGCTCGATGTCGCCGCCCGGACATTCCGCGACGAGGCTGATATCGTAGGCTTCACGGGCGACGTGCTGGCAGACGGCATCAAGGGCCCCGGCCTGAGCTTCGCCGAAGTCGATCGCCTCCTGGCAGCGATCGGGCCGGTCGCGCCAGCGCCGCTGGTTGAGCCATTCAGTCCTTATGGTTGCAATATGGCGTTCCGCCGTTCCGCCATCGGGACTCTGCGGTTCGATGAGCGATTGGTCCTGTATGGCTGGTTGGAGGACCGCGACTTCGGCGCTGCCTTGAGGGCAAAGGGCGGACGGCTCGTGAAATGCATGGAGGCACGCGGCGTCCATATGGGTGTCAAAGGCGGGCGGATTGCCGGCGATCGGCTCGGCTATTCACAGGTGGTTAATCCCCTGTACATGCTGCGTAAGGGAACAATGACTTACGCTCAGGTGCTGGATCATTTATTCCGGAACTTCACCAGCAATCTGGCGCGATCGGCTGCCCCGGAACCGTTCATCGACCGGCGCGGCCGGCTGCGTGGCAATTTACGGGGTGCCGCCGATGCGCTCCTGGGACGCCTCGAACCCGAGCGGGCCCTGCAGATCCGACGGAAAGCCGTGAAATGAGCGTGCACAATCAGAACAGGATCGCGCCGGAGCGACCGCAAGCGGTTTGGCCATTTCCGGAAACGACCTCCGTGGGCGTGCCGGATGGCCCCCTTGCGGTGATCTCGGCGGCTCTGAAGGCGGCCAAACGCCATAAATTTGTCGTGGCCTTGTGGATCCTGTTCTGCGTTGGCCTCGCGGCGGCCTACGCACTCACAGCGACGCCGACCTTCACGGCGACAGCCACGCTGCTCCTCGAGCCGCGCCGCCAGGCCGGTTCGGGTTCTCCGGAAGGGTCATTGGCACCAGGTCTCGATACCGGCCGGGCCGAGAGCGAATTGCAGGTCCTGCGCTCCGAGCGTCTTCTCGCCAATGTTTTCAACAGCCTCGGACTTGCGAACAATCCTGAGTTCGGCGGTGTGTCCTCCGGCAAGTCCGAGCCGTCGGGCTTCAGCCTCAAATCCCTGCTCGGCATTCCGCAAGCGCCGCCACCAAGCCCCGAAGTGATGCAGCAGCGACAGTTTGAGTCGTTCGCTCAGCGTTTTACTGTGCGCCGTGTCGGCCAATCCTATGTGGTTGAAGTTTCGTACACCTCCACGAACCCGACCCTGGCCCGTCGGATCGCCAACGCCGCCGTCTCAGCCTATCTCTGGCAGTCAATCGCTGCAAAGGCTGATGCAGCGAAGAACGGTGCGGAATTCCTGCAGGGTCGCGTCAACGCGCTGTCCTCTCAGGCACGATCGGCGGCCGCCGCGGTCGCCAACGGAAGCCTGCCCGATGCGCCGACGCCCGACGCCGATGCCCGCGTGATCGGCGCGGCGCTCCAACCCCTTACGCCGTCGGCACCGCGCAAGACGCTGATCCTCGGTCTTGGCCTCACGGTTGGTCTCGTTGGCGGGTTACTGGCCGTGGCCCTCCGCCAAGCGCTGGACCGACGGATCCGGACGCCGCAGGACCTCGTCCAGCGCGTCGGAATCCCTTGTCTCGCCGTCATGCCCGATGTGGCGCGTAAGGGCGTCGCCGGGCGGCGTGGGCCGACCGACCTGCGATCTGCAACGACCCTATGGCTTGGCAACAGCGGGTTTGCGTCCGGTATCCGCGACCTGCGGACCTCGATCCAGCTGGCGCTGTCGAGCCGCCCCGGCGACAGTGAGACCGTCGTTGCCCTGGTCGGCTGCACGGCGAATTCCGGGACCTCGCTTATCGGATTGAATCTGGCCCGAATCATTCGGGAGAGCGGGCGATCGGTGACGATGGTCGACGCGGACATCCACGGCTCCGCACCCCGGTCGCTGACGTATGATGTCGATACGTGGGAAGGCGCCTGCTTAGCGGATCTCATTGAGGATCCCAGTCGCATTCCCGGCACCAAGCTCCTCGACTACGGCGGGATTTCCGTGCTGCCCGCGCGCCTGCCGAATACGGCCTTCAACAGCCGCGTCTATCTCGGGGCGCCATCCTTTCACAAGGTAATCGACCACCTGCGGCAGTCCGGATACGTCATCCTCGACCTACCGCCCCTCTCGGTCTCGGCCGAGACGCGCGCCGCCGCGCGGCGAGCCGATGCGGTGGTGATCGTGGCTGAAGCCGGACGCACGACCGTCGACGAGATATCGGATGCGGTAAACGGGTTGCGGAGTGCCGGCGCCAGCGTCATCGGCGCCATCCTCAACCGCGTCTAGATCTGCATCTCGAGGGCGCCCCCACCCTAGAGGACGAGCCGAACCGAAAACCGCATTCGGATGCCGTGCGCCCGGTTCCCGTTCCGACATTTGTGTGCCCGAGCGGCCTCCGCTTGGACAGCGTATGCAAAAACCCGTTCGACGCCGCAGCGGCGACCCTTCATTCAGAGTGCCTTGGATGCCCGTCGCGATCGATCGCAAGATCAAAGTCCTCTATTGTCAGCCCGGCACGAAGGCTTTTGCGGGGATCGAGCGCGTCAACGACGAGATCTGCACGGAACTGGCCAAGGCCCACGGTGACGCGTTCGACGTTGATGTCTTGCTGGTGTCCGAGCACCGCAACTATCCCTCGACGCCGCGGACCTACAACATCGTTCGGCGTGCGGTCTTCTCACGGCTGGGCCTGATGCGTGCGCTCCGCAGCGTCGTTCGGGAAAAGCCCTACGATCTCGTCGTCGTCCCACAGATCGAATCGACCGTGATCTTCTGGTTCGCACGGCTCGGATTGAAACGGCCCATCGCGATGCACCTGCATGGGAATCCGCGCCAGGAAAGCGGGCATCTCAAGGCGAAGATCCTATTCTTCCTGCTGAGGCATCTCGTACTTCGAAAGGTGGCGGTTGTCTTCGGCACCTCGCCCCGGCAGCTCAACGCCTTCCGCAAGGATTTCGACTGCCGGAGGCCGACTGTCTGGGTGCCGAACCCGGTCCGAACATTCGATCCCCCAGACCCATCTGAAAAACCGACGCCGGGCCTCGTGACGTTCGTGAATGTCGGGCGCTACGACTACCAGAAGGGCCAGGACATCCTAATCGCGGCGTTCGCCCGGCTTTACGAGCGGCGCCAGGATATCCGATTGCGCCTCGTCGGCCACGGAGCGGATAAGACGGCTCTCGCCGACCAAATCCAGCGCCTTGGCTTATCGGATGTGGTCAAGCTCGAATACCACCCGGACAGCCCTCAACGGGCTCTCTATGCGAGCGACGTTTTCGTCGCCACCTCGCGGTGGGAGGGTTGGTCGCTCGCTATCTGCGAGGCCCTCCGCTGCGGGCTACCGGTTATCTCGACCGATTGCGAGTTTGGCCCGAGCGACATCCTGGTTGACCGTCGCCTGGGGCAACTCGTTCCGGCCAACGACGAAGCCGCGCTCGTGGAGGCCATGAATCACTACTGTGATCGCAACGTCGAAGAGAAGGCGTTTGCAGACTTTAGACGAAAAAACATCGAGCAGTACAGCGCCGAGAATACGGCGAAAGTTCACGCCGAGGCCATCCGGCGCGCTGTGGAAGCTGTATCTCTGACGTGACAATACCCGCTTGTCTTATCGACGCGGCTTTCAGGCGGATCGCCAGTCCTTGATTGTGATGGATGCGAAGAGAATCGCCCGAAAGAGCGCAACTGGTACCCGTCGGCATATAACCGTGTAGGCGGTCTAACGAACTGCAGATGGCACCGGCATGAGCGGGAGCGGGTCAGAGACCAGTCTTGCAACCGGTGCAACTGGTCTCCGCTCGCGTTCCGGCCAAGCGGATGCGACGCCGGCAAAGACGTAGAACAACAGGCTTTGATCGACCGTGGGACCGGCGATGATGGCCCCCGTCAGAAGGGATAGGCAGGCAATGCGGGCCGCAGCGCGCACGTCGCTGGGATAGCTTCGAGGTTCGCCGCGGCGAACACCGAACACGGTCGCAATGAACAGCGAGTAGAAGACTGCGCCGGGCACGCCGACATTCGAAAGGATTGCGAGCGGAAAACTGGAGGTCCGATTGGTCCCGAGGCCGACCCCGAGGCCCCAGGAATCGAAGAAGTTTTGGAGAGCAAGCGCGTTCCAGTACGAACGCTGGACGCCCGAGCTCGTCTCGGCTTTGCTCAGGATCAGCGTGTCGACATATTCATAGATGCGCTGGGCTACACCGTCGGTGATCAATGCGAGGGCCGCGATCATGCAGATCACTAGGGGTCCGAGGACGACTGTGGCTGCACTGAAGCGGTCCTGTGAGCGCATACTGCAGCGCTGCAACGCCGTCCCGTAAAGGAGCGCCAATACCACCACCGCGCCAACCAACCCGGTGGAGGAGGTCGAGATAACCACGAATATGAGCGAGAGCAGTGCTAGGGATCCGGTGACCAGGGGCTTGCGCCCGCAGAGCCACAGCATGCCGGTGAAGCCGAACGCGCCCAAGGTCATGCTGGCGAAGGCCGAAGCTTCCGGCCAGGAGCCGATGATCCGCCGCATTGTGCCGACCACCTCCTCATCGTGGAACGTGTACTGGGCATTCCGGATGAATTGCAGGGCCTCCTGAGTGCCAGTCGCACTGGTGACCAGATCAATCACGCCGAACCCGATATTGGTGGCCGCATACGCGATCAGCGCTGTCGCCAGCGTTTCGAGACCCCTATGTGTCGATCCCACGGTGGCGATCATGAGGAAGCAGAAGAGGTCGCCGACTAAGTAAATGGGCTGGGTCAAATTGCTGGAGACGGGTCCCAACGGCACGATACCGTCGCTGGTGCTTAGATGCTCAGAAGCGCCGAGCGGGATAATATATGTTGCATCGGCAAACAGCCGCGGCATCACATAGCTACTTAGCACGCCGTACAAAACGAGGCAGAGGAGCCAGAAACCTGGCTCGGTGATCTTGAGAGCCTCCAGCATCTCGGTGGATGTCTTCCGCCAAAACAGCGTGGAGATCGCGAGGAATGCAAGAAACAAGTGTGCCGGCTGAACGTTGGCGCCGCCAAGCAGCAACGCCGCGGCGGATCCAAGCGTGCAGAACATGACGAAGGCCACCACCGTCGATCGGGTGCCGAACAACAGGCAAAACAGCCCAACGACGATCGTGATCGCGCCGATCGGTTCGAAGCTCATGATCCGCCTGCCTTAATCGGAAGAACGTTCAGCCGGAGCTGGCTCACCGTGAGCGACTCGGCATCGAGATCGGCATCACGCGTGTTAGCGATCCGCACTCTCCGCCGCCCTGCGCACGGCCTCCGCAGAGGTGGGCCCGGTGCGGCTTACGTTGCCGCTCTCTGATGGACGGCGGGGCACGGGAGCCTGCTGGGCCTCCCCGGACTTGGCATTCTGATGGCGAACGAGGGTCACCCGGACGACATCGCCAGGGTCGACAGGCGTGTCTTCCTGAGCGATCGATGTCGTGGACCGGTCTCCGGCTCGTCGGGTAACCTCATAGCGCGGAGTCAGCATCTCGCCGCCCTCCTCGCCACTGCCCAACATCTGAGCCTCCGCATCCGCTGAGAGGCGCCCGGCGGTCAGCGCCTTCTCATCATTCTGCGCAAGCCTGAGACGGGTCTCCGCAGCCTCGGAAAGGGCATCGCGACGGAACCGAGACCGCAGATCGATGATGTCGCGCTCCGCCCGCGTCAGACTCTGCTGGGCGCGCAGCATCGCGACTTGAACGTCCAACCGATTGCTCTCGAACGAGGCTTGGCTCTGCTCGGCGGCGAGTTTGCGCGGCGTGATTGTGAGGCCCTTGGCGACGAGATCGTTGACGAGGTTAAGTTCCCCTCGGCTCAGTTCGATCTGGCGATCAAGCGACTTGGACTTATTTTCTAGGGCGCTGATCTCGGCGCGAAAACTGACGATGGATTGCTCGATCGTCGCGACCTCCGCCTTGATCGAGCTGCGCCGCGTCTCGAACAGGAGCTGCTCGCCGCGCATCGCCTGGTCAGCCCGTGCTTTGTCCGCGGCCCCCTTGAGCCCGTCGCTGAAGGTGATGGAGTCCGCATTGGCAATCTCCGCATCGAGGCGCGCCTGCTTGGCCGAGAGCGAAATCCACTCGGCAGCGAGCGTCCGCAACTCGCCACGCGTCGTGACCATCTCGCGCCGGATCGTGCGCGGATCCGACGAGCGCACGAGCCCCTCGGCGGTACTGATGGCCTGCAGAACCGTCAGACCGGGCTGGTACTCGAACTTGCCCGGATGTTGGACCGCACCCATGATGTAATAGGGTCGATACTTGGCAACCTCTACTGAAGCTGCCGGTGTTTCCGCAAGATCCGCCGCCTGTTTCAGCGAGGTTCCAATCGCCTCCGCCAAGTCAGTTGGAGTACCGCCAGCCG
>Ga0182231_1000197_pt1 | contig 14946 bp, 15 predicted proteins | sample G6R1MG_29_FD_129667 | JGI IMG/M metagenome (GOLD analysis project Ga0182231, IMG submission 129667) | Miscanthus phyllosphere microbial communities from Michigan, USA - G6R2_NF_07NOV2016_LD1 MG | ecosystem: Host-associated > Plants > Phyllosphere > Phylloplane/Leaf | place: USA: Michigan...
CCCGCCGCCATTGCCGCCGCCGCCCCGGCCCCAGGGCCCTCCCCCGTTGCCGCCACCGCCGCCGCTCTGATTGCTCCAAGGCATGCTCGCCGATATCTCCCGTTCCAGCGGCGTGTTCGCCGCACAAAGCTCAACCGGCACGAGGCCCGCCCCAGCCGTCCGCACCGTCATCCGGCGCGAACCGTACCCCATCGCGCGGATGGAAGCGCTGTACGGCCCCCATCGATCCGTTCCACCTGCGAGGCCACCCGCGATGCTGTCAAGGTTGCGCCGCAGGCGGCCGAAGGGTTCGAACAGGAACCTGTACGGCACTTGGGCATCGCTGATCGGAAAGACAACGGTCCGGGGAACCTTTGCGCATTGGGTCGCGGGGCCCCGGGTCGCGGGGCCCGATTCACGCGGTCCGCTCCAGATCGACGAAGCTGAAGGCGCAGGCGTCGTGTTCTCCGGCCGGATGCGCCTCCCGAAGGGTTTCGCGGAAGGCCGCGCGGTCGAAGGGGGGAAACACCGTGTCGCCGTCGGGCGCCAGAGCGACCTCGGTGAGATGGATCCGGTCGGCCCGCGGCAGGGCGAGCCGGTAGATCTCGCCGCCCCCGGCCACCATCAGCTCACCGCCCTCCCCGGCTGCCGCGACGGCCTCGTCCCAGCTCCCGACGGTCTCGACGCCGGGCGCGGCGAACGCGGGATCGCGGGTCAGCACGAGGATGCGCCGGCCCGGCAGTGGGCGGCCGATGGAGTCGTAGGTCTTGCGCCCCATCACCACGGGTTTTCCCAGGGTGAGCGCCTTGAACCGCCGGAGATCGCTGCGCAGGCGCCAGATCAGGCCGTTGTCGCGGCCGATGACGCCGTTCTCGGCCACCGCCGCCACGAGTGTGATACGGGGGCGCGGCATCAGACCGCCACCGGCGCGCGGATGGCGGGGTGCGGGGCGTAGCCTTCGATGGCGATGTCCTCGAAACGGAAGTCGAACAGGCGCGTCACGGCTGGGTTCAGCACGAGGCGTGGTGGTGAACGCTCCTCGCGGGTGAGCTGGAGCCGGGCCTGATCGAGGTGGTTCACGTAGAGGTGGGCGTCGCCGAGGGTGTGGATGAAGTCGCCGGGCTTCAGTCCCGTGACCTGGGCGATCATCGAAGTCAGCAGCGCGTAGCTGGCGATGTTGAACGGCACGCCGAGGAACACGTCGGCGGAGCGCTGATAGAGCTGGCACGAGAGCCGCCCGTCGGCCACGTAGAATTGGAACAGGCAGTGGCAGGGGGCGAGCGCCATCCGGTCGAGGTCGGCCGGGTTCCAGGCCGAGACGACGAGGCGCCGCGAATCCGGATTGCGACGGATCTCGTCGAGCACCCAGGCGATCTGATCGACGCTGCCGCCGTCCGGCTTGGCCCAGGAGCGCCATTGCCGGCCGTAGACGGGGCCGAGGTCGCCTTGGGCGTCGGCCCACTCGTCCCAGATGGTGACGCCATTGGCCTGCAGGGCCCGCACGTTGGTGCTGCCGTCGAGGAACCACAGCAATTCGTGGATGATGGAGCGCAGGTGCAGCTGCTTCGTCGTCACCAGGGGGAAGCCGTCCGCCAGGTCGAACCGCATCTGGTGACCGAACACCGAGAGGGTGCCGGTGCCCGTGCGGTCGTCCTTCCGCACCCCTTGCGTGAGGATGCGCTCGAGAAGCTGGTGGTAGGCGTGCATCGCGGCTCCGTCTGTCACCCAGGGATAACCCGTCCGCGATGGCGAGGCGAGGTCGCGGACGCCGCGCGTCGCGGTTGTCCCTAACGATCCTCAACCCTCGGGCCAGAGCACCCAGGCGATCATGCAGAGATTGCTCCAGGCGTGGAGGAGGATGCACGGCCAGAGCCGGCCGCCGCGCCAGCGCAGCCAGCCGAGCACCAGGGCGAGCGGCAGGAGCGAGACCGGCCGGGCGAGGCCGAAACCGTTGATGTGCGCGCCCGCGAACAGCACGGCGGTGGTGAGGATGGTGAGCCCGGGCCCGGCGCCTCGAAGGCCCCGGGCGAAGACGAAGCCCCGCATCAGAAGCTCCTCCGCGACGGGCGCCAGCGCGACCACGGTGGCGAGCCACAGGACGATGCCCCCGGCGTGAAGGGTCGGCGAGAGGGTGGCGTTGCGGGCCACCGGCGCGCCGAACAGGGCCCCCGTGCCCGTCACCCAGACGATATGGGCCATCGGCCACGCGACGAGGAGCCAGCCGAGGGCGGGCCATGGCGGCGCGGCGGCGCGTGGGGCCGCGAGGGCGAGGGTCCGGCGCCACGCGGGTCCGTCCGCCCAGCGGGCGGCGGCGAGGACGAGGAGAACGAGGACCACCTGCCGCAGGCCATCGAGGGCGAGGGCACGGGCGGCGAACTGGCGGGGGCGCAGGGGGCTGCGCCCGGCGGCGGAGAACGGATCGAGCCCATCGAGCCAATCGGCGCCGAGCCGCACGATCACCAGGGCGATCACGCTCGCCGCGCCGAGGAGGAGCGCCACCCGGAGTACCATGGCGGCGACCGCGAGCCCCGCCCCGAGGATCGCCGGCCACCGCCCGGGGGCGACCGGGCCGTCGGGTTCGTCGAGGACGCGCGGATCGGGCTTCAAAAGCGGCCTGACTCTCTCTATGTTCGGTGAAGCGACGCGGCGCCAGCGATGGCGAGGCGTGGTCCCCCGGTCGGAGGGGCGTTCCGACCCCGGGACGGTACCCGGCACCTTCCACCGGAACCATGGGCCTTTGGACGCAGCGTATGCGGGCTGGACAGGCTGCGGGTTCCAGCGGAAGGTCGAGGCCGTTCAGGCACCATCGGAGCGGCCCGGCATCGGCGCTCCCCTCGATTTTCATCCGACCCCGGTGCGCCCTCGGGCGCGCGACGGCGGCCAGGCACCGGGTATAAGCGACCGCAGATGGCAGACGATCTGATCCGTTACGATCTTCTGGTGCAGGACGCCCTGCGCGGCGTCGTGCGCAAGGTGCTCACCGACGCGGCCCGGGACGGGCTTTCCGGCGAGCATCATTTCTACGTGTCGTTCCGGACGGAGGCGCCCGGCGTGCGGATGTCGCAGCGCCTGCGCGAAAAGTATCCGCAGGACATGACCATCGTGCTCCAGCACCAGTTCTGGGACCTCGGGGTCAACGAGCACACCTTCGAGGTCGGGCTTTCGTTCTCGGGCGTGCCCGAGCGCCTTCTCGTGCCGTTCGACGCCCTGTCGGGCTTCTTCGACCCGTCCGTGCAGTTCGGCCTCAAGTTCGACCTGACCGAGGGCATGGAAGACGCCGTCGAGGCCGTGGACGACGAGGTGACGCCGCTGGCCACCGGCAAGACGTCCCCGCGCGGCGCGGCGTCCGAGCCGAGCGAGCTGAAGCCGAAGGGCACCGGTCTGGCGGCCATCGGTTCCAGTGTGCCGAAGATCGGCCCCGCCACCGCACCGGCACAGACCGTCAAGGACGCGGACGAGGCCGACAAGCCCGCCGCCAAGTTGCCCGTGGGCAAGGCATCCGCGCCGAAGAAGGCCGAGGGCGAAGGCGCCGAGGCCAGCGCCGAGGTCGTCAGCCTCGACGCGTTCCGCAAGAAGAGCTGAAGGGCGCGGGGCTCACGCCCGTCGTTCCACCTCCATCCGCAGGCCGTGCTCCGGCCGCAGGGTGACCCGGTGCAGGGGCGTGACCGGCGGGTGATCCGCCGGTACCCGCAGGCGCACGGCCCGGACGATGTGGGCGAGCACGATCACCGCCTCCTGCACGGAGAAGCTCTGCCCGATGCAGACGCGCGGCCCGGCCCCGAACGGCAGGTAGGCGAAGCGCGGAATCGCCTTGCGGGCCTCGCCGAGGAAGCGCTCCGGCACGAAAGCGGCGGGATCGTCCCACAGGGCGCGGTGGCGGTGGAGCACGTAGGGCGCCACCATCACCAGGGACCCGCGCGGGATCTTCACCCGGCCGATGCGGTCCTCCGCGATGGCCTGGCGGCTGAGGAACGGCACCGGCGGGAACAGCCGCATGGTCTCCTCCATCACGGCCTTCGTGAACGGCAGGGCATCGGCGTCGAACCCCTCCCCCTCCGGCACGGCGTCGACCTCGGCCTCGATCCGCGCGCGCGCCGCATCGTCCCGGGACAGGCAGTAGAGCGCCCAGGTGAGGGCGTTGGCCGTGGTTTCGTGGCCGGCGGCGATGAAGGTGACGATGTTGGCCTTCACCTCGAGATCCGTGAGGCCCTTGCCGGTTTCCGGGTCCTGCGCCTTCAACAGGAGGGTGAGGAGGTCGGCCGGCGCCCGGTCGGCGGCGATGAGGCCACGGCGCTTGTCGATGAGGGCATCCACCACTTCGGCGAAGAAGCGCACGGCGGGGCGCGCCCGCAGGCGCCCGATACGCGGCACGAAGCCCGGGATCCCGAAGACGTCCAGGGGATCGATGGGGCCGACCGCTTCGAGAAAGCGTGTGATCGCCCGGCCGAGCGCATCGGGATCGCTCTGGAGCCCTTGCGTAAAGATCGTCCGCTCCAGCACGTCGAGGGTGACGCGGGTCATCTCCAGGGCGGCGTCGATGGTGGTCCCGTCCCGCCGCGCGAGGCGCCGGGCGATGCGGGCGCCGGCGGCGTTCATGGGTTCGGCGAAGCCGAGCACGTGGCGGGCGGAAAAGATCGGCGCCAGGGTGCGGCGCTGGAGCTTCCAATCCTCGTCCTCCGCCGTGAGCAGTCCGTTGCCGAGGCCCGGCGCCAGCACCCGGCGCTGGAGATCGTCCTTGCGGTAGTTGGCGGCGTTCTCGACGTAGAGGTAGCGGATGAGGGCCGGGTCGCTCACCACGGTGACGCGGCCCATGGCGCCGTCCCCCGCCATCACGGGTTTCTCGAAGTGGTCGTCGAGCCAGGTGGTGATGGGGTTGGCCCGCGCCGCCTTGAGGAAGGCGAAGAGTCCGAGCGGCTGGCGCAGGGGGCGCGGCACGGCCGGGCGGAAGCGTGTCGGCGCGTCGGGTGGGCACGGGGCGGCGGCATCCATCATCGGCGTGTCATCGATCCTCGGTCGGGGGCGGGTCGCCAGAAAGCGTTGAGACATCCACGGCACCGTCACTCGGCACCATCGCGGTTTCGACCCACCCGGTCTAAGTAGGGTGCGCCGCAGCCACACGAAGAGGCCACGATGTCGCCCACCGAGACGCCCGCCACCCGCACGGAATCCGACACGTTCGGACCCATCGAGGTCCCGGCGCATCGCTACTGGGGGGCCCAGACGCAGCGTTCGATCCAGAACTTCAAGATCGGCACGGAGCGGATGCCGGCGCCCCTCGTGCACGCGCTCGGCCTCGTCAAGCAGGCCGCCGCCCTGGTGAACCAGGATCTCGGCGGCCTCGACCCGAAGGTGGCGCAAGCCATCGCGGCCTCGGCGGCCGAGGTGGTCAAGGGCGAGCACGACCAGGAATTCCCCCTCGTGGTGTGGCAGACGGGCTCGGGTACCCAGTCCAACATGAACGCCAACGAGGTGATCGCGAGCTTGGCCAACGAGCTGCTCGGCGGCAAGCGCGGCGGCAAGTCGCCGGTTCACCCCAACGACCATTGCAACCGTGGCCAGTCGTCCAACGACGTGTTTCCCACCGCCATGCACATCGCGGTGTCGCGCGAGATCAACGACCGGCTGATGCCGGCGCTGCGGCACCTGCACGATGCGCTGGATGCCAAGGCGAAGGCGTTCGACGGCATCGTCAAGATCGGCCGCACCCACCTGCAGGACGCGACGCCCGTGTCGCTGGGCCAGGAATTCTCGGGGTATGTCGCCCAGGTGGCGCTGGGCAGCGCCCGCATCGAGGCGACCCTGCCGGGCGTGCTGGCGCTGGCCCAGGGTGGCACGGCGGTGGGCACCGGCCTCAACGCCCACCCGGAGTTCGCGGAGAAGTTCGCCGCGAAGGTTGCGGAGCTGACGGGCCTGCCCTTTACCTCGGCCGCGAACAAGTTCGAGGCGCTCGCCACCCACGACGCCCTGGTGTTCACGCAAGGGGCGCTGTCGGCGCTCGCCGCCGGCCTGTTCAAGATCGCCCAGGACATCCGCCTGCTGGCCTCGGGCCCGCGCTCCGGCCTCGGCGAACTCTCGCTGCCCGAGAACGAGCCCGGCTCCTCGATCATGCCCGGCAAGGTCAACCCGACCCAGTGCGAGGCGCTCACCATGGTCTGCGCCCAGGTGATCGGCAACGGCACCACCGTGAGCTTCGCCGGCAGCCAGGGCCATTTCGAGCTCAACGTGTTCAAGCCGGTCATCGCCAACGCGGTGCTGCAATCGGTGCGGCTGCTCGCCGATGCCGCGGTCTCGTTCGCCGATAATTGCGTGGTCGGCATCAAGGCCAACGAGGATCGCATCGCCGATCTCATGAGCCGCTCGCTCATGCTGGTGACGGCGCTGGCCCCCTCCATCGGCTACGACAAGGCCGCCGAGATCGCCAAGACCGCCCACAAGAACGGCACCACCCTCAAGGAGGAGGCCCTGCGGCTGGGCTACGTCACGGAAGCGGAGTTCGAGCGGGTGGTGCGCCCCGAAACCATGCTGGCGCCCAGCGCCGACTGAACGGAGCCAGGATGGCCGAGATCATCAACCTGCGCGACGCCCGCAAGGCGAAGGCCCGCACCGAGAAGGAGGCGAAGGCGGAAAGCAACCGCATCGCCTTCGGCCGTCCGAAGAAGGCCAAAACCCTGGCGGAAGCCAAGAAGGCCATCGAGGTCTCGCGCCACGAGGGCCACAAGCTCGTGGGGCCGGATTCGGAGTGAGGGGGACGTGACCGGCGGCATCACCAAGCGCTCGGTGATGATCGCCGGCCACCGCACCAGCGTGTCCCTGGAGGACCCGTTCTGGGACGCCCTGCGCGGGATCGCCGAGGCGCGCGGCCTGTCGCTGCAGGCGCTGATCGGGCAGATCGACGCGGGCCGCGATGGGCAGAACCTGTCGTCGGCGATTCGGGTGTTCGTGCTGGCGGCGGTGCGAGAACCGCAACGAACGTGAGCACGCGGGGGGCCGCCCTACCGCCGAACCCCCAGCAGACTGCGCGAGGCCGGGGCCCCGAACGTCCTGCGAAAATCGTTGGCGAAATGCGCCTGATCGGCGAAGCCCGCCGCGTGGGCCGCGCCCGTGAAGTTCGCCCCCGCGATGACGTGGGCGATGGCCCGCCGCATGCGCAGCCAGGCCCGGTAGCGCCGGACCGGGACGCCGACCGTCCCGGTGAACAGGTGTTGCAAGCGGGAAGGCGACAGACCGACCGAGCGCGCGAGCGTCTCGGCCGGCATCGCGGCTCCCTCGGCGTCTCGCAGGCGGGACATCACGCGGGCGATACGGGGATCGAAGCCATGGTCAGACCGCCGAATCGCGAAGCCCGCGAGATCGGCGAGCGCCGCGCCGGTCCAGGCGCAGGCGCCGCGATCCTCGTAGAGGGCACGCAGCGGCAGGATCTCGCCCCGCGCGGCCACCAGGGCGCCCGCGACGGCATCGGCGTCCGACATGAGAGCCGCAAGGGCCTGGGGCGCGGCATCGGGTTCGCGATAGAACACCGCCAGGGGATCGCCCGCGCAATCGAGTTCGTGCGCCACGCCCGCCGGCACGAAGGCGGTCCGGCAGGTGATCCACGCCGTCCCGTCGAAGCGGATGCGGAAAGCCCCGTACAGGCCGGCGAGATAGACCGGGGCGCCGTGCCGGTGGCTGGCATTGTAGGTGAGGCGCCCGGCGAAGAAGGTCTGGTCGCCTTCGACGTGCCAGAGCGGGCTGAGCGATGTTGCCGTAGCAGGTTCGTTCAAGCGCCGCCCTCCGCCGCGCGGCTAGCGTTCCGTCGCGCCGACCGCTCCGGGATCATCCTGGCGCAAGCGGTCCGGCGGGGGAATGCCCATCATGATCGATCTCACCCGCCGTGGTCTCGCGGTCTGCGCCCTCGCCCTGGCGGTGCCGCGCCCCGCCTCGGCCCAGCCGCCCGAAGCGGTCTGCCCGGATCCGTCGCCCGCAATCCATCGCTTCCGGCTCGGCGATGTCACGGTGACGAGCCTGTGCGACGCGGATCAGATGATCGACGGTCCCTGGCCGATCGTCGGGGAGGATCGCGAGCGGGGCGAGGTCGAGGCCCTGATGCGCGAGAACCGGCTGCCGCCGGACCGCTTCAAGCCCGGCTTCACGCCCGTCGTGGTCCGGACCGGCCGCGAGACGGTGCTGTTCGACACCGGCAACGGCGCGGTCGGTTTCGTGCCCCGCCCCGCCGGGGGACGCCTGGCCGGGCTCCTCCGACGGGCCGGTTTCGCGCCCGAGGCCATCGACGTCGTCGTGCTCACCCATTGCCACACCGACCATATCGGCGGCCTCTCGGAGGCGGGGCGCCCGCTTTTTCCACGGGCGCGCTACGTCGTCGGCGCCGCCGAGGATGCGTTCTGGCGTGACGGGGCGCGTCTGGCGGCGCCCCCCGAGGGCAACGAAAGCCGGTCGGCCCGGGTCTTCCGCAGCCACCTGCTGCCGCTCGCCGACCGGACGACCTTCGTGAAACCCGGCGATACGGTGGTGCCGGGGATCACCGCCGTGGCGGCGTTCGGGCACACGCCGGGACACCTCGCCTACCATGTCGAGAGCGCCGGCCAGCGCCTGCTGGTCTGGGGGGATTGCGCCCATCACGAGGTCGCCTCCCTGGCGCATCCGGAGTGGCATGCCCTGTTCGACATGGACAAGGCGGGCGGGGCCGCCACGCGCCGAACGATCTACGACATGGCGGCCACGGACGGGGTCCTGATCGCGGCCTACCACACCTCGTTTCCGTCCCTGGGCTACGTCGTGCGTCATGGAACCGGCTATCGCTGGATCCCCCTGACCTATCAGTTCGACCGCTAATGCAGCGGGGCGACCCCTTCGAGCACCGCCGGCTTCGGCCCGCCCGTCGCCCAATCGAGCAGCTCCACCGTGTGGACGATGGGGATGGCCGTGCCCTTCCCGATCTGGGTCGCGCAGCCGATGTTGCCCGTCGCGATGACGTCGGGGCGCATGCGCTCGATGTTCGCCACCTTGCGGTCGCGCAGGCGGCCGGCGATCTCGGGCTGGAGGATATTGTAGGTGCCGGCCGAGCCGCAGCAGATGTGGCCCTCGGGCACGTCCTTCACGGTGAAGCCGGCCGTCTTCAGGAGGTTCTTGGGCTCCGTGCGGATGCCCTGGCCGTGCTGCATCGAACAGGCGGAGTGGTAGGCGACCACGAGATCGCTCGCGATGAGGGTCGGCATCAGGCCAAGACCGGCCACGTACTCGGTCACGTCCTTGGCGATGCTCGACACCCGCGCGGCCTTTTCGGCATAGGCCGGGTCGTCGCGGAACATGAAGCCGTAATCCTTGATCGTCGTGCCGCAGCCCGACGCCGTGACCACGATGGCGTCGAGGCCCGCGCCGTCCATCTCGGCGATCCAGGCGTCGATGGTGCGCTTGGCTTGGGCGTGGGAGGATTCGGCCTTGCCCATGTGATGGGTGAGCGCGCCGCAGCACCCCTCCCCCTTGGCCTGCACCACCTCGACGCCGTGGCGGGTCAGCAGGCGGATCGCCGCCTCGTTGAAGTCCGGCCGCAGGACGCTCTGGGCGCAGCCGCGCAGGAGCGCGACGCGGCCCGTGCGGGCCGGGGCCGTGGTGCCCTGGAGGGCGGCGCTGGCCTCGAGCGCCCGGGTTTCGGCCGGAAACGTGCCGGGCCGGTCGGTGCGGTTGCGGTTGGGCAGTTCGGCCGGCGCGAGGTCGAGCATGGCGGCCAACCGGTTGCCGACGCCCGGCACCCGCGCCGCCAGGGGCCGCAGCGGGCTCCCGAGTTTCGCGCCCAGCAGCGCCAGCCGGAACCGGTTGGGATAGGGCAGCACGAAGGCGAGCACGGCGCGCAGGGCCCGGTCCCCGAAGGGCCGCGTGTAGGTTTCCTCGATATGCGCGCGGGCGTGATCGACGAGGTGCATGTAGTGCACGCCCGAGGGGCAGGTGGTCATGCAGGACAGGCACGAGAGGCAGCGGTCGACGTGCTTGACCACCTCCGGCACGGCGGGCTTGTTACCCTCCAGCATGTCCTTGATGAGGTAGATGCGGCCGCGCGGGCTGTCGAGCTCGTCGCCCAGCAGCAGGTAGGTCGGGCAGGTCGCGGTGCAGAAACCGCAATGGACGCAGGTCCGCAGGATCTTCTCCGACGCCGCCATGGCGGGATCGGCGAGCTGCGTCAGGCTGAAATTGGTCTGCACGGCGTGTTCCTGATGTCCACCCTTCGCGGTGCCGCTCCACGCCATCGGCCTGCGGGCACCGTCGTGTTCGACCGGACCTTAGAGCGGAACGGCCCGCCTGCCGAGCCCTTTGGAATCGCTCCAAGCCGACGGGTGCGGACGGGATCGCCGCAAGCGCGGGCGGGCGCCTGCGGCCGAGACTGTCGCGGCGTCAGATCCCGGCGTACATCCGGCCCGGATTGAACACCCCCACGGGGTCGTGCGCCGCCTTGAGGCCGGCGGTGATCCGCATGAGCGGGTCCGACAGGGGCTCGAACACCGACACGGCGGCGCGCACCGCCTCCGGCGCTCGCACCAGGGTGGCATGGCCGCCCTGCGCCTTGACCGCCGCCCGCACGGTCGCGGCCCCGGCATCGCCCCCGGCCGGGGTCGCGAGCCAGATCAGGCCGCCGCCCCAATCGTAGAACCAGCGGGCCTCCCGCTCGGCCGCGATGGCGGCGGTCACCACGGGCCCGTGGGTCGGGGCGGTGGAGAGGCGCCAGATGGCGGCCTCCGCCGGTTCGGCGAGGGGCAGGACGTCGCGGATGGCCGTCCAGAGATCGGTGCCGGTGTCGCCCTCGACGATTTCCGGGGCGCCGAAGCCCCGGAGGAGCTTCGTCAGTTCGCCGAGGCGGTAGGCGACCGAATCCGAGAACCCCTCGACGCGCATGGCGGTGCGGGCCGCGGAACCGTCGATCCCGGCCGGCAGGTGGGCGGCGCCCGTGAGTTCGAACGGCGAGCCGAGGGCGGCCGAGAGGGCCGCGACGGCGCGGGCATCGTCGAGGCCGGAGAACACCAGCGTGGAGACCCGCTCCTGCACGGGCAGAACCTTGAAGGTCACGTCCGTGAGCAACCCGAGGGTGCCCCAGGCGCCGGCCATGAGCTTCACGAGGTCGAGGCCGGTGACGTTCTTCATCACCCGGCCGCCGGACTTGATGGGTTCGCCCCGGCCGTTGACGAAGCGCACGCCGATGAGGCTGTCGCGGGCCGCCCCCGCGTTGATCCGGCGCGGGCCGGAATTATTGGTGGCGGCCACCGCCCCGAAGGTCGGCGTGCCGGCGCTGCCCATGAGGCGGCGGTGATCCATGGGCTCGAAGGGCAGCATCTGGCCGCGCCCGGCCAGCAGCGCCTGCACGTCGGCCAGCGGCGTGCCGGCGAGGGCCGAGACCACCATCTCGGCCGGCTCGTAGAGGGTGATCCCCGACAGATTGGCGGTGGACAACGTCGCCTCGTCCTGCGCGGGGCGGCCGATCCCCGCCTTGGTGCCACCGCCGACGAGGCGCAGGCGCTCCGTCCGGGCGGCGGCTGCGCGGACGATGTCCGCAGCCGCGTCCGCGTCGTGAGGCTCGTATGACCGCATCGTTTCCCGCCCTGGCCGGGCGGTGCGCCCGGTCCGTCTTCGTGTTCTCGACCCCGACCTTAATGAGACTCGTTCGCGATTGCATCCGCCCCGGCGACGGGCGTGGCCACGTGTGCCGCTGCCGGCGCCGTGGCGCGCCGTTCGGCGAGCCGCGCCGCCACGAGGCCGCGCAGGCCGGCGATGTCGAAGCACCAGACGAAGGCGCCGTGGACGAGGGTGCCGAGCGGCAGGGCGAGGGCGAGTGCCCGCACCGGCTCGAGGTGGCGCAGGGGCGCGAGGCACAGGGCCATGGCGCCGCAGGCGATTCCGGCGAGGAGAAGATCCCGCCACGGCAGGCGCAGGCGTCTCGGCCCCGTGAGCGCGCGGACCGCCAGGAGCGCGGTGGCGGCGGCGAGCCCCGCCGTCTGCGCGACCGCGATGCCCTCCGGCCCCATGAGCGGCGGCAGCAGCCACAGTCCGAGGGCGTCGACGGAGAGACCCACGAGGGCGGCGGCGATCACCGGAAGGGTCCTTCGACGGATCTGGAAGATCGGGTTGAGGGCGAAGTTCATCATCGCGAGGCAGAAGAAGCCGGGAATCATCAGGCCCGCGTAGCTCGCGAACGGTCCGCGATAGGCCTCCGGCACCACCAGGGCCTGCAGGGCGGGGAGGATGGCCCAGAACCCCACGGCGCAGGGCAGCAGCAGCGCCACCACGACGCCGACGTTGCGCCCGACCTGGGCTTCGGCCGCCGCGCGCCCCTCCTCCTCCTCGACGCGCACGGCGAGCTGGAACAGCAGGAGATCGAGGGCGGTGCCGAGGGTCCCGATGCTGCGGGTGGTGACGTCGGCGGCCAGCGCGAAGTAGCCGGCCTCGGCGAGCCCCGCCTGGGCCGCGATGGTCCCGCGGTTGAGGAACGGCAGCAGCTGGTAGATGGCGTTGGCGGCGATGAGCGGCAGGCCGTAGGCGAGGAACAGCCGCCAGGTCTCGGCGAGACGCACCCGCAGGCGCGGGCTCACGGGATCGCGCATGGGCTGCCACACGATCGCGGTGGCGAGGAACTGGCTGAGGCCCGCCGCCGCCAGCACCCAGGCGGGCTGGGGCAGCAGCCACGCGGTGCCGGCCATGAGCACGAAGGCCAGGACGTTCTTGATCGCCACGAGCCGGAAGTAGAGGCCGCCGTCGAACCGGGCACGGGCCAGCGCCGCGTGGTAGTCGAACACCCCGATCCCGAGGGCGGCGATGGCCGCGCCCGCCGCGATGGCCGCGCGGCTTTCCGGGCCCGCCTCGACCCCGAACCCGGCGCAGACGAGCGCGGCGGCGAGCAAAACCGCGCCGAGCACCGCGTAGGCCCCGTCGAGGCCCTGGCGGATCCACGGTTCCTGCGTGCGGACGCGGGTCGAGTAGAACCGTGTCGCCGACAGGCGCAGCCACTCGAACAGGACGGTGTTGGCCACGATGGCACCGGCGGTGGCCAGGGCGAACAGGCCGAACTCCGCCGGGCCCAGCAACTTCGCGATGAGCAGGCCGAGGACGAAGTTGAGCCCGGCATTGAGGATGAAGGCGCAGATCACGGCCATGGTGGAAACGGACAGCCCTGCGCTGGCGGCGGCGCGCGCCCCTGGGCGGCGACGCTAGCCGGACATGGGCGAAGAATCCGTCAACCCGATGGCGGGGGCTCAGAACCAGCCGCGCATGCGGAAGAAGACGATGGGCACGAGGGCGCTGAGAACCACGAGGGCGAGGCCGTAGGGATAGCCGTAGGCCCAGTCGAGTTCTGGCATGTGCTTGAAGTTCATGCCGTAGAGCGAGGTCACGAGGGTGGGCGGAATGCCCACCACGGAGACCACGGTCAGCACCCGGAAGGTGTTGTTCTGCTCCATGGTGATGAGCCCCAGCGTCGCGTCGAGAAGGAACTGCACGTTCTCCGACAGGCGGATCTCGAACTCGTCGAGCGAGGCGATGTCCCGCCGCACGGCCTCGAAGCGCGGACCCTGCTCGGCGCCGATGAGGTGCTCGCACTCGTTGGCGACGAAGGGAACGATGCGTTCGAGGCCGAGCAGGCTGGAGCGGATCTTGCCGAGCGCCTTCCCGCGCCGGCCGATGCCGCGCAGGATCCGGCGCAGCGCCAGATCGCGGCGGCGGGGCGTCTGGGTCTTGAGCTTGTCGTCGCTGGCGGGGGCGCCGCCGCGCACGTCGAAGTCGAAGATCCGGGTCGACAGGCTGTCGAGGTCGGCGCCCATGTCCTCCAGGGCGTCGGCGAGGCTGTCGACGAGTTCCTCCATGAGCAGGAGGAAGATCTCCGTGCTGGTGGTGGCCGGGCCGTCGCCCTCGGCGATGCGCTTCTTCACCTCCGCGAACGCGCGCAGGTCGTGGAATCGCACGGTGACGAGGTGGTCCTTGGTGAGGACGAAGCCGAGCGGCTTCAGGAGCGAATCGACCTTGTCGAAGGTGATCATCGGTGTGGAAAGCGAGAATCCGTGCTTGAGCCGCAGCAACCGGCTCGAATTCTCCACCTCGCTCAGGGCCTTTCGCGAGGGGACCCGGAGGCCGGTGGCGGCCTCGATGCGCTGGGCCTCCTCGGCGCTCGGGTCGTCGAGGTCGATCCAGACCGTGGCGGGCGGCATCGGCCCGCCACCGTCCGTGGCCGGGGATCCGACCGCACCCTGTGGTCCATGGAGGCTGATCATCGGGGAAGTCTGGTCCGTGGAGGTGCGGTGCGGGAGAAGATTGCCGTCGCGCGACCGTCGCACGGAGCTGCGACAGTCTTGACTCACGGAAGCCGTGCGCCTACCTCCGCGGCATCGTTGGCACTCACCGATCGAGAGTGCTAACGGCCTGGGTTGAGCGCGCTGCCGCGCCGCATCAACGCCATCCATGAATTTAGAGCAAGAGGGCAGCTCATGAAGTTCCGTCCGCTGCACGACCGTGTCGTCGTTCGCCGTATCGAAGGCGAAGAGAAGACCAAGGGTGGCATCATCATCCCCGACACCGCCAAGGAGAAGCCGCAAGAGGGCGAGATCGTCGCCGTCGGCCCCGGCGCCCGCGACGAGGCCGGCCGCGTGAACCCCCTCGACGTCAAGGCCGGTGACCGCGTGCTGTTCGGCAAGTGGTCCGGCACCGAGGTCAAGATCGACGGTCAGGACCTCCTGATCATGAAGGAATCCGACATCATGGGCGTCGTCGCCTAAAGCGGCGCGGCCCTCTTCCTTCGTCCCCGATCCAAGCCCTTCGAGCGCGATCCATCCGCGCCTTGGGGCTGTCCACCGTAAGAGGAATAGACCATGGCAGCGAAAGAAGTCCGTTTCGGCTCCGACGCCCGCGAGAAGATGCTGCGCGGCGTCGACATCCTGGCCGACGCCGTGAAGGTGACGCTGGGCCCCAAGGGTCGCAACGTCGTCATCGAGAAGTCCTTCG
>Ga0182231_1000199_pt1 | contig 14875 bp, 15 predicted proteins | sample G6R1MG_29_FD_129667 | JGI IMG/M metagenome (GOLD analysis project Ga0182231, IMG submission 129667) | Miscanthus phyllosphere microbial communities from Michigan, USA - G6R2_NF_07NOV2016_LD1 MG | ecosystem: Host-associated > Plants > Phyllosphere > Phylloplane/Leaf | place: USA: Michigan...
TGCGCCATGAGCTGTTCGAGATGGCGGAGCGTCGGGTGCACGGCGGCAGGGTGATCGATGGTCGGCATCGGTGCTGAAGCGGTGCGAGCGATGGATCGTTCCATAGGCCGATACTAACGCAGTAGTACTGACGCACCAACGATCCATCGGAGTTGGCCGCCCTCATTTTGAACATCTGCACACGGCTGCCCGTTTCAGCCTGGTCACCAACTAAGCCGAGGAACAGTCATGGGCATCATCGTACTTCTCATCGTTGGCGGCATCGTCGGCTGGCTCGCCAGCATGATCATGCGCACCAACGCCCAGCAGGGCATCTTCCTCAACATCGTCGTCGGCATCGTCGGCGCATTGCTCGCAGGCTTCATCCTGACGCCGCTCATCGGCGGCGCGCCGATCACCAGCGGCGTCATCAGCATCCAGTCGATCCTGGTGTCGCTCGCCGGCGCCGTCATCCTGCTGGCGATCATCAACCTGTTTCGTCGCGGCACCGTCCGCTGAGAACCAGCTAGCATGTGATCCGGGTCGCGAGCACTGCTCACGACCCGGAACCGCGAGTACGGCAGATCGCTCGATCTGCACGAAGGTCACGTCGGTAACGCGAAGCAGAGCGCGGCAACGATCGCGACCGAGGAAGCGGCGGTGTTGCCGAAGCCACTCACCTTACGGTCGCGGGATGGTGGTGCGCGAGGTCAACGCCGACCCGCCCGACGACGCAATGATCTCGGCGGGCCGAGCCGCATTGGGCTTTCGGGTCTTGGCCGCGTTGAGCGGCATCCAAGGAGGAGCTTTTACGTGAGCAACGATAACGACGTGTCCGTGCTGAACGGGCTGATCAAGACGACCCTCGACAGCATGAAGGGCTACGAGGACGCCGCCAAGGATGCGGAGAGCACGCAGTTCGCGACCATGTTCGCTGACTTCGCACGCGATCGCGCGCAGGTTGCAACCCAGCTGCAGAGCCAGGTGCGAACGCTCGGCGGTGATCCCGAGCTGGATTCCAGTATGCTGGCAGCCGCGCACCGCACGTTCATGGACCTGAAGCAGGCCATCACGGGCAAGGATGACAAGGCGATCATCGAGGAAGTCGAGCGCGGCGAGGACCACATCAAGGCGAAGTACGAGGACGCGATGACGGCAGACGGCCTTCAGCCCGCAACGCTCGCCGCGATCAAGGACGGCTACGCATCTGTCCGAGAAGGGCACGACAGGATGAGCGCGCTCAAGCACGGCCAGCGCTGATCCATCGAGGTGGCGGTCGTGGTCGGCGCGGTTTGCGACATCCATCCGCATTGTGCGCGATGCGTCACCCGGTAGCCGCGAGCTTCTTATTGAAACGAGAGGATTGAACATGCGTAAGGTCATCATCGGAGCGGCGCTGTGCATCGCCGCGCTTTCGGCCTGCAGCGAGAAGGCTCAGCAGGAAACCAGCGAAGCAGGCAGTGCGGTTGCCTCCGATGCCGCGACCGCGGGGGATCGCGCCGCCGCTGCGACAGGTGAAGCCACACGCGATGTGGGTGATGCCGCCTCACGTACTGGTGCTCGCGTAGAGGGCGCCGCGGATCGTACTGGCGCGGCCATTAACAACGGTGCGGATCGTGCCGCTGACACCACCGGTGCCGCCCTGCAGAACACGGGCGCCGCCATCCGAGGTTGAGCCTGAAGTCTCCGCGAGCGTCCCGCTGGCGCTCGCGGAGCTTCATGACGCCTGCCGTTCTGACCCACAATGCGACATTCAGTCGTCGTTGCGCGCTCTCCAACTTCAGACACCCGTTCATCTGAGGGCGGGCGAGGGAGGCAGAAGCAATTTTTGAACGGTTCAGCGATCTGGCGGCGCGTACAAGTCTGCCTCAAGCAGAAATGGGCAGGATCGGGACAGGAACCGGAGCAGCCGCCGCTGATGCATCGCCGTAGGCTGGGTCAACACAGCAAGGACCCACAGCATGACCATCGCTCTCATCACCGGCGCAAGCCGCGGCCTCGGACAAAGCACGGCGCTGCAATGCGCCGCGCGCGGCAGCGGCGTCATGCTGACCTACAACAGCCATCCCGAAGGTGCCGACCTGACCGTGCGGGCCATCGAAGCGGACGGCGGCAAGGCGGTGGCGTTGAAGCTCGATGTTTCGGACACCGGATCCTTCCCCGCGTTCGCGAAGGCAGTTGCAGCGGCGCTCGCCGCGACCTGGGGTCGCAACGACTTCGACCATCTCGTCAACAACGCCGGCTACGGCCTGTTCAAGTCCATCGCCACCGTTACAGAGGCCGAGTTCGACGGCCTGTTCGCGGTGCGTCTCAAGGGGCCGTTCTTCCTCACCCAGGCGCTGTTGCCGCTGATCGCCGACGGCGGCGCGATCGTGAACCTCACCAGTGCGACGACGCGTGTCGCCAACGCTGGCGTGGCACCCTACGCCGCGTTCAAGGGCGGGCTTGAGGTGCTGACGCGCTACATGGCCAAGGAGTTCGCGGAACGCCGCATCCGCGCCAATGCGATGTCGCCCGGCCCGATCCGCACCGAGCTCGGTGGCGGGCTGAACGACGAGTTCGAAGCACTGCTCTCTGGTCAGACCGCGCTTGGCCGCGTCGGCGAGCCCGACGATGTCGGCCGCGTCGTCGCCGGTCTGCTGTCGGACGACAGCGGCTGGATCAACGCGCAGACGATCGAGGTCGCGGGCGGTTACATCGGCTGATGCTTACCCCACCGGCCCATCGCAAAGGATATGCCATGCCTCGCGCCATCGAGATAACCACTTTCCGCTTGTCGAGCGGCCTGACGATCAACGACTTCATCGCCGCCAACGCCGACATTGACCCCTGGCTCGAGATCCAGCCCGGCTTCGTCTCGCGCCATATTTGCGAGCGGGAGCACGGCGAAATCGTCGACATACTCGTCTGGGAATCGGGCGAGGCGGGGCATCGCGCCGCGACTGGCGTGACCATCGAGATGGCGGCCTCGCCAGTCCATGCCGCGATCGACCAATCCACCGTCAACTGGTCGATCGCAACGGTGCACCATGCGCTCGGGCGCGATCCGAGCTGAGGCAGCGCCAGGCGATCAGCGCGGCGACCAAAGCGAGCCCCGCGCCACCGCCGAAGGCCGCCGGAAGGCCAGAGGCGAAGCGCCCCGGGATCGCGGCGAAGGCGTAGATCGCGGTGATCGCCGCGATCCCCAGCGCGCCGCCGATCTGCTGGTCCATCTGCAGCAAGCCGGAGGCGGTGCCGGCATGCTCCTCCGGAACATTGTGCAGGATAGCCACTGTGCCAGGCGCGAAGATCAGGGCGATGCCGACCGCGTGGATCAGCAGCGGGACGAGCACATGCGGGAAGTAGGCACTCTCGTCGCCCAGCAGCGCGAAACCCGCCAGGCTGATCGCGACGATCCCGCTGCCCGCTATCAACAATACGCGCGCGCCGAACATCTCGATCAGCCGCGGCGCGCCCTTGCTGATCGCAAAGACGGTGATCGTCAGCGGCATATAGCCGAGCCCGGCGGCAAGCGGCGTCCAGCCCGCAACGCGTTCGAGATATTGCACGACCAGGAACAGCATGGCGAAGTGCACGCCGACGATCAGCGCCATCACGCCAAGCCCGCCGAGCCGCGATCGGTCGCGCAACAGGCTCAGGTCGAGCAACGGCGCCGCGTGGCGCTGCTCAATCCGAAAGAAGACCAGCAGCAGTACCGCCGCGCTGGCGAAGGCGGCGAACGTGTCCGTAGCGGTCCAGCCGTGGTCCGCCGCGCTGATGAAGCCATAGACCAAGGCGACCGAGCCGAACGTCGCGGTAAGTGCGCCAGCCACGTCGAGCCGCGCCGGCGCGGGATGCGTTTCGGCGACGAGGCGACCGATGGCGAACACCACGAGTATGCCGACGGGCACGTTGATGAGCAGCGCCCAACGCCATGACAGAATATCGGTCAGCACTCCGCCAAGGATCGGCCCGGCCGACGCGCCGATCGACGATACCGCAGTGAACAGCGAGAGGCCCCGCGCGCGCTCTGTCTCGTCGCTCGCCATGACCATCACCAATGCGAGAACGCTTGGCGCTGCCAGTGCAGCCCCTGCTCCCTGCGCTATGCGTGCCACGATCAATATCGCGGGCATGTGCGCCAGCCCGCCAACGAGCGAGGCAGCCACGAAGACGGTCACCCCGATCCGGAAGGCGCGAACCTGCCCGATCATATCGCCCAGCCGGCCGCCTAGCAGCAGCAACCCGCCGAACGCCAAGCCGAAGGCGTTGGGCACCCAGGTCAGGCCGGCGGCGCTGAAGCCGAGATCCGTCTGGATGCGCGGCAGCGCGACGACGACGATCAGGAAGTCCATCGCGAGCATCAGTTGCGCCGCAAGGACCGTCCATAACGCGAGCGCGCGACGACGGTCCGTTGAGACGGCGTCCCTCCGGTTCGAACCTGGCATGACGTTGTTTCCTTGTCGAAAGACGGTGAGGCCGGAAACTTTCGTCCCCGACCCGCGGGTGTCAGAGGCCGCGCGCGCCGCCTGTGACGCGGATCGACTCACCGCTGATCCAGTGTGAGTCGTCCGAAGCGAGGAAGACTGCGGTCGGCGCGATATCCTCTGCCTCGCCGACGCGGCCGAGCGGGGTCTCGGCGAGCAGCCGGTCACGCAGGTCACCGACGAACGCACCGTCAGTGGCGGGCGTGTTGGTATAGCCGGGCATGATCGCGTTCACCCGAATGTTGCGGGGTCCAAGCTCCCGCGCAAGGCCGTAGGTCATGTTGTCGACCGCACCCTTAGTCGCCGAATAGACGCTACCACCCGCGGAGGGGTGGGTGCTGAGGATCGAGCTGATGTTGACGATGCTGCCGCCCCTCTCGCCGAAATACTTCACCGCCTCGCGGACGGCGAGGAAATAGCCGAGCACGTTCAGATTGAACTGCTTGTGGAACGCGTCCTCGGTAAGGTCGGTGATCGCTTCGAACACCGCGACGCCGGCATTGTTGACGAGCACGTCGACCTTGCCGTGATCGGCGACGACCGTAGCGAACAGCCGCACGACGTCGGCTGACTTAGACATGTCTGCCTGCACCGCTACGGCCTTGCCGCCCGCTGCGACAATCGATCCGACCACGGCGTCGGCGCGGTTCTTGCTGCCCATGTAATTGACGATGACGACCGCGCCCTCTGCGCCGAACGCCTTGGCGATGCCGGCGCCGATGCCGCTCGATGCGCCGGTGACGATGGCTACTTTCCCGGAGAGTTTCATGGCAATGTCCTTCTTGAACTGGATGCGAGAGACGGCATCCCTCGCTTGCCTCCCCAAGATGGTGGCGCCGGACGCCAACCCCATGCCGGTTATTCTCCCGTTCTTGCCTAATCTTCTCACGACGGGTTGTTTCACCCCCCGGGCTGACCACCTGTGATTCATGAGCACAGCGATGGACGAGTTGCGCGGCATCGTGATGCGCGCAGGCAGCCGGTGGACCGATACCGGCATCCCGCGCGTGCAGATGGTGCGATCCGAAGGCTGTGCCGATCAGGTGTACGAGCCGATGCTCCACCTAGTCCTGCAGGGCTCCAAGAGCCTGTCGATCGGCGAGCAGAATCTGCGCTTCAACGAAGCGCGCTATTTCGTCGTGCCGGTGCACGTACCCGCGACCGGCGAAGTGCAGCCCGAAGGCGCGGCGCCCTATCTGGCGGTGAGCCTGAAACTCGATCCGACGATCATCGCGTCGCTGATGGCGGAGATGCATGGCGCGGGTACGACGCCGAACCCGACCCGCTTTGCGGTCTCGACCTCTCCGCCCGAACTGATCGATGCTTGGCTGCGCATGATGCGGCTGATCGACCGGCCCAACGAAGCGCCAATCCTTGCCGCGATGATCGAGCGTGAGATCCTGTTCCGGGTGCTGATCGGGCCGCAGGGCGACAAGTTGCGCGAGGTGGCCTGCGCCGACAGCCGGCTGTCGCAGGTCCGCCCAGCGATCGACTGGATCCGCGACAATTTCGCCGAACCGATCCACGCCGAGCCGCTCGCCCGCATGGCGGGGATGAGCGTCGCGGCCTTCTATCGCCACTTCAAGGCAGTGACCTCGATGGCGCCGATCCAGTATCAGAAGCGCCTTCGTCTGCTGAAGGCGCGCCGCCTACTGCTGTTCGAGACGCACGACGTCGGCAAGATTGCCTATGCGGTGGGCTATGAAAGCGCGTCGCAGTTCAGTCGCGAATATGCGCGCATGTTCGGCTTGCCTCCCGGGCGCGACGCAGCGCGGTTCAAGGTGGCGGCGCCGGCCGAGAACGATGTTTTGCTAGCAGCAGCATAGGCATCGGCCGAGAGCGTGACTCCCCCGGCCTATGCAGATCGCCTAGAGATCGACGATGCGGGTACTGGCAATCGTCTCGGCAAAGCCGGCACCGAACACGCCCGCCGGCGTCTGGAAGCCTGGACGCGCCTCGCCGCTCAGCACGCGCTGAGCCGCTTCCGCAGCGGCAATCGTCGTGAAGGTATAGCCGTTGACCGTATCGAGCACTGAACGCACCACGTTGCCGTCCGCGCCGGTCACTTCGACTGCCGCATGATAACGGTTGGCCTCGCGCTGATCGAGCGTCGGACCATCGGGCATCGCGGCAAGATCGCCCTCGGGGAACGCGCCGTCGGTCAGATAGACATAGGTCGCGATGTTCGGGATCGCGGTGTCACGCCAGATCGTGATGAGATCGGGCAGTGTCACCGGAAAAGACGTCGCCGGACCGTTGCCGAAATCGAAGTCGCGCACGTCGGCGCTGCGGTCGACCAACTCTCCGTCGACCCGTTGGAGCAGCGCGGTGTTCAGGTTCTCGCTCGCCGAGACCGCCGATCCGCGCGAGAAGCCCCCTGCCACGTGCATCGCGATGTTGATGCCGACGGGCTTAGTGACACGCTTCACGGCGTGCGCCGCGAGCGAGCCCAACATCGCCACACTGCCACCGCTGCCCGGGAGCAGCATCACGCCCGCGGCGGTGGCGGCCTCGTCCAGTTTCTCGGCGAGCTGATAGCTGTCCAGTTCTGCAGCGATATCGAGATAGTGGACGCCGCTCGCGATACTCGCCTGCATCAGGGGCTCGGCGGTGCGCATGAACGGGCCGGCAGTGTTGAGCAGCACGCCGACGTCGCCGAGCGCTGTCCGCACCGCAGCCAGGTCATCGACCGCGAACAGCCGGTATTCCGCACCGATCTCGGCCGCCAGCGCGGCGAGCTCCGCTTCGTCCTTCGCGCGGCCCGCGACGACGACGTCCACGCCGGCGTCGCGGGCGTTGGTGGCGGCCATGCGACCGGTATAGCCGGCGGCGCCGTAGATCAGCAGTTTCTTCATGGTCGTTACTCCGGTCCCGGGTACTTCGGGGCTGAGTACCAGATAGGCGCTCGCCCGTTCGCCTGCGCACCCGATCCTCCTTAAAACCTGCCTGATCCTACTCGCACGTTGGTGCGGGCCCGGTCGTGCGGTACAAGATCGCATGAACGCCAACCTTGTAGAACTCCGCCAGCTCTGCGCCCGCGCGCAGAACCGCGCCACGCCGACCGGCATCCCCCGCATCGCCATGGTCCAGGGCGAGATCCCCCAGCACAAGCTCGCCGCGGTCTACAGCCCGATGGTCAACCTCATCCTCACCGGTTCGAAGACGATGACCGTCGGAGAGCGCACCCTTCGCTACGATCCGGCAACCTATTTCGTGATGTCGGTCGACCTCCCCGCGGTTGGCTCGGTCCACGCGTCCGAGACGGGCGAGCCGTATCTCGCGGTCAGCCTGACGCTCGAACCGGCGATCGTCGCGAACTTGATGGCCGATCTGCCCAAAGCTACCGGGGGCGAGCTCTATAGCTCGGGCTTCTCGGTCGCCCCCGTCACCAACGAGCTGCTCGACGCCTGGGTTCGGATGCTCCGGCTGATGGACCGCCCGGACGACATTCCCGCGCTCGCGCCGGCCTATGAACGCGAACTGCTCTACCGCATCCTGCAGGGCTCGCATGGCTGGATGTTGCGCGACATCGCGTCGCCGGGAACGGCGCTGTCGCGCATCGGCGTGACGATCCGCTGGATCCGCCAGAATTTTACCGCGCCACTGAGGGTCGAGGCCTTGGCATCGATGGCGGCGCTGAGCGTCTCTGCGTTCCATCGCCACTTCAAGGCGGTGACGGCGCTCAGCCCGTTGCAATATCAGAAGCGGGTCCGGCTGCTCCATGCGCGCAACATGCTGATTGCAGGCGAAGGCAACACCACGTCGGTCGCGTTCGGCGTCGGCTACGAAAGCCCGACGCAATTCAGCCGCGAATATTCCCGCTTCTTCGGCCTGCCCCCCTCTAAAGACACGCGCCAGATCGTGCGAGCGGTCCAGCCGGGAACGGCCTAGTCACGTGTATCGTGGCCACTCGCCTCCTTATAGCAGCTTCCGCCCGCATCGAACGTTAACCGGGGCCGATTTGAGCGACCGCCTTTGGTCGCCAGCCGTCACCACCGAGACGACCCAATTTCGGCCGTTCGATCGCCACTTTCCCCTGCCCGGTTCCTGCCGCTCGTTCATGTGAGCGGACCGATCGCTTCATTCAGGCCAGCCAGTACTTCGGAACGGTTGAACTTGGGCCATTGTTGCCTGACAGCTTTCAGGATCGGAACGGTCGAAAGCCGCCGGTGCGTAGTGTCACAGCCAATCGGTAGTGACACGAGATCCGCAGAGCGCCACGTGTGTTAAAGCGCTCATGGAGATGAGCGTTTGGGTGCAGTGGCTACTGGATATCGGTTCGCCCGCTCTTGGTTTCCTGAACGGCTGTGGAAGGAGGAACAAGAAAAGTATCGAACCGTTTCCTGACGATCGCATAGCATTCGCAAGAGGCCGCCTCTAATCCGATACGATTCAGAACCTGCATCATCCCTCTCCGATAACTGATCAGGCCTAGGTTCTGTAAAGATTGTGCTGCAAGCGTAACCGACGTCCTATTCGCGCCCATCATGCGTGCGAGAAACTCATGGGTGTAAGTAAGCTTCTCGCATCCAGCTCTATCGTGCATCATAAGAAGCCAGCGGCTTAGCCGTTCTTCGATAGAGTGGAGAGAATTACAAGCAACGGTTTGCATGACCTGTGACAGCAACGTCTCTGAATAACTGACCAAGAGGTCTTGCATGTGAGCGCTTTTGTGGAACTCCTCCTGCAAAGGCTCGATCTCGCATCGCAGCATCGGACCTTCAAGCTGGATCGTACATCTATTGAACGAGACACGGCTGTACATCGCCGCGAATAGCCCGAACGCTCCCTCGCGCCCGATGTTCGCACACTCGATTTCAGAACCGTTGTGTAGAACGGTAAGAAGCGAAAGAACGGACCCTTCCGGGAAATAGGCATGCTTTAACAAACCGCCCGCTTCACAAACGGTTGTTCCCAGCTTTAACTACACCGGCTTCATGTAAGCCGACATTCTGCTGCGCACGTCTTCACCGAAGGCGCCGAATAGCTGGTTCTTATGGACCGTCTTTTCTATCTGTGGCTGCTTCATAATGGCGGTCCTCACCGCGGCAGCGGGTCATATCACAACGCTCGGAAATCCAGATCAGGCCCTTGCTATGTTGCCTGTGCGACAGACGCGACCCTCGATGTCTGGCTTGCTGCAGCCTTCGACTAAACCTGCGTCGTCCGGGGAGCGGGCAATCATGCAGATCATTTCAACCGATCGAGAGACCGAAGACGGACCGCTCCGGGGCACAAGCCTAGGACGATCGACTTTCCTCTCGCGAGAGGAACGGCGCTCGCTCGAAGGGGCGGTCTCCTCTCCGCAGTCGGTTAAAGCCAACGTGGATTTGGTGCGTGAAGGGGAGCACAGAGATAACCTCTTCCTGGTTATCGAGGGGTGGGCTTGCCGGTACACGATGACTCGCGAGGGTGGTCGCCAAATCTCCGCGCTTCTGGTACCGGGCGATCTATGCAATCTTGACTCCCTGCTTTTCGATCGACCCGATTGCGGTGTTCGGACGCTAACTCCAGCAACGATCGTCGCCTTGCCGCGTGACCAGGCCTTGGCGCTGGCCACGCACCATTCTGGTATAGCCCGAACGTTCATCTGGCTGGCATTCATTGAAAACGCGATCTTGGGCAAACTGGCAGTGGCCTTGGGCCGCCGGTCGGCGAAGGGGCGGCTTGCCCACCTGCTGTGTGAGTTGAGCGAGAGGCTCGATGTTAGAGCCGAGGCTAAAAGCAGATTTGATTTTCCGCTTACCCAGGAGCAGATCGGTGATGCGCTCGGCCTAACGACGGTGCACGTCAATCGCACCATGCGCATTCTTAGGGACAACGGGCTGGTCGCGATTACCAACCGCACCATGATCATCCCGAGTGTCGCTCAACTCCGGCGGATCGGTGGATTCGACCCTTCCTACCTGCATGTCGAACAAGCGGAGGCTCAGATCACGGCCCTCCCCACCCATCCCAAATCGTCCGTGTCGCGAGCAACCTCGTTCTCCCGATTAGGTGGATGAAATGGCCGGCAAAACGATAGCTTCATCCACCGCACGTCAGTCGATCCAAAGCGACGACCTGTTGCTCCGTGAGACCAATCACAGGTGCAGCAACGACCTCCAGCTCGTCGTGAGCCAACTGGCACTGCAGAGCCGACGCGCCACCAGTGAAGAGACGCGTCAGGCGTTGGCCGACGCGACAGAGCGAGTCGCGGTCCTCGCACGTTGCCGCAGCACGCTGTACCGCGACCGTCACCTATCCTTAGCAGGGGCACTACGGCAGGTATGCGAGGCATTGCACGCCCAAGCCGAACCGCGTTCGATCCGTGTGCTTTTGACCGTTGCTCAGGAGGTGGACGGCCTCTCTTCCGCGGAGATCACCACCTTGGCCCTCGTCGTAAATGAACTCGCGACGAACGCGATCAAGCACGCTTATGAGGAAGGTAAGTCCGGCCAAATTGAAGTGAGGTTGGATAGAAACGCTGGTCGGGACGTCACGGTCGTTGTAGATGACGACGGCCTTCCCTTTCCCGAATCCCGGTACGCCGCTGCTGACGGTCTTGGACTGGGGCTCACGAAGCGGCTAATGGCATCGATCGGGGGGTTGTTCATTATGCCGCCCTCCGGGGGAAAAGCTTTTGAGCTGCGCGTGCCGGTCCAGCATGTCTGAGATTTAAGCCTGGCGTGTCATGGTCGGTCGGCTTTGACGCCAATCCTCCACATTAGCTTTTTAACAGGTTACGAATTTCACAACTGAGTTGAGGTTAAAGGTTCGCAAGCCGGGCGGCCGTGCAGGGCGGCTTTCAAGACCCAGTTCCAGTCATCCGAAGATGCCTTTCGCCTTCCCGCATTCAGTCGTTCGTTCATCTCGGCGGCTGCAGGCGATCAAGGCAGGCAGGGACCTCTGGCCCCGCCGCCGTCTCTTCGAAATGCGCTGTGTATCAGGGATGTTACCGGTTCACTTCGAGGTTACCGCTGACCGTGCAACGAGCCGAAAACGAGCGATGAGTTGGCTATGATCACCCTTGCGAGATGCAAGCGCCAACTCGGCCCGTTTATGCGATCCTGTAAGAGCAATCGGCTTTACGCTCGGCGGGCATGCAGATGCGGCCATTGCGGGAGCGATGGTCACCCCCAAGCCGCTTTCGACTAGCCCGACCACGGAGAGCCATGCATTCGCCTCCTGGACAATGTCCGGGGAGAAGCCCGCGCCGGCGCACAAACTGATGACGGTATCGTGGAAGCCCGGTGACGCACTCCGGGGGAACAGGATGAACGGGCTATCCGCCAAGTCTTCGACGGCGATTTCGTGCTCGGATGCCAGTGGATGCGTCACGGGCAACACCGCGACGAACGCGTCGCGAAGGAGCGTTTCGACGATCAAGCCGTCGGCCGAGAACGGCGCGCGTACGATCGCGGCATCGAGCGCGCCGGACCGTAGAGCGGCAGGAATGTCGGTGCCGTCGCGATCGTCGATAAGCAGCGTCACGCCTGGCATATTTTGCCGTACGTGGCGGACCACTAGGGGCAAGAGGCCGACCGCGGCGGAGGCGGAGAACCCCAGCCGCAAGGTGCCGGCATCGCCGATGGATGTCCGTCTGACCGTATCGATGGCACGATCGCGCCTAGCGATCAGGTGACGCGCCTCGATCAGGAGCGCAGCACCGGCCGGGGTGAGGGACACACGACGACTGGTACGGTCGAGCAGCACGGCCCCCAAGGTACGCTCGATACGCCTGATCTGCTGGCTGAATGGCGGTTGCGCCATTCCGACCCGTGCTGCCGCGCGCCCAAAGTGAAGCTCCTCGGCCACTGCCACGAACAGATCAAGCTGGCGGAAGTCGATCATGTAGGCATCTGGTCTCGATCTATACTGAACGATATATTGGTAGGGCATGACGGCCCGAGCTAAAAGCGGTTATGCCCCGCTCATTCTTCGTCGCTCTCATCCTTTCGATCGCCACGCCAGGCATTGCCGCCGCGCAGACGACGGAGGACATAACGGTGAGGCTGGAGCGGGCGGCCCGGGTCGAAGCCTGGCCCGAGGCGATCAGAGACAGCCTGGTCTCGCCGCAATGGCTGCCACGAGGCGATCGACTGATCTTCTGGGATTCGATCGGTGCGACCGCGGGCACGTGGATCATCGTTGATCCCGGTCGTGACACGCGAAAGCCGATTATCGCTCCCGCTGTCCTGCGCGCACAACTGGCGTCTCTAATTGGGAGCGACGTCGTTCTGCCAGCGCAGATGCCATTCATCTTGACGCCCGACGGCATGGGCCTTCTCTTCGAGTACGCACAGTCCGGCTTTCGCATCGATTTAGCGGCCCCCGTCGTCCAGCGTGTGGCTGACGGGGGGCTCGACGCGCAGTTGCTTGCCGGCGGCATCCCCTCCCCCAGCCGCCGCCATCTCGCGGCTCAGCAGGGCGAGGGGTTCGCGATCAGCGATCCTTCCGGCCGGCCGCTCCTGAAACGGGCGGGCACGCCCGATCTCTCGTGGCAGCTTCCAGAACGACCTTGGTCGCCGGACGGGCGGCTTGCGATCTGGCTGGTGGATAGCCGTGCCGTCCACCACATTCCGATCGTCGATTACAGCGCCCCCACCGAGCGGGTGACGATGGTGCCCTATGCAAAGGTCGGCACGCCGATCGCCAAGGCGCAGCTGAATCTGATCGATCCGTCGACGGGGACGGTCCTTCCTGTCGCGACCGCTGAGGGCGAAGGCTATGACTGGTTGGCCGGCTGGCGCGACGACGGCAGCGCGCTGGTCCTCCATCTCACCCGCGACGGCAAGCGGCTCGATCTCCTCTCGGTTGCCCGCGACGGCTCCGTCCAGCGCCTGATCCGCGAGGAGCAGCGAGACACCAAGGTTGTCGATCTCAACTTTGCGGCCGGTGGCTGGCGCGGGCAGGTCGTTCCGCTGGCAAAGAGACGGGGCTTGCTCTGGCTGTCGGAGCGTGACGGATGGCGGCACGTCTACCATTATGACGATCGCGGACGCCTGATCCGTCAAGTGACACGCGGCCCCTTTCCGGTGATCCGCGTCGATCACGCGAGCGATGACGGCACATTGCTGGTGACGGCCGCCAGCGCCGCCGCGCCCTATGATGAGCGCCTCTACTCGGCGGCTTTGCGAGGCGGCACGCTGCATCCAATGTCAGCCGCACCGGGGGTCCATGTCGCGCTTGCCTCACCTTCGGGCCGGTTTCTGGTCGATAGTTACTCTTCCTGGACAAGCCCCCGGTCACGCGACCTGCGTCGAGCCAATGGCAGGGCTCTCGCGCGGCTGACCACGGCGAATGCTAGCGGCGTCGCTGCGAGCGGCTATGTGCCGCCCGAGCCGATCCGCACCCTTGCCGCGGACGGGACGACCCCGCTCTATGGTGCGCTGTACCGCCCGGCGAGGTTCGATGCGGCGCGGCGCTATCCCGTCGTCGCGTACATCTATGGCGGCCCGTTCGGAACCGTCTTGTCGCGGACCTATACCGGCAACACGATGATGCGCCGTGCCGAGGCGCTGGCGGCGGCAGGCTTCGTCGTCGTTGCGATCGACGTGCGCGGCAGCGCCGGCCGCAGCAAGGCGTTCGCCGATGCGACTTACGGTCGGATCGGCGAAAGCGAGATCGCCGATTATGTCACGGGGCTGCGCCAGCTCGCCGGCAGTCGTCTTTGGATGGATCTGACCCGCGTCGGAATCCACGGACATAGCTGGGGCGGCTACTTCGCGGTTCGAGCGATGCTCGTCGCACCGGAGGTGTTCAAGGCGGGCTATGCCGGCGCGCCAGGTGCGTTGGACGAGGACGCGCTGGTCAACGAGCCGGACATGGGGCTGCTTGCCGCTAACCCATTCGGCTATGCCGCCGGCTCCAACCTTGCGCTCGCCGGACAATTGGCAGGGCCGTTGCGGATCATGCACGGCACCGCCGATGTGAACGCGCCTCTGTCGAGCAGCATGCGTCTCGTGAACGCTTTGATCCGAGCGAACAAACCGGTGGAGCTGTTGGCCATGCCTGGCGTCGATCACGATCCCGCAGGCGACGCGGGTGCCTATTACCGGGATGATGTGATCCGATTCTTCGTGCGCACGCTCGCCAGCAAGCCGCCCAACGAGGACGTGTCCAAGCCCTAGTCGGCGAAGCCGCTTTTCGAGTGACCTCCCGCAAGCCGCCATCGTTTCGAGGCCCCCCGGCATCACACCGGGCAACGAAGCGCAGTGCATCGATGGCCGCACCGGACGTAGCCGATCGCCGTTCGTTCATCGGGTACGAAAGGGATGATCGAGACGCGCGTTATTGATCGGGAAGATGAATCTGGGAGCGAAGAAGCGGCAGGATGTGGACATCCGCGGTAGAAAGGCAGACAAGGTGCCGCGCTCTAGGAGACGTTTGCATGCGCCGGCTTGCCTTCCTGACCGTCTTCCTTGCGGCGCCGTTAGCCGCACAGCCCA
>Ga0182231_1000201_pt1 | contig 14696 bp, 12 predicted proteins | sample G6R1MG_29_FD_129667 | JGI IMG/M metagenome (GOLD analysis project Ga0182231, IMG submission 129667) | Miscanthus phyllosphere microbial communities from Michigan, USA - G6R2_NF_07NOV2016_LD1 MG | ecosystem: Host-associated > Plants > Phyllosphere > Phylloplane/Leaf | place: USA: Michigan...
ATAACTGGCCCCGGAAGGCGCCTTGCTGAAAGCAATATGCGCCGTGCTTTTTGCCTGTGCGGGCAGTGACGATTGATGGGCGTTCATGTGCGGTCGAACAACACGGCACGGCTTATCGCTTCAACCACCGCGTCGACGCCTTCGCCGGTATTGCAGTTGGTAAACAGCACCGGCTGGCCGTTGCGCGCCTGCGCCGACTCGCGCCGCATGCGCGGCAGGTCGACCCCCACATAGGGTGCCAGGTCGTATTTATTGACCACCAGCAGGTCGCAGCTCAGCACGCCGGGTCCGCGTTTGCGCGGGATATCGTCACCGCCTGCGACATCGATGACGAAAATCCAGTAGTCCACCAGATCCAGCGAAAAGGTCGAGGCCAGGTTGTCGCCGCCGGATTCGATCAGCACCAGATCGAGATTGCCGAAGCGCGCCTCCAGCTCATCGGCCATTTGCAGGTTGAGGGTCGGGTCTTCACGAATGGCCGTGTGCGGGCAGGCACCGGTTTCCACCGCACGAACCCGCTGAGGATCGATCAGGCCGCTGCGCTGCACACGCTCGGCATCCTCGCGGGTCGCAAGGTCATTGGTGATGATCGCCAGCTCGGTGCCGCGCGCAATGAAGCGCGGGATCAGTTGTTCCAGCAGACGTGTCTTGCCCGAGCCGACCGGCCCGCCGATACCGACGCGCGCTGCGCCGGGATGAGGTTGGGCGTCGGTGTGCGGGGCGGATGCATTCAGAGGCAGGCTCATGTCGGGGTTCCTGTGCGGGAGGGTTTCAACGCAGCATGTAGCGTTGCGCAAGTGGCACTTCGCTGACCGGCTCGCAGTGCAGGCGCTCGCCGTCGGCATACACATCGAAGGTCTGCGGGTCGACGCGGATGTCCGGGCAGGCATCGTTGTGCAGCATGTCGGACTTGCGCAGGGTGCGAGTGCCGAACGCGGGCAGCAGTTGCTTCTTGAGCCCCAGGCGTGTGGCGGTGTCGGCCTCGACGGCAAGACGGTTGACGAAGTTGACTGACAGCGCCTGTTTGGCCTCGCCAAATGCGCCCCATTGCGGACGCATCACCAAGGGCTCGCAGGTGTACAGCGAGGCGGCGGAATCACCCATCACGGCGTGCACGATGAAGCCGCCCTTGACCACCAGCTCCGGCTTGATGCCGAAGAAGGCCGGCCGCCAGAGCACCAGGTCGGCCAGCTTGCCGGGCTCCAGAGAGCCGATGTAGCTGTCGATGCCGAATACCCGCGCGGCGTTGATGGTGTATTTGGCGATGTAACGCTTGATCCGTTCGTTGTCGCCCAGTGCCGTGGTTTCTTCCGGCAGGCGACCGCGCTGGTCTTTCATTTTCGACGCCAGTTGCCAGGTCCGGCAGATCACCTCGTTGATACGGCCCATGCCCTGGCTGTCGGAGCCCAGGATCGAAATGGCGCCGGTGTCGTGCAGGATGTCCTCGGCAGCGATGGTCTGCGGGCGCACCCGCGATTCGGCGAACGCCACGTCTTCCGGCACGTCCGGATTGAGGTGGTGGCAGACCATGATCATGTCCAGGTGCTCGTCGAACGTGTTCACGGTGTAGGGGTTGGTCGGGTTGGTCGAGGAGGGGATGCAGTTGCTTTTGCCAGCGACGCTGATGATGTCCGGCGCATGCCCGCCGCCTGCGCCTTCGGTGTGGTACATGTGAATGGTGCGGTCACCGATCGCCGCCAGCGTGTCTTCGAGAAACCCGGATTCGTTGAGCGTGTCGGTGTGCAACTGAACCTGAAAATCGTATTCGTCGGCGACTTTCAGGCAGGTGTCGATCACCGCCGGCATGGCGCCCCAGTCCTCGTGGATCTTCAGCCCCAGGCAACCGCCACGCAGTTGCCCGAGCAGCGATTCAGGCTTGCTGGAATTGCCGCGCCCCAGAAAACCGAAGTTGATCGGCCAGGCTTCGGCGGCCTGCAACATTTTGCCGACGTTCCATTCCCCGCCACAGTCGATGCCTACCGTGATCGGCCCCAGCGAGCCGCCGATCAGTGTGGTCAGACCTGCCGCCAGCGCGTGATCGCAGAGTTGCGCCGAGTCGAAATGTACATGCACGTCAATACCGCCGGGGGTCACGATCAAGCCCTCGGCATCGCGTACGGTCGTGGCGACGCCGCAAATCAGTTGCGGGTGCACCCCGTCCATGATCTGCGGGTTGCCGGCCTTGCCAATGGCGACGATCTTGCCGTCCTTGATACCGATGTCGCCTTTGACGATGCCGATCACCGGGTCAATGATCAGCGCGTTGCAGATCAGCATGTCCAGGGCCCCGTCAGCGCTGTCGTGCCCGGGCATCAGGCCCATGCCGTCACGCAGCGTCTTGCCACCACCGTGCAGACACTCATCGCCAGGCACCGAGTGGTCGAACTCGACTTCGGCCAGCAACGAGGTGTCACCCAGGCGCACGGCATCGCCGGTCGTGGGGCCGTACATGGCGGCGTATTCCTTGCGCGTCATCGTTGCCATGCCTCAGGCTCCTTTGAAGAGTTGGGCGCGGGCACGCTCCAGCGCTGCGAGCTTGCAGGCCGGATCGTGCAGGTTGCCATTGGTCAGGCCACTGAAGCCGTGGATGTCGCCAGTTCCGCCAAACTGCACCAGTTGCACTTCGCGCAGCTCGCCGGGTTCGAAGCGCACCGCCGTGCCTGCGGGAATATCCAGGTGCATGCCGAAGGCACGTTCACGCGGGAAATCCAGCGCCTTGTTGACTTCGAAAAAGTGATAGTGACTGCCGATCTGCACCGGTCGGTCGCCGGTATTGATCGCGCGCAGGGTGGCGGTCGGCCGCTCGCCATTCAGGTGGATATCGCCGTCAGGTGAAAGAATCTCCCCCGGTGTCGGCATGACCGCCAGCGGCAGTCGGCCCGGCCGGATCGGTTGATGCACGGTGACCAGTTTGGTGCCATCCGGAAACGTGCCCTCGACCTGCAGCACCGGCAGCAGGTCGGCGACCCCTGGCATCACGTCATCGGTGTTGAGGATCGTCGAGCCGAAACCGATCAGCTCGGCGACGCTGCGCCCCTCACGTGCGCCTTCGAGGATCTCGTCGGCGATCAGTGCCGAGGCTTCCGGGAAGTTCAGGCGCAGGCCCTTGCTGCGGCGTTTGCGTGACAGCTCGGCGGCGGTGTACAGCGTGAGTCGTTCAAGTTCGGTAGGGGTCAGCAACATGAGGGGGCTCCAGAGCTGTCAGAAGGCCGGTCAATTGGCAAACAGGCGCAGGTCCTGAGTTTCGTGGCGCATCACGGCGATTTCGCCCATGGGGGTAAAGCCGCATGCGTCGTCCGGCTCAGGCGGCTCCTGCGCCAGCAGTTCGGTGATCAGCGGTTGAATATCGGTCAGCACTCGTTGCGCATCGATGTGGCCCATGACCCCGAGGCGTACGGCGGCGCTGACCAGCCCGGTGCACAAGGCGTGTGCGGCAGCCAGTTGGCAGTGATCGCGGTGCATGCCCAGGTGATTCCAGAGCAGGCCCTGCACCACGGGCAGATGGCCCGGTGTGTGGCCTGCCAGAATCTGCTGTTGATAGGACGCCGCGCCCGATGTGCCCAGCGCGACATGCACGCCCAGCAATGCCTGGCCGACACGTCGTGAGCCCTGGCGCAGTTCCTCGGCCAGGGTCAGTGCTTCGATCTGAGTGTCCAGAGCCATCAACGCCGGCTGGTCATCGGCCGCGTGCCAGGCGGCGAGCAGAAACACTCGATCAAAACTGTTCCAGCGATGGCGCAATTGGCCCTCGACGAAGCCATGTACCTCGGCACTGCGGCTATGGCGAACCGTTCGTTGTCGGCGTCGTGGCGCGACGATTTCGCCGTGACCGAGGTGTCCGTCAGCGACCAGCGTTTCCAGACCCCATGACCACGCCACCGCACCGCCGGGAAAGAAACTGTCGGCCTGCTGCAGGGCCAGCAACAGGCTGCTCGAGGCGTTCATGCGCGCTGCACCCGGCCGTCCGCGAGCATGGGCGCCAGACGCTCGAGGTAGTCAGCTTCCGGGCCGTTGAGCGGAATTTGCAAGGTGTCTCCAGCAAAGCGCACTGCCCAGTGCATGTTGCCGGCGAAATAACCCAGTTCCAGCGCGGCCGCCGCATCGCGTGGTTGCAGGTCGAGGTATTGCTGGTCCTGCATTTGCACGACGATGGCGCGTTGACTGTCGAGCATCAGCACCGAGCCGTTGCGCAGGTGTTGGTGACGTTCCAGACGAATCGCGCAGTCGGTGCCCCGATCACTGGCCAGGCGTAGGCGATGGCGCTGAATGTCACTGCCGGACAGGCTCAGGGTTTCGACCTGACCGGCATGGCTCAGGTCATGCAGGCGGTCGGCGAGGGCCGGGTCGCTGGCCTGGCCCAGAATGCGGTCGAGTATCAACATGGCGATGGCTCCCGTACGTTGTTCAGATTGTCAGGTAGCGCAGGATGCGCTCGCGGTCGACGGTTTCGCGGACTTCGCTGTGCACGAATTCGCCTTTTTCGATGATCAGGTAACGGTCTGCCACCGCCATGGCGAACGACAGCACCTGCTCGGAAACAATCAGCGAAAACCCGCGTTCCTTTTTCAGCAGGTTGAGGGCTTTGGCGATGTCCTTGATGATCGACGGCTGGATGCCTTCGGTGGGCTCATCGAGGATCAACACCTTGGGGTTGGAAACCAGCGCCCGGGCGATGGCCAGCTGTTGCTGCTGACCGCCGGACAGGTTGCCGCCCTTGCGTCGGCGCATCTCGAACAGCACCGGGAAGTATTCGAAGATGTAGTCGGGAATCGGCGCTGCGGGCGCACCCTGCATGCCGGTCAGGATGTTTTCCTCGACACTCAGGTAGGGGAAGATCATCCGCCCCTGAGGCACGAAACCGACCCCAGCGGCGACCCGCTCATAGCTCTTGCTGCCGGTCAGTTCCTGCCCGGCCAGGGTGATGCTGCCGCTGCGCGTCGGCAACATGCCGACCAGGCTTCTGAGCAGTGTGGTCTTGCCCATGCCGTTGCGGCCCATGACCGCGAGTGACTCGCCTGCCGCCAGCTCCAGGCTGAGGTCACGTAACACGTGACTGTCGCCGTAATACACGTTGAGGTGAGAGACATTCAGCATGTTCAGTGCCCCAGGTAGACGTCGATGACGCGAGGATCGTTCTGCACCTGATCCATCGAGCCGTAGGCCAGGGTCTTGCCCTGATGCAGGACGGTGACCTTGTCAGCCACCGATTTCACGAACTCCATGTCGTGCTCGATGATCACCATCGCGCGACCCTTGGCGATGAGCTTGAGCAGGCCAGCGGTTTTCTCCCGCTCGCCTGCGCTCATGCCGGCGACGGGCTCGTCGAGCAGCAGCAGTTCCGGGCGCTGCATCAACAGCATGCCGATCTCCAGCCACTGTTTCTGGCCGTGGGACAACAGCCCGGCCTTGCGTCCCAGCTGGTCCTTGAGAAAGATCATTTCGGCGGTCTGATCGATTTCGGCATTCAGCGCTGCGTTCTTCCCGGCGAACAGGCAGTTGAAGATGCCGCGCTTGTCCGGCGAGGAAATGTCGAGGTTTTCACGCACGGTGAGGTCTTCGTAGACCGACGGGTTCTGAAACTTGCGGCCCACGCCAGCGCGGGTTATCTGGTACTCGATCATGTTGGCCAGTTGCAGGTCCTTGAAGCGGATGCTGCCGGCACTCGGGCGGGTCTTGCCGCAGATCATGTCGAGCAGGGTGGTCTTGCCCGCGCCATTGGGCCCGATCACCACATGCACCTGGTTTTCCTCGACATAGAAATTGAGGTTGTCGACCGCCTTGAAACCGTCGAATGACACGGTCAGGTCTTCGACACTCAGTAACATCGCGCTCATGACTGCGCCCCCTTGTTGCTCAGGCGCTGCAGCAGTCCGGCCAGCCCGGTGGGCAGGAACAGCACGACGGCCATGAACAGGAAACCGATGAAGTACTGCCAGAAACTGACGAAGTTTTCTGACAGCCAGGTTTTGGCCGTGCCGATCAACAGCGTGCCGTACACCGCACCCACCAGCGAGAGGCGTCCACCCAGCGCGGCGTAGATGACGATCTCGGTGGACGGAATGATGCCCACCAGCGAGGGCGACGCCAGGCCGACCTGCAAGGTGAACATCACCCCGCCCAGCGCGGAAATCAGTGCGGCCACGGCAAAAATGAAGGCCTTGAACAGCGCAGTGTTGTAACCGGAGAAACGCACCCGGTCTTCGCGATCACGGATTGCCACGATCACCTTGCCCAGGCGGCTGCGCAGAATGAACCCGCACATCGCGACGCTGGCCAGCAGCAACAGTGTGGTGATCAGGTAGAGAATCCAGGGCGTCTGGGGCGTCTGCAGGCTCAGGCCGAAGGCGGTCTTGAAATCGGTCAGGCCGTTGACGCCGCCGGTGTAGCCCTGTTGGCCGATGATCATGATCGACATGATCGAGGCCAGTGACAGGGTAATGATCGAGAAGTACACGCCGCCCACGCGTTTTTTGAAGTAGGCATAACTGAACAGAAACGCCAGCAGTGCAGGCAGGATCAGGATCGCGGCCAGGGTAAAGGTCGCCGACTCGAACGGTTTCCACCACCAGGGCAGGGCTTCGACGCTGTTCCAGATCATGAAGTCCGGCAGTGCCGAACCGTAGAACGCGGCGAGGGCGCTGGCCGCTTCATCCGTGGCGGTGGCTTCGAGTTTGAGGTACATCGCCATCATGTAGCTGCCCAGGCCGAAGAAAATCCCCTGACCGAGGCTGAGGATGCCGCCGTAGCCCCAGATCATCACCATGCCCACTGCGCAGAACGCCAGGCTCAGGTATTTGCCGGCCAGCCCGAGGCGAAAATCCCCCAGTATCAGTGGCAACGCCACCAGCAACAGCAGCGACAGCCAGATCAGGCTGTAGCGCTCGATCAGCGTCAACCAGCCACCCGCTGGCTTGCCTGCGCCCGGCACTGTGGCCTGCGGCCGCAGCGTCGGCTTTTCAGTCATGTCATTCATCTCAACGTCTCACTTTCGTGGCGAACAGGCCGTTGGGGCGGAAGAACAGCAGCACGATGACCACCAGCAGGGTGATCGCCTTGGCCATGGAGCCGGTGGTGAGGTATTCCAGCGAAACCTGGGTCTGGCCGATGGCGAACGCCGAAAGGAAGGTGCCCAGCAGGCTTTCCACGCCGCCGAACACGACGACGATAAAGGTGTCCACCAGGTATTGCTGACCGCTGACCGGGCCTGTGGAGGCGAGCATGGTGAATGAACTGCCGGCAATGCCTGCCAGTCCGCAGCCCAGCGCGAAGGTCACCGAGTCGACCCGCGCGGTGTTGATCCCGGCTGCACCGGCCATGGCGCGGTTCTGGGTCACGGCGCGAATGCGCAGGCCCCAGCGACTGCGGTAGAGGAACAGGAACACCGCAGCGGCAATCACGAAGGTCAGACCAATGATGAAAATCCGGTTGAGGGGCAGCTCCAGCCCGTCGCTGATTTTCCATGCGCCCTGCAACCACTGCACGGTGGGCACGCTGACTTCCTTGGGGCCGAAGACCTGGCGAAACAGCTGCTGAAGGACCAGAGACAGCCCCCAGGTCGCCAGCAGGGTGTCGAGCGGTCGGTTGTACATGAAGCGAATGAAGCAGCGTTCCAGCAGTAGACCGAAGGCAAAGGTCACCACAAAGGCCATCCCGATGCCGATGATGAAATACCAGCCCATGAGCTCCGGAAAGTAGCGCTGAAACACCACGGAGGTGACGTAGGTCATGTATGAGCCCATCGCCATCAGTTCGCCGTGCGCCATGTTGATCACGCCCATCAGGCCGAACACGATGGTCAGCCCGAGTGCCATCAGCACCAGCACGGAAAACAGCGAGAACCCGCTGAAGACTTGCATTACCAGCGTATCGAGAGTCATGCCGTCGCTACCTGTTGCTGCACATTGACGAAAGCGGGCGCGAAGCGGATCGCGCCCGTGCCGGGATCAGAGTTTCGGAAAGGGGTTGGGCTCGATCGGTGCCGACTCGTAGATCACGTCGACCTGGCCCTGCGCATTGAGGGTGCCGATGCGCGCACGCTTCCACAGGTGGTGGTTGTCCTTGTGCACCTTGATCTCGCCTTCGGGCGCATCGAGGGTCAGTTCCGAGGACGCGGCGATTACTTTCGGCACGTCGAAACTGCCTGCTTTCTCGACGGCCTTTTTCCACAGGTACACTGCGGTATACGCCGCAGCCATCGGGTCACCGACGACGCGCTGCTGCCCGTAGCGTGTTTTGAAGGCCTGGACGAACTTCTCGTTGACCGGGTTTTTCAGGCTCTGGAAATAGCTCATGCAGGTCAGGAAGCCAACGAGGTTCTCCGCACCGATGCCGGTGACTTCCTCTTCGGTGATCGCCAGCCCCATCAGCGTCTGGTTACTGCTGTCGATACCCGCGGCCTTGAGCTGTTTGTAAAACGCCACGTTGGAGCCGCCGACGATGGTCGACAGCACGATGTCCGGCTTGGCCGCCTTGATCTTGTTGATCACCGAGGAAAACTCGATGGCCCCCAGCGGCAGATAGTCTTCGCCGACGATGGAGCCGCCCTGTTTGGTCACCGATGCCCGTGCCAGTTTGTTGGTGGTGCGTGGCCAGATGTAGTCGGAACCGACCAGATAGACGCTTTTGCCCTTGTTGGCCATCAGCCAGGTGACGGCGGCAAGGGTCTGCTGCGAGGCTTCGGCACCGGTGTAGATAATGGCCGGGGATTTCTCCAGCCCTTCATAGAAGGTCGGGTAGTAGAGCAGGCCCTTGTTGCGCTCGAAGACTGGCAGCACCGCTTTGCGCGAGGCCGAGGTGAACGCGCCAAAGGTGACTGCGACGTGGTCGTTTTCCAGCAGCTTGCGTGCCTTCTCGGCGAAGGTCGGCCAGTCGCTGGCACCGTCCTCGACGATTGGCTCGATGGTTTTGCCCATCACGCCGCCACTGGCGTTGATCTCTTCGATGGCGAGTTTTTCTGCGTCGACCACCGAGGCTTCACTGATGGCCATGGTGCCGGTCAGCGAGTGGATGATGCCGACTTTCACAGTCTCGTCCGCCTGCGCCTGACCGATCAGGGAAAACGGCAGCAGGCTGATCGCACCCAGCAACAGAGCATGCTTGATCAAACGGCGTTTGTCGTTGTGCATTCACTTATCTCCCAGGAATGAAAAAAGCCCGACGTCCCGGCCAAATCAATGGGCGGGAGGTCAGGCTTTTGTGCCGAATCTGGCGGGACAACTGCGTCCGATCCAGTCGTACGCGAGGTGTCTCCCTACTTGCCGAGAGGGGCGTAGGGCAAACAGCTGGCGCGATGTCTCAGGAGGAACTTAGCAAGGGCAATGCCAACTGGCGAAACGGCTGTTGGCGCGCGTTTCGAAACCCTGAGGCAGAGCATCCCTGCATTAATTGCACGCACACACCGACATGCGCCGCTTTGGCGCGAACAGGGCTCTAGCGCACCAAAAGCGTGAGGCGGAAGACGCTTTTTTTTTCGCGATGTGTACTCATGCATAGGCTGAGATATTTTGCTTTGCAGGAGCGAACTAGTTCGCGAAAGCAATGTTCGAGGCAACATAAACCCCATGAATGCATGGCCGTCTTCGCCATCGAATTCGCTTCTCCCCGACGCGCCGCGTCACGTATGGCCCGCTCCCTGCATGAGCCTGCCCGACACCCTCGCAGGGTCTCTTGCCACACGCCCATTCTCGGCAGGTGTGGAAGGCCCCTCGCACGACTGGTCCTGACACTGCCGTCACGCCAGCCCCAGGCACAACCGCCTGAGAGCCACCGTTGAATCCACGGTTATTCGCTCAGTCTTCTTTTCAGGCTCCCGGCCACCTGCGGGCGTCTCATCTCACGTGAAAGGTTTATAGGCATGACTGACCCGTCGATCCGCATAGGAGGTCTGTTTTCCAATACCGGCGTCACCGCTGCCGGTGAGTGTTCAACAATGCGCGGCGCACAGTTTGCAATTCATCAGATCAACGCCGTCGGGGGCGTGAATGGCCGTCCTCTGGAACTGATCACCCGCAACCCGGATTCCACGCCTGCGCTGTTTGCCATGCATGTTGAATCGCTGATTCGCGAAGAGAATCTGCGGTTTTTCTTCGGTTGCTACACCTCGGCGGCGCGCAAGGCGGTATTGCCTGTCGTCGAACGCTACAACGCATTGCTGCTTTATCCGGTGTACTACGAGGGCTTCGAGTATTCGCGCAACATCATCTACACCGGCGCTACGCCGAATCACAATGCGGTGCCACTGGGCAGCTACATGTTCGATCACTTCGGCAGTCGCGTGCTGATGATCGGCTCCGAGTACGTCTACCCCTACGAAACCAACCGGTTGATGAGCGACCTGCTTTACGAGCGGGGCGGCAGCAAGCTGGGTGAGTACTACTTGCCACTGAAAAACGCCAGGGCAGAGGACTTCGCCAGGCTCATGGTCAAAGCTCGGGAGCTGAAACCCTCGTTCATTTTTTCGACAGTGGTCGGCGACACCATGGCCCACTTGTATCAGGCCTACGCTGATGCCGGTTTCGACCCTGCGGTCATGCCGATTGCCAGTGTCACTACCAGCGAAACCGACATTCAGCAGATGGGCGTCCATCTGGGCACCGGGCACATTTCGGCAGCGACCTATTTCCAGTCGATCGACACGCCGCTCAATCGCCAGTGCATTGCCCAGTATCGGGAAATGTTTGGCCAGCATCAGGTGACCGACCGCTGTTGGGAGGCCGCTTACTTTCAGGTCCATCTGCTGGCCAAGGCGATCGCCCGTGCAGGCAGTACCGAAGTGGAGAGTGTGTTGCAGACCATGCGCGGTCTGGAATACGACGCGCCTCAGGGACGGGTGCGTATCGATGAACACAATCACCATACCTACCTGTACTCGCGGATCGGCCGTGCCAATGCCGACGGGCAGTTCGACATCCTTTACGAAAGTCAGAAAGCGCTGAAGCCCGATCCTTATGCGGTGGCGCCTGACTTCAATGGCTGGTCCAGCCTGACCGGGAGGCGTCCATGACCCTGCGTGCCGCCAAGAAACGTTTGCGCAACGACAGCGCAGGCGGCATCAAGGACCTGCGCGATATCAGCGTGCTGGTGATGCATCCCGATGACGAAGACGGTCGCAACCTGATCGCTCAGTTGCAGCGCATTGGTTGTCAGGTGCGGGTGCAATGGCCGATTCCCGAACGTCTGCACAGCGAGGCTGACGTAATCGTACTGGCGGTATCGCCGGAAAGCCTGTCGACCAACACACCTTGGCTGCTGCACAGTTCGACACCACCGATCATTCCGGTGATCGCCTATGAAAACCCGATCATTGTCGAGGCGCTGGTGCAGCTCAACGCCTGCTCGGTGATTCCGTCGCCGGTCCGCTCGTTCGGCCTGCTGACCGCTCTGGCCATCACCCTCAGCCAGGCCCGCAAGACGCGGGAAAGGGAAAAGCATGTCAAGCGCCTGGAAGGGCGCATGGCGGTTATGCGTACCGTGCAGCAGGCCAAGATCATCCTGATGGAAACCAAGGGCCTGTCTGAAACGGACGCCTATAACGCGTTGCGTGATCAGGCGATGGCCAAGCGCGAGCCGGTGGAAAAAATCGCCGAGGCGCTGGTCAAGGCCCATGAACTGTTTCAACAAGCCTGTTCCTGACAGGTGCAGACAAGCTTCGAGTATCGGGCGCCACGCCTGATCCTCTTCTGCGTGGACGGTTGCCATACGCCCTGAACCGGCAGGTATGGAACACCGCGTGGCGACCGGCGTGGACAACGACGTCCTCCGGATCGAGCCCAGGCCTGTGCGCCCCTGCGCAGGCGGCTCCAGTCAATGACGGCCTGAACCCGGGCTGTCCTTACCGTTATCTGGAGAACACCATGTCCGTAAAACGCCCCAGCAAAGCCGACTTTCTGATTGCCGCCCAGGACCATGGCTACGACCTGTCAGACAGCCAGATGGAGTCGTTCCTCAGTCTTGCAGACGAAACCCTGGGTTCCTACGAAGCCATTGATGCCCTGTACGCTGCCCATGTCGCCCAGCCTGCGCCGTTGCGCGAACACAGCAAACCGGCTGCCACCGAGAACCCGTACGGTGCCTGGTACGTCAAGACCCACATCACCGGTGCTGCCAGTGGCCCGTTGGCGGGCAGAACGGTGGTCATCAAGGACAACGTCTCAGTGGCCGGCGTACCGATGGCCAACGGCTCACTGAGCCTTGACGGTTACGTGCCGTCCGAAGACGCCACGGTGGTCGAGCGTCTGCTGGCCGCCGGAGCGACGGTCATTGGCAAGTCGGTGTGCGAAGACCTGTGTTTCTCCGGCGCCAGTTTTACCTCGGCCACCGGCGCGGTGAAAAACCCCTGGGACCTGACCCGCAACGCCGGCGGTTCATCCAGCGGCAGTGCCGTGCTGGTCGCTCTGCAGGAAGTGGACATGGCCATCGGTGGCGATCAGGGTGGATCGATCCGCATGCCGTCGGCGTGGAGCGGCATCGTCGGACACAAGCCCACCTATAGCCTGGTGCCTTACACCGGCGCCTTCCCGATTGAACGGACCATCGACCATGTCGGCCCGATGGCCAATAACGTGCGCGACTGCGCAATCATGCTCGATGTGATCGCCGGCGCCGACGGGCTCGACTCAAGGCAGAAAAACCCGCCAGCCGTCAATTGCGTCGCGACCCTCGATCAAGGCGTTGCGGGCCTGAAAATAGGCCTGCTGAGTGAAGGCTTCGCGATTCCCGGCATGTCCGAGCCGCAGGTTGACGCACTGGTTCGCGCCGCCGTGGCTCAGCTGGAAAGTCTCGGTGCGACGGTCGGTGACGCCAGTGCGCCGTGGCACCGCGGGGTGGCGCTGGACATGTGGAATGTCATCGCCACCGATGGCGCGGCGTACCAGATGCTGCAAGGCAACGGTTATGGCATGAATGTCGACGGCTATTACGACCCCGAGATCATGAGTTACTTCGGCGCCAAGCGTCGCGAACACGCCAATGCGTTATCCAGCAGCGTGCGTGCCGTGGCGCTGACCGGGCATTACAGCCTGAAAAACCTGCACGGTGCGTACTACGCCAAGGCGCGGATGCTGGTGCCAGAGCTGACCCGTCAATACGATGAAGCCTTCAAGCAGTTCGACGTGCTGGTGATGCCGACCATGCCGTTCGTGGCCACCACGCTGACCGCCGCCGACGCGCCAATCGAAGAGTACGTGCACAGCGCGTTGAACATGCTGGCCAACACCGCACCGTTCGACCTGACCGGCCACCCGGCCACGTCGATACCGGCCGGTCTGGCCGACGGACTGCCGGTCGCCATGATGATCGTCGCGCCGCGCTTCAAGGATGCCCTGGCGTTGCGTGTCGCGCAGGCTTATGAAACCGCTCGCGGAGCGTTTCCCAGGCCGCCGCGTGCTTGAATTCGCACGCTGACCGAGGGGGCATGCTCACTCCATGCGAGCGGGTGTGCTTCCTGAGGAGTCAGTGACGCCGCTCTCAGGTTAAACTAACATTCAGGTGTTGGCCGCACCTTCTACCGGTAGTATCGCCAATTCGCTTTCCAGCTCTTCATCTTCCCCGATGGCAGACGCTGGTAGACGCTTTGACACCGTAACACCCAGGTTCACGAACTTGTCGACGGTCTTTGTCAGACTGCCGTGATCACCTTTAAGCGTCGTGATGCTTTCGTTATAACTTTTCTGAACCGTGGCAATCTGATTTCCGAGCTTATCCATTTTCTCTACAAAGACGCGCAACTTGTCATAGACCTTGGTCGCCATGCTAGCGAGCTGTAGAGTGCTGCTGTTCTGGCGCTGGATACTCCACAGGTTTGAAACAACGCGAAGCACCGGCAGCAACGTTGTGGCCGTGATGATTGCGATACGTTTTTCATAGGCAGCCTGAAAAACGCCTGGGCTGTGCTCGGCGGCGACCAAATAGGCAGGTTCGACCGGCATGAACAAAAATACGAAGTCCGGCGAATTGACACCGTTCAGATCGGTGTACCTCTTGTCAGATAGCCCGTTGATATGATTTTTCAAAGCCAGAACGTGGGCAGATAAAGCCTTGGTACGGTCTTCGTCGTTTTCGGCAGAGACATAATCAGTGTAGGCAACCAACGACATTTTGCTGTCGATGATGATGTGCTTGCCCTCGGGAAGATTGACGACGAAGTCAGGCCGATTGTTTCCTGCCTCGTCATCCTTGAAGTTGGCTTCTCGGTGATATTCAAAGCCCTTACGCAAACCCGCCTGCTCAAGCAGCATCTCTACCTTTTGCTCGCCCCAGGTGCCCTGCAGCTTTTTGTCGCCTTTGAGTGCCTTGGTAAGGTTTGATGCTTCGGTGGTGATCTGCGCGTTCAATTCCATCAGTTTGACCAGCTCGCTTTTCATCGAGCTTTGTCCTTGAACGGTATCGGAGTGAACCTGATCTACTCGTTGGCGAAATGAGTCGAGTTGGTCCTTGAACGGTTTAAGCAGGGTGTCCAGTCCTTGACGGCTCTGCTCGGAAAAGCTTTGTTGCTTGCTGTCAAAAATCTGATTAGCAAGATTTTGAAACTCTTGCTTCAATTGAACCTTGTTGTCTTCCAGTAACTGCAGTTTCTCGGCAGCGGAGTGCTGATCCCGTTGGTGGCGCATGTTAACTTCGGCAAGACTCTGTTTGACAAGGCTTAGCTCATCTCGCGTGATGTTCAGTTCTTTTTCACGCTGTACCAACGCGGTGCGTAA
>Ga0182231_1000203_pt1 | contig 14584 bp, 12 predicted proteins | sample G6R1MG_29_FD_129667 | JGI IMG/M metagenome (GOLD analysis project Ga0182231, IMG submission 129667) | Miscanthus phyllosphere microbial communities from Michigan, USA - G6R2_NF_07NOV2016_LD1 MG | ecosystem: Host-associated > Plants > Phyllosphere > Phylloplane/Leaf | place: USA: Michigan...
GGGCTTGCCCGCTTCGACCACGAAGTGGACCCGGTCTCCGGGGATGTCGACGCGGGGCACCCGGTCGACGATCCGGTCCACCTGCGCCACCACGAGGCCGTCCTTGAAGCTCGTGGCCTCGACGACGGTGGGCGTGTCCTCGGTGTTGGGGCCCGTATAGAGATTGCCGTCCCGGTCGGCGCTCACCGCCGCGATGAGGGCGACCTGCGGCGTCAGGTCGATGAAGTAGCGGGCGAACAGTTCGAGGTAGGTGTGGACCGCGCCGAGCGCGATCTGCCCGCCGTAGAGCATCCGGGCGATGCGGGCCGCCTGCGGGCCGGAATACGAATAATCGAGCCGTCGTGCGATGCCCTTCTCGAACACGTCGAGATGGGAGGGCAGGACGATGCCCGACTGCACCATGTGCAGATCATGGATCACACCCGGATCGATCTCCGCCAGGGCGTCGGCGAGGACATCGGCCTGCTTCTGGTTGTCGCCTTCGAGGCAGACCCGGTCCCCCGGTCGCAACACCGCTTCGAGGAAGGGCGCGAGATCCGACAGGGCCACGACCTTGCCACGGGCGAAGGGTGCGCCTGCCGCGATGCGCGCCGTGCGGGCGGCTCCCTGCGTCGCCCAATCCCTCATGGTTCACTCCCGTGCCACGGCTGGCTCCATATGCAATGATGCGGCATCTCGCATGCAATTGGCAACTGCTTGCATACAATGCGTGGGGAAGCCTCGACAATGTGGCGGTCGCCTGCGCGTTTCCGCCGCATTCATGGAACCTTCAACCTATCCCTGTCTCATTCCCGTGCGGATTCGATGCGACGCAGGTGCCGCCTGTTCCATGGGGGCGGGCATACGACGGAGATGGGAGCGAGCTTCGCGCTCCCACGACACCGGAGGCCCGCGGCGCACGATTCAAAGGGCGGCAACCGCGACATCCTGGGTAGCACGCCGGCCTTCGCGGCGGCGCTTCAGGGTCTCGCGCTCAAGCCACCGGCCGCGCGCCTGCAAGCATGAGGGGGATCGACACGTGTTGAATGAGAAGCTCATCGCACCCGAGGCCTGCGAGGACGCGACCGCTCAGGCGGGCGTCCAGCGGGTGGCCACGCGCGCCATGCCCATCGCCGCCACATCGGGCGACGCCGTGGCCGATCTGCGCGAAGCGATCCTGGCCAAGCTCGCCTACGCCATCGGCAAGACCCCGCAGAACGCCCGCGAGCGCGACTGGTTCGCCGCGACCGCCCTCGCCCTGCGCGACCGCATCGTCGATGCCTGCATGGCGAACGGCGAAGCCGTGCCGAACAAGCGGGTCTACTACCTCTCCCTCGAATTCCTCATCGGCCGCCTGCTGTCGGACGCGATGAACAATCTCGGCCTCGTCGAGACCACCCGCGCGGCCTTGCGCGATCTTGGCATCGACCTCGACACCGTCGAAGGGGCCGAGCCCGACGCGGCCCTCGGCAATGGCGGCCTCGGTCGTCTCGCCGCCTGCTTCATGGAAAGCATGGCGAGCCTGTCGATCCCGGCCATCGGCTACGGCATCCGCTATGACCACGGCCTGTTCCGGCAATCCCTCGAGGACGGCTGGCAGAAGGAGGCCCCGGAAACCTGGCTTGCCGAGGGGAATCCGTGGGAGTTCGTGCGCCCGGAGGCGACCTACACCATCGGGTTCGGCGGCCACGTCACGATGTCCTCGGTGTCCGAGGGCGTCATCCGCCGCCATTGGCACCCGGCCGAGACCGTTCGGGCCGTGGCCCACGACGTGCCCGTGGTGGGCTGGCGCGGTCGTCACGTGAATACCTTACGCCTGTGGAAGGCGGAGGCCGAAGTCCCCGTCGAACTCGGCCGCTTCAACGGCGGCGATCACGTCGGCGCCGTCGCGGCGCGGGCCCGGGCCGAGGCGATCTCCCGGGTGCTCTACCCAAGTGATTCGTCCGATTCCGGTCAGGAGCTGCGCCTGCGCCAGGAATACTTCTTCACCTCCGCATCCTTGCAGGACCTCGTGCGCCGACACGCGGCCGAGCGCGGGGATCTCCGCACCCTGCCCGATCACGCCGCGATCCAGCTCAACGACACCCATCCGGCCATCGCCGTGCCTGAGCTGATGCGTCTTCTCCTGGAGGACCATGGCTTCAACTGGGAGGATGCCTGGCACGTCACCACGAACACCCTCGGCTACACCAATCACACCCTTCTGCCCGAGGCCCTGGAAACGTGGTCCGTCGAGCTGATGGAGCGGGTGCTGCCGCGCCACATGCAGATCATCTACCTCATCAACTGGATGCACCTCGAAGAGCAGGGTCGGCATGGCCGGGCGGACGCGGCGCAGCTCGCCTCCGTGTCCCTCATCGAGGAGGCCAACGGCAAACGGGTGCGGATGGGGCACCTCGCCTTCCTCGGCGCGCGTCGGGTCAACGGCGTCTCGGCCCTGCACACGGACCTCATGCGCTCCACCGTGTTCAAGGACCTGCACGCCCTCGACACCGACAAGATCGTCAACAAAACCAACGGCATTACCTTCCGCCGCTGGCTGCACAACTGCAATCCGGAGCTGACGCGCCTCGCCGTCGAGGCCGTCGGCGCGGGCGTCCTCGACAATCCCGAACTCCTGACCGGGCTCGCCGACCACGCGTCGGACGCCGCCTTCCAGGCGCGCTACCGGTCCATGCGCCGGGCCCGCAAGGAGGCGCTCGCCCGAGTCGTGACCGAGCGCACGGGCATCTCCATCGATCCGTCGAGCCTGTTCGACGTCCAGATCAAGCGCATCCACGAGTACAAGCGCCAGCTCCTCAACGTCATCGAGACGGTGGCGCTCTATCAGGCGATCAAGGCCGAGCCGCATCGGGACTGGACGCCCCGGGTCAAGATCTTCGGCGGCAAGGCGGCGCCGAGCTACGTCCAGGCCAAGCTCATCATCAAACTCGCCTGCGATGTCGCCCGGGTCGTCAACGACGATCCCGATGTCGCCGGGCGCCTCAAGGTGGTGTTCCTGCCGAACTACTCGGTGAGCCTCGCCGAATCGATTATCCCGGCCGCCGATCTCTCTGAGCAGATCTCCACGGCCGGCATGGAGGCCTCGGGCACGGGCAACATGAAGCTCGCCCTCAACGGAGCCCTGACCATCGGGACCCTCGACGGGGCCAACATCGAGATCCGCGACCATGTCGGCGCGGACAACATCTTCATCTTCGGCCTCGACGCGGCCGGGGTGCAGGCCCGCACGGCCGAGCCCGGCTACGCGCGGTCCGCCATCGCCGCGTCGCCGCGCCTGGCCGCCGCCCTCGACCTCATCGCGGCCGGTGGCTTCTCGCCCGACGAGCCGGGACGGTTCCAGCCCATCGTCGACAGCCTCGTCAACCGGGACCAGTATCTGCTCACCGCCGATTTTGACGATTACTGGCGTGCCCAGCGTGCCGTCGATGCCGCCTGGAACGATCCTGCGGGCTGGTGGCGCTCGGCCATCCTCAACACGGCCCGCATGGCTTGGTTTTCCTCCGACCGTTCCATGAGAGAGTACGCCGAGGAGATCTGGCGCGTGCGGGTCGCCTGAGAGTCCGCGTCCACATCCGTTCGACGGCGAGCCCCCGGGCCGATCCTCATCGGCCGGGGACTCGTTCTCACGATCTCAATGCGCCGTGCCGAAAGCCGCGTGCAGCAGGCTCTGTTGCGCGGCCACGGGGCTCGCCACGGGAGCCGGAGCCGGACGCTCGTCCGTGATCAGGCCATCGAGGTGGAGGATGCGGGCATGCATCCGGCGCGACCGCACGATGAGATCCTGGAGGCGCGCCGGCAGGATGCCGAACACGTCGGCCTTGAACGGATCGGGTGTCGCCAAGCGCACCCGGGTCTTCTCCTCCAGGGCCTCGTTCGGGGTCAGTTCGCCTTCCGCGACCGCGCGCTGCACGAGCAGCCATGAAGCGATCTGCATGAGGCGGGTGGTGAGCCGCATGGTCTCGCTGGCGTAGCCCAGGGTGCCGTCGCGCGACATCAGGCGGGACTCGTCGCGCCCCTCCCCGTCGAGATAGGCCGCCGCCTCCTCGACCATGGTCATGCCCTCGCGGAACAGGGTCCTGAACGCATCCGAGCCCACATAGGTGTCGCCGAAATTGACCCAGTCCCGTTCGTCCCGAATCGTGACGTCGAATCCGTTCATCGTGCCTCCTGCGCGGCGCCCGGCCGGTTCATCGTCCCGATCCGGGACTACGCCGCCGCCTTCACTCGATGTTGCGCAATGCTAACGCCGTGAACCGGCCGACGCCCCCTTCACCTGTCATTAACCTTAACCCGCACCGGTTTCAGGCGAGGGTTTCGCGACCCTCGCGCCGATGATGCGCGTTGACTCCGCGCCGGCCATCCGCCATAAGCCGCGCCATCGCGACGCGGCGCCCTTCTGGGCGCTCTTCGCGCTTGCAGACACATTTCGGACGAGTGACGGGGCCTGCACTGGCGGTGAAGCCTGCGGCACCCATCCTTGGCCATCGGAGATCGTGCCGTGAAGAGAACCTACCAGCCCAGCAAGCTCGTTCGGAAGCGCCGTCACGGGTTCCGCGCCCGCATGGCCACCGCCGGTGGCCGCAAGGTCATCGCCGCCCGTCGCGCCCACGGCCGCAAGAAGCTGTCGGCCTGAGAGAATCCGGGGCTCCGCGCCGTCGACAGGCGGCCGGTCCCCGAGCCCGGTCTGAATGACCCTGGCCTCCGGCCACGAGATCGGAGTGGCCGTGGCGACGATCGGACGGCTCACGCAGCGCTCGGACTTCCTGGCCGCTGCCGGCGGACGGCGCTTCCATACGGATCGCTTCTCCGCGCAGGGCCGGTTGCGCGGTGAGATCGCCGCGAAGTCCAGCCACGAGTCCGGCGCATCGCCCGAAGGCCTGCGCATCGGCTTTACCATCACCAAGCGTGTCGGGCACGCCACCGAGCGCAACCGCATCCGGCGGCGTCTTCGCGCAGCCCTGCGCACGGTGGAAGCTGCGCTGCCGAGCCCGGCGGCCGACGTGGTGCTCATCGCCCGGCGCCCGGCCCTGTCCGCCGCGTTCGAAACCCTGGTCGAAGACCTGCGGCGCGCCGTGCCCATCGTGACCAAGCCGCAGACGCATCAGGCCAGGACGGATCAGGCAAGTCCCCGCTCCGCCCCCCGGCGCGGGCGCGGCAAGTCAACATCCGCCCCGACATCCGGTAAGCCCGTCTCTGGCGCTCACTCCACGATGCCGCTATTGGCCTCTGGCCCCGAGGCCGACGTCTCGCCGGGCCGTGCCACGGCACCCTTCCCCATTCCCAACGCATGCGACGGACCGACCGATGGGTAATGACAAGACGAACATGATCGTCGCGATCGCCCTGTCGCTGGCGGTGCTGCTCGGCTGGAACTACTTCATCGCCGCTCCGCGCGTGGAGCAGCAGCGTCAGGCGACGCTTCAGGCCCAGGCACTCCAGAACAAGTCCGCGACCTCGCCCGACGGCGTGCCGAGCCCGAGCCCCAAGGAGGGCGGTCCGGCCGCTCCCGTGCCCGGAACCCTCCCGGGTGCCGCCGGCAACGCCCAGGGCGGCGTCGAGCCGCGCGAGGCGGTGATCGCCCGCTCGCCGCGCGTGGCCATCGATACGCCGGCTCTCTCCGGCTCCATCGCCCTCAAGGGCGGGCGGATCGACGACGTCCTGCTCAAGAACTACCACGAGACCGTGGACGACAAGAGCCCGCGCATCGTGCTGCTCTCGCCCACGGGCACGGCCAATCCGTATTACGGCGAGTTCGGCTGGGTCGGACAGAATGCCGGTCCCCTCCCCGGCGGCGACACGGTCTGGACCGCCGACGCCACCACCCTCTCGGTGGGCAAGCCCGTCACGCTGACCTACGACAACGGCGCCGGCCTGATCTTCCGCCGCATCATCGCGGTGGACGACAAGTTCATGTTCACTGTCCGCGACGAGGTGGAGAACAAGGGTACGGCCGCCGTCAGCCTGTATCCGTACGGCCTCGTCTCCCGTTGGGGCAAGCCGACGACACAGGGCTACTACGTGCTTCACGAGGGCCTGATCGGCGTGCTCGGCGCCGAGGGCCTGCAGGAATACACCTACGACCACCTCGCGAAGGAGCCGGTGCTCGGCAACGTCGCCACCAAGGGCAAGTCGTGGGCCGGCGTGACCGGCGGCTTCGTCGGCATCACCGACAAGTATTGGGCCGCCGCCGCGATCCCCGATCAAGCCGCTCCCTATACCGGCAGCTTCACCGAGCGCACGGACGGTGCCACCAAGGTCTACCAGGCGAGCGTGCTCGGCGGCGTGCGGGTGGTCGACCCCGGCGCCACGGCGACGGCGACACAACAGCTCTTCGCCGGCGCCAAGGAGGTCAACACCATCAACGGCTATCAGAAGGATCTCGGGATCGAGAAGTTCGACCTGATGATCGACTGGGGCTGGTTCCACTTCATCACCAAGCCGATGTTCCGGGCGCTGGACTTCTTCTTCCACCTGTTCGGCAATTTTGGCGTCGCGATCCTGGTCGTGACCCTCTGCCTCAAGCTGCTGTTCCTCCCCATCGCCAACAAGTCCTACCAGTCCATGGCCAAGATGAAGGCCGTGCAGCCCGAGATGGCCTCCATCCGCGAACGCTACGGCGACGACAAGCTGAAGCAGCAGCAGGCGATGATGGAGCTGTACAAGAAGGAGAAGATCAATCCGGTCGCCGGCTGCTGGCCGGTGCTGATCCAGATTCCGGTGTTCTTCGCCCTCTACAAGGTGCTGTTCATCACCATCGAGATGCGGCACGCGCCGTTCTTCGGCTGGATCCAGGACTTGGCCGCGCCCGATCCGACGAGCTTCCTCAACCTGTTCGGCCTGCTTCCCTACGCCGCCCCGGACATCGTCCATCTCGGCATCTGGCCCATCATCATGGGCATCACGATGTTCATCCAGATGAAGATGAACCCCGCGCCGCCGGACCCGGTTCAGGCGCAGATCTTCACTTTCATGCCCATCGTGTTCACGTTCATGCTCGGCTCGTTCCCGGCCGGTCTGGTGATCTACTGGGCCTGGAACAACACCCTCTCGGTGATCCAGCAATACGTCATCATGCGCCGCAACGGTGTGAAGGTGGAATTGTGGGACAACCTCTCGGGGATGTTCAAGAAGAAGCCCGCCGACAAGGACGCGGCGGCCAAGAGCTGAGTTTCTCGCAAGCGCCGTTTCGCCCCGACCGGCGTCGCGAGAACTTCGTTCCAATTTCCGGTCCTTCCCGTCCCGCGACGGGGAGGACCGTCCTGTTTTTCGGCGTATCGGCTGTCAGACGGCGGATGCGCCCGCCCCGAACGGTTCCTTCCATGTCCCAAGCCGAAGACGACGCACTTCTCGAGGCCGGCCGCCTGCTGTTCGCCGGCGCCGCCGACTTCCTGTCCTCCGCCCCCACGGTGGTCGCCCTGCCACCCATGAAGGGCGTCGAGATCGCCTTCGCGGGTCGGTCCAACGTCGGCAAGTCGAGCCTCGTCAACGCGCTCACGGGCCGGAACACCCTGGCGCGGACCTCCCACACGCCCGGTCGCACCCAGCAGCTCAACTTCTTCGACATCGGCGGGCGCCTGACCCTCGTCGACATGCCGGGCTACGGCTACGCGGCCGTGGAGAAGACCAAGGTCGAGGCCTGGACCGACCTCATCCACGACTACCTCAAGGGCCGGGCCAACCTCGCCCGCGTGTTCATGCTCATCGATTCGCGCCACGGCCTGAAGAGCATCGACACCGACGTCCTCGACGGCCTCGACAAGGCCGCCGTGAGCTATCAGGTGGTGCTGACCAAGGGCGACGCCCTGAAGAAATCCGAGATCGAGGCCCGCATCGAGAAGACCCGCGAAGCGCTGTCGAAACGCCCGGCCGCCTATCCCGAGATCCTGATCACCTCGAGCCGCGACGACCGTGGCGTGCCGGAGCTGCGCGCCAGCGTCGCTCGCCTGCTCAAGGAGCGCGGCGCATGACCCTCCCCGACCGCATCCTCCTGGCGCTGGGCGCCCTCGCCGGGCTGCTGGGCGTCGCGGCGAGCGCGGGGGCGGCCCACATCGCCGGAGCCGACAGCCTGAAGACGGCCGCGCAGTTCCTTCTGTTCCACGCCCCCGCCATCGTCGGGCTCGCGGCCCTGGCCGCCACGGGTGCCACGCACCGCCTCGTCACGCGGCTGGCCGCGGCCGCCCTCGTCGCGGGATTGGCCCTGTTCTCGGGCGACCTCGCCCTGCGGGCGCTCCACGGCACGCCGCTGTTTCCCATGGCCGCGCCGATCGGCGGCTTTGCGCTGATGGGAGGCTGGCTTCTGATCGCCGTGGCGGCGTTCCTTCCGCGGCGGCGTCCGCGATAGCGATCGAACGCTACCGGATCAGCGGCGGCAACGGCGGCTGTGCGCCGTCCGGAAGCGCCGTCCGTGCCACGTTCATGCTCATGGCGAGCAGCGTATAGTAGCCGTTGATCCCCGCCAATTCGACGGCCCCCTGTTCACCAAACGCCTCGACCACGCGGGCATAAGTGGTGTCGCTCACCGCCTTGTTGCGATGAAGCTCCGTCGAGAAGGCGTGGACCAGCGCCTCGGCACTGCCCATGGTATCGGGGCGCCGCCCCTCCCGGATCGCCGCGACGATGTCCGGATCGAGCCCGGCTTCGACGGCGATGGGCGCATGGATGTGCCATTCCAGTTGCTGGGTCCATTCGCGCGCCGTGATCAGGATCGCCAGCTCGGAGAGGTGGAGGGGCAGCACGCTGCGGTAGCGCAGGTGCAGCCCCATGGTGCTGGCGTTGGTCATCAGTTCGGGGCTGCGCAGCAGCGGCACGAACGGCCCGAAGACCGGCACGCCGCGGGCGGTGCGGAACGCGGCCGCCGCCGCCTTCTGGGCGTCGGTCAGCCGGTCGACCGGTATGTCCGGCATGCGGTCCGAAGGAGACATCGCCCGGCCTACGGCATCACGGGAGGATGGTAGGTCAACGTGAAGGCCAGCGCCCAGAGCAGGAACAGCACCACCGGCAGGTGGATGATGAGCTGCAGGAAGCTAAAACCCACGATGTCGCGGGCCTTGAGGCCGAGGATGCCCAGCAGCGGCAGCATCCAGAACGGGTTGATGAGGTTCGGCAGGGCCTCGGCCGCGTTGTAGACCATCACCGCCCAGCCAAGATGGACCTGCAGCTCGTTGGCCGCCTGCATCACGTAGGGGGCTTCGAGCAGCCACTTGCCGCCGCCGGACGGCACGAAGAGGCCGAGCACCGCCGAGTAGACGCCCATGGAGATGGGGAAGCTGCCCGTGGTGTTGAGGCTGACGAAAGCGTGGGTGATGACGTCGGACACGGAGGTGCCGGCGCCGTTCTTCGGGCCCGTCAGCATGGCCGAGATGGCGGCGTAGAACGGGAACTGGATCAGCACGGCGGCGGTGGCCGGCACGGCCTTGCCCACGGACTTCAGGAAGTTCTTCGGCCGCCAGTGCAGGAGCAGGCCGAGGGTGAGGAACAGGAAGTTGTAGGTGTTGAGGCTCGAGATCGCGGTGATCCACGATTGCCGGGCGAATTCCTGCACGAGCCAGCCCACGGCCAGCACCGCGAGGAGCAGGGTCAGGATCGGCGAATGCTCCAGCCACTCGCTCGGCTGGCTCGGACGCGTGGTGTCGGGTTTTTCGCGCGAGACGTCGACGCCCATGGATTCGGCGGTGACGGCGTTGGCGGGTCCCGGCGCCGAAACGTAGGCGATGATGATGGAGATCACGAACAGCACCACGGCGATCAGCATCGACTGCCACAGAAAGATCGTCTCGCTGAAGGGGATCACGCCCGTGATGGCGAGCAGGTTCTTCGGCAAGCTCGCCGGGTTGGCCTGAAGCTGCGCCGCCGAGGAGCTGAGGCCCATGGCCCAGGTGGCGCCGAGGCCGAGATAGGCGGCGGCCCCAGCCGCGCGGTAATCCATCCTCAGGTCCGTGCGGCGCGCCAGCGCCCGGGCGAGCAGGCCACCGAAGATGAGGCTGAGGCCCCAGCTCAGGAACGACGACAGCATGGTGGCCGCCGCCACCAAGCCGACGGCGCCGCGCCCGGATTTCGGGATTCCCGCGAGGCGGTCGATGAGGGCCTGCACCGGAGGGGCGGTGGCCACCACGTAGCCGCCGATGGTGACGAAGGCCATCTGCATGGTGAAGGGGATCAGGCTCCAGAACCCGTCGCCGAAGCTTTTCGCGATGGCCGCCGGCGGTGCGCCGTTGGCCAGCGCGCCGAGGGCCACGATCACCACCGCGATGGCGACGAACACGAACGCGTCCGGAAACCATTTCTCCGCCCAGGCGGTGAAGCGGATGCCCAAGCGCGACAGCGCACCCTCGGCGGCCGGGTCCCCCGTGGGACCGGCGGGCGGGCGGGATGTGTTCGACATGGGTGAAAATTCCGTGGCGTTCGGAGATCGAGGCCGCATCTTGCGCAAACCACCGCCACGCTCAAGCGCGCTTCACCGGCGATGAACACGTTCGGCGCGGGATGTCAGGTGATCGCTCCGATCTTTGCGGTTCCTTCAAGGTTGCCGGACGAAAATCGCGCCCGTTGCAGCGATGCCCCGGTGGCGATCGTCTCGGTCGAGGGGGATGTGATGGCCAAGGCTTCCCAGGGCGTCGATCTCGACCGCCTGACGACGACTCGGCTCGGAGCGGCCTCCTCCGTTCGCGACCTGACGACGGGCAGGGATGGAACAGTGCCCGGCCCATCCAACGGGCGTGCCTTCGGCGGTGGAAGGGCCTGGCTCGCCGCGGCGCTGGTCAACATCACCATCGTCCTGGCCGTGGCGCTTGGCGTGGTCCTCGGGCCACCCCTCCTCGAGTGCCGCCGCAAGGCCGAGATCGGTTTCTTTGCCGGCGATAGCTTCCAGGCCTGTGTCCACACGGCGACGACTCAGCGCCTCGCACGCCTCGAAAGCCAGCTCAGGATGATGGTGCGCGGCTCGGGCCGCTGACGCGGTTCAGCCGACGGCGCGCGAAAACGCTTGAAACGGCCCCGCGACGGGACTACCTTGAGATTATCAGTTCTGGTTGCAGTCTCGAGACTGCGGTTCGGGAGTGGGCCCCACCGGGTCCGCTCTTTTTTATTGCCGCAAGCTCAGGCGCCGCCGGATCCCTTCGACCGAGGCCGGACTTTAAGCGCAGCATGGCGGACACACCCGAAAAACGTCTGATCACCGAGACCGGCGTCGCCGCACGCGTCGTCCAGGTCATCGAGGCTTCCATCGAGGGCTTGGGGTTCCGAGTGGTCCGGGTGCGGGTCTCGAGTGCCAACGGATGCACGGTGCAGATCATGGCCGAACGACCGGACGGCACCATGTCGGTGGACGATTGCGAGACCGTGAGCCGGGCGATCTCCCCGCTCCTCGACCTCGACGACCCCATCGGCAAGCCGTACTACCTCGAAATCTCGTCGCCGGGCATCGATCGCCCCCTGGTGCGGGCCATCGATTTCGAGCGCTGGGCCGGTTACGAGGCCAAGATCGAACTCGCCGTGCCGCTGGACGGGCGCAAGCGCTTTCGCGGGACGATCCGCACGCCCAATCCCGATGGTCTGACCGTGCCCATCGACCTGCCCGACGTGAAGGAAGGCCTGCCGAGCCGCATCGATCTGCCCTTGCGCGATCTCGGCGACGCCTATCTCGTTCTGACCGACGATCTGGTCCGCGAGTCCCTGCGCCGGGGCGGCGGTCCGCCGCCGATGCTGGACGACGAGGAGTTCGAGGACGGGGACGCCGATGGCAGCCCCGAGCCCGTGCCGGCCCCGCCCCTCGAGAAGAAGATTTCCCGGCCGCTGAAGCCGAAAGCCTCGCAGAAGCCGAAGCCCGAAAAGATCGAGACCGAAGAGAGTCTCGCCATCAAGGCTCAGAACAAGGCCAAGCCCATCCGCACCAAGGCGGTGCGGGTGAAGGACGACGGCAAGCTTCACTAGAAATGCGCCGGTCGCGCCACGCCGTTCGACGCGCCCACATAGAATCTCACGACGAAGAGAAGGACGAAAACCGATGGCCGTCGTCAGCGCCAACAGGCTCGAACTCCTGCAGATCGCCGAAGCGGTCGCCCGCGAGAAGGTGATCGACCGTTCCATCGTCATCGACGCCATGGAGGAGGCCATCGCCAAGGCCGCCCGCTCGCGCTACGGCGCCGAGACGGACGTGCATGCCGAGATCGATCCGAAGACCGGGGCGTTGCGCCTGTCGCGCCACCTCGTGGTGGTGGATCAGGTCGAGAACGACGCCCGTGAGGTCACCCTCGATCAGGCCCGGCGCTACAACCCCGGTGCGCTCGTCGGCGACGTCATCTCCGACACCCTGCCGCCCTTCGATTTCGGCCGCGTCGCGGCGCAGTCGGCCAAGCAGGTCATCGTCCAGAAGGTTCGCGACGCCGAGCGCGACCGCCAGTTCGACGAGTACAAGGACCGTATCGGCGAGGTCGTGAACGGCCTCGTGAAGCGTGTCGAATACGGCAACGTCATCGTCGATCTCGGCCGTGGCGAAGGCATCGTTCGCCGCGACGAGATGATCCCGCGCGAGACCTTCCGCCCCGGCGACCGCATCCGCTCCTACCTGTTCGACGTGCGCCGCGAGGTGCGCGGGCCGCAGATTTTCCTCTCGCGCTCGCACCCGCAGTTCATGGCCAAGCTCTTCGGCCAGGAAGTGCCCGAAATCTACGACGGCATCGTCGAGGTGAAGGCGGTCGCCCGTGATCCCGGGTCCCGCGCCAAGATCGCGGTGATCTCCCGCGACGGCTCCATCGACCCCGTCGGCGCCTGCGTCGGCATGCGGGGTTCGCGCGTCCAGGCGGTGGTCGGCGAACTTCAGGGCGAGAAGATCGACATCATCCCATGGTCCGAGGACCAGGCCACCTTCATCGTCAACGCGCTGCAGCCGGCGGAAGTCGTCAAAGTGGTGCTCGACGAGGAGGCCGACCGCATCGAGGTGGTGGTGCCGGACGACCAGCTCTCGCTCGCCATCGGCCGTCGGGGCCAGAACGTGCGGCTCGCCTCGCAGCTCACCGGCTGGGACATCGACATCCTGACGGAGGCCGAGGAGTCCGAGCGCCGCCAGAAGGAGTTCGCCGAGCGTACCGCGATCTTCATGGAAGCCCTCGACGTCGACGAGACCGTGGGTCAGCTGCTGGCGGCCGAAGGATTCCGCAACGTCGAGGAAATCGCCTACGTCGAGCCCGGCGAACTCGCCAACATCCAGGGCCTCGACGAGGAGAGCGGCACCGAAATCCAGGCGCGCGCGCAGGATCACCTCGCGCGGATCGAATCGGAATTCGACGCCAAGCGTCAGGAGCTCGGCGTGCAGGACGAGCTGCGTGAGATCGACGGCATCACCACCCCCATGCTGGTGGCGCTCGGCGAGAACGACGTGAAGACCATCGAGGATCTCGCCGGCTGCGCCACGGACGATCTCGTCGGCTACACCGAGGGGCGCGGCCCGGAAGCGACACGCCACGCCGGCTACCTCGACGGCTTCGAGGTCTCCCGCGCGGAGGCCGAGGCCATGGTCATGGCGGCCCGCGTGCATGCCGGCTGGATCGAGGCGCCCACGGAAGCCGCGGAGACCGAAGGCGAGGTCGAGGATGCCGAGGCGCCCGCCTCGGCCTGATCGGCACGATGGAACAAAGAGCGGGGGAACCGGCCTGCCCGGTTCCCCCGTTGTCGCCACAGCCTTCGCCGTTCACCAGGATGCCATGGTTCCCGAGCCCGACGATTCCGTGGTCGACGACCCTACGCCCGACGCGGACCTGAGCGATGCGCTGGACGCCGGGCTCGGCCGGGGCCGCCAGGGCGCGGAGCGGACCTGCCTCGTCACCCGCACCAAGCGCCCCCCCGACGCGCTCATCCGATTCGTGCTCTCGCCCGACGGCGAGGTGGTGGCCGACCTACGTGCCCGGCTCCCGGGGCGGGGCGCGTGGCTCACGCCGACGCGGGCCGCGGTGGCCGAAGCCCTGAAGAAGCGTGCGTTCCAACGGGCGTTCAAGACCAAGGACGCCGCCGCGCCCGCCGATCTCGCCGACCGGATCGCGGAGGGACTTCGAGCCGATCTTCGCCAGTCTCTGTCGCTGGCCAACAAGGCCGGCTGCGTGGTGGCGGGCTTCGCCAAGGTGGAGGCGGCCATCGGAGAGAAGGTCGGCGTCGCGGCTGTGATCCAGGCCCATGACGGCAGCGCCGACGGCCGCCGGAAGATCGCGGCGGCATTGCACCGGCGCCATGGCGATGCCATATCGCGCATTCCCGTCATCGATAGCCTGTCCAATGAAGAATTGGGCGTGGCCTTGGGCCGGGATCATGTGATACATGCGGCTCTCGTCGCAGGAGTCGGGAGTTCCGGCTGCCTTGCGCGTTGGCGTCGGCTCCGCTCCTTCGAAGGTTTGGCGACGACGGCCGAGGAGGCCGGTTCCGCCCGTTATGGGCGAACCGCTTCCGATCTGCACGACGACGAAGTGACGGATTCGCCCGGCGCACAGCAGTTTGCCGGTTCACGGGACGATGGAAACCCTCAGGGTTTGGACTGAATGAGCGATACGAACAATCCGGGCGACAAGACGCAGGCGAGACCCCCTTCGAAGCCGCTGTCCTTGAAGCGCCCGATCGA
>Ga0182231_1000206_pt1 | contig 14319 bp, 17 predicted proteins | sample G6R1MG_29_FD_129667 | JGI IMG/M metagenome (GOLD analysis project Ga0182231, IMG submission 129667) | Miscanthus phyllosphere microbial communities from Michigan, USA - G6R2_NF_07NOV2016_LD1 MG | ecosystem: Host-associated > Plants > Phyllosphere > Phylloplane/Leaf | place: USA: Michigan...
ACCGGATCGTGGCCTGGCCGGGCGCGGATCCGGACGCGCGCTGAAGACTAACCGATGCCGCGGCCGAGCAGCCGGCCGCCCGCAAGGCCGTTGAGGCCGATTACGCCGACCACCGCGACGGCGTGGATCAGCAGGTCCGACGCGGTCGCGTCGTGCGGGTGGAACGGCATCAGCAGCGCGGCGGCAGCGGCGGCCGCAGCGAGCCCGCCCAGGGCGGCCGTCAGGTTCGGCCGCAGCGGACAGGCCCGGCGCAGCATCACGACGATCAGCACCGACAGCGGCACCGAGACGCAGACGAGGAAGCTGAAGCAGCCGGCGACCTCTTGCGGGTGTGGCTGGCCTGTGCCGGGGGCGATCCAGTCGCGCAGGCAGCCGAAGCCGCTCGCCCCGACCCAGAGGGCCAGCGGCGGCAGCGGCAGCAGGGCCCAGGCCTTGGTACGGCCAGGCACGCTGGTAGCGAAGGCGGCGAAGGCGGCCGCCACCGCCGTCAGCACCGCTCCGAGCGCTGCGCAGGCGAGATCCGGCACACGCATGCGCAGCATGAAGCCGGCGGTGTCGATCCGACTCGCCAGGACCAGGCCGATGAGCACGGCCACCCCGAGCCAAAGCGCCGCGCGCAGGGCCGGGGAGGGCAGTGGCCGAACCGGCTCCAGGCCGCCGGCGAGATCCTCGACGAGCCGCTCGTAGCGGGCCAGATCGGCCATCAGCGCCGCTCCTGCATCAGGTTGGCGCGCAGGGCCTTCAAGGCCCGGTGCAGATTGACCTTGAGCGCGCCCTTGCTGCGCCCGGTGAGGGCCGACGTCTCGTCCAGCGACAACTCTCGCAGGCCGAGATGCTCGACCGCCTGCCGCTGCCCGTCCGGCAAAGATGCGACGGCACGCGCAAGCGCGGCAGCCCGGTCGCGCGCCTCCAACCCCTGGCCGGGCTCGGGACCGGGATCGGCCTCGGCCTCGTAGGCGAGGGGATCGTGGACCTCCCGGGGCCGGCGGCCGGACCGGCGCAGGCGGTCGATGGCCCGGCGTTGGGTGATGGCCCGCAGCCATGGCAGGAACGGCCGCGCCGGATCGTAGCTGGCACGCGCGCGATGCACGGTCATCAGCGTATCCTGAACGACATCATCCACCGCCTCGCCGCGCACACCCTGCGCGCGGGCGATCGCGGACACGACCGGCAGGCACGCCTTCAGAAGGGCGCGGTACGCCACCGCGTCGCCGTCCTGTGCGGCCGCCATCAGAGCGGCCAATTCTCCTTCGAGCGCCATCCGGGCTCCGCCGCCGATCCGTTCCCCGGCCTGGGCTGAGTCTAGCGCGGGGCGGGAGTCCGGCGCCAGCGCCCATCCGCGCCCGGCGACGCCGCCCGGCATAGCCAGCATCATCGCGGGCTCCCCTCGGCCGAGGCGAGGCGCTCGCCTAGCCGGGCCGCACCCAAAATACGGCCGTCCTCGGCCTGCAAGAGGAGGGCGGCGGTCTCGCCCGCCGGCGCGGCGACCTCGAAGGTTGTGGCTGCGCCGGACCAGGGACCGAGATCCTGGATCGACCGGACCACGTTGGCCTGCTCGATGGTGCGGCCGGCATTCTCGCCGCGCAGGACCCGGCTGGTATGGCTCGGGTCGAAGCCGATCAGCAGGACCCGGCCGGCCCCGCTCCCGGACCCGACCCGGGCGGCCAAGCGAGCGCCCTCGCGGGCCAGGCTCACCCGGACGGACGGCCCGACGCGCCGCGCCTGCGCGATCGCCGCCCGCAGGCCTGTTTCGTCGGAACCGACCAGACCTGCCTGCCCGTCGATCACCGCCTGCGGCGTGTAGCTCGGGCCACCGAATTGAGCCGCGTAAGTGTTCTGGCGGGCGGTGACGGCCGGGAGGGAATAGGGGTCGCGCCAGTCGAGATGGTTCCAGTAGGTCACGTGGAACGCCAGCGGCAGCACGTCCGCGCCCTCTTTGGCGAGCCGGCCGATCAATGCCTCCGCGGGCGGGCAGGACGAGCAGCTCTGTGAGGTGAACAGCTCGACGACGACGGGGCGCTCCAGCGCCGCGGCCGGGCGGATGGCGGCCAGCATCAGGGCTGCTGAGATCAACGCGACGATTTTCATGGCCGGGCCTCCCGGCGCTGGCGAAGGATGCCTGCGCGTGACCGATCTTTCGGCCGGACGCGCGGGCCGGTTACGCCGGATCGGATTTGTCGAGCTCGAAACGGTCCACGTCCCGCAGCAGCGCCACGAAGGCGGCGGCGCCGTGATCGAGCGCCGTGTGCCCGGCCTCCGCGGATCCCAGCCGGGCATCCCCCATCGCCCCGGAGGGATGCAGGTCACCGGCCTTCCAGGCGAAGGCGGCTGGGCGGCCGGCGCGCAGATGGGTGTAATCCCGGGTCATCGTGAGGCTGCGCGGCGGGAAATTCGCGATCTGGTCGGCCCGCACCAGATCCGGCCGCAGGGCCAGCATCAGCGCAGTCTCGACGCCGCCGGCATGGATGCCGTGCGCAATCTCCTCCGGAGGGAAGAGGCCGTCCGGATATCCGAACCGGGCCCAGGCGGTCGTCACCGCGACCAAGCCGAACCGGGCGCGCAGGTCGCCGGCCACGAGATCGATGAGGGCGCTGTTGCCGCCGTGGCTCGTGACGATCACCAGCTTGCGGCAACCCGTCCTGTGGATTGCGGCGCCGATCCCGGCCCAGGCGGCCAGGGCCGTCCCGGTGTCGAGGGAGAGCGTGCCGGGAAAGGCATCGTGCTCGTCGGATTTGCCGACAACCTGAATCGGCAGCAACAGTATGTCGAGGTCGTCCGGCACAAAGGCGCGGACACGGGCGAGATAGCCCTCGGCGATGATCGCATCGGTGCCGAGCGGGAGGTGCGGGCCGTGCTGCTCGATGGCGGCCACCGGCAGCACCGCCACCGTACGCCGCATGTCGCGCCGTGCCAGGTCGTCCGTGGTCAGATCAGACCAGAGCCGTGCCACCATGCTTCGAGCCCGCCCCTCATCCGACGCGACCGCCGCAGGGCGGGCGGTCGCCGAGGGCGATCTACACCGCCCGCCCGGCCGCCGTCGACGGCCGGGCGATACAGGGCTCTCAGGCGAAGAGGGCGTCGATGTCGTTCTGGGACGGGGTTTCCTCGACGGCCTGAGGGCCATTGAGGAGCAGGTCATCGGCACGGGCGCGGCGGGCCATCTCGACCGGATCCGTGGAGGCGGCATCCCGGGCCTTCACGGCGCCGACAAAACGCGCGAGCCGCTGTTCGAACAGCCGCAGGGCCTCGACGACCTTGGCGATCCGCTGGCCGGTGATGTCCTGGAAAGCGCAGGCCTCGAAGATCGTGTTGATCCGCTCCTCGACCGCGTCCCGGTAGCCCGGACCGTCGGGGAGGCTGAGCATCGCCTCCGCGGCCTCCATGATCGTGTTCGTCGCTCCCGCCGTGGCGGCGACGACGCTGCCGAGTTCCTCATGAGCCATGGGAATCCGGTCGCGACTCATCTCGTTCGCCCGGAGTGCGCCGATCTCCTCGCGCAGATGAGCGATGTAATCCGCGATCTCGATCAACTCGGAGATCACGGCGTGCGGTTCGCGGAACCGCATCTCGGGCTGTCGCGCGGCGGCTGACGACATGCTCTCCTCCTGGGATCGGCGACCAGCGATACCGGCGGCATCGCTCTTGGGCGCCTTCCGGCGTGCTGGGGGCTTGGCCGGAGGGCGCATTGGACGTGCCACGGAAGTCATCAGTTCCCGCAGACGGCCTCGATCTTGGATTTGAGCGTCGCCGCATTGAACGGCTTGACGATATAGTTGTTCACGCCAGCCTTCTTCGCAGCGATGACGTTTTCAGTCTTCGACTCGGCCGTCACCATGATGAAGGGCGTCGTCCGAAGATTTTCGTCGGCGCGCACGTGCCGGAGCAGCTCGTAGCCCGTCATCGGCTCCATGTTCCAGTCCGAGATGACCAGACCGTACTTGCGGTCCTTGAGGCGCGCCAGTGCTGCCGTACCATCCGAAGCGTCATCAACCTCTTCGAAGCCGAGCTGCTTCAATAGATTCCGAATGATTCGAACCATCGTCTGGTAATCGTCGACAACGAGGATCGGCATGCTCAGATCGAGAGCCATAGACCAACTGCTCCGTATTGCCCGGCGGGAGGCCGAGGCGGCTCCCGAAAAGATGAACGCTTCACTAACGCTGCAAAATAGCTGCGCTGCTCAGCATTTAAAATAGGGCAGGCGCATTGCGAAGCCGTTAATCTGCAGGTGTGGCATTCGCCGCCGCCCCCTGCGATGTCGCGGACCGGCGCGCTCGCTTGACCCTCCGGGCGCGTTTCGGCAGGGTCCGGCTCCGTCGGGCCTGCCGCGGACAGCGCAGGCGCTCCCATCCGGCCCTTATCCGAGTCTCCGATCCCGAATCGATGGCCCCAGGCGACGAACCGGCCATGCGGCCCTTCACGATTTGCGGCGTGGACGCGCCGGTACCGCCGCCCCTTGCCGGGGCGGTCGCAGCGATCGGCAATTTCGACGGCGTCCATCGCGGCCATCGGGTGCTGGTGGAGAACGTGCGCGCGGCGGCACGCGAGGCCGGCCGGCCGGCCGCGGTGCTGACCTTCGAGCCGCATCCGCGCGCCTATTTCGCGCCGGATGCGCCGATGTTCCGCCTCACCGCGCTGGCCGCGAAGGAGATCGTGTTCGCGCATCTCGGCCTCGACGGGCTGATCGTGCGCCGCTTCGACGGCGCCCTGGCCGCCACCGGCGCCCGCGCCTTCGTGCTCGACTTCTTGAAAGGGTCGCTCGGCTTGTCCGGCGTGGTGGTCGGCCACGATTTCCATTTCGGCCGTGGCCGGGAGGGCACACCCGCGATCCTGGCCGAACTCTGCCAGGAGGCCGGCATGGGATGCCGGATCGTGGAGCCGGTCGCCCTGGCGGGCGAGACGGAGCCGGTCTCGTCGAGCGCGATCCGGGCGGCCCTGGCGGCCGGCGACGTCGCCCGAGCCAATGCGCTGCTCGGCTATCGCTGGTTCGTGCTCGGCCAAGTCCGCCATGGCGACAAGCGTGGCCGCCAGCTCGGCTTTCCCACCGCCAACGTGATGCTGCCCGATTGCGGACTGGCGCACGGCATCTACGCGGTGCGCGTGCGCCTCGGACCCGGTGAGGTCCGGAACGGCGTCGCGAGCTACGGCCGCCGTCCAACCTTCGACGACGGAGCGCCGCTTCTCGAAGTCTACGTGTTCGATTTTTCAGGCGACCTCTACGGGCGGGAGATCGCCGTGGAATGCGTCGGCCACATCCGCGGCGAGGAGCGGTTCGCCAGCGCAGAGGCATTGATCGCGCGCATGCACGTCGATTCCGACGCGGCGCGGGCCCTGCTGGCCGCCGATCAAACGCCCTCGATGCTCGACTGATTCTGCGAACGCCGCGGATCGTGTAGAATGCGGGATCGATCAGGAGGCAAACGTGCTGGGTCGCTATGAGCGTGGACAGAACGGCGAGGCGGTCGTCCAATATGGGGACGGCACCATGCGCGTGGTCAAACCGGGCAGCTTCGTCCGCTGTGCGGTAACCGGCGAGCAAATCCCGCTCGACGGGTTGCGCTACTGGAGCGCCGCGCGGCAGGAAGCCTATGTGTCGCCCGAGGCGATCCTGACGCGGCTCAAGGAAACCGGGCGGCCTTAGAGTCCGACAGGGCCTGTCGGATCTGCCGGCAAAGGGCCTGCGGATCGATCGGCACCAGGCGCACACGCAGCACGCTGACCCGGGCCGCGAAGGCGGCGGGCAGCCGCACAGCGTCCTTTTCGGTCGTCACGAGTTCCGCACCGAGCCGGTCCGCCTCGGCGACCAGGGCCGCCAGTTCCGTTTCACCATAGGGGTGATGGTCGGGGAAGGGGCGTTCAGCCACGATCACGGCTGCGGTTTCGCGCAGCGTGGCGAAGAACTTTTCCGGGCGACCGATTCCCGCGAAGGCGAGGAAGCGCCGGCCGGCCAGTTCGATCTTGTCCGGGACAAGCCGGGCCCGGTGGACTGGCAGTCCGCGCCTCTCCGCGCTCTCCGCGACCGACGCACCGGGGGCCCCGTCGCCCACCAGGATCAGGCCGGCGACATGGGGCCATTGCCGTCCGAGCGGCGCCCGCAAGGGACCAGCCGGGAACGGTCGCCCGTTGCCGATGCCGGCTCCGCCATCCACCACTGCCCAGGCGAGATCCTTGGTAAGGGTCGGGTTTTGCAACCCGTCATCCATGACGATCACGTCGGCGCCGAGCGCCCGGCACTGGGCCGCCCCGGCTGGCCGGTCCCGCGACACGATCGTCGGCGCGTGACGGGCGAGGAGCAGCGGCTCGTCGCCGACATCCGCGGCCCCGTGGTGGTTCGGGTCAACCCGGATCGGCCCAGCCAGGCGCCCGCCATAGCCGCGGGACAGGAAAGCCGGGCAGCGGCCGAGTTCGACCAGCAGGGCGGCGACCGCGATCGCGGCCGGCGTCTTGCCGGCCCCTCCAAGGGTGAAGTTCCCCAGGCACAGGACCGGGCAGCCCGCCCGTAGGCCGGGCCGATCCATGCGCCGCGCGGTGAGCGCGCCGTAGACCGCGCCGAGCGGCCCCAGGGCGCGCGCGACCGAGTGATCGGCGCCCGCCGCCCAGAAGCGTGGTGGCCGCATCAGGCCCGCACGAGCGGTCGTGCGAGGTCGCCCCGGTCGAGCCGCTGGAGCTTCATCTGCGCCACGAACGGTTCGAGCACCGCAAGCGTGCGCCCGACCGCGCCCTCGAACGGCCGTAGCGCCCCCGGTCCCGCCTGCACCATGCGGTCGAGACGCACCGGGTCGCCCAAGAGTTCGCCGACCAGGGTGGCCAGCTCGACTCCGTCCCGGACCGGAAGAGCGGCGCCGGCTTGGTCCAGGGCGCGATAGACCACGTCGAAATTCGCAGTGTGCGGCCCGTGCAGGATCGCCGTATCGAGGCGCACCGGCTCGATCGGGTTCTGGCCGCCATGCGGGACCAGCGAGCCGCCGAGAAAGGCCAGCGGGGCGAGCCGGTAGAACAGGCCCATCTCGCCGATCGTATCGGCGACGTAGACCTCGACGGACGGATGGGGACGTCCGCCGCTGGAGCGCCTGGCGCTGCGCAGGCCGTAGGAGGCCGCGCTTTCCGCCGCCTCCGCGCCGCGACTCGGATGCCGGGGCGCGAGGATCGTCAGGAGCCTCGGAAACTGTGCCTTCAGCACCGCGTGGGTGTAGGCGACGATGCTGTCCTCGCCCTCATGCGTGCTCGCTGCGATCCAGACGGGGCGGTCGGCGACCAGATCGCCCAGATAGGCGAGCTGCTGTCGATCGACCGGCGGCACCTGGGCGTCGAATTTCAGGTTGCCGGCGACGCTCACCCGGGGGGCTCCGAGCTTGGCATAGCGTGCGCCATCCTCCTGGGTCTGCGCGAGGCAGATCGCGATCCGCGACAGCAGCGCCCTGGCGGTGCGCGGGCAGCGCTCCCAGCCCTGGAACGACCGCTCCGACATGCGACCGTTGACCAGGATCAGCGGGATCTCGCGGGCGTCCAGTTCCAGGATCGTGTTCGGCCAGATCTCTGACTCCGCCACGATGGCGAGGTTCGGCTGCCAATGGGCGAGGAAGCGGGCCACCCAGCGTGGCGCGTCGAGCGGCACGTATTGATGCACGGCGCCAGGCGGCAGGCGAGAGCCGATCAGCTCGGCGGCCGAGCGTGTCCCGGTGGTTACCAGCACCGAGAAGCCGCGGGCGATCATGCCTTCCACGAGTCCGATCAGCGACAGGACCTCGCCGACACTCGCGCCGTGCATCCAGACCAGGGGCCCGACCGGGCGGGCCCGACCGGGCAGGCCACGCCGCTCAAGCAGCCGCAGCGGGTCCTCCTTGCCGTGATGCGCACGCCAGGCGAGGAGCCCGGCCAGAGCGGGCTCGCCGACCCGCAGGCCGGCCCGATAGGCCAGCAATGGCAGGGTGACGGACGGTCGCTTCACGCGGTGTCTCCCACCGGGGCGGCCGCTACAGCCGGGGACCCAACGCGATAGAGCGCCGCACGGTCGGGACGCCCGACCAGCGCATAGGCGCGCGCATGCACCCGATTCATCTCCGCTTCGAGGTGGCGTCGGAGCCCCTCGAACTCGTCGCCGGCGCAATCACGCGCGACGTAGATCGGCTCGCCCAGCACCACCGCGCCCCGGCCGAAGGGCAGGCCGAGACAGGCCCGATCCCAGGATTTGAAGCGCAGGTGGCGACTCGTGACCACGGCGGCCGGGACGATCGGACGGCCGGAGAACCGCGCCAGCGTCAGGATTCCGGCATCGCAGCGGCGCGAGACCTTCGGTACGTCCGCGCTGAAAGCCACCGACTCGCCCGCTTTCAAGGCCCGCAGCATCGCCCGCAAACCCTCCGCACCACCCTTGGCGCGCAGATCTGTCGCCCGATCCCGACCGCGGGCGCCGGAGGCCCGGATCACGCGCACGCCGAGATGCTCCAGCGCGATGGTGTTGATGTTGCCGTCCGGGTTCTTCGAGATGATCGTCGCAACCCGGTCGCTCGGCCGGCGCATGAACGGCATCATGATGTGCTGGCCGTGCCACATGCCGGCGATGAGGGGCACCTGTGCGTCGATCCACCGATCCGCAGCACCCGACCCGCCCGCGCCGGCCTGCACCTCGAAGCGGTTCGTAGCCCGCACGAGGCGCAGATACCCGGCCGCCACGCGCCCGAGGAGGCGCTGAACGACGGGATGGCGAAGGATACGCTTGCCGAGATTCATGTGACGCTTGTGGCAGCCGGACCGGCACAGCCCGAATCGACCGGGCGTGATTTCGTCCGCCGATGGTCTAGTCCCCCAGCCTGAGCCGACGCAACTCGCGCGCCGCCGGGCATCGGGATCGAACCGTCGTCGAGCCCCCGATCCGGCCGAGCTTGACCGTGATCCGACGAAATTTGAAAATTGCCTTGTTTAGATCAGTTCTAAATCATAGATTGGAATTCGTCTAAACAGGAGTGTTACCGATGGCAGCCGCCCTCGAGACCGTGGTCGACGCCGCCGCCGAGGCCCGGCGCGTCTTCGCCTTGCGCTATGTGCAGCCCGGGCTGGCCGGCCTGATCGATGGATCGGTCTCGACCCTGGCGCCGATCTTCGCGGCGGCCTTCGCCACGGGCCATAACGGTGCAACCTTCCTGGTCGGGCTCGCGGCCTCCGTGGGGGCCGGCATCAGCATGGGCTTCACGGAGGCCCTGTCCGACGACGGCAGCATCACCGGCCGGGGCGACCCGTGGATGCGCGGACTGGTCTGCGGGGTGATGACGACGCTGGGCGGCCTCGGACATACGCTGCCCTACGCCATTCCCGATCACCTCCCGCCGGGCTGGCCGGATCCGTTCGTCCTGGCCACCAGCCTCGCCGTCCTGGTGGTGATCGTCGAGCTGATCGCGATCGCGGCGATCCGCACCCGCTTCATGGCGACGCCGTTCTGGCGCGCGGCGATCCAGGTGATGCTCGGCGGCGCGCTGGTGCTCGCGACCGGCATGCTGATCGGCAGCGCTTGACGCGCGGGCTCGCGACCGCGATGCGGGGCGCGTCCCGTGCCCCTCTCGAGCGTTGATTGTCGGCCTTGACCTTCCGCCTGGCCCATCTGAGCGACCCCCATGTCGGCCCATTGGGTCGCGTGCGCCTGCACCAGCTCATCGGCAAGCGCGCCACCGGCTACGCCAACTGGCGGCGCGGCCGCTCGCGCAGCCACGACATGACCGTGCTCGAAACCCTGGTCGCGGACCTGAAGCAGCAGGGCGCTGCGCACGTCGCCTGCACGGGCGACCTCTGCAACATCGGCCTGCCAAGCGAGTGGGAGACCGCCCGGACCTTCCTGGAGGCCTTGGGCTCGCCCGAGACGGTGAGCTTCGTGCCGGGCAATCACGACGCCTATGTGCGCGGCTCCCTGGAAGGCCTGCTGGCGGCCTGCGGTGGCTACACGGGCGACGATTCGGGCTCATCCGGCCGCTTCCCGTATCTGCGTCGTCGGGGGCCCGTGGCCCTGATCGGGCTCTCGAGCGCGATCCCGACGAAGCCGTTCGTCGCGACCGGGCGCCTCGGACCGCCTCAACTCGCCGCCGCCGAATCCCTGCTGCGGGCGCTCGCCACCGAGCCGGGCAAGCCGTTCCGGGTGGTGATGATCCACCACCCGCCTCAGCCCGGGGGCGCATCGTCGGGGCGGGAACTCAAGGACGCCGCTGCCTTCACGGCGATGATCGCCCGGGCCGGCGCCGACCTAATCCTACACGGTCACAATCACACCACCACCAGCGCCCGCGTGCCAGGGCCGGACGGACGCGGCATCCCTGTGGTCGGCGCGCCCTCGGCCTCGGCGCGGCCTGACGGACATGGCGGCTTGGCAGCGCGCCGAGCCTCCTACATCTTGTACGACATTACCCGGAATGGCGCTGGCTACGCGGTCAGCGCGCGGCGGCGCGGCCTCGATGCGGCGGGTGCCATCGGCGACCTGGGTCCGATCGACCTCGACTGACGGCTGCCAGCCTCCGATTCATCGGTCCCGAGGCCGGCCGCGCCCATTCGGGTCGGCCAGCCTCGGGAGGGATTCAATGAGCCGCGGCGGCGAGTTCAGTCCGTTGCTGCTGGCTGATGCTCGCTTCGTAGCGTTCGGCCTGGAGGCGGGTCAGACCGCTGATCAATGCGAGAGTCCCGCGATAGACAGTGTAGGTGCCGTCGTGAGTCGGCTTGACGCGAATCATCTCTGCCATGGAAGCCTGCCTTGTTCTGGAGGTTGCCTGTCTTCGTCGGAGGAGAGCGATCCTTTTTGCTGATCTGGCCGGTCGAATGCCCGAACGAGGATGAGGTTATCAATCACTCTATGTCTGGCAAGGGCCGGCTAAGGCGAAATGCTTAGTTCCGTCTGCTGCAATGCGGCAAACCGTTGCCGCCGCTCGCAATCGCCAAGTGCTCAAAAAAGCGGCCGGGCATTTGCATAAAGAATAAGGCCGCTTCGAACCGTGGCGCCCGCCCGCACGGCTCGGATCCGGCGCGAATCTCGGCCCCGCGAATCTTGGTGAAGGGATCTTTCATGCAGCTTTGGCGTCTGACCGCGACCGACCTCTCGGCGTTGATTCGCACCGGCGAAGTCTCGGCCCGGGAGGTGGCACAGGCGGCCCTCGGACGGCTCGATGCGGTCAACGGCCGGATCAACGCGGTGGTCGAGCACCGCCCGGCGGAAGTGCTGGCGCAAGCCGACGCGGTCGACGCCGCACGTGCTCGTGGCGATGCGCTGGGCCCCTTGGCGGGCGTGCCGGTGACGATCAAGGTGAATGTCGACCAGCGCGGCTTCGCGACCACGAACGGCCTGCGGCTCCAGCGCGACCTCGTGGCTGCCGACGACAATCCCGTCGTGGCCAATCTCCGGCGGGCCGGCGCCGTGCTGCTCGGGCGGACCAACACGCCGGCCTTCTCGCTGCGCTGGTTCACCACCAATCAGCTGCATGGCGAGACCAAGAATCCGCGCGATCCAGCGCTGACCCCCGGGGGCTCGTCCGGGGGCGCGGGCGCCGCGGTCGCAGCCGGGATCGGGGCTCTCGCCCACGGGACCGACATTGCCGGCTCGGTGCGCTATCCGGCCTATGCCTGCGGCGTGCACGGACTGCGCCCGAGCCTCGGCCGGATTCCAGCGTGGAACGCCTCGTCGCCAGAGCGCGGGATCGGACCGCAGCTCATGGCGGTGTCGGGCCCGCTGGCACGCAGCATCGCGGATCTGCGCCTCGGCCTCCACGCAATGGCAGCCGCCGACCCGCGCGACCCATGGTGGGTGCCGGCGCCGCTAGAAGGTCCGGCCGTGCCGCGCCGGGCAGCGCTCTGCGTGCGCCCCGGCGGCCTCGCGGTCGTGCCGGCGGTCGAGATCGCGTTGCGCGAGGCCGCGCGACGGCTGACCGCGGCCGGCTGGGCGGTCGAGGAGATCGCCGACACCCCGCCGATCCGCGAGGCCAGCGCGTTGCAGTTGCAGCTCTGGCTGGGGGACGGCTACGGTGCAGCCCGGGCTGCCGCCGAGCGCGAGGGCGACCCGGCGGCCATCGACCTGCTCGGCTATTTCCGCGGGCGGGCAGAAGCGATGGGCCCCGACGCCATCGCCAAGGCGCTCGTCCGGCGGAACACGTTGGCGCGAGAATGGTCACTGTTCCTCGCCGAGTATCCGGTGCTGCTGGTGCCGGTCTCGGCTGAGCTGCCGTTCCCGGACGGGCTCGACCGCACCGGCGAAGCCGGGATCGAGCGCGCCTTCGAGGCGAATCTGCTGCAGGTGGGTCTGGCGCCGCTCGGCGTCCCTGCTCTCACCGTCACCACCGGCCTCGTCGGACGCACCCCCGTGGGCGTGCAGATCGTCGCGGCCCGATACCGGGAGGATCTGTGCCTCGCGGCGGGCGCGGTCATCGAGGCCTCCGGCGTGCCGGAGATGCCGATTGATCCAGTCTGACCCACACCCGCCTGTCGCCAGGGAACAGGATTGCAACGGCCGCGCTTATACAACCGATAGTTGTGTGAGGCCTCCGATGTCCGTGATCGCCACTGCAGGGTGCATCGGTAGTTCCCTGGTCTGCGCGCTGGCTGCGCCCTCGGGGCCGCTGCTGGCCCTGGCCGGATTTTTCGGCGGCGGCACGATCGGGGGGATGGTCGGCGCCCTCGCGGTTGCGTTCCTTGGCTGGGGCCGCGCCTGACCTTACGCCTGACTGCGTGGGCCGGCGGCCGTCGACAGGAACATCCGAGCCGTCGTCCAGCGCAGGTCCGGATAGCGGTCATTGTCGAGGGGCGTGAGCCGGGCACGGCCCTCGAACATGTCGCGCAGGTATTGCATGCCCTGCCAGGCCGGGAACACCGCCCCGCGCCCCGGCGCGAGGGTACGGGCCACGCGGATCATCATCCCCAGAGAGCCTAGCCCGCCGGCACGCAGCGTTCGATAGCGCGTGCCCCGAGCCGCGCTCACCGCCTCGGCCAAGTCGCGAGGGCTCAAGCTGTCGCCGGCGATGCGCAGCCAGCGCGGCGTCGCGGCATCCAGGGCGGCCCGGGCCGTGAAGGCCGCGGTATCGTCCTTGGTGGTGAAGTCGAGGATCTGGTCGGCGCTGCCCCAATGGAGCACCCGGTGCGGGCGGTGGAGGATCAGCGGGGCCTGTCCGTCCAGCAACTCCATGAAGGCACCGTTGAGAACCGAGGTGGCCTGGATCTCCGCCGCGTCGAGGCGCGCCTGAAAGGCCCGGCGCAGGTCGAGGTTGCGATTTCCGCCCGGCGCGGTCTTGGCGTAGTCGATGGAGAAGTCCGACGGGATGAAGCGCGGTACGCCGGCCCGGACGGCGCCTTCCAGCAGGGCGGTCTGCGCGTCGATCACCGTCGCGCTCAACCCGTTGAAGGCCGAAACCACGCAAGCGGCGCCCGCGCAGGCGGATTGCCAGCTTCCGGGACGGCCGGGGCCGGCTTCGACCACGCGGGCGCCCAGCGCCGCGAGCGGCGCGACCGAAGCCTGGTCCGTCCCGGGCCGGACGATGGCGGTCACGGTCGCGCCTTCGCGCCGGAGCGCCCGCACGATCCGCAGGCCGAGATCGCCGGTGGCGCCGGCGACCGCGACCGTCACGGGCTCCGGGCTCATGATCGGCCCGCGGTGCCGAGATTGGCAAGCAGCGCTGCGAAGAGTCGCGCCCGCTGGGGCAGCGTCTCGATCAGCACGTGCTCATCGAGGGTGTGGTAGCCCTGGCCCAGCGGCCCGAGGCCGTCGAGGGTCGGGATGCCGTTGGCGCCGGTGAAGTTGCCGTCCGAGCCGCCGCCGGCGCTGCGATGGGGCAGGGGCTGACCGAGCGCCTCGCTTAGGGTCCGCGCCTGGTCGTAGAGGGCCAGGCAGCCGGCATCGGGCTCCCAGACCGGCCGGGTGACGCCCCGCGCCACCGAAAAGCGGACGCCGTCCTGATCGCCCGAGAGGGCCAGCATCCGCTCGACGCCGCGGTCGAGATCGGCCTGCCGCTTGGCCATGCTCAGGGCTTGGCCGCGGCACAGGGTCGGGACGCAATTGACCCATTGCCCACCCGAGACGATCCCGGTGGAGAAGGTGCAATCCGCGTCCGACAGCCCGTCGATCGCCAGGATCATGCGCGCCATGGCGCGGATCGCCGAGCGGCCCTCATGGGGCGCCGCGCCGGCATGGCTCGGGCGGCCGACGGCTTCGAGGTCGAAGCGCGCGATGGCGTAGCGGCCGGTGACGACGCCGTTGTCGGCCTGGCCGGGCTCGGGCACCAGCACGAAGGCGTGGCGGGCGGCCTCGGCCTCGATCAGATCCCGGGTCGCGGGACTGCCGACCTCCTCGTCGCCGGTGAACAG
>Ga0182231_1000207_pt1 | contig 14318 bp, 14 predicted proteins | sample G6R1MG_29_FD_129667 | JGI IMG/M metagenome (GOLD analysis project Ga0182231, IMG submission 129667) | Miscanthus phyllosphere microbial communities from Michigan, USA - G6R2_NF_07NOV2016_LD1 MG | ecosystem: Host-associated > Plants > Phyllosphere > Phylloplane/Leaf | place: USA: Michigan...
ACCGGGAACGCGACCGGGTCAGCGGTCTGTCGCTGCCCCCGAAGTTGACGCTGCGATCGTTGCTCAGCTTCGCGCTTCACCCTTCCTGGTCGCTTCCCGCGCTGACCGGGTCGAAGTTCGACCTGGCGAACGTGAGCCACAAGGTGGATGCGCTGGCGGCGGGACCGATGAGCCTGTTCGATTACATCGGCGGTCAGTTCGACCGGTCGGTCGGCTGGCGCGACGTCGAATGGCTGGCGCGCGAGTGGAACGGCCCGCTCGCGATCAAGGGGGTGATGACGCCCGAGGACGCGCGCCGTTCGATCGCCTCGGGAGCGACCGGGATCATGGTGTCCAATCACGGTGGCCGCCAATTGGACGGCGCGCCCGCCCCGATCGACCAGATCGAGGCGGTGCGCGATGCCGTCGGTGATGCGCCGGACGTGATCTGCGACGGAGGGATCCGTCGCGGCTCCGACGTCGTGAAGGCGCTGGCACTCGGGGCGACCGCCTGCTCGGTGGGACGCCCCTATCTCTATGGTCTGGCAGCCGGCGGCGAGCGCGGCGTCGACCGGGTGCTGACGCTGCTCGCCGAGGAGTTCGAGCGCACGCTGACGCTCGCGGGGATCAACGACGTGTCCCGGTTGTCGCGCCGTCACGTCCGCAAGCGGTCGAGCGGCGGCGGACCGTCGCCCTCGGACGCCGACCGGTAGGCCTCGATCCCGGTGGCGGCCATGCCGCGCTGCGCGGTCGATCACGACACGACCGCTTCACACTCCACGAACTGATCTCCTACGAGGCACTCGGCGTGACGTCGGAGGAAAACGCCGAGTAGTCGCTTGAGCGCCTTCGCCGTGAAGCTGAGCCCTCCACCTTCTCGCGGCTCCCGGTAAACGTCGCTCTCGAGCACCTCGCTCTCCTGATCGACCGCTCGCAACAGCTAGGCCACCTCGCCGTCCAGCTTGACGGAGCCCACGTGCGAGCTAGCAACATCGACGCGATCAACGCGGTCATGAACGATGGCTCATGCGTGATGGCGATGCAGGAGGCGGAGGTCCCATGTCTCAGCGCCGATATCTTCTGGCGGGCGTTTCCGGCTTGGCGCTCCTCGCTGCCGCGGGGACGCTCTACATCGCGCCGCTTGCCGCCGATCCGGCAGGACCAAAGGATTGCGCCGGGATCCTTCCAGCTCTCCCCGCTGTCGCGATCTCAGCGACGGTGGCCGAGCCGCGCTGGGCGCAGCGCGGGGGGACCGTCAACGACGCGAGCTGCCTCAGCCGCACCGCCGTCGCCGGCGTCGTGCGACCGCGCACCGAGGCCGACGTCGCCGCCGCGCTCGCCTATGCCCGCGCGCATCGCTTGCCCGTGTCGGCAGCAGGGGTGAAGCATTCGATGGGCGGGCAGGCGTTCCGCGCCGGCGGCGTCGTGCTCGACATGCGCGGGATGCAGGCGATCCGTCTCGACGAGGCCGCGCGGACGGTCACCGTCGGCGGCGGCGCCACGTGGCACGCGATCCAGCAAGCGGTGCATCCGCGCTTCGCGGTGAAGGCGATGCAGTCGACCGACATCTTCTCGGTCGGCGGGTCGATCTCGGTCAACGCGCACGGCATGGATCACCAGGCGGGCGCGGTGATGGGATCGCTGCGCAGCCTGCGCGTCATGCTCGCCGACGGCCAGGTCGTCACCGCGTCGCGCGCGGAGAATCCCGAGCTCTTCCGCCACGTCGTCGGCGGCTACGGCCTGTTCGGGGTGATCGTGTCGGCGGTGCTCGATGTCGTGCCCAACGACGTCTATCGTTCGGAGCGGCAGTTGATCGAATATCGCGCCTTCCCGGCGACGTTCGCGCGGATCGCCGCCGATCCCAGCGTCGGCCTCAGCTACGTCCACCTGTCGACCGCGCCGAAGACGCTGCTACAGGAGGCACTGGTCTACGAGTATCGCCGCTTTCCCGAAGATCAGGCGCTGGTCCGCGCGCCGCTCGGCGAGGTCGCCTCGACCAAGGTCCGGCGGCTGACCGTCAACCTCGCCAAGAAGAACGACCTGTTCAAGTCGCTGAAATGGTGGAGCGAGAAGAACATCGAGCATCGGATCGAGACGTGCACCGTGACGCGCGCGCAGGCGCAGGGATCGGGCGAGGCATGCCTCGTCGCGCGCAACGACCCGATGCACGATTCCGTCGCCTACCTCTTCAACGACCTGCCCGGCGAGACCGACATCCTCCACGAATATTTCGTGCCGCGGGACCGGATCGTGCCCTTCATCGACGGGATGCGCCGGATCTTCCGCGCGCAGGACGCCAACGTCGTCAACGCGTCAATCCGCGCGGTCGGGATCGAGGACAATGCACTGTCCTACGCGCCCGCCCCCGCCTTCTCGGTCGTGCTCTACCTCAACCAGCCGACCACCGCCGACGGCACCGAGCGGATGCGGCGGCTGACCAGCGACCTCATCGACCTGACCGCGGACGAGGGCGGTCGGTTCTTCCTGCCCTATCAGCTCTACTACACGCCCGCGCAGCTCGAGCGGTCCTATCCGGACATCGACGCGTTCTTCGCGGCCAAGCGCCGCTGGGACCCGGACGGGCTGTTCAGCAACACCTGGTACGCGCGCTACGCGCCCGCCTTCGCGAAGCAGCCGGCGGCGATCCGCCCCTCGATCACCAGCGGCGCACCCTCGGCATAGAGCGCGGCGACGAAGCCGCGATGGTCCGATCGCGCCAGCGTCGCGCCGCGGCGGACCTCGACGACGGTGCCGCCCGCCGCCGCGATCGTGCGCACCGCCGCCGCGCCGTCGCCGATCACCGCGACCTGCCGCCCCGCGGACCCGACGAACGGCAGTGCGATCATCACGAGCGTCCACAGCCCGAGCACCAGCCCCGCCAGCGCGACGCCGCGCGCGATCCTAATAATCATAGACGTGCTCGACGATCCCGCCGGTCGCGCGGGTATCGCGCAGCAGCGCGGTCAGCCGCGGCACGGGAACGCCGACGCCGACCCGCCGCCACCCGGCGCGCTCGATCGGCATCGTCAGCAACGCGCCCGCCGGATCGGGCCGCGCGGCGGGCAGCAGCAGCGTGACGAAGATCGTGTGGTTGCCCGCGATCTCCACCAGCGGCACCCGCGCCGCCGCCAGCTTGTCGAGCAGCGCGTTGAACTGCTGGTATCGCGGCGCCCCGACCACGGTGGCGCCGCCCGCCAGCGTCCTGACCGGCGTGAGCCGCGGGTCGATCGCGCGGATCGCGGCGGGCGACGCGGTCGTGACGAAGCGCAGCGTCGGCTCGTCGCGGCCCAGCGTCGCGCCGGTCGCGCGATCGATCGCCCAGGCATAGCCCGCCTTCACGCCGTACTCGCTCGACAGCGCGACGCGGCGTTCCCAGTGGCGCGCGTGCAGCTCGGGCTCGTGCGTCCGCCACAGGCCGGCGAGCGCCTGTCCGAAGCGGAAGCGATACCACGGCGTCTCGTGCATGAACGCGCCGTAGCGCGCCTGGACCGCGGCGGCGTACCGATCGTCGGCGCTGTGCCAGCCGCTGGCCCATTCGAACAGCCGCCCGATCGTGCGCTCGTAGGCTGCCTTGATCGCCAGTTCGACCGTGTAGCTGATCCCGATCGTGTAGATCATCACCTTGGCATCGCCCGCCGCGGCGTGGCCGCGGGTCACGCGATTGACCGCGCAATAGGACGTCCAGAAGCTCGCGATCTGGGTGCCGTAGGCGAAGCTGCTCGGCGGCTGGCCGCGCATCAGGTGGCGCGCGAACGCGTCCGCTTCGTAGACGATGTGCCATTCGGGATAGGTCAGGAAGGTCCGCGCGAGCGGGCGGCGTTCGGCGGGCGTCAACAACGACGCCGGCGGCGCGACTGGGGGTGTCTGGTCAGGCGTGCCGCAGCCGCCCTCGATATACGCGACCGGCACGACGACGATCGCCGCGACCAGCACGCCGAGCGCGATGCCGATGCGCCACCGCCGTTTCACGCTCGCGCGGCGCTCAGAGGCGAGCGTGCCAAGCGATACCCGACCCAGATGGCGAGACCGCCGATCAGCAGATGGGGCAGGTTGGCGAAGACGTGCGCGTAGAGCGATTGGCGGACCGGCCCGTACAGGAAGATGCCGCCGTCCAGATAGCCGCTGCCGACGAACAGCCCCATCACCCCATCGGCGAAGTAGAGCGGGCCGAAGAGCCGGAAATAGGTCCGCGTCGCGCCGTACGACCACCACGCCGCGACGCCCGCCCAGACGCCGGAGAAGAAGTGCAGGCTGTCGTCGTAGAGGTCGAGCTTGAACAGCCCGAACAGATTGCCGTCGGCGTCGTGGAAGCCGGGCACGTAGCCGATCGCGACCACCGCCATGAAGCCGACGAAGTAGAACCAGCCGAACCGCCGTACCTTGTCCATCGCGTCGCTCCCCGGGTCGATCCGCCCGAACCTGCCAGCCGCCCCCTGCCTTTTCAATCGGGAGGCCATGCTGGGAGCAGGCGCGGGTAGCTGATATCGTCGATTCCGGAAAAGCCGCAGGGAGACGCGATCAGATGAACCGCCCGAGCGACCCGATGCCGCCGGAGCGACCACCGCTCGCCAAGGCGGGAGGCTGCCTGCTGACCGGCGTCCTCGTCTACGTCGAATGCTCGATCGGGATCGCCATCGCGGCGTTGGTCGCAGACGGGCTCGCGCCCTCGCTCGCCGCGCGCGGGTACAATCCGAACATCGGCACCGGTTTCCTGATCGCCTGGGGCCTCGGCGCGGTGATCGCGATCTACCCGGTGATCTGGATGGATCGCCTGCGCCGCCGATGGACTCGGTGACCGTCAGGCGAGCAGGCAGCCCGACAGGATCGTGGTGCCGGCCAGCGCGCGGACCCGATCGCACGCGACGCTGACGAACTGTCCCTTCGCGAGCGGGGCGAGACGCGTGCGATAGCCCTCGGGGAACTCGACGATCATGTAGTTGAACCGCGTCCGTCCCTCCATGGACAGCGACGGCGTCGGTCCCGGCTGGACCATCGTCGCGATCGTCCCCGACACGCGGATCGGCCCGGGGTAGCGCAACGCCGCCCCCGCCGGATCGCTGTTGAACGCCGAATCGAGCACTGCCGCCGACACGCTGCCGCTCGCCCGCGCATTGGCCCCCGCAACCGTCGCGGCGTCGGACGCCTCGTCGACCGCGCGCCGCTCGGGTGCCGGGCCCTGCCCTGCGCCGTCCTCGACCGCGGCCGCTTCGCGCGTGTCGGCCACGGGACTGGCGGTCTTGGGCGCCAGCAGCAGATAGCCGATCATGAGCACCGCGACCGCGACGAGCGCGGGGAGGATCCATCCCAGCCCGCCGCCCGACGCGGGAAGCTGCACCGGCGCGCCAGGCGGCGGCGGCGAACGGAACGATCGATCGGCCGTCCCCCCGTCCGCGGGCCAGGGATCGGGCCTGGTCGGGGGTACGGCGGCGATGCCTCCCGCGACCGCCGCGCCGCAGTTCGCGCAGAATTTCGCACCATCCGACAATTCGGTGCCGCACTGGTTGCAGAAGGACATGGCCCACTCTCCCGTAAGCAGAAACCAACGACGCGCGATGCCCTCGAATCGTTCCCGCAGCGTATCGATCGACAAGGACGACGACCACGATCGATAATTGATCGCCGTTCATTTTCGATTAATTGAGCAATGCGTAATTGTCGATTCGCGGCCCTGGATGGTCGCGTCGCGATCCCGACAGGATCGGCAAGAAGGAGAACGACCATGAAGCGCATGACCCTGATCGCCGCCGCGATCGTCGCAGCGGCCGGCGTCGCCAGCCAGCCCGCCGCCGCCTACGACCTCACCACCACCGGCCGCACCCTCGCCAGCCCGCGGCTCGCCGCCGACGTGCTGAACGACATCGCCCGCTATTCGAAGGCGACCGGCGGGTGCAGCTTCATCTTCTCCGCGGACATGCGCGTCGTCCCCGGCAGCGCCACGCCACGCGGCGGGCATGCCGAGATCTGGACGCTCAACGCCTGCGCGGCGAAGCAACGGTTCCGCGTCACGATGTGGCCGTCGCCGCGCGGCGGCAGCGACTATGCGGTTCAGCCGCTGACCGGCCGGATGTCGCTCCTCGCTCGGTGAAGCCGAATCGCCACCGAAACGTTTCCACCCCCGCCAACGGGAGAGATACCATGTTGAAGTCGATTGTTTCCGCCGCCGCACTCGGCGCCGTCGCCCTCATGTCCGCGGCGCCGGCCTCCGCTGCGCCGCTGTCCGAGTGGTACGGCAAGTTCGTCTGGGAAGAAGCGCTCGGCCGCATCGGCGGCGAGGGAGCCGACGGCGTGGCGATCTTCGTCACCCACACGCTGACGCTCGGGCCGAGCGCAGGGCCGAGCGGCTGTCGCCTCGACGCCGAGGGCTACCAGACCGACCGCCACTTTAAGTGCACCGCCACGCCCGAGATGGGGACGGTCATCATCAAGCTGTTCAAGCTGCGCCCGACCGATCCCGGTCGCGGGGTGTCGGGCACCCGCCTGTTTCGGATCACACGCGGCGAGAACGGGCTGGTGACCAGGATGGAGGATTACGGTCCCACCAGCGACATGAGCCCGCGCAGCGGACGCCTCTTCCGCCGCGTCGGCTGATCGTCCGACAACCGATGGAGTGGCCGTCACCGCGGGTGGCGGCCACTCGCCCCGCGCCAACGAAAGCCGCCACCAGATCATGGGCAGACGATCCGACCACAGCCGCGACGAATTGCGCGCGCTGATCCTCGATGCAGGGATCGCACTGATCGCCGAGAAGGGGTTTGCCGCCTTCTCGGCCCGCGAGGTCGCCAAGCGCATCGGCTACACGATCGGCACGATCCACAACGTCTTCGGCAACGTCGACGGCCTGCTGACGGCGATCAACACCGCGACCTTCGCCGCCTGGGCGGACACGTTGACCGCCAGCCTCGATGCCGCGAACGACGACCGGATCGCGGCGCTGGTGGCGGGCTATTTCGCCTTCGCGCGCGACAATCCGCACCGCTGGGCGGCGATCTACGACCACCGGCCGGCGTGCGAGACGCTCACCGGGGAGCAGGAGGCGACGCGCGGCCGGCTGATGGTGATCGTCGCGGCGGAGATCGCGCGTGCGCTCGATCAGCCCGTCGATACGGCACTCGGCACCTTCGCGCGCTCGCTGGTGGCGACCGTCCACGGCCATTGCAGCTTCGCGATCACCGGGTCCTGGGCGGCGATGGGCCAGCACGACCCCGAGCAGGTCGCGCTCGCCCGTGTCCGCGAAAGCCTGGCCGCCGAGCGTGGCCGACACTGACAGGAGAGCAAGATGACGACCTCATCCGAGTTCCGACGTCTCCATCGTCGCGCGGGCATCGATCGCGTCGCGGGGCTGCCGCCGCAGTTCGAGCGGTTGGAGCGCGACTGGCTGTTCCGCCGCCACGGCCATGGTCCCGCGATCCGCGTGTCCGACGACGAATATGCGGCCTTCATGCGCCGCGGCCTGCGCGCCATCGTGCTGCACGGCGTGGCGCTGGTGGTGTTCGGCGGGCTCGCCTGGCTGCTGGCGGAGCGCTTGCTGCCCGGCTCCGGCGATCACGCCCGCGCGCTGGTGTTCGGCGTCGCGCTGTCGCTGATCGCGCTCGCGCTATATGGCTCGCTCCGTCATCAGGCCGACGCCCCGGCGCGCGCGCTCGCGCATCGCCCGCCCGAACGGCCCGCGCGCGATCCCGACGCGTCGATGCAGCCGGATTATTCGACGATCGTCGTTCTGGTGCTGTTCCTGTTGTTCGTCGCGGCGATCGGAACGCGGCAGCCCACGAGCTTCTACATCGTCTTCGCGGTCGTCGCGGTCATGCTCGGCGTCTTCCTGGCGATCCGCCGCCAGCGCTTCGACCGCATCCTGACCGTGGTGCAGCGCGAACGGCTCCGCGACCAGCGCGTCGCCGCGCGCGAGATCGAGCGGACGCGTTGGCAGGAGCCCGGGGTCCTCTGGAAGGGCGCGCTGCTGCTCGTCTTCATCGCGCTCGAACTCGTGCTGTTGGTGGGCGGTGTCCTGCTCGGCGTCGGGATCGCCCAGGCCATCGCTGGCCAGACCTCCGAGGACGCCGGCTTCGGCGTCTTCATCCTCGGCTTTCTCCCTGGCCTCGCGTTCGGCGGTCTCCTGTTCTGGCCGCTGGAAAAGCTCTGCAAACGCTGGACCGGCCACTCCGCCGTCCACGCCTTCGACTGGCTTCCGCCGAGCTGGTGAACGACGGCTGCGAGCATCTACCTGCAGCGATGCTGCTCCTTCGCGCGCGAACTACGCACGTCTCGGTGACTTGCCGTCGAACAGGACATGCGTCCCGACCGGAATGCCGAGTGCGAGGCGTCTAGGTCCGCACCAGGTCCCGGGTACCTGGTCGCCGGACGGCATCACGGCCGCTGCCAGCCGCCCCCCAACGCGCGGTACAAAGCGATCGCGCTCGCCAGACGGTCGTTCTCGGCCTGGATCAGCGACAGCTCGGCGGTGAGCAGGCTGCGCTGCGCGTCGAGCTGCTCGATGTAGGCCGAATAGCCCGCGCGGTAGCGGTTGGTCGCGTTCTGGAGTGCGCCGCGCGCGGCGGCGACCTGTGCCGAGAACGCCGCCGCCTGCTCACGCGTCCGTTCGACGCCCGCGAGCGCGTCGTCGACCTCCTGGAACGCGGTGAGCGCGGTGCGGCGATACGCGAACGCCGCCTGATCGCGCCGCGCGGTCGCCGCATCCTCCTGCGCCGCGAGCCGCCCGCCGTCGAACAGCGGCGCGAGGATGCTGCCACCCAGCGAAAACACCCCGACCGGATTGCCCAGCGCGGTCGACAGCACGACCCCCGCCGATCCGGTGAGCGCGAGGTTGGGCAGGAACGCCGCGCGCTGGCTGTCGAGGCTGCGATCGGCGGCGACCAGGTTCTGCTCCGCCTGGAACAGGTCGGGGCGGCGGCGGAGCAGGTCGGCGGGCAGCCCCGGCGGAATGTCGGGCAGCGTCAGCCGGTCGAGCGGAACCCCGCGCGCGATCGGCCCGGGCGCGTCGCCAACCAGGAGCGACAGCGCGTTCTCCGCCCGCGCGATCGCCAGCTCGGCCGCCGGCACGAGCTGCTCGGTCGCGGCGTACTCAGCCTGTGCCTGCCGGAGCTCGAGCCGCGACGAATAGCCGGTCTCGAACCGCCGCCGCGCGATCCGCAGCGCCTCGCTCCGCGCCGCGAGCGTGTCGCGCGCGATCTGCAGCCGCTGGTCGAGCGCGCGCAGCGTGACGTAGCCGGTCGCGGTGCTGGTCGCGGCGGCGAGCCGCACCGTGTCGCGCGCCGCCTCGGTCGCGAGCAATTGCGCGCGCGCCGCGCGACTCGCCTGCCGTAACCGCCCGAACAGGTCGAGATCGAAGCTCGCGGTCACCCCCGGCTGCGCGCCGATCGCGCGCGACGCGGTGCCGAACGGGCTCAGCGTCTGCCCCTGGGTCTCGGGCAGCGTGCCGCCGACCTGCGGAGAGAGCTGCGCGCGCGCCAGCGCCTCGGCGGCGCGCGCCTCCTCGACCCGCGCCGCGGCGACCGCGACGTCGACGTTGTTGGCGAGCGCACGCACGACCAGCGCCGACAGCGCCGGGTCGCCGAACCGCGTCCACCAGTCGGCGTCGACCGTCGCTTCTTTCCCCTCCGCACTCCGCCACCCGGCGGGCGCGACCACCCCCGCCGCGACCGGGGCGGGCGCGCGCGGGCCCGCCGACACGCACGCGGCGAGCGGCAGTGCGAGCAGGAAGGCGGCGCGCCTCATCGCGCGCTCGCGGTGTCGACCCTGGCGACGACCGACATACCGGGTCGGAGCCGCGCCGCGAGCGGCTGGCCCGGGTCGATCCGGAGGCGCACCGCGATCCGCTGCGCGACCTTGGTGAAGTTGCCGGTGGCGTTGTCGGACTTCAGAACTGCGAACTCGCTGCCCGCCGCGGGCGAGATGCGCTCGACCCGGCCGGTCAGCCGCTCGCCGCCGAGGCCGTCGACGGTGAAGCTTGCGCGCTGGCCGACCGCGATGCGCGCGGTCTGCGCCTCCTTGTAGTTGGCGATCACCCATACCTCGGCCGGGACCAGGAACAGAAGCTGCGAGCCGGCGGTGACGTACTGGCCGACACGGACGCTCACCTCGCTCAGCCGACCCGCCTCGGGCGCGCGGATGATCGTGTTGGCGAGATCGATCCGTGCGAGCTTGAGCGCCGCTTCCGCCCCCGACACCCCCGCCTGCTGGCCGCCGCGCCCGACCTCGACGGTGCGGATGTCCTGCCGCGCGATCTCGCGCGCGGCGCGCGCCTGCGCCACCCCGGCCTCGGCCTGCCGGAGCGAGGCACGGGTCTGGTCGCGTTCGCGCAACGAGACCGAGCCGTCGCTGACGAGGTCCTCGACGCGCGCCATGTCGGCGCGCGCGCGCATCAACTGCGCCTGGGCATTGGCGACCGCCGCCTCCTGCGCGCCGAAGCTCGCGGCGCGGCTCGCCACCTGCTGGCGGTTGTTGGCGAGGGTGGCGGCCTGGCCGGCGACCTGCGCCTGCGCCTGCTCGACCCGCTGCGCGTAGATGCGGGCGTCGACCTCGACCAGCGGCTGCCCCGCGGCGACGGTCGCGAAGTCGGCGACGAGGACACGGGTGACGTAGCCCGATACCTGCGACGCGATCACCGTTACCCGGCCGCGGACATAGGCGTTGTCGGTGCTCTCGACCGCGGTCGCGAACGGCCCGATCCGCCACGCCGCCATCACCGCCGCGACGCCTGCCAGCACCAGCACCGCGATGACCAGTATCGCGGCTCCCGACAGCGTCGGCGGGCGCCAGCCCGACCCCGCGGGCGGCGGCGGAGCCTCCTCGGCCAGCTTTTCCTCAGAAACGGGGCCGGCGGCCACCGGCGATCTCGGATCGGTCATGCAAGCTCTCCCCGGCGCGCCCGGTATGCCCGGCGCGCGAGCAGCGCCGCCAGATAGGCGAAGGTCAGGCCCGCGAGCAACGCGACGAGGCGGAAGACGTCGCCGTAGGCGAGGACGTTGGCCTCGCGCGTCGCCGCCTGCGACAGGAGCGCGCCACCCTCCGCCGTCCGGAACGCCGGGTCGCCGACGACGCGCCCGACCCCGGCCGCGCCGGCCTGGATCCGCGCTTGGACGATGGGGTCGGTCGGGTCGATCGCCTGCACCAGCGCGGCGCTGTTCTCCTTCTCGCGCACCACCTGATAGGTGCCGAGCAGCGCGCTGCCCCCGAGCCCACCCAGCGAGTTGATGATCCCGAACAGCGCGATGAAGCTGATGATGTGCCCCGTCCCCTCCTTGAGCGCGCGGGTCAGCCCGAACAGCAGCGCGGGGCCGAGGAAGAACGTGGTCGCGAAGGCGATCAGCGCTTGGGTCCAGTAGAGTTGCGGCGCGCGGGTCAGGCTGGTGGCGTGGCTGTCCGCCCAGGCGGCGACCGCGACCAGCCCGACCGCGAGCATGACCGGATGCGCGGGCCGCGCGATGTCGAGCGTCGCCGCGCTCACCAACACGCCGGCGAGCGACGCGACCGCGACGATCGCGAACAGCGTCTGGAGCTGGTCGTTGGTCTGGCCGAGCGCGGTGAGAAGGCCGACCGCCCCCACCGTCTGCTCCGACAGGACGATCCGCGCCATCACCGTGACGATCGCGAAGCGGACGATGTCGGCGCTCGCCAGCCAACGGGTGTTGAGAAGCGGATTGGCGCGCCCGCTCTCGATCAGCAGCGCCGCGCCGAGCATCGGGATCGCGGCGAGAAGCGCCCAGCCGATCCACGCCGCCTCGGTCCACCAGACGACGCGCCCCAGCCCCAGCACCGCCGCGAAGAGCGCGGTGCTCCCCGCGAACAGCGTGAAGGTGACGAAGTCGAGCGGCTCGAACGCCTTGCGCCTGACGGTCGGCGGCAGGCGGAAGGCGAGCACCGCGGCGAGGCTGAGCACCGCGAGCCCGAGCTCGAACAGGTACAGCGTCCGCCACTGGCTCATCGCGAGGAGGTCGGGCGAGAACAGCCGCGCCAGCGGGGTCGCGCACTGCGGCACGCCGATCCCCAGCACCACCCCGCGCAGCCGCGCCGCGGGCGGCACCGCCTGCATGATGTAGTAGAGCGCGAAGGTGGAGAGCGGCGCCGCCGCCATCCCGCTCGCCGCGCGCACCAGGATCGCGGTGGAGAAGTCGTGCGCGAACAGGTGAGCGAGGGTCAGCACGACGTAGAGCCCGACGAAGATGAGCGCGAACGGGCGGAGGCCGAACTGCTGACGGAACTTGATCAGGAGCAGGTTGATGCTGACGTTGGTCATCACGTAGACCGTCGGCAGCCACGCGATCTGGACGGTGTCGAGCCCGAGCGCGCCGCCCAGCGCCGTCGTGTTGACCGCGACCAGCGCGTTGCCGAACCCCGCGGTCAGCCCCAGCAGCACGCCCACCACCGCGTAGGCGACGCGCCGTGCGTGCGGATGGTCGGGAGAACCCGGCGATCCCGGCATCTGCGGAGCCTCGTGCGCGGCATAGGCCCACTCTTCCTCGACAAGGAAGCGGCGTAGGCGGGCGAGGAACGACATCGGCGCTGCTCTACCGGACGACGCGATCGTGTCACTAGCAACCGTCACGCATCCTTCGACATCATGCTGGACGGGGGCGGTCGATTGCGCTCGACGCGGGTCTCGCGTAGATGCTCCACAACCGCAAGGACCCGGTGAAACTCCGGGTGGCTATTCCGGCCGCCGATCCGCCGGACAACATCACACATGCCGCCATCCAAGCGCACGGTGCGGCGCCATGTACCCTGATGTGGACTTTTCATGACGTTCGACCTTCACGCCTACCGCCGCCAGTGGTTCACTGACGGTGCCGCCGCCCGCCGCGACGTCATGGCGGGCATCGTCGTCGCGCTCGCGCTGATCCCGGAGGCGATCGGCTTCTCGATCATCGCCGGCGTCGACCCGCGCGTCGGCCTCTACGCCTCGGTGGCCATTGCCGTCACCATCGCCTTCATCGGGGGCCGGCCGGGGATGATCTCTGCCGCCACGGCGGCGGTCGCGGTCGTCGTCGTGCCGCTCGTGCGCGAGCACGGCGTCGACTATCTGTTCGCCGCCACGATCCTGATGGGCCTGATCCAGATCGCCGCCGGTCTGCTACGGCTCGACGTCGTCATGCAGTTCGTCTCACGGTCGGTCATCACCGGCTTCGTCAACGCGCTGGCGATCCTGATCTTCATGGCGCAGCTGCCGCAGCTGACGGGCGTCGGCTGGCCGACCTACGCGATGGTCGCGGGCGGGCTCGCCATCATCTACGGCTTCCCGCGCCTCACCAAGGCGATCCCGTCGCCGCTGGTCGCGATCCTGATCCTCAGCGCGATCAGCATCGGACTGGGGCTCACGGTGAACACCGTCGGCGAGATGGGGAAGCTGCCGGAGGGGCTGCCGAGCCTCGTCCTGCCGAAGGTGCCGCTGACGCTCGAGACGCTGCGGATCATCCTGCCCTACTCGCTGACGATGGCGGCGGTCGGCCTGCTCGAGTCCTTGCTCACCGCGCAGATCGTGGACGACATGACCGATACCGACAGCGCCAAGCGCGTCGAGTGTGCCGGCCAGGGCGGCGCCAATATCGTCGCGGCGCTCGTCGGCGGGATGGGCGGCTGCGCGATGATCGGCCAGTCGGTCATCAACGTCACCTCCGGCGGACGGGGGCGACTGTCGACCTTCGTTGCCGGCGCGTTCCTGCTGTTCCTGCTAGCGGTGCTCGGTCCCTACGTCGGGCGCGTGCCGATGCCGGCGCTGGTCGCCGTCATGATCATGGTGTCGATCGGGACGTTCAGCTGGAACTCGATCCCGAACCTCCGCCGCCACCCGCCGACATCGTCGGTGGTGATGCTGACGACCGTCGCGGTGGTCGTGGCGACGCGCGACCTGTCGCTCGGCGTTCTCGCCGGCGTTCTCCTGTCCGGCATCTTCTTCGCCGGCAAGGTGCAGCGGATGTTCGCGGTGGAGCGGCAGGAGACCCCCGACGGCCGCCAGGCAACGTACCGCGTGACCGGCCAGATCTTCTTCGCCTCGGTCGAGCGCTTCACTCGCGCCTTCCAGGTCGAGGGTGCGCCGCGGCGCATCGTGATCGATGTGACGGACGCGCATTTCTGGGACATTTCGAGCGTCGGCGCGCTCGACAAGGTGGTCGCGCGCCTGCGCCGCGATGGAAGCGTGCTCGAGGTGATCGGCTACAACCGGGCGAGCGCGGACCTGATCGATCGGTTCGCGCGACACGACAAGACGGGCGTCGAGATGGGGCTGGCGCCGCACTGACCTGATCAGCGGAAGACCGGGGCCGCAGAAGCCTGCTCGATCCTGCGCCTCGCCGCCCTGCTCGCTGTTCCGCAGGGTGCTGTCGGTCTCT
>Ga0182231_1000210_pt1 | contig 14152 bp, 13 predicted proteins | sample G6R1MG_29_FD_129667 | JGI IMG/M metagenome (GOLD analysis project Ga0182231, IMG submission 129667) | Miscanthus phyllosphere microbial communities from Michigan, USA - G6R2_NF_07NOV2016_LD1 MG | ecosystem: Host-associated > Plants > Phyllosphere > Phylloplane/Leaf | place: USA: Michigan...
CGCATCACCGCGCCGGAGCTTCGGGCGAAGGCGATCGGCGAGGGTGCCAATCTCGGGCTGACGCAGCGCGGCCGCATCGAGGTGGCCCGCGCGGGCGTCCGGCTCAACACCGACGCGATCGACAATTCCGCCGGCGTGAACACCTCCGATGTCGAGGTGAACATCAAGATCGCCCTGATGGTCCCGGAGCGCGACGGGCGGCTCGATTACGATGCGCGCAACCGGCTGCTCGCCGCCATGACCGACGAGGTCGGGCGGCTGGTCCTGCGCAACAACGAATTGCAGACGCTCGCCCTGTCGCTCGCCCAGCGCGGCGGCCTGGGCGAGACCGGCTTCGCCATGCGGACGATGCAGGCGCTGGAGGCCGAAGGGCGCCTCGACCGGGCGGTGGAATACCTGCCCGACGATGCCGCGATCACCGAGCGGATGCGCCGCGGCGAGGGGCTGACCCGGCCGGAATATGCGGTGCTGCTCGCCTACGCGAAGCTGTCGCTCTACGACGCGATCCTGGCGAGCCCGGTGCCGAACGACCCGTATTTCGACCGCGAATTGCAGCGCTACTTCCCGAAAGCCCTGCGCGAGCAGTTCCCGGACGCCGTGAAGGGCCACCGGCTGCGCCGCGAGATCATCTCCACGGCGCTCGCCAACATCATCGTCAACCGCGGCGGCCCGTCCCTGGTCACGCGCCTCGTCGACGGGACCGGGGCGGATGCCGCCACCATCGCCAAGGCCTACGCCATCACCCGCGACGCCTTCGGGCTGATGGAGCTCAACCTCGCCATCGACGGCCTGGGCGGCGGCCTCTCCGGGCAGGACCAGCTCGGCCTCTACGCCGAGGTGCAGGGCCTGCTGACCAACCGGATCGTCTGGTTCATCCGCAACCTCGACCTGACCGGCGGCCTCGCGCCGCTGGTGGCGCGCTACCGCGACGGTGTCGCGGCCGTGGAAGCGGCTTTGCCGAAAGTGCTCGACGCCGAGGCGCTTGCGGCGATCGCCGACCGGGCGGCGGAACTGGAAGGCCACGGCATGGCGCCGGAACAGGCCCGACGGCTCGCCTCCCTGAACGCCCTGATCTCCGCGCCCGATATCGTGCGGGTGGCCGAGGCCAGCGGCCGCCCGGTCGATGAGGTGGCGGCGACCCACTTCGCCCTGGAACATGCCTTCCGGCTGGACGAGCTCGCCGCTTCGGCCCGGACCGTGCCGGTGGCCGACACGTTCGACCGGGTCGCCCTGGAGCGGGCGGTCGCCGGCATCGCCGCCGCCCATCGCAAGCTTACCGCCGAGGTGGTGGCCGATCTCGGCGCCGGGCCGGAGGCCGTCGCGGCCTGGGCCAAGGCGCGGGGCGCGCCGCTCGTCCGCATCCGCGACGCCGTGGATGCGATCAGCGCTTCGGGCCTGACGGTCTCCAAGGCGACCGTGGCGGCCAGCCTGCTCGGCGATCTGGTGCGAGCGGATTGAGGACGGCCCTCTCCCTCCCGCGGGTTCGCGGACTCACACATCGCGTTCGGCAGTAGGCGCTGGAAACACCACGCGTTTTCCCCTCCCCCCTGTGGGGAGGGGTCAGGGGTGGGGCTGGTTCAGAAGGGATCGCTGAGCCTGTTCCGGCACCACCCCCGCCTCCAACTCCTTCCCACAAGGAAGCGGAGAGCGCACCGCGACTGGCCTGGAGCGATGCGGGAGCATGGAGGCGCAAGCCCAGACCTGTACGAGCGCCCCGAAGCCGGCGGCCGACGCTCGGAACCAGTCGTTACGCGCCAGGCGCCGAGGCCGAGAAGACCCGGCGGCCGGTCCGGCTGACGGCGGTGACCGTGAGGCCGAGGCCCAGGATCGAGACGGCGGCGGCGATCAGCGGGAGCTTGTCGTAGCCCGCCCCCAGCGTCAGGGCCGCGCCACCGATCCAGGCGCCGGTGGCATTGCCGAGGTTGAACGCGCCCTGGTTCAACGTGGAGGCGAGGTTCGGGGCATCGCTCGCGGCCTCGACCACCCAGATCTGCAGGGGCGAGACCAGCGCGAAGGCGAGGCCCGACCACAGGACCAGCACGGCGACGGTCGGGATCGCATGGTGGGCCACCCCGGCCAGGATCAGCAGCACCGCGACGATGCCGACGAACCCGCCGATGATCGTCGCCATCAGGCCCCGGTCGGCGAAATGGCCGCCCGCGAGGTTGCCCACCGTCAGGCCGATCCCGGCCGCAAACAGCACGCCCGTGACGCCCTGCGGTGAGAAGCCGGTGACGCCGGTGAGAAACGGCGTGATGTAGGTGAACACCGTGAAGAAGCTCACCGACGACAGGGTCGAGATCAGCATCGGCCGCAGCACCGGCCAGCGGCCGAGCGCCCGGAATTCCTTCACGAGGCCGCCACGCGTGCCGGGCAGGCCCGAGGGCACGAAGGTCTGGATCGCGAGCCCGGCGGCGATTCCGATCGCGACCACCGCCCAGAAGGTCGAGCGCCATCCACTGACCTGCCCCAGGGCGGTGCCGAGTGGAACGCCGAGCACGTTGGCCAGGGTCAGGCCGGCGAACATCAGAGAGACGGCCTGCGTGCGCTTCTCGCGCGGCACCAGATCCCGCGCCACCACGGCGCCGATGCCGAAGAACGCGCCGTGCGCAAACGCGGTGACGATCCGGGCCGCCATCAGCAGGCCGTAGCTCGGCGCCAGCGCGCAGCCGATATTTCCGATCAGGAAGACCGCCATCAGGGCAAGCAAGGCAGTTTTCCGGGGCAGCCCCGCGGTCGCGATCGCCACGATCGGTGCGCCGATGACCACGCCCAGGGCGTAGCCCGACACGAGATAGCCCGCCTGCGGGATGGTGACGCCGAAGCTGTGGGCCACCTCAGGTAGCAGGCCCATGATGACGAATTCTGTGGTGCCGATGCCGAATGAGGCGACGGCAAGGGCGAGGATCGGCAGGGGCGGCACGGCGGCCTCCTTGAGACAGATACCAAACGCCGCTTTGTGCGACGCAGCATTGCCCAAGGATGGAGCCTCACGGATTTTTGCATAGCGATGCAAACGCGACGCACCGTTGCGCCGCGTGCAGGCAATCCGGCAGGCGGTTCACATGGTGCCGGTCAGACCCGGGTACTCCCGCGCTCCATCAGCCGCGGCGGGATCAGCACGCGCTCGCCGTCAGCGGCATCCTCTGTGGACATGCGAGCGATCATCGCCAAAGCGGCCTCGACCAGCGCCGGAACATCCTGATCGAAGCTGGTCAGGTCGTAGCCCCCCCATGCGGCGGCGGGGATATCGTCGTAGCCGATCACCCGCACGTCTTCCGGAATGCGGCGACCCGCGCGCCGCAGGGCGTCCATCGTTCCCAGCGCGCAGAGATCGTTGGCACAGAACAGACCATCGACCGGACCCTCGGCGTAGAGCCGCGTCGCTGCCTCGGCTCCGCCCTCATAGGTATAGGCGGCCCCCGCCACGCGTGGCGCCGGCAGGCCCGCTTCCCGCAGGCCATGGCGAAATCCGCTCAGGCGCTCGGTACTGGCCGGGCTGTCCGCAGGACCGGCGATGAAGGCCGGGTGGCGCAGGCCGGTTGCGTGCAGGAGCGCTGCGGCCTGTCGGCCCCCGAGCACGTTGTCGGAACTCACCGAGCCGACCCGCGCGGCTGTCACCGGCGTGTTGAACGAGACCACCGGGATCCGGGAAGCGGAGAGCGTTTCGGCCGCATCTCGCGAGAGCACCGCCAGGGCACTGACGATCGCGTCGACCCGGTACTGGGTCAGGCGGGCCGCCACGGCGTCCAGGGTGTAGTCGCTATCGACCGGAACCAGCAGGATCTGGTTGCCGGCCTCCCGCAGGCGCGACGAGAGGATCTGGACGACGCGCGCGTAGAACGCATTCTCCAAACCGCCGACCACCAGGGCCACGAGGCCGGACCGGTCGGTCAGCATGATCTTGGGGATCAGGCTCGGGCGGAAGCCGAGGGTTTCTGCCGCGGCCAGCACCTTGTCGCGCGTCCGCGCTGAGACGCTGGCACCCGGCGTGAAAGTCCGGGACACGGCCGATTGGGAGACCCCGGCCAAGCGGGCAACCTCGATCGACGTCGGATAGCGCTTCGAAACCATGATCGACGTGCGTTGCGGTGGCGGACGACGCTCAGCTCAGCCTTCCGTCCGGCGTGTCACGTCGAGTCCGGTTCCTGTCAAACGGAACCGGTGAAAACAGCACCTGAGCCTACTCGACCGGCGCCTTCTTGCGGCCGCGCGCCTTCGGGGCGGCCGGAGCCGGCGCATCCTCGGCGACCGGTGTCGCCGCGCCGCGGGACTTGCGTCGCTGCTGACCAAGACCGAGGGCACGGGCCAGCTCGGATCGCTGAGCTGAATAGCTCGCTGCGGTCATCGGGTAGTCCCGCGGCAAACCCCATTTGTCGCGATAGGCCTCCGGACTGAGCCCACGCAGCGTCAGGTGACGGCGCAAGGTCTTGTAGGGCTTTCCGTCTTCGAAACTGACCAGATGATCGTGCGTAATCGATTTCCGGATCTGCGCAGGACTCATCTTTTCGACGACGGTCGTCGATGACGACCCCGAAGCCGAGAGGCTGTTCAGGGCGGCATGAATGCCACCGATCAGGCCCGGAAGTTCCGAGGGCGGAACGGAATTGTTCGACACATAGGCGGCGATGATATCGACGGCCAGCTCAATGTGTTCGGACTGCCCAGCTTCAGCGCTATCGCTCACGTTGAACCTCTGTCGTGCCAACTATCCGGGTCGGTGAATCCCTGAAGGAACGCATCGAATTCTGGCATACGATACCGGATCTGGGAGAACATCTCAATCGCTACTTTTGCGACACGACAGAATTTAAGAGCGACTGTAACGACGTGGGAAGAGCCGCGAAGGTTCGGCGTTGACGCCGCGTTAACCATGCCGGCGCTAGCTTACATTAACCATACCGACGACCTCGGCGGCGGCGGCGTGATCTGTAGATCCCGGCTGATGGAGCGCGGGGCATCGGTGGAGACCAAGATCAGGTGCGGATGGCGGACGCTGATCGGCGAGGACGGCAGGAGATGCGGCTCGCCCTCGCCGCCCTGACGCTCGCGTTTGCGGCATCGCCGGCCGTGGCCCAGCGCTTCGATGCGATCAGCCCGGTCACCGGCCAGCCCGACAATCCCGGCCTGGGGCAAGACACGGCACCCAACGGCCTCCCGGCCCTGCGGCGGCGCATTCCGGACGGACTCTCGCGCGAGGATGGTCGTACGTCATCGGGGGGAAGCGTCACCGGCGGCGAGCAGACCGGCGGCGACAGCCTGCGGTCGCCGCTGTCGCCCGCGATCCCCACACAGGGCCAGCCGGGGCTCTCGCAGCTCGGGACCCGCATCACCGACAGCGGTCAGCGCACCGGCGGATCGACCACAGCGCCGAATAACCGGACGCCGTCGAGCCTGCTGCGCTCCCGGGCCGCTCCGCCCCGCCGTCTCGGCTCCGCGACCCGCAGGGTCACCCAGGAGGTGACGCAGGTGCCGGCTCCGGCACTTCGCCTGACGCCGGTTGTCCAGCAGGCCGTGGTGGGCGTACCGGTACAGCCGCTTCTGGCATCGCGCCCGGTCCTGCCGCTGTTCGCGATCACCCCGGCCCTGGGCCTGCTCACGCCGGGGTTCATCCTCGGTACGGACCTCGCTCGACCGATCCCCACCGATCCGGCCTACGCACCGATCGGCTACCGCATCGGTACCTTCACCGTGCTGCCGAGCTTCGCCCAGAGTCTCGGCTACGACTCGAATCCGGATCAGACCAACCGGCAGTCCGCCCGGGGATCGGTGGCCCTGCGCACCGAGGCCGCCGTCGATTTCCGCAGCGACTGGTCCTCCAGTTCGCTCCAGGGCGCACTGCGCGGCTCCTATCTGGAGACGCCCCAGAACGAGGCGGCCAGCCGGCCGGCCGCGGACGGCACCGTCCGCCTGCGCATCGACGCCAGCCGCGATCTCCACATCGATGCGGAGGGCCGCTTCCTGGTCGACACGCAGCGCACGTCGAGCCCCAACCTGCAGGCCGCCGCGGCGACGAGCCGGCCGCTGCTGGCCGTCTACGGTGCGTCGCTGGGCGCGACGGAGACGTTCAACCGGCTCTCGGTGACCCTGCGCGGCTCGGTCGACCGCTCGCAATTCGACAACGCTCAGCTCGCGAACGGCGTGACCATCAACCAGGCCGATCGCAACCTGAACCAGTACAGCCTCCAGCTGCGCACCGCCTACGAGGTCAGCCCGGACCTCAGTCCGTTCGTGGACCTGCTGGGCGATACCCGCGTCTACGATCTGCGCCGGGACACCAACGGTATCCGCCGCGATTCCGACGGCATCGCCCTGATGGTCGGGGCGAGCTTCGGACTTGCGCGGTCTGTCACGGGTGAGATCTCGGCCGGCATCCAGCATCGCTCCTACGTCGATCCGTCGTTACGGGCGATCGACGCGCCGCTGGTCAACGCCGCGCTGGTCTGGTCCCTGAGCCCGCTCACCACCGTCCGGTTCACCGCCGCGACGGGCGTGACGGAGACCACGATCCTGGGTTCGAGCGGCATCCTCACCGAGGTCGCGACCATGGAGCTGCAGCACGATCTGCTGCGCAACCTGTCGATCGTGTTCGGCGGCTCGTTCCTGAAGAACGACTACCAGGGCAGCACCATCCGGGAGAACGGGTTTTCCGCCACAGCGCGGCTCGATTACCGCTTCACCCGGTGGCTGACCTTGCGGGGTACCTACATCTACCAGCAGATCGACAGCACGGTGGTCGGTTCGAGCTTTCGCGACAACACCTTCCTGGTCGGCCTGCGGGTCAACCCCTGAGCCACAGTCAGAAGCGTTCGACCCAAGGGCGCAGCTCCAGCTCCGAGGTCCAGGCACTGCGGTCCTGGCGCAGCAGGTCGCGATAGGCGCGGGCGATGGCGTCCGGATCGAGATGGCTGTCCGGAGCGTCCGGCGGCTCACCGCCCCGGGCCGGATTCCGGATGGCGCCGTCGATCACCACGTGGGCGACGTGGATCCCCTGGGGCTGCAGCTCGCGGGCGAGGCTCTGGCCGAGGCCACGCAAGGCGAACTTCCCCATGGCGAAAGGCGCGGAGCCGGCGAAGCCTTTCAGGCTCGCCGAGGCGCCGGTGAGCAGGATCGCCCCGTGCCGGTGCGGCAGCATCCGGCGTGCGGCGGCCTGTGCCACCAGGAAGCCGCCATAGGCCGAGACCATCAGGGATTGCGCCACCGCCGCCGGATCGAGATCGACCACAGGGCCGCGCAGCCGGCCGCTGGCGTTGTAGACCACCACATCGGGCGAGCCGCCGAACGCGGGTTCCAGGCGGGCGAACAGGGCCTCGACCGCGCCCGGGTCACTCGCATCGCAGGCCTGGAACGCCGCCCCGGTTTCGGCCGCGAGGGCGGCGAGCTTGTCGACATTGCGGGCGGCCAGCCCGACCTTCAACCCGTCCGCCGCCAGGAGCCGAGCGAGCGATGCGCTGAGGCCGGAGCCGGCCCCGCCGATCAGGGCGCGCTGGTAAGTCGGTGTCATGGGCGGACGCTCCGTTTGCTCCATCAAGGATGCGGCAGAGCCACGGGTCTTCAAGTCCTCAATCACGCCGTTCTGCGAAGAATGCGCGAAGCAATTCAGCCGCCTCGGCTTCGCGAAAGCCGCCATAGACCTCCGGTGCGTGATGGCAGGTCGACTGGTTGAACACCCGTGGTCCGTGCTCGACCCCGCCGCCCTTGGGATCGGCCGCACCGTAATAAAGGCGTCGGATCCGGGCGAAGGAGATCGCGCCGGCGCACATCGGGCAGGGTTCGAGGGTGACGTAGAGATCACAGCCGGTGAGCCGCTCGTCGCCGATGGCCGCACAAGCTGCGCGGATCGCGAGGATCTCCGCATGAGCGGTCGGATCGTGCAGCGCCCGGGGCCGATTATGGGCCACCGCGAGCACCGCGCCGTTCCGGACCACGACGGCACCGACCGGCACCTCGCCGGCTCGGGCCGCCGTGCGTGCCGCCGTGAAAGCTTGGTCGAACGCCCCGACGGCGCTCGCGGATTCTTGCTCAGCAATCTGGATCGGATCGATCGCCACGGGGTTTATCACCCCATCGCCGGGGCTGGCAGCACCCGGCGCCGGAGACCGATCCAGGGCAATGTTAATGCCTGGAACATTCGTCGCTTCGTCATTGTTGCCAGTTCGATTGCGGCGCCGCCGCGAGATGATTGGACGGAAGGAAACGCCATGAGCAGCACCACCGACAAGATCAAGGGCGCCGCCAACGAGGCCCTCGGCAAGGCCAAGCAGGGCCTGGGCGACGTGACCAACAACGACAAGATGAAGGCTGACGGCGCGGCCCAGGAGCTCAAGGGCAAGGCCCAGAGCACCGTCGGCGATGCCAAGGGCGCCGTGAAGTCGGCCACCGACAAGCTCTGAGTTCGAGCGTCTGATCGGATCGGAACCCGCCCACGGTGGGTTCCGATCCCGAACCGACTGACTTTCGCGAGGTTGCCATGATCGGTTGGGCTATCACGTTTCTCGTCGTCGCCCTCGTGGCGGCGCTCCTGGGCTTCGGCGGCATCGCCGGCACGGCCGTCGAGGCGGCCAAGATCATCTTCTTCGTGGCGATCGCCTTGTTCCTGATCTCCGCCGTGTTCGGCGTGATGCGCGGGCGATCCCCGAGACTCTGACGACGCGCCCGCAGCGTGTGAACCGGGGCGGTCCTTTCGGGCCGCCTCGTTTTGTTTGCGCGATGCATATTCCTTTGCCGCGGCTCAACCCGTCTCGCCTGTCCGGGCCGGCTCTGGTAAGGCCGGCACATGAGTGACTTGCCGAAAGACGATGTTCCGGGGGCTTCCGCCCAGCCGGACACCGAGACCACGCGAACCGAGCGTTGGACGCCCGCCACCGATGTGGGCGCCGAATCCGAGACGAAGCTCGAGAGCGCTTCCGCGGCGAGCACGCCCCGGAAAGCGGTGGCTGAGCCCGTCGCCGACGCGTCCGACGAGTCCGACGCCCCGACCCCACCGGGCGAGCGCATCGCCAAGGCGATGGCCCGGGCCGGCATCGCCTCCCGGCGCGACGCCGAGGCGATGATCCTGGCCGGCCGCGTGAGCGTCAACGGCGAGACCCTGACGTCCCCGGCCCGCAACGTCACCGACGACGACGCGATCCTGATCGACGGCGAGCGCATGCCGGCGCGTGAGCGCAGCCGCCTGTGGATCTTCCACAAGCCGCGCGGCCTCGTCACGACCGCCCGTGACCCGGAAGGCCGCCAGACGGTCTTCGAAGTCCTGCCCGAGGATCTGCCCCGGGTGGTCGCGGTCGGCCGGCTCGACATCAACACCGAAGGCCTGCTGCTGCTCACCAACGATGGCGGCCTCGCCAAGGTGATCGCCCATCCCGACACCGGCTGGCTGCGCCGCTACCGCGTGCGCGCCCACGGCGACACCGATCAGGCCCAGCTCGACACGCTGGCCAACGGCGTGACCATCGACGGGATGGAGTACGGCCCCGTCGAGGCGACCCTGGACCGGGTCCAGGGCGACAATCTTTGGCTCACGCTCGGGCTGCGCGAGGGCAAGAACCGCGAGGTCAAGCGCATCCTCGAGCATCTGGGCCTGTCGGTGAACCGGCTGATCCGGCTGTCCTTTGGCCCGTTCCAGCTCGGTGATCTGGAAGTCGGCCTGGTCGAGGAGGTGCGCATGCGCGTGCTCAAGGACCAACTCGGCAAGGCCCTGGCCGAGCAGGCCGGAGTCGATTTCGAGAGCCCGGTGCGCGAACCGATCAGCGCCTTCGGCAGCCCCAAGAAGGCCGAGAGGCATGTCGAGCGGCCGCCGGCCGCCGGCCGCAACGCGGCCCGCCCCGCGCCGGCGCCCCGGGTCTCCACCGGTGGAGCCGGGTCCGGCCCACGCAAATCCGCCTGGCGGTCGGACGAGGAATCCGGCAAGCCGCGCGCCGCCCGCGTCCCGCGCCGGGGCGAAGATCCGCGGGCGTCGCAGGCGGCCGCGGCCGAGCGCGGCCATGAGCGTGTCGGATCGTTCCAGAAGGGCGATCGCCGGGTCGTGGTCGAGCGCCTGTCCGCAAGCCCGGTCGAGCCGGTCGCAGAGGAGAAGCCGCGGCGCCGTTACGCCGACCGCGGCGCGCCTGAGGGCGGGCAGCGGAGTTCCGCGGGACGTCCGGATCGCGAGAGCTGGGGCAATCGCGGACCGTCGCCGCGGGGCGATCGGAGCGCGGGTGACCGTCCGAGCTACGGCGACCGTTCAGGGCCGCGCGAATCGGCCCGGGGTGCGTCCGGCCCGCGGGACGATGCGCGCCGGGACGACCGCCGTGATGCGCGGCCGGCTGGACGCGGAGATCGGCCCTATGGCGGTGGATCCGGTAAGGGCGCGCCGCGAAGCCAGAGCGGTTTCCGCGGTGAGCGTTCCGGCGAGGGCGCTCCGCGCGGCCAGAGCGGCTTCCGCGGTGAGCGCTCCGGCGAGGGCGCGCCGCGCGGCCAGAGCGGCTTCCATGGCGAGCGTTCCGGCCCCGGCGGCAAGCCGGCTTTCGGCGCTCCGAAGCCCGGCGGCGGTGCGCGCCCCGGCGGTCGACCCGGCGGTTTCGCCGGCAAGAGCGCGGGTGGCTTCGCCGGCAAGGGCCCCGGTGCCAAGCCAGGCGGGCGTCCGGGCGGCTTCAAGGGTGGCGGCAAGCCCGGTGGTGCGAGACCCGGCGGCGGCGGCGGTGGCGGCGGTGGGCGTCCGCCGCGCGGTCGATGAGGATCGTCGGTGGCGCGTGGCGCGGCCGAAAGCTCGCGACCCCGCGCACCGACGCGATTCGGCCGACCTCGGACCGGCTCCGCGAGTCGCTCTTCAACGTCCTAACACACGCCTATGACGAGGTTGTCGCCGGCGCACGGGTACTCGACCTGTTCGCCGGGACCGGCGCATTCGGCTTCGAAGCCCTCTCGCGCGGGGCGGCCTATGCCCTCTTGGTCGATGAGGGCGCCGAGGCCAGAGCGGTGATTCGCTCAAATATCGAGGCTTTCGGCGCCGAGGGGGTGACGCGCCTGTTCCGCCGCGACGCAACGCGCCTCGGCCCTGTCGGCACCACGGCGCCGTTCTCGCTGGTCTTCTGCGATCCACCCTACAATCGCGGTCTGGCGCCCCTGGCGCTGACGAGCGCGGCCGGTGGGGCTTGGCTGTCCCCCGGCGCCCTGGCGGTGGTGGAGGAGGCCGAAACCGTCCAGCTCGCATGGCCCGCGGGCTTCACACCGCTGGAGCGACGCGTCTACGGCGACACCGCGGTGGCAGTGGCGCGGTTCGCCGGCTGAGCGGGAGTCACGGGCGCTCGCCCGCTCCCACCTCCGGCCCGAAATGGATCGCGAGCCAGATCGTCGGTGACTCGGTACGCTCGACCCGATGGCGGCGATGGGGCTCAATCAGGAGGGTGTCGCCGGCTGTGAGCAGGCGCGGTGCCGCCTCGTCGGCGAAGCGCAGCTCGGCGGATCCGGCCAGGACCGCCACCCATTCCGCCTGCGGCTGATCGTAGTGAAAGCCCGGCGGGCTCGCCTGCCCGGTCGAGACGATGCGCTCGACCCGCAGGCCGGGTGCCGCGTGCAGGACCGTGACGACCTCCTCGTGCGCGTCGCCCTCAAGATCGGCGAAAAGGTTCGTCAGCGCAGCCATCATCGCCGTCATTTCCCGAGTCAGGATCGCGAGACGACGTGTGCCGTGCGGCGGAGCCGGTCAACCGGCTCCTCCTAGGGACTTAGGCCGACGGCGCAGCCGCACCGTTGGTCGCGGCATGCTGCTGGGCAGCGTCGCTGGAGGCGGTTCTATGGCCGATCCGGGCCGCGGACTTGACCAGGGCAATGACATCCCGGCGCATCTGGTCGTCGGCAATCTGATTGTAGGCGCGGAGCAGTTCCACCGCGCCGGCGATGCGGAGCAGCGCCGGGCCGTTCTCGGTGGAAGCCTCCGGCTCCGGCTCGAAGAAGCTCGACACCGGCACGCCCAGGCGCTCGGCGATCGCTTGGAGGCGCCCGGCCCCGACCCGGTTCTTGCCGGTCTCGTACTTCTGAACCTGCTGGAAGCTGACGCCCAACGCGCTCGCAAGGGCGGATTGGCTCAGCCCGTTGGCCGCGCGCAGGAACGCGATGCGGCTGCCGACCCCATGATCGATGGCCGTGGTCTGCTTCGGCTTGGGGGTTGGGTTGGACATGGTGGGAAGTCCGGACTTCGTCAGGTGGCTGCAGGCGTAGGCGTGCGGACCTTGGCCGACGCTCACAACCAACAGGTGCAACATCACACGGCCAAGGTCCAGACGTGACGCATGTTGATGCCACAGTGCAGCCGAGTGCGCAACGAATGGTCACGCTTGCGCGACTGTGCGGCATGAACAAAGGATCCTGGCTTTCACAATTAACCCAAGGCGACCGGCACAGAGATCGGCGATCGATCAAGTCTGGCGATCCGGACTACGCAGGCCGGGACTTTTCGGCACCGATCGCGTTCGCACGATTGCCTGCGGCGCAAGTGATTCGGCTTCCTTAAGACTGATGGAACGCAGGCAATCGCGGAAGCGATCCGCATGGGTTCTTGCCGATCAGGCGGCCGGGCCGAGCCAGTCGGTGACGATGCGTAGTTGCGTCTCGTCGAGCAGCGCGGGCGCGTGGCCGCAATCGGGGATCTCGATCCGCTCGGTGGGCGGGCCGCGCCGGGTCATCTCGTCGGCGGTCGAAGCGAGGAGCAGTTCCGAATGCGCGCCGCGCAGCAGCAGGACCGGACAGGTGATCGCGTCCCAGTCGCGCCACATGCTGACGCTGTAGACCCGGCCCGGACGGAACGCGTCACCGATCGCCGGATCATGATGGGGACGCCAGCCGCCGTTGGGCTCGGGGAAGAAGCTGTGCTTGGCGATGTGGCGCCACTGTTCATCCGTCAGCGGCCCGAAAGCCGACAGCACGGTCCGAAGGCGCGACTCGCCGGATGCGAGGTTGTGGTGGAGCCGTGGGGCGTCGCGCAGACGGGTCCCGATATGGCGGATCGGTGCCCAGGGCAGGAACGGCCCGATATCGTTGATCACCATGCGGCGGATCGGGGTGTTCGCCGCGCTTGCCAGCACCATGCCGGTGAGACCGCCGAGCGACGTCCCGACCCAGTCGATCTTTCCTTCGATCCGTAGGTGCCCGATCAGCGCCGCCATGTCGGCGGCGTATTGGGGCAGGCCGTAGAGTTCCGGATCCTTCAGCCAGCCGCTGAGGCCTCGCCCGGGCAGGTCCGGGCACACGACCCGGTAGCCCATCTGGGCCAGCTTGTAGCCGAGCGGGTCGAAATCCCGGCCCTGCCGGCTGAGCCCATGGACGCAGACCACGACGTGCGGGCTGGTCGGATCGCCCCATTCGACATAGGCGATCCGGTGAAAATCCTGCGGTGCGTAAGCGGCGAAATGCCCGGTCCGGAACGGCACGTCGGCATGGCTGAGGTCATCCAGGCGCGGCATCGGCTCGGATCCCGCCTCCTGCTCGGCACCGAGCGCAGTCACGGCGTTTCGGTGCGGGAGGCGGCCTCGCGGGCGAGGCGGCTGGTGGTCTGATGCAGGTCGACCATCTGGTCGGTCAGGCGGCGCGACTGCTCCTGCATGAACGTGACATGCAGGGCCGCCACCTCGCGGGCATCGGCCGCCTTCGCAAGGCGCTCGGCGAAATCCAGGGAGGCGCGGACATTGGTGTCGGAGGCGACCAGCATCCGGTGCCCGATCTCGCGCATCGCCGCCAGGGTGTGGCTGGCATTGTCCTCGAACGCATTGTAGAGCCGCGCCCCGGCGGACTCCCATTGCTCGCGCAGCCTGCGGGCGCCCGCCACGTTGCTGTCGGAGAGCTGGTGGGCCGTTTCCCGGCTGGAGCCCATCACCGAGCGCCAACCGTCGAAGCTCTGTGCCATCGAGGTCTCGAAGGCGTTCAGCGCCATCTCGCCCGCTTCGGCAAAGTGTTCGTAGGCGTCGCGGACCCGTGCGAGGCTGCCCTCGGCCATCTCGCGCCCGGCCTGCGGCGAGACCATCGGCAGGTTGTCGTTCTTCACAAGCCTCTCCCGCGCGTCGACCGTCCAGATCGCATTCCGCCAGGGCGGGCCCGTCGTCAACCGCCGCCGCGTAACAGCACCTTGGATCGTCTCGACAGGTTTCGGCATCCGCGTGGCGGTGTGATGACCGAGGCCGCC
>Ga0182231_1000211_pt1 | contig 14120 bp, 15 predicted proteins | sample G6R1MG_29_FD_129667 | JGI IMG/M metagenome (GOLD analysis project Ga0182231, IMG submission 129667) | Miscanthus phyllosphere microbial communities from Michigan, USA - G6R2_NF_07NOV2016_LD1 MG | ecosystem: Host-associated > Plants > Phyllosphere > Phylloplane/Leaf | place: USA: Michigan...
GAACCCCGACAAGGTGACCCAGGCGAAGGAAAAGCCGACCCTGCTCGGCTGGTTCGTCGGCCAGACCATGAAGGCCACGGGCGGCAAGGCCAACCCGGCGGCGGTGAACGCCCTGCTGAAGGCCAAGCTCGGAATCGAGTAGGAAGTCTCCGGATCGTCGCGCAGAACACCCGTGCCCTTCCCCTCTCCCCGCATGCGGGGAGAGGGGAAGGGCACGGGACATGCGGCCGTTTTCGAAACGCACGCCTGGCGACCGATCGACGGCCGCCTCGCGGGCGAAGGCAGCTTCATCGCCGGGGGATCACGCGTTGAGCCCGACATCCGCCGTCACGATCCGCCGTCTCGGCCCTGACGACTCGTCGGCGTTCCGTACCTTGCGCCTCGATGGTCTCGCCCGGCACCCGGAGGCGTTCGGGGCCTCGTGGGAGGCGGACTCCGGTCAGCCGCCGGCGTGGTTCGCCGCGACCCTGGAGAGCCAGGCCGTGTTCGGTGCCTGGTGGGGGGAGGGGGAGCTTGTCGGGATCGTGGGACTGCATGTCCCAGAAGCGCCCAAGCTCCGGCACAAGGGTGTGCTTTGGGGAATGTTCGTGAGGCCGGACGCGCGTGGCGCGGGCCTCGGCTCGGCACTGATCGCAGCCGTGCTCGCCCATGCGGCCGGATGCGTGGAGGATGTCGGCCTGTCCGTTGGCGCCGCCAATCACGGGGCGATCCGGCGCTACGCGGCAGCCGGTTTCGTGCCGTACGGCCTGGAGCCACGCGCCCTGAAGATCGATGATGTGTTCTACGATGAAGTCTTGATGAGCTTGCGTCTCGACCGCCAAGGTTGAGCGAAGGAATCCGGCGGCGGAAGCGGTCGAGATGGGGCTTTTCGCGTGTTCGAAGTCGTACCGTGAAGGTCGCTTCTGCGCCCCGATGACCGCTTCCGTCCCGTGATTCGCGTCTTGCCGCTCAGGTCCGGGTCGAATTAGGCTCGGATCGTCGCCGCAGCGTGCTGCTGGGGTGGAGTCATGCTCGTCTCCCACGATTTGGTTGGCCGCAATCGAACGTCAAACGTCGCTGCTGGTCACCTCGTTGCTTCGGCTGTGCTTGCCCTGCGAAGCACAAGGACAGACTGCGACTGTCGGGGTGGGGCGTCAACCCCCTATTTTCGCCGTCGGGCGAAAGTCTATCCCGACGCTCCGTTGCACCCCAAAAACGCCGTGTCGTTCCAGCGGGTTGGCCCGTATCCACACGGCGGGCACGCTCTGCATCCCGGAATCAGGGCCGTGGGGCTTCGAGGAGCTGATTCTTCACGAGGTAGCGGATGCCGCGATCGAAGGACTCGTCCGTGTTGCCGCGGAGATCGACGCTGTAGGCCCTCTCGGGCGTGCCGGCCTTGAGGTCCTTCACGTAGACGTTGATGTTGAGGATGAGGTTGGAGACCTTCTGGACCTCGCCGGTGATCGCCGCCTCGGCGCCCAGGCTGCGGGCGTACTCCTCGGCGCAGCCGTTGCAGGCGCGCAGATCCGACCCTTCCGCGACCTTCTGCCGGACCGGATCGGTGGAGACGAGGGTGTAGCGCCCGCTCTCCCGCAGAAGGTCGCGCAGGACGGTGCTGATCCGCGCAAGGCGCGTCCGCTCTTCGGGCGAGGGCTCCGTAGGGCCGCCCCTGGCGAACTGGAAGTCGAACACGGCCGCCCTTTCGGGCTCGGCCCGCGCGCCGACGCCGGATGCGAGCAGGGCTGCCACGATGGCGATGGCGCGAATGGGGCTTGGGGTCATGGTTCTCTCCGCTCGTGAGCGCGGAGACGTGTCCGCGCCCACGCGGGATCAACGCGCGGGGAGCTGGCTTCGCTCAATGGCCGGGGCAGGACCGGACCGTGCGGGCCGCCCGGACGGGCGATCACGGTCGGGCCGGGGCCGCCGCGCCGAGAACCCTTTGCCGCAGGGCCGCGAGCCACGCATGGCGATGCGTGCCCGGCTCCCCCACCGAGACCGTGGCGGTCATGCCGGCCACCAGGGTCACGCCCTCGGGCACGCTCTCGATGCGGATGCGCACGGGCACGCGCTGGGCGAGCCGCACCCAGGTGTAGACGGGATCGACGCTGGGCAGCCCCTGCGTGCTCGGCGCCGCGTTGGCGATGCTGATGCCCAGCGTGATGCTCTCGACCCGGCCGCGGATGAGGGGATCGTAGCCGAGAAGCTCGGCCGAGGCGGTGTCGCCCACATGGATGTGGGCCATCTTCGTCTCCTCGAAGTAACCGTCGATCCAGAACGAATCCGTGTCGATCACCGCGATGTTGACGGTGCCGGTGGTCGCGTAGTCGCCGACCCGCAGGAGCAGGTTGGTGACCCGGCCGTTCACGGGGGCGCGCACCTCCGTGCGGGTGCGGTTGATCTTGGCCTGGGATAACTGCGCCTTGGCCGAGGCGAGGGCGGCCTCAGCGATCTTGGCGGTGCCGGCGAATTGCTGCTTCTCCTCCACGGAGGTCGAGAGGGTGGTGAGGGCCTCGCGCCGCGCGGCCTGGGTGCGCTTGACCTGCAGATCGGCCTCGCGGTTGTCCATCTCGGCTTCGGCCGACGCGATGGCGACGTCGAAGTCGAACGGGTCGATGACGTAGAGCACGTCGCCCTTCTTCACCGTCTGGTTGTCGGTGACGCGCAGCTCGACGATCTGGCCCGAGACTTGGGGTGCGACGCTCGCCACCTGCACGCGCACCCGGCCGTCGCGGGTCCAGGGCGCCGTGACGTAGAACTGCCAGACCAGGGCCGCCCCCACGAAGGCGCAGGCCAGGATCAGGCCGGTGGCGAGGAGGCGCCAGATCCGCCGGGGCCGGCGCACCGTCGTGCGGGAGGCTTTCGAGGGGCTCGAAGCCTCGGCCGGCTGCGCCTTTCGGTCGGCGTCTTGCCTGTCGGTGTCTTGCCGGTCGGTGTCTTGCCGGTCGGCGTCTTGAGATTCGTCGGACATCGTCACAGGAACACGATCAGGAGGGCGAGGATGCAGACGTAGAGGCCGGCCTCCGCCAGCGGCGGGTTGGCGACGTAGCGGCTGAAGCGGAGGCGGTTGAAGGCGATGCGCAGGAGCACGAGGATCGCCAGGGCACCGGCGGCGTAGGCGACGAAGGGCGAGACGAGGACGCCGCCGAAGTCGAGATCCGAGCGCATCAGGCGACCTCGAAGCCGAGGCGGCGCAGGAACCGCCCCTGCGTGGCGGCGACGTTGGCGAGGGTGGCCAGATCGCTCGCCGCCCGGGCCAAAGACAGGCGCGTGCTCCGCTCCGTGCCGGGGCCGGCGGCCAGGAGCGCATCGGCCGCCGCCGTCATGGCTCGCCGGTCCACCGCCATGATCGCCCGCCGGGCGGCCTCGGCTTCCCGGGCGAGGGCGGGATCGTCCGCGAGATCCCGCAGCTCGGCATGGGCGCGGGCGGCGGCCGCCTCCATCCGGGCGAGGTCGAAGGCCCGGTCGAGGCTCGCCGTCCGCACGGCGCCGCTCCGCGAACTCCACTGCGCGAACTGGAGCAGGCGGTCGCTGTTGAGGCTGGTCCGGGTGGTGGCGTCGCCGCCTTCGCCCGCCAGGGCGTCGACGAGGGCGCGCCGCGCCGAATCGAGGGCGAAGGCCCGGTGCCGCGCGGCCGAGATCGGCAGCACCACCCGCACGGTGACGAACAGGATGAGGGCCGCCATCACCACCAGCAGGGCGTTGGCGAAGAACGTCCCCGGATCGTAGGTCTGCGGGTTGGAGGGCGAGAGGAGGACGGGGAAGAACACGAGCAGGATGAAGCCGACCCCGAAGGTGGGCGGATTGAGGCTGAGGAAGCAGGCGGTGAACACTACGGGCGCGATGGCGATGGCGAGGAGCGGGAAGCCCTGCACGCCGGCGAGCAGCCCGAACAGCACGATCCCGGCGCAGAGGGCGGCGAGCGGCATGCCGATGAGCACCCCCCGGGCGAACGCCTTCGGGTCCGGGGTGATGGAGGAGAGCGCGCAGGTGGCGGCCACCTGCACCAGGGCGAAGGAGGTGGCCGGCCAGCCCGCGAAGATGAGGAGGAGGGCCGTCGCCCCGAAGGCGATGCCGACCCGCGCGGCACCCCGCAGGGCCACGGGAAAGTCGCGGTGGGTCGGCAGGGGCACGTCGCGCAACGGGCGGTCGCCGGTGGCCAGGGCCTCGGCCCCGTCCTGCGCGAAGGCGGCGTTCCGGGCGAAGTCGACGGCACGCTGCAGGGCCAGGACCTCGCCGAGGCCGGCGCCCCGCCCGACGGTGTCGGCGAGGCCGTCGCGCAGGCGCTTGGTCGCCCGGAGGGCCGCCTCGCGCGAGCCGTCGCGGGTGAGGTCGAGGCACAGGGCGCGGGCCTCCGCCACGGTGGGGCCGGGCGCACGATCGGCGGCGGCCGTGAGGGCCCGGGCGGCGGCCGCCATGGCGTAGAGGGCCGCGATGGCGCTGCGGGCGCCGGCGGCCCGGTTGGGGCCGTCGTCGAGTTCGCCCGCGATGGCGCTGGCGTCGCCGCGCATCACGGCGATGCGGCGGATGAGGGCGCTCGCGCGTTCCGACCCGGGATCGCCCGCCGCGAGGGTGTCGCGGGCGAACGCCCGGGTCGCCGCGATGGCGCCGTCGAGGGTCCCGCGCAGAGCGCGCCACGTGCTGGGGGAGGCGGACGCGTCGTTGATGAAGGTGATGGCGACGATGCCGATGGCGATCGCCGCCACCCGGTCCACGGCGGCGTCGAACACGCCTAGCGGTGCATCGATATGCGCGATGGCGATGATCGCCACGGTGTAGCCCGAGAGCATCGCCCCGTAGGCGCGGGTGTCTTGAAGGAAGTGGGCGGTGAAGACGCAGAGCATCAGCCAGGTCGCGAGCGACACGAGCAGCAGCACCCGGTCCTGTGCGAACAGGGCGATGAGCACGATGGCCACGACGGCGCCGACCAGGGTGCCGACGAACCGGTAGAGGGCCTTCGACAGGGCCTGTCCGCGCTTGGGTTGGGCCAGGATCGCCACGCAGACCATGGCCGAGGAGGCGCCCTCGAGCTGGAGCCAGAACGCTGCGTAGAGGGCCAGCACCATGGCGAGCCAGATCCGCAGGGCGAAGGCCCAGGCGGAGGGCGGCGGCACCACCCGGTCGGCGAAGGCGAGGCTGCGCTCGAGGAGGGAGGGCGCGCCCTGCGCCGCTTCGCTCATATTGGGCGCGATCCGGCCGGCATCGCCTCGTCCGGGCCGCGTCCGGCCACCCGGGCCTGCCACAGGCACAGGAGCGGCGTCACCGCGAGTTCCACGGCGAGCGCCGCCATCATGGTGAGCGAGGGCAGGCCGGTGAGCGCCAGGCCGAGGAGCCGGGCGAGGCCGCCCAGCACCACGACGAGGGTGAGGAAGCGGAACAGGCCGGTCTTGGCTTCGATGCCCGGCACGCAGGTCCAGAACAGGATGCCGATCCCCATGTGGAGGCCCGACAGGTAACGGTAATGGCTGTCGGCGGAAACATCGACGAGGCCGCCCGCGCTGGCCAGACCGAACACGACGCCGTAGAGGCCCGACACGACGGGCACGAGGGCGACGGCCGCCACCACCCGCTGCAACGCCCGCCGCTCCCGCATCGTCCCGTCCCGTACAACCCGCCCGATCGCCAACCGGACAGGCGCTCAAGCGTTCCTTGCTTCGGGCGCCGTCAGGCCTTCTGTTCCTTGAGGCGCTTCACGCACTTGCTGAAGTATTGGGGCCATTTCGGCCCCTTGGCGGCCTTGTCGGCGACGGAGAGCGCGCGCCATTCCGCGCCGCAGGTCTTCTGGCGCTCGCGTGCCGCGCTCTGGCTCACGCTCGGCTCCTTGGCGGTGGCAGCCGGCTCCTTGGCGAGGACCGGCTGGGCCAGCAGGAGTGGGGTGGCGAGGCAGACCAGGAGGAGGGAACGGAACGGCATCGTGACAACTCTCGATTGCGGAATCGCCCGGCGCGGGCCGGGCGCGGCGCATCACACCCACAACCGAAGGGTTCGGCAAGAGCCTTTGCAGGTGCCTTTAGCCTTTGCAGGCGCCTTTCGCGGGAAGGGCTCCTCCATGGATTCCGGCCCTGCGATCCACGGCGGTCCGTCGTCCCGCAACCATCGGCTGGCGTTGCGGTTTGATCCGGCACATGAAGGTCGACGAACCTTGGCCGGGATGATCCGCATGGCACACGCTCCGGGAAGACCCATCGACGTCCACACCTGGAGCACGCCCAACGGCTGGAAGATCCCGATCATGCTGGAGGAGTGCGGCCTGCCCTACCGGGTGGTGCCGGTGAACATCGGCCGGGGCGACCAGATGGCGCCGGACTTCCTCGCGATCTCGCCCAACAACAAGATTCCCGCCATCGTCGATCCCGACGGGCCGGACGGCCAGCCGATCACGATCTTCGAATCGGGGGCGATCCTGCAGTATCTCAGCCGCAAGACCGGCTGCTTCCTCCCCGCCGACGAGCGCGCGCGGGTGAAGGTCGAGGAGTGGGTGATGTGGCAGGTGGCGGGCTTCGGGCCGATGCTCGGCCAGGCCCACCATTTCCGCATCTACGCGCAGGAGAAGATCCCCTACGCCATCGAACGGTTCACGACGGAGGCGCACCGTCTCTACCGTGTGCTGGATGGGCAACTCGCCGGCCGGGACTACGTGGCCAACGACCTGTCCATCGCCGACATCGCGATCCTGCCCTGGGCCAAGTACCACGAGAAGCAGGGCGTCGATCTCGCCGATCTGCCCAACGTGCGGGCCTGGATCGCCCGGATGCTGGCGCGTCCGGGCGTGCAACGCGGGTTCGCGGCGATCTGAGGGCTACTGCTCCGCCGGCGCGGCCTTGGCGGCCGGCTTCGGGGCCACCTTCGCTGCGGGCTTCGGGGCCGGAGCCGGTGCCTCGCCGGCCACGTTGGCGGCCTGCTGGTTCACGTCCGGCACCCGGGTCCAGGTCTGCGAGCCGCACAGGATCTTCAGGAGGCAGCCGGAGACCGACAACTCCGAGGCGCTCTCGCGCTCGAGGCTCACCTGATACAGCTTGCCCTCGTCGGCGTTGTAGATCTCGCCGGAGAACTTCGACTCCTCGGGCTTCAATCCGTCGAGGATCGTGAGGCCGAGCGCCGGGCGGCTGCGCTTCTTCGGGTCGGGGTTCTTGATGTCCGTGCGCGGGGCGCCGTCCTCGGTGGTGGGCGACTTCAGCCAGACCACCTTGCCGCAGATGTTGGCGCCCGCCGGGCCGCAACGGTCGATGCGGACCTTGGCCCGGCCGTCGCCCGTGAGCCAGGTGCCCGAGGGGTCCTGGGCGGCGAGGGCCGGCGCGACTTGGACGGCGGTGAGGCCGGAAAGGAAGGCGGCAGTCAGGGCGACGCGCATGGGCTGGTCTCCGTCGAACGGCGGCAGGGGTCGGTGTCGTCTGTCCTCAGAAAGCGCGCGCAATCGGGCGAATTTCCGGCCCTGTTGCGCTCAAGCCATGGCCAAGGTGTTTTCGCCCTCGGGTTGAGGGGCGGGGGCGCCCCCGCTATAAGCCCGGCGCCGGAGCCTTAAGTTTCGGCCCCAGAATCAGAACCGGACGAACCATGGCCACCGAGCGCACCTTCTCCATCCTCAAGCCCGACGCGACGAAGCGGAACCTGACCGGCGCGGTCAATGCCGTGATCGAGAAGGCGGGCCTGCGCATCGTCGGCCAGCGTCGCATCCAGATGAGCCGCGCCCAGGCGGAGAAGTTCTACGAGGTCCACAAGGAGCGCCCGTTCTTCGGCGAACTCGTGGATTTCATGATCTCCGGCCCCGTCGTCGTGCAGGTGCTCGAGGGCGAGAACGCCATCGCGCGCTACCGTGAGGTGATGGGTGCCACCAACCCGGCCAATGCCGACGAGGGCACCATCCGCAAGACCTTCTCGGAGTCGGTGGGCGAGAACACCGTCCATGGGTCCGACAGCGCCGAGAACGCCAAGATCGAGATCGCCCAGTTCTTCCAGGATTCCGACATCGCCGGCTGAGTCCCTTCGCCGCGCGTCGCCCCCTTGGGGTGTGCGATGCGCGGCGGTATTTGTCTCACGGCTGTGGCCGCGCCGCCCTTGCGCGGCTCCCGAGGCTCCGTGAAACCGGGCTGTTTCCCGAATCGCTTTCACGGACCCGTCACACCATGCGCCTCCTCCCTCCGCGCACCGGCCGGCTTCTGCTCGCCGCCGGCCTTTTCGCCGCCCTTGCCGCCTGCAATGCCAACAAGGCCGGTCCGACGGCCGATCTCGCCGGCTACACCCCCGATCCGGCCCTGAAGACCGCTTCGGCGGGCAACCTCACCGGCCGCGTGCGCCACGCCTGCACCGTGACCCAGGCCCGGCTCCAGAACGTTTCCGAGGTGTCGCTGGCCCGTCCGTGCGGCTGCTACGCCCAGCGCACCCTGGCGAGCCTCGACCAGAGCGAACTCGCCGCCTACCGCACCACCGGATACTTCAACGATTCGGCCCGCGCCAAGGCGCTCTCGGCCCTCGACAGCTGCCAGCTGCCGCGCCCGGCCTGATCGGCCCCGGGGCGGACCCGGTTCGGGTCCGCCGTGTCAGAAGCATCGGCACTGTCCGGGAACCGGTTTCCGCTTTCCGGGCCGATGCTTCAAAGACTGAGCAGCGCGCCGTCCGCCCGGCTCACATCGTCCGAAAAAACCACCCGGTCGCCGTCGAGGCGCGCGCGGCCCGAGGCGACGAGCGCCAGGGCCGCCGGGTAGAGCCGATGCTCCTGCACCAGGATGCGGGCGGCGAGCGCATCGGCGTCGTCGCTGGCTAAGACCGGCACGGCGGCCTGGGCGACGATGGGCCCGGCATCGAGTTCCGGCACCACGTAATGCACCGTGCAGCCGTGGAGGCGCACCCCGGCGGCCAGCGCCTGCGCGTGGGTGTGTACGCCCTTGAACAGGGGCAGGAGGGAGGGATGGATGTTGATCATCCGCCCGGCCCAGGCCTCGACGAAGTCGGCCGAGAAGATCCGCATGAACCCGGCCAGGCACACGAGGTCGATGTCGGCGGCCACGAGTTCGGCTTGGAGGACCGCGTCGAAGGCCGCGCGGTCCGGATGGGCCTTGTGGTCGAGGGCGCGGGTCGGGATGCCGGCGGCGGCGGCCGTGGCCAAGCCCCCGGCGTCGGGCCTGTTGGAGGCGACGAGCACGATCTCGGCGGGGAAGTCGGGCGCCTGCGCCGCTGCGAGGAGCGAGGCCATGTTCGAGCCGCGCCCCGAGATCAGGATCGCGACCCGGGTCTTCTTCGCGTTCGACATCAGAACGTGAGCCGGCCTTCGAAGGTCACGGGCTCGGGGCCGCGCGCCGTGATCCGGCCGAGTACCACGGGCGAGGCGCCGCCGAGATCGAGCGCCTTCGAGACGGCGCCGACACTGTCGGGCGAGACCACCACCACCATGCCGATGCCGCAGTTGAAGGTGCGCAGCATCTCGGATTCGGCGACTCCGCCGACCTCGGCGAGCCAGCCGAACACGGGGGGCGGCATGATCGCGTCGAGGTCGATGGCGATGCCGACCCCTTCGGGCAGGACGCGGGGCAGGTTGTCGGGAAATCCGCCGCCGGTGATGTGGGCGAGGGCCTTGATTCCGTCCGTGGATTTGAGGGCGGCGAGCAGGGGCTTCACGTAGATGCGGGTCGGTTCGAGGAGCGCCTCGCCCAGCGTCCGGTTCGGCTCGAACGGCGCCGGGTCGTCGTAGGACAGGCCGCTCTTCTCGACGATGCGGCGGACGAGGGAGAAGCCGTTGGAATGGACCCCGGAGGAGGGAAGGCCCAGCACCACGTCGCCCGGCACGATGTTGCCGCGCGGGAGCAGGGTGCCGCGCTCGGCCGCCCCGACGCTGAACCCGGCGAGATCGTAGTCGGCGCCGTCGTAGAGGCCCGGCATCTCGGCGGTCTCGCCGCCGATGAGGGCGCAGCCGGCCAGCCGGCACCCCGCCGCGATCCCGCGGACGATGTCGGTGCCCACGCCCGGCACGAGCTTGGCGGTCGCGAAATAGTCGAGGAAGAACAGCGGCTCGGCGCCCTGGACGATGATGTCGTTGACGCACATGGCCACGAGATCGATGCCGATGGTGTCGTGGCGGTTGGTCTCGATGGCGATCTTCACCTTGGTGCCGACGCCGTCGTTGGCCGCCACCAGGATCGGATCGCGGAACCCCGCCGCCTTGAGGTCGAACAGGCCGCCGAACCCGCCGATCTCGGCATCCGCCCCCGGCCGGCGTGTCGCCCGCACCAGCGGCTTGATCGTCTCGACCATGGCGTTGCCGGCATCGATGTCGACGCCGGCCTCCGCGTAGGTCATTCCCTGTCTAGGCTCGCCGGTCATCCGCGCCGCTCTCTTCCGATCCGCTCTTTCGCGACCTCTACCCATTCCTGCGCGCCTTCGCGAGTCTTCTGCGCCCCTGCCTTGACCCCACCGCACCGGCTTCCCACTCTCGGGAGCGCACGGGCGGCGTGCGCGACGGGGGACGGCCGATGCGCGGCAGAGCGGTGATCGGGTGTCTGGCGCTCAGCGGGATCGTCCTGCTCCTCTATCTCCTGGCCGACGTGATGCTGCCCTTCGTGGCCGGCCTCGCGCTCGCCTACCTCCTCGATCCCCTCGCCGACCGGCTGGAGCGCCTCGGCCTCGGCCGGCTCACGGCTTCGCTCCTCATCCTGGCGATGTTCGTGGTCGCCCTCGTGGTGGCGCTCCTCATCGTCGTGCCGCTCGCCGCCAACCAGATCGCCGCGCTGGTCGCGACCCTGCCCGGCATGGTCGCGCGGCTGCAGGGTATCCTGACGGAGCGGGCCGGCCCGCTTCTGCAGCGCATGGGCGGCGCGGACGTGCTCACCGACCTGCAATCCTCCGTCGGCACCCTGGTGGGGCAGGGCGGCACCTGGTTCCTCGCCTTCCTGAAATCCCTGTGGTCGGGGAGCCAAGCGCTCATCTCCATCGCCTCCCTCCTCGTGGTGACGCCCGTGGTGGCGTTCTACCTCCTCGTCGACTGGGACCGGATGATCGCGACCCTCGACGGCTGGGTGCCGCCGCGCCACCGGACCGTGGTGCGCCGCCTCGGCCGCGAGATCGACGGCGCCGTCACCGGCTTCGTGCGCGGGCAGACCCTGGTGTGCCTGATTCTCGGCACGTTCTACGCCGTGGGCCTGTTCTTCGTGGGGCTCAACTTCGGCGTGCTCATCGGCCTCATCGCGGGCTTTCTCACCTTCATCCCGTATGTCGGAACGCTCACCGGGTTCCTGCTTTCCGTCGGCGTCGCCCTGGCGCAGTTCTGGCCCGGCTCCGACTGGCTCCATATCGGGCTCACCGTCGGGGTGTTCGCCCTCGGCCAATTCCTGGAGGGCAACATCATCTCGCCGAAGCTCGTCGGCGAATCGGTCGGCCTCCACCCCGTCTGGCTCATGTTCGCGCTGCTCGCCTTCGGGTCGCTCTTCGGCTTCCTCGGCCTGCTGCTCGCCGTGCCGGTGGCCGCCTCCATCGGCGTGGTGGTACGCTTCGCCTTGAGCCGTTACCTGCAGAGTCCGCTCTATCATGCGGGCTCCCCGGTGCTGCTGCCCAACCGTGAGACCTGATGGCCATCCGCGAGAATGCGCCCCCCAAACAGCTCGCCTTCGACCTTCCGGCCGATCCCCGCTACGGCCGCGAGGATTTTCTGGTGGGCCCCGCCAACGAGGCCGCCTACGGGCTGGTGGAAGCGTGGCCGAACTGGCCCGACACCGTCTGCCTGCTCACGGGGCCGCCCGGAAGCGGCAAGAGCCACCTCGCCTCGATCTGGGCGACGCGGGCCCATGCCTGGACCGCCTCCGTCGCCGAAGTTCAGGCCGCGAGGGTGCCGCACCTCGTCTCCAACGGGGCCCTCGTCATCGAGGACATCGACCGGCCCGAGGGCCGCGACGAGGCCGCCCTGTTCCACCTCCTCAACCTCGCCCGCGAGCATGGCAGCCCCGTCCTCGTCACGGCGGCGCAAGCCGTGGAAGCCATGGGGCTCGCCACCGCCGACCTGCGCTCGCGCCTGCGCCTGGCGCCGGGCGCCACGATCCTCGCCCCCGACGACGCGCTCCTGCGCGCCGTCCTCGTCAAGCTCTTCGTCGATCGCCAGCTCGTGGTCGATCTCGCCGTGGTCGAGGCCCTGGCCCTGCGCATCGACCGCTCGTTCGGCCTCGCCCGACGGGTGGTGACCGAGCTCGACCGCGACGCCCTCGGGCGCGGCCGGCGCATCACCCGGCCCCTGGCGCTGGCCGTCCTCGCCCGCCTCGGCCTCGACGGGTCCGACGACGAGGCCGACGATTAGAAGGCGCGGACAGAAAACTGTCATCGAACCGTCAAGAACCGCGCCTTCCCGCATGGTAGGACGCCGACCCTCAGCTTTCAGGAGACACGCACTTGGCGGACATGGAATCGGACGCGACCGCACCGGAGACCGGACCCGCCGAGGCCGAGGCTACCCGGGCGCCGGCCCGCCCCCGGCCCGCGCGGTCCGCGCCGAAACGCGTGACCCAGGAGAAATCCGCGCACGGTGAGAAGCCCCCGGCCGGCTTGGACGCGCCCGCGGCCCTGGCTGCCGATGCCGGGCCCGACGTCGATCTGCCACCGGCCGAGGCGCTCCTGCCGGACTCCGTTCCGAGCCTTCCCGCCGAGGCCGATATCCGCGACACCGTGCGCGAAGCGGGCCTCGCGCTCCGCCACTCGCCCGAGCGCTTCGTCAACCGCGAGCTGTCCTGGCTCCAGTTCAACCGCCGGGTGCTGGAGGAGGCCTCCAACCCCAACCACCCGCTCCTCGAACAGCTGCGCTTCCTCTCGATCTCGGCCAACAACCTCGACGAGTTCTTCATGGTGCGCGTCGCCGGCCTGCACGACCAGGTTCGGGCCGGCCTCGTCGCGCCCTCGCAGGACGGCCTGAGCCCGGCCGAGCAGCTCGCCCGCGTCGGCTCCGACGTGTCGCGCCTGGCCCTCGACCAGCAGCAGCGCTGGCGCGAACTGCGCGGCGAACTCCTCGGCGTCGGCATCGAACTCGTGGAGCCCGCCGGCCTGACGCCGGAGCACAAGGCCTGGCTGGAGGAGTACTTCCTCAGCCACGTCTTCCCGGTGCTGACGCCCCTCGCCATCGATCCGGCTCATCCGTTCCCGTTCATCCCGAATCTCGGGTCGACGGTCGCCCTGATGCTCATGCGCCCGCGCGACGGACGGGTGCTGCGCGCGCTCATCCGCCTGCCGGCCCTCGTCGACCGCTTCGTGCGCCTGCCCGATGCGGACGGGGACGCCACGGCGCGCTTCATCGCCATCGAGCAGGTCATCGTCCTGTTCACCGGGCGCCTGTTCCCGGGCTACTCCCTGCGCGGCCACGGGGCGTTCCGGGTGATCCGCGATTCCGACCTCGAGATCGAGGAGGAGGCCGAGGACCTCGTCCTGCACTTCGAGACAGCCCTGAAGCAGCGCCGGCGCGGCGTCGTCATCCGCCTCGAAGTCGAGGCCGGCATGTCGGAGGATCTGCGCGCCTTCGTCGCCGACGAACTCGAGATCGGCCCGGACGCGGTGTTCCTCATCGAGGGCATGCTGGCCCTCAACGAGCTGTCGCAGATCGTCGGAATCGACCGCCCGGAACTCAAGTTCAAGGCCTACAACCCGCGCTTCCCCGAACGCATCCGCGAAAGCGGCGGCGACGTGTTCGCGGCCATCCGGCAGAAGGACTTCACCGTCCACCACCCCTACGAGTCGTTCGACGCGGTGGTGCAGTTCCTGGCCCAGGCCGCCCGCGACCCCAACGTGGTGGCGATCAAGCAGACCCTCTACCGCACGTCCTCGAACTCGCCCATCGTGGCGGCCCTGGCGGAAGCCGCCGAACTCGGCAAGTCGGTGACCGCGCTAGTGGAACTGAAGGCCCGCTTCGACGAGGAGGCCAACATCCGCTGGGCGCGCAACCTCGAGAAGGCCGGCGCGCAGGTGGTGTTCGGCTTCGTCGAGCTGAAGACCCACGCCAAGCTGTCGATGGTGGTCCGGCGCGAGGGCGACAAGCTCGTGAGCTACTGCCACGTGGGGACGGGCAACTATCACCCGATCACGGCGCGCATCTACACCGACCTGTCGTTCTTCACCGCCGACCCGGTGGTGGCCCGCGACGTGTCGCGCATCTTCAACTACATCACCGGCTACGCCGAGCCCGC
>Ga0182231_1000213_pt1 | contig 14055 bp, 21 predicted proteins | sample G6R1MG_29_FD_129667 | JGI IMG/M metagenome (GOLD analysis project Ga0182231, IMG submission 129667) | Miscanthus phyllosphere microbial communities from Michigan, USA - G6R2_NF_07NOV2016_LD1 MG | ecosystem: Host-associated > Plants > Phyllosphere > Phylloplane/Leaf | place: USA: Michigan...
CATCACGCCGCTTAACGATAATCATCCCCGGCGCAACACCAAGGCCGTGCGGGATTTGCCTGTTGCTCGTGCCGTCACCCGTCCATGTGACGCGCCAGACCACGCCGGCCTGTTGCTTGAAGGCGTACTCAATCCGGTTGTTCGTGCCGGTATAGCCCGACCATGCAGCCTCTGCCGCAGTGGTGTTGCTCGCAAGCGTGAGGTTCAGACCGCGCAGGCTGTCTCGGTACGCCCAATCGCCAGCCGCTACCCGGTCCTTGCCGATGAGCAAGTCCGGCGTGAACGGTAGAGCGTTGATCGCCGCCTGCATCGCGTTCGCCGGCTGAGCCAGGATCGCGAACACATCCTGCGGCTTCAGGATCGCGCCACCGCCGCCGATGGGCAGCCCGAGGGACCGCTGCGTGCCGAACCGGAACGGCATGGGTCAGCTCGCCAGATACGAGTACGGGACGGAAGCGGTGCCCGACGCGACGGACACCAGCCCCGTGCACAGCGTGTCGGCCTCCGTGACGTACAGCTGGCCGGCAGGGACCGCGATCATCCGCTTGGCGCCCGGCGTTCCGGTCGCAGCCGGCGTCGTGTCGGCGCCCACGTTCACGCGCAGCACGATCGTCGCGGTGCCGAGGTTCTGGAACTCGAACTTCTTCCGGTTCGCATCGGCCGCAACGACTTGTGTCGCCGTTCCGGCCGTCCCGCTCGTCGTGCCACCGCCCTCGGCAATCGTGGCGCGCTGTACCGTGCTCGCCGTGACCGTGCCCGACACCGGCACCGGCACGCCCGCCGCGTTCCCCTGGATCGTCTGGGCCTGCGTACCGGCCGTGCCCGGCGCCGTGACCGACCCGCCGGACGATCCACCGCCACCGCCGCTGACGTTCGTTCCGTCCGGGTTGACGACAATCGTCACCGGGACATCGTCGCCGGCTACGGGGCTCTGGCCCGCGCCGATCCGCATGTAGTCGCGCTGTGCCATCCGAGCGTCCTCAGTTCGTGTTGTTCGTGACCATGTTGTACGCAAGCAACGCCTGGACGATGCTTCCGACCACTTGGCGCAGCCCGTTGATGTCGCCCGTGAAATTCCCGGTGATCGCCTGTTTCCCGACCGGCGCGCCGCCCTGGACCGCAAACCCGCCAAGAGCGCGGATGTCCCCGTTTGACTGAACGCCGCCCGCGACGAGATTGTTGATCGTGGCCGTGCCGCCGATGTTCAAGCCGCTGCCCGTGAGGGTTCCACCGGCCGTCAAGCCGTCACGCACCGTCACGCCACCCTGTGCGTTGATGTTTTTCGTGGCGAGCGTCGCGAACAGGACGTTTAGGATCGCGTTCAGCGGCGTCCCATTGTTCTCCGTCGAGACTAGAGACAGGTTGCCGTCCGTGTCGAGGTAGAGCTTCCCGAGCACCGTCGTGCCATTCGGGCGCCGGCTCTCGAACTGAAGCTCGCGCGACGGCGCCCCGGCCTGTGCGGTCTTCGGCGGGATCGTGACCTGGGGCAGATTTCCCTGTACGTTCGACGCGAACATATTCACGCCGTACACGTTGTTGTTACCATTGTCTTGGATCGGGATATCGACGTTCTTGAAGTCGAGACCGTCGAACTTCACCCCGGAGCAGACGAGCAGCAGGCCATTCCCAAGGCCGTTGAAGTTGCAGTTCGTGACCGTGCCGCCAGGAACCGCAGACGCGCCGAAATAGATGCCCACGGTCCCGGGGATCACGCCGCTCGGCGGCACGGTGATGAACGCGCCGTCGCCCTGGAAAACGCAGTTGTCGATAGAAATCGGAACATACGTCGGGCAATAGATGCCGTATTTGTTCGAGCGAATGAAGAATGTGCAGTTGACGAACGAGGCCGTGAACATGGGCACGAGAAATTCGACAACGTTCCCGTAGTTCGCGCCGACCTGCGAGTTCGTCACGTATAGCTGCGCGAGCAGCGACGGAGAGATTTCGTTCGCCTTCGACACCGTCGAGATAGCGCAACGGCAGTAGCCGATATTCGTCGCGTCGATGGTTACGCCCTGGACGAAGTTGTCGTACAAGAACCCGATATCGTGCGAGTTCATCGTGCAGTCTTTGATGTTGTAGATCAGCCCGTACGTCTGGTCCGGATGATGCTCGGGAACTATGGGTGATCCACAGACAGCGATGCCGATGCCCAACGGCGTCGAGTTCTCGCCGGACGACGATCCGCCCTCGGTGATGCAGCCGTACATGTTCACGTACGTCGTGCCGCGCATCGAGATGCCGCGTGCCCAATGCGCGCGGCGGAACGAGCCGGGCGAAGTCGTGCCGGTGCAGGTCACGCTCTGGATCAGGTTGAAGTTGATGTGAGCGTGGCCAGCCGCGCCATAGTAGATGTTCTTGAAGCACAGGCCCTCGCCAACACCCTCGGCATCCGTGAGGCATGTGAAATCGCGGGCGTGGATGCCGTTCTTGTTTGCGGCGAACTGGATTTCCAGGCCGCCACCGTTGGGGAAGTACAGCATGCACGCATCTTGATGCGAGCCGTTGATAGTGACACCGCCGCACGACGCCTGGAACGTGAGCACAAGCTGCTGCGAGAACCGATAGGTGACACGCCCCCGGTTCTCCATCGACAGGTGCCCGCCGCCCGCCGCCTGGATCGCGGCCCAGCACGCGAGGAACGCGGCGCGGCTATCCTGAACTCCGGTCGGGTCCGCTCCGTAATCGTCCACGTGAAACTCACGCTGGATCAGCTGAAGCGCAGTCCGGGCCTGCGCGGGCGTTCCGGTCAGGATCGAGCGACCGCTCGGGCTGCTGTCCGCGATCTGCGACGCCGTGACGGTCGAGGGTGCTCCGCCACCGCCGCCGGCCCCGAACCTCGGGTCGTCGTACGCCGCCACGCCGCCGGACACGCCGATGTCCTTCGTGGCCGCGCCGCCGAGTTCGAGGGCGACGCGCGCGTCTGCCGGCAGGCCAGTGAGGATCGCCCGCCCTGAGACGGTGCTGTCGAGGATTTGAGAGGCCGTGATGGTGGTCGGTCCGGTCCCACCACCGCCACCGCCGCCACCTGCCACGATCCCAAGCTCGCGCAGCAGTTCGATCACGAGCCGGCGGAACGGATCGTACGTCGGGTTCCGCACGGGGCCATCGTTCGTCTGACGCTTGATCGCCGACTGCGTAGTCTGGTCCGTGAAACGCGACATCTCGCCCCCAACTGCGGCGTGTCGCGCTGTCCCCCTAGACGCTTGGCCGATATACCGCGTCTTCCGTGTCCTGCATAGGCTCGCGGTGGAACTCCGCACGGGTCTTCTTCACCTCGCGCGGACCGACCGGCATGGCGAACGTGAGCGCCAGGGCATCGGCGCGATCCGGCGAGGCATGGCCGCCGCCGGTCGTTCCCTCGCGCTTGCGCATGTCGTCCTTGCTTTCGAGCATGATCGCGTTCTTCACGTCGTGGTAGAAGTATTCGCGGGTCGTGAGTTGTACTTGCAGAATGTCATCGTCAGGTAATGAACCGCTTGTTTCGATCCAGTCCCGAACGCAACCGTACATATACGATCCGCGATTGACGTATTTCGTAGATGGCGAGCGCCCCCCGAAATATATCGGCACCACGCCAGGAACGTTAAGCTGTTCAAGTCGTTCCGGGACACCGGCCCCCACTCCGCCACCATCAATGAATATCGCATCAGGCATATCCACGAGTGCGAGTTCTGCGATCTTGCCGGCGACGAACATCAGCCAATCTTTGCGACCCCCCTCCGGACGCATGATGACCGGCGGTAGCGTACGCGCGTCGTTTCCGCGACGACGGTAGATGACAGTTTCATCGCCACCCGTGTGCCCAATATCGACACCGTAGATAAGTGGATCGGTGATGTTCGATAGAGGTTCGCGCCTCCGAGCCGCCTCCACATCTTCCGTGGCAATAAACTGATCCGTGGCCTGACGAGGAAATTCACCGCGTATCTTGACGCGAATATAGTCGCTGTCTTCGCCATATGTCTCAACGTCCTCCGCGAGCTTACCTTTGTTCGGGATGCGCGCCTCGCGACTGTCCACCTTGAAGCAGCGGTACAGTCTGCGGATTTTGCTATTCATGTGCGTGTCGTAGAAATACCCGCTGTTACGCGTGGCATTACCAAACAGGAACTGCATCGGCTCGCCATCCGTCAGGCCGCCGTCTTGCGTCTCGAAGATGTTGCGCTCGATCGCGCTCGCCTCGTCGTTGATGTAGTACGACGTGCTGTCCACCGCGTGCTGGCCGGCAAAAGCCTCGGGTGTCTCCTTCCGCCACGGGATCGCGTCACACCGCCATGTGCCGGGATGCTGCCTGTGGACGCGGCGCAGGTTGCCCTTGCTGGCCGAGAAGTTGAACCAGCGCTGCGTCAGGCCGCGCTTGTGCCACTTGCCGATCTCGGACCACGTTTTGGTCTCAAGCTGCGGCGAGGAGTTCGCGGTTACGATGCCTTTCGAGTGGGGCCGGGTGGACATGAGGAAGTCCACGATCCAAGCGACCAACCCCGATTTCCCGACGCCGTGGCCGGCCCGTGTCGAGAAGCGGATCGGCATGACGGAGCGCGAACCATCGAACCCGCGCTTTCGGATTTCATCACCCCATTCGGCGAGGAAATCGACCTGCCACACGTCGGGCCCTGGATGATGCAGTAAGTCACCTTCGCCCCATCCATAGTTGTACAGGACGAACCCAAGGGGACTATCCGCAAGGTCCGCCATGTCGATTGCGAGATCGTGGTCGGATAGTTCGCTCAACCGAGATCACGTCCATAGTCGCGCATCACGCGCTCGTTCAGTTCCCGGCCTCGGCGCTGGCCGAACGAGCCGTCCGCGTTCCGGGGGATCGGCGCTCCCAAGCCCTCCAGCCGCCCGTCGTATCGCTGCGTGACGGGGATGCCGTGCCGGTCGAAGCCGTCCACCTCGAATGCGAACGTGAGCGCGAGTTCGGGCCCCGAGACCTGCTTGCCGTTCACGCCGAACCACTGCTTGATGTGGACGGTCTGGACCTTGCCGTCAGGACCCTCGAACAGGACCATACCGCCGGTCGTGTCGATGGCGAGGATCGTGCCGCCTTCGGAGACGATCATTCCTCACCCCAATAGCTGATATCAGCCTCGGCAGCATCGCCTGGCGTATCGTACTCGTCGCGCGTGTCACAGTACGATTGCGCCACGTCGTTCGCGTATTCCTCGACTGCGGTCCCGTCATCGAAGTGTTCGAACCCTGCCTGTCGGCACATCTCGCGCACGAACTCGGCCTTCCATTCTTCGTCCGTCATCTCAATTCCCCTCCGCTGGCGGCAACCCCGCCGCCGCTCGTCTCCGTGCCCGCAGCACGTCGGCCACGTCCACCGTGACCGCAACCTGCGTGTCGCCCGAGATCATCTTATGGATTTGCGCGAGCTTGCCTAGGGCCTCGACCTTCGGCCACAGGTGCGCCTCCATCCTCAGGACCGCCTTCGGGTTGTCCGGATCGTCGCCGGGCTTGTGCTCGATCTCGCACTTGAACGACTTCAGGCCGGCAAGGGTCACGTCGTCCGCGTCGCTCAGGTCGAGGTACGCCGTGCCGTCCTCTTGAATGCGCATCACGGCCCCAAGGGTGGCGAACGCGACCTTGGCAAGCTCTTCCTCAATCTTCTGCGGCGTGACCTGTAGGCGGGCCATCCTGCGCGCCGTGAGGGCCGCGATCACGGTCCGCACGCGCTCGCGCTTGAGCATCTGGGGCGCCGTGGCTGCGGCCCGTTCGACGCCGGTCTCGCGCAGGGCCCGCGTCGCCGACCGGGTCCGCATGTAGGCCATGACGAACAGGCGTTCGGTCTCGGACAGGTCGGTCAGCTGGACGTCGAGGAGTTCCTCGGCCTCGATGTTGGCGAGCGGGCTGGTCATGGCAGGCGGTCCCAGGTGACGACGGTCGAGGGGGTGATGTCTACCACCACATGGTCATCGCCGAGACCGATCACGGGAGCGCGATGATAAGTGACGCCGAACGCCCCGATGCCGCTCATCGTGAACGTGGCCGTGTTGTCGTTGAACAGCCTCAGGTCGGGACCCATCGCGAACGCGAGGCGGCCCCGAACGATATGCGGCTTCTCAGTCATCTCGATCCCCCTCTGAAAATGAAAGAGCCCCGGCGCGTCCAAACGCATTTCCGGGGCTCCAAAGAGAGTTTGTGGCCATCTCCAGGGCGCATATATGCTAACAAGCCTGCTGCCAGGACGGGTTAGCATATCTCTATTCTACACATCACAACGCAAAAGAAAACCCCGCCGGTGAGGGCGGGGCGAAGTTTCAGCCTACCACGGTGCAGCAGCCGGGGAACACCTTGCGGATCTTGCCCGTGTCGTCCTTCACAGGAACGTGGCGCCCCTCCTGCGGGCCGCAGACCACGCCCTCGAACGGCGTGCGGTTCGGGCCGCTCGTGAACTTCACGCGCTTGCCTTGAATTTCGGATGCTGTTGCCATGTCATGCCCCTCGGGTGCTGTTGCGACAGTTGTGATGTGGCACAGTCTCACAGATCGGGCAAGTACCGCTCGCGCTTGTACGGCGGCCGGCGTGGCCCGTGAATAACGCTGTTGTGCCCGACGTGCCAGCCGCCGCAGTGCGGGCAGCGGTAGGCGGACAGGTCCGGATCACCCACGCGCTCGGCCGCGAGACGCGCCGCGAGCTTGCTGGGCTCACGGCGCTTGCCATCACAGGCGTAGGCGCGGCGCTCGTTCCGGCTCACCGCCAGCCCTCCGCAAGCTCCCACGACTGTCCTGACGGCTTCCTGGCGATCAGGATGCCCTTTCCCGTCAGCCGCTCGGCAACCGGCGTCGGGATCAGCGCGAGCGTGTCGCTGTAGTGCCAGACGACGCCGCGCCGGGTGTGCGTCTTGACGACGTGCTGACCCGTGCGGCGCAGGGTGTCGATGGTGGCGTTTGAGCCGACGAGGCCGTTCATATCGCCCCTCCATACGTCTCGCGGTCCCTGGCCCGCTGCATCAGGTTGATCATCGGCTTGAGGCCGGCAGGGGTGTGCCTGGGCACTGACGGGCGCGGGAATGGCGCTGTGTACCGCACGGCCAGGATTTCCATGCGCCCATCCTCGTGGACCATAACGTCAGCTTCAGTGCCTAAATCGTCTCCGGACGAGCGATCGAAGCCCGTCGCGAAAGTCCGGCCCATGGCCATGTAGGCGAATGCGTCGGCCATATCAGACGACGGCGGACCTCTGCTCTCCCACACCACCGGCCGAGACCACACACGCTTACCGATCATAGGTCCACCCCCACACGAACGCCGCGCCGACGAGGATCAGCCACACCAGAAGCATGAGCGCTCCACCGAGCCCGAGCCCCAGCCAGAGGGCCAGATGCGCGACAGCATAGCCGAGGCCCCATGAAAGTCCGATAGCCACTGCGGCCGCCAGAGCGCATCCCAGGGCCATTCCGAGCCGGGCGATCACTTGCTCGCCTCGATCAGGAGTTCGCCGAGGAGCACGACGACCCCTCCCAAGGCACCGCCAACGACGGCTAATCCAATCCTGTTCATCATCACATCCCCTCCATCAACCCGCCCACCAAACCACAAACTTGACGAAGGATCAACAGGACTGATTTCCCAGACCGACCAGTCGGTAGGTAGCGAAAATGGGAAAATTTCCCACGTCCGAATTCAGATTTTTTCATCAATGATTTCAACGGTCTCCACCCCTAATTCATCAAAAACCTCAATTATATCAATATCTTATATACTGAGTTCCCTGAGTAGTAGAGATCTGAGATGTTCTTAGTATCATTGTTTTGGTAGCTTGCCATTATGATACAAGCCGATATATACCGATGGCGCCTAGCAAATCTATGTTACCCATAGAGGTCTTTTAAAAACATTGAGGGGCGTATATTTATGGGAGCCCAGCGGAGGTTATGTCCATGAAATCATTGAATGATCCTCCATCGGATTGTGAGTTGCACCCCGACCCTCCCGGCGATCCTGGGGGCGGATTTAGCCCCACCCTGCCTGCCGGGTTGTTTGACGCAGCATCAATCACGGATGAGTTGCATAGGGTGTGCCTGACCTATTCGACCACGGCCGAGTTTGCGGCCGACGTGGGGCTGTCCGTGGCGCACCTGAGCCAGATCATGAACGGCCGCGCACCTGTCACCGGGTCCGTCGCGGCGTTCTTCGGGATGCGGCGGGCGTACGTGTACGAGGTCGCCGAACTGAAGTGCCCGTACGTCGAGCACGCTAGGCGGGGGTTCGTACGGATGTCAGCCGCGTACATGGCGGCGCGTGACGTGGTGAAGGCCCGACTGGATGAGGACCAGGGCATCTTGCCGGCGGACGTGTACGACGCGCGGCGCGAGGCGGCGCATATGCGGATGGCGCACTCGCGAGCGATGGTGACGGCGCACAAGCCGGTGACGCGGAAAGGGCGGTACGCGATCCGAACGCCGGTCGAGGTGCGGGCGCCGGGCGAGACGCGGCAGAAGACGATGTCGCTGGAGCGCGTGCGGCTGCTGGTCGAGCGCGGTGACGAGTTGACCGGGCGGCAGTTGCGGATGGCGTATGCCCGGCTGAAACAGGTGCTGGCGCCGAAAAGCCGGACCCTGCCAGATAGCCGGGAACTGGCGCTGGCGCTGATGGACCGGCTGAAGCTGAAACCGCCGCCCGCCGAGGATAACCGGCCGGTGCGTGCGAAGGCTCCGCAGAGCCCGGCGCTGAAGGTCGGACAGGTCCGCCGGCAGAAGCAGGCGTTGATGGCGCTGGTGATGACCGGCCTGCCTGTGAAGGTGACGGACGATCAGCCGGTGCGGCTGGCGGCGGCGCTCGCCCTGGTCGAAGACGGGTTGGTGCAGAAGCTGAGCGACGAGGTGTCCCGCGTCCAGGCGGGGCGGATGGTGGCCGGCGAGAACACGCGCCGGATGCGGCGGACGCTGGCGATAGCGCGGATGGGGGAGGACCGGATATGAAAACGTTCGATAACTGGAAGCCGGAGCCCGTCAGGAGCGGGAGCCGTGTGCGGTACAAGCGCGGGGCGGAATGGCGGCTGGGTATCGTGCTGGAACGGTATCGAGACACGCTGGAGAAGTGGCCGTTCAGCGCGTGGTTTTTCGTGATCGAGGACGAAGACGACCGCGCGATGTACACGACGCGCCACGCGAAGGTGTACGTCGAGCCGGTCGTGCGCCCGCGCCCGAAGTCGAGCCCGCACGCGGCGACCGTGGAGCGTGAGCGCGCGGTGCTGAAAAGCGCGCTGAAGCCCGGCGCGACAGTGAGCGTGAGCGAGGACGAGGCCGCGCGGATGGCCGCCGCAGAGGAGATGATCGAGGCCGAGGAGGTCGAGGTCGTGAGCGATGGGATGGTGCCGGGAAAGGGGCGCGGCGCGAACCGACTGCGCCGGGTGGTGGTGCTGGCCTGGAGGATCGACGCATGACCGCCGCAGAGCGAGACGAACTCGAAACCCTGCGCGAGGAGAACCGGCAGTTGCGGGCACTGCTTTTGCCCGAGGCCGTGTTCCCGCCCCACTGCCGGCCGGACCCGACCGAGCAAAAGGCCGCTCTGGCGATCAGGGCGGCGTCGCCAGGGCTCGCGAGCCGCGAGAGGGTCCATATGGCGATGTACGGCGACAGAGCCGATGGCGGGCCCGTCAGCCGGAATATCGTGGACGTGTACATGTCCCGCTTGCGGAAGCGGCTCGCCGGAACGGGGGTGACGATCGAGACGGTTTATCAGCGCGGCTGGCACATGGACGCCGCGTCCGCCGCCCGGTTTGACGAACTGCTGGCGTGTGGTAGGTTGACGAGCGATCAAGTTACGGAGGGGACGAGATGAATACGAAGTTGACGCCCGAAGGACATCGGCTCGCCAATGCGCTGGTGAAGGCGGATCACGAGTTCAAGGCACACCCGACCGTCTTCCATCCCGCTCGCCGCGGCGACAAGACGTTCGAGTTCCGCAAGGACGACCGAGGCGGCTACCACGTCGGCCAGACCGTCTGCCTGCGCTGCTACGCGCCCGAGACTGGCTACACCGACGATGCCCCTCTGTACCGGGTCATCACCGACATCCTGCGGCCCGGCGAGTTCGGCTTGCAGGACGGCTACTGCATCCTGTCGCTTCGGCCCCTGACCGCGCCTGAGGGTACGAGGGCGCGCCTGCGGGAGGCGTGGCGCTGCCCCAACTGCCGCTGCCACACGTTCGCAGAGGTGGCCAAGCAAAAGCCAGACGGCAGTTTCGGCCCTGGCCCTCTGGTCCGCTGCGTCAACTGCAAGGGCACCTTCCCAACCCCCCTCGCCAGCCCGCAACCCGCTGTCGAAGGGCCGGTCGCGGCGGGGGTGGGGTGGAGGCCGATAGAGACGGCGCCGAAGGATGGGACGCACATCCTCGTCGCCAGAACTGCGTCCAAACCCATCCGTGCATGGTTTTCGTACGACCGCTGGTGGATGCACGGTTGCGGTCCTCTTGATAACCGTCCCGCCGATCTGACCGGGGCCTATGCCCCAACCCACTGGATACCGCTGCCGGCCGCTCCTGTCGCCACCCTCACGCCCCCGGCAGACCCCAAGACGCCGGATGCCGGGGTGGGGGGTACGTCTGACCGGCTGACCAACGCCGACCAACTGCGGATTGCAGCCTGCTACCACCGGGACAAGCTCCCGGCCGGACTGGCGGACGAGCTTCTGAGCCTCGCCGACGAATGGACCGAAGAAGTCGACACCCTTCGGTCCCCCAAGACGCCGGATGCCGCCACAGGGGGATCGGTGGGGGATGGGGGCCTGCGGGAGGCCATCGGAGAGTCGGCTTTTGTCTACATTCTCGCTGATAAAACCGACTTGGACGGTGAGCTTCATGTAACTAGATGGTCTCGCCAATCCTGGCGCAACGATCCCAAATTTGAACCATCAATTCGTGATCTGGCGTACCGGATCGCAGACGACGCCATCGCACTCGCTCAACCCGCCCCGGTGGGTGGCATCCGAAGCATCCTGACCGAAGCGCGCTCCGGCCTTCACGCCTTCACGGGCGGCGATGATGGCGCGTGCGGTGCGACCATCGCCCGAATTGACGCTGTGCTTCGGGGCTTGCCCGCCCCGGTGGGTGAAGACGAGACGGGGGTGCGGGAGGCGCTGAAGAAGGCGATAGCGGAACGGGATGCGGCGCGGGAAGAGCACGCCCGCGCAGAGGAGCATATCTGCAATCTAGAAATCCTCGCGTATATCGACCCAGAGCAGACGTGGAAGGACGCCGCTATCAAGGAGCGAGTGGCGCGCGTCGCCGCAGAACGCGCTCTCGCCCCCCAACCGCCCAAGGCCGAGACGCCGGCAGGGGTGGGGGACATGGACAGGGGTCTTTGGCTCGCTCGCGATTTTATTCTCGGGGCGCACGCTTTCTACTCACCCGAAACTGGATCGGTCGTTACCGGGGCTGCAAAAGACGCCATCGCCGCCATAGACGCCGTCCTCTCCACCGCCCCAGCGGCACGGCCTGGAGACGGGGTGGGTCTGACCGATATCGCGGCAGAGCGGCGCCGGCAGATTGAGGCCGAAGGGTGGACGCCGGAGCACGACGACACCCATGCCGCCGGGGAGATAGCGAGGGCGGCAGCCGCCTACGCAATGGCCGGCGCCAAGCAAACCGACTTCCTGCGGGAGAATTTTCTCGGAGAGTGGGACCATGGCAAATGGTCCGCCGTCCGTAGTCAGTGGCCGAGCGGATGGGATTGGTCATGGTTCAAGCCGACCACGCCGCGCCGCGACCTCGTAAAGGCTGGCGCGCTTATCGTCGCTGAGATCGAGCGCCTGGACCGGGCCGCTCTCGCCGCCGCCGCACCGGCCGCTGACGGAGGGCGGGCGTGATGGCTTGCCAGTCCGACGTCGATTCGATGAACTTCGATGCGGCCGTGGCGAGCCGCGAGGCTGCCATGTTCGCTGGAAGTCCTCATGTAGTGCTGAAGCCTCGAATATTCCCAGACGGGGATATGTGGTGCGTGCTTCTTGGAGAAAACCTTCAAGAGGGTATTTGCGGCTTCGGTGAAACTCCGGCCAGGGCCTGCTCTGCTTTTGATCAGGCTTGGTATCATGGAAAGACGCCCGCCGCCGCTCGCACCGCTCTCGCCAAAGCGGAGCCCTCCGCATGACCGCCCCCGAAGACCAGAACGGCCTGCGCGAGGCGCTGGCGCAAGAGGTTTGGCATGCGCGGTATGGCCGCCGCGAGCCGGAAGAAGTCGCAGACCGCCTCATCGCCGGCCCCCTCGCTCCGTACCTCGCCGCCGAAGCCGAGATCACCCGCCTCAAGGAGGGGATGGAGGCTCAGAAGCGGTTCCATCTCGAAAGCCTTCGCGAAGCCCATCGCGGCTTCGTCATGATCCACGATGGCTTGGCCGAGAGCACGCAGCCGAAGCAGGCGTGCGGCGAGGTCTGCGCGCACTGGCGCGATCGGTTCGCCGCCGAGATCGAGCGCCACGTCACCCTCGCAACCCTCTCCCCGAAGGAGCAACCGTGATGGGGGGCCGAAAGCTCAGTCGCAGCGAAATCGAACGCATTCCACAAATGCGCGAAGACGGAATGACCTATCGGGCGATTTCAAAAGAAATGGGTGTGTCGGAGTCTAATGTGTATTGGCATTGCATTACATTAGGCGCCGAAAGCCCGAATATATCACGCCCTCTTGGTGAATATTCAGGCCCTATGGCGATCAGACGCGGCGCCCGTTTGGTGCGAAGATTTACGCCGGACGAAGATCGAAGGCTTATTGATCTAGCCAATGAGGGTCTAAGCACTACTGAAATCAGCCGTAAAATTGGGCGGCAGTGGAGTTCAACTCATATGCGGCTTGCTGCCTTGGCTCGACGCGAAGCTAGATTGGAGCATCCCCATGGCTGAGACAACGAGCGCGCCGAGCTTGCAGGAGCTTTCTGACCGGGCCACGCCCGGACGCCTGGACCTGCAAGCGTTCGATCTGGACTGCGGAGGCGTTCCGCTCATCGCAGTGCCGGATGATATCCCGGTCGGCGGCACGCCAACAAACGGGCTCGTCGCCATTGCGACCTTACTGCCTTCCGAATGCCCGATAGATCATATCGGGCCCGATCCCCGCCGCGCACAGGCTAACGCTGCGTACCTCGCCCGCCTCTGGACCGATCACCGCGCTGGCCGCCTCATCGATCCCACCACCCTAACCGAGGCTGTCGCCGCCGCACGGGCTGAAGGCGTCCGCGAGGGGCTGGAGCAGGCGGTTGTTGCCGTGGGACAGCTGCTTGAGGGTCCCTTCTCATCACCAGAGGAAAAATACCAAGCACACGTTCTGGCCGGCCAAATCCGAGCCCTGATCCCCGCCCCGCCGACCACCCCCGGAGGCCGGACCGATGGCACTTGACGTGACATCAAGTTAGCGCGAATGTGAACCCGTCGCGCAGTCGTGCGGCGGGAACCATCAAGGGGGACGACCATGACCACCACGTACGCACCGCTGTTCGATGACGCCGACCTCGCGACGCTGGCCGGCAGGCCGCTGGAGACGTTCGCGACGACGAGCCCGAACAGCTTCACCCTACCGGCGAGCGACACACGCCAGTTCGCCACCCCCGCCTGGACCGGATACCCCGACATCGCCAGTCGCATCATCCACGACCGCCAGTTCATGGACCTGTCCGAGCGGTACGACCAGACCGAGCCGTCTGACGACGATCTCGCGGCGCAGGCAGACCGCGACCGCCTGTTCATCATCCTCGGAACCGCCGCCGCCATCATCGCGCAAGTCTGTTTTGTCGGCTACGCCCTCGCGTCTATGGTTTGGTGATCCGCGCAGGATCGCGTAATCCGAGCGGCCGGGGACAGCGGGCGGATTTTCTGTGAAGTATGACACCGACGCCATAAGGCGAGACAACCCGCTGTCGGAGTACCTGCCGAAGCGCGGCATCGAACTCAAGCGCGACGGGAACGAGTGGATCGGGTGCTGCCCGTTCCACAGTGAGCGCACCGCCTCGTTCCAGATCTACCCCGGCAAAAAGGGCACCCAGGAGTTCAAGTGCCAGGGGTGCGGCGTGGAAGGCGACGTGATCGATTTCGTCCAGCAATGGGACGGCGTCGAGTTCGCC
>Ga0182231_1000214_pt1 | contig 14040 bp, 13 predicted proteins | sample G6R1MG_29_FD_129667 | JGI IMG/M metagenome (GOLD analysis project Ga0182231, IMG submission 129667) | Miscanthus phyllosphere microbial communities from Michigan, USA - G6R2_NF_07NOV2016_LD1 MG | ecosystem: Host-associated > Plants > Phyllosphere > Phylloplane/Leaf | place: USA: Michigan...
ATCCACGACCACTTGGTCGCCGTCCGAGAGCCCGTCCAGAATCGCGGTGTTCTCGCCGTAGGTGTCCCCCGTTGTGACGGGCTTCTGCTGAACCTTGCCGCTCGCATCGACCGCGTAGACGATCTGTTGGGCGAGCTGCGAGTCGAGGGCGGCGGTCGGCACCAGGAGCCTCTCCTTCGTGCCCGTCCGGATGCTGGCGCGGACGAACTGGCCGGGCAGGAAGCGCTCGTCGTCGTTCTGCATCAGGGCCCGGACGAGGCGTCGGGCCGTCCGGGGATCGAACCGGTTGTCGAGCTGGTAGATCTTGGCCTCCCGCACTGGCTTTCCGTCTTCGCCGAGCACCGACACGGTGACGCCCCCATCCCGCATCGCCGCCCTGACCGCTTCCGAATCCTCGGACGACAGGGCCATCTGGATGTCGATGGGATCGAGCTGGACGACGGAGACCAATTGGGTCTGGTTCTCGATGACGAGATCGCCGGGATTGATGGTCGACAAGCTGGCGCGTCCGTCGAACGGAGCGTTCACAACCGCGTAGTCGAGATTGAGGTTCTGCCGGGCGATGGCGGCCTCCGCCCCCTGCACCTGCGCGACCGCCGAGGTCCGGTTCGCCTGGAGTTGCTGGAACCGCTGCTCGGTGGCGTAGCCCTTGTCGGCCAGCGACTCGGTGCGGTCCACCTCGGCCTGGGCGAAGGTGAGCTGGGCCTCAGCCTGGGCCTGCTGCGATTTGGCGGTCTGCAGGGCCACCTCGAAGGGCCGCGGATCGATGCGGAAGAGGATCTGCCCTTTCTTGACGTGGCCGCCAGGCTCGAACGGGCGCTCCGTGACGTTACCGGTCACCCGCGCCTGCAGAGTGGCATCCTGCTGGGAGATGATCGTTCCCGTGTAGGTAAAGGCGATCGGGACCTTCACCTTGCGGACGGTGACGACCCGGACCTGCAGCGGCGGCTCGGCCGGCTCCTTAGCCGCCGTCTCGCCCAGGAACGGCAGCGCAGCAACGATGTGCTCCGGCGAGGGCCGCCCGGCCGCGTACCAGCCCCCCGCACCAGCCAGGACGACCAGCCCCACCCCGACACCCACCTTGACTGCTGTCCGCACCGCTGACGCTCCCGAGACCGACGGCGCCGGCCCATGCAATCGCGACAGTCCGGCGGCAGAGGAACACGCTTCCGGGCCAGACGTTGCAACGCCGCCGCCACGATGCTGGCTCACGACCGGAAGCCCCGACCTTCGCATGTTCGCCCGCTTCGTCGATCGGCCGGTTCTGGCCGGCGTCATCTCCGTGCTGATCACGTTGATCGGCGCCGTCGCCGGCCTGACCTTGCCGATCGCCCAGTTCCCCGAGATCGCCCCGCCGATCATCAACATCCAGGCGACCTATCCGGGGGCCAGCGCGCAGCAGGCCTACGAGGCCATCGCGATCCCGCTGGAGCAGGAGATCAACGGGGCTCAGAACCTGCTCTACATCAATTCGACCAGCAACACCGACGGCAGCGTCAGCATGGACGCGACCTTCGAGGTCGGCTCCGACCTCGACGCCGCGGCCGCGGAGGTTCTGACCCGCGCCAACCGGGCGGAGGCCAAGCTTCCGCCTTCGGTCAACGCCCAGGGCCTCGAGATCACGAAGAGCTCGCGCCAGCGGCTCGGCAATATCGTCCTCTACGCGGAGGATGGGGCGCCCTACGACGAACTGTTCCTGGCCAACTGGGCCGAGACGCAGGTGATCAAGCCGCTGCGCCGCGTTCAAGGCATGGGCCGCATCGTCAACTTCTCGAACAAGCGCTACGCGATGCGGATCTGGCTGGATCCGCTGAAGATGGAAGCGCTCGGCATCAGCCCCGGTGCCGTCACGACCGCCATCTCCCAGCAGAACGCGCAGATCACCACGGGCACCCTCGGCAAGCCGCCGGTCGATCAGGCGACCGCCTTCGAATTGCAGCTTGTGACCCAGGGTCGTCTGCGCCAGCCGGAGGAGTTCGGCAACATCCTCCTGCGTGCGAATCCGGACGGCTCTGTGGTCCGCATCCGCGATGTCGCGCGGGTCGAGCTGGGCTCGGAGCAATACGGCGTCCGTTCGAGCTTCGACGGGGCACCCTCGGCCACGCTCGGGCTCTACCAGAACCCGGATGCCAACGCCGTGCAGGTGATGGACGGCGCCCGCGCCACTATGGCGGACCTCGCCAAGCGCTTCCCGCCGGGCTTGAAATACAAGATCGCCCTCGACCGCACCGAATTCGTCAAGGAGGCGATCTTCGAGGTCGTGCGCACCCTGTTCGAGGCGCTCGTCCTCGTCGTGATCGTCACCTACCTCTTCCTCCAGAATTGGCGTGCGACCCTCATTCCCGCCATCGCGGTGCCGGTGGCGCTGGTCGGCACCTTCGGGCCGATGGCCCTGCTCGGCTTCTCGTTCAACACCTTGAGCCTCCTCGGCATGGTGCTGGCCGTGGGCCTCGTGGTCGACGACGCGATCATCGTCGTCGAGAACACCGAGCGCCTGATGGACGAAGGGATGGCGCCGCGCGAGGCCTCGCGCGAGGCCGTGACCGAGGTCGCCGGGCCCGTCATCGCCACGACCCTGGTCCTGGCCGCGCTGTTCGTCCCGGTGGCCTTCATCCCCGGCCTCACCGGCAAGCTCTACAACCAGTTCGCCCTGACCATCGCCATCTCGGTGATGATCTCGGCGGTGGTGTCGCTGACATTGACCCCCGCCCTGTGCGCGCTGATCCTCAAGCACCGCGAGGCAAACGCGAAGGATGAGAGCCGCTGGCGGGCGCCCCTGCGCTGGTTCAACGCCGGGCTGGAGGGCGCGAGCCGCCGCCTCGTGGCCGCGATCGGCTGGCTGACGGGCCACGTCGCCCTCGTAGCGATCGTCTTCGTGCTCTTCGCCGCCGTGACCGTGTGGATGACCATGCAGCGCCCCTCCGGCTTCGTGCCGGACGAGGACCAAGGTTACTTCTTCGCCGACGTGGTTCTGCCCAAGGGCGCCGCGGTGGCACGCACCGACAAGATGGTCGACCGTGTCGGCGAGGCCTTGCGCGCGATTCCGAGCGTGGAGCACACGATCGGCGTCACCGGCCGCAGCATCCTGGCCGACGCGATCGCGCCGTTCTACGGCTTTCAGATCCCGACGCTGAAACCTTGGGGCGAGCGCGACCAGAGCGTGAACGACGTCATCGCTACGGTCCAGAAGCGCTTCAAACACGACCCCGATGGCCAGATCCGGGTGGTGAACCCCTCGCCGCTGCCCGGGCTCGGTTCGCGCAGCGGCCTCACCCTGGAACTGCAGGACCGGAGCGGTGCCGGGGGCCTCAAGCTCGCCGAGGCCGCCCAGCGCTTCATCGCCGAGATGGAAAAACTGCCCTCGGTCGGACGCGCGATCCCGACGACCAGCTACGGCGTGCCGCAGATGCGCCTGGAGATCGACCGGGCCAAGGCCGAGCAACTCGGCGTGCCGCTCCAGAACCTGTTCGACGCGCTGGGGACCTATGTGGGTTCGACCTTCGTGAACCTCTTCAACCGCTTCGGCTACGTCTACCAGGTCTACGTCCAGAGCGAGGCCTCGGGACGCCGGACGATCGAGGATGTCGAGGCGCTGACCGTGCTCAACAACAGGGGCGAGCCGGTCCGCGTCGGCTCACTGATCCAGACGCATTTCGTCACCGGCCCGACCGCGGTCCTATCCTACAACACCTACCCGACCATCGAGATTGCCGTGGACACGGCGGCCAACGCCAGTTCCGGCACCGCCATCGCGGCGATCGAGGCCCTGGCCGATGCCAAGCTACCGTCCACCTACGCGGTGGAATGGACCGATGTCGCCTACCAGGAGAAGATCGCCGGCGGCTATGCGCCGCTGATCTTCGGCCTCGGCACGCTGATGATCTTCCTGTTGCTGGCCGGGCAGTACGAGTCCCTGCGCCTGCCCTTCGTGATCCTGCTCGGGACGCCGATCGCGATCTTCGGCGCGGTGGGCTTCCTCGCCATCCGTGGCCTCGCCCTCGACATCTTCGGGCAGGTCGGCCTCCTGCTCCTGGTCGGGCTGGCAGCGAAGAACTCGATCCTGCTCGTCGCGTTCGCGGAGGACCTGCGCAAACAGGGCGAGGACGTGCTCCAGGCCGCACAGGATGCAGCGCGGCTGCGCATGCGCCCGATCCTGATGACGTCGTTCGCCTTCATCATGGGCTCGGTGCCGCTCGCCATCGCCAGCGGTGCGGGTGCCAATGCCCGGGTCTCGATGGGAACCGTGGTGATCGGCGGCCTGCTCGTGGCAACCTTCATTACGCTCTTCGTGACGCCGACCTTCTACGTCGCCTTCGAGCGGCTGCTGGGCAAGCCCGCCGCACCCCAGGAGCGGGATGGCCCCGCACCTCAGCCCGCCGAGTGAACCGCTCAATCGAACGATCGATCGCGATGGAGCGAATCAAGCTGGTTTTGAGCTAAGCGCATACGCCCCATCCAGCCCCGTGGCTCTCGGAGGGTTACGGTCTGAAGATCCGGCAGCAGCTTGAGAGCCGACGCCGAACAATGCCGACATCCGGTCTGCGATGCGACAGATCCAGATCCGGGGTCGTTTCGCTGCAAGGCGCGGGTTTTCGGCGATCCGGCCGCCCCGATCGTCGGGTGTGACGGATCAAATCCGGCCGCGGATCGTCTGTCTGGCGGACTCATTGCTGACGAGGAAAGACCTGTGAGCGTTGGATTGATCGCCCTCTTGGACGATGTCGCGTTCATGGTGAGGACGGCGGCGGCATCCCTGGACGACGTCGCGGGTCAAGCCGCTAAGGCCGGGACGAAGGCGGCCGGCGTCGTCATCGACGATGCCGCGGTCACGCCGCGCTACGTCGTCGGTTTTGCGGCGGAACGCGAACTGCCCATCGTCGGCAAGATCGCCCTGGGATCGCTCCGCAACAAGCTCCTGTTCCTGCTGCCGGGCGCCCTTGCGCTCAGCGCCTTCGCACCCTGGGCGATCAACCCGCTCCTGATGCTGGGCGGTGCGTATCTCTGCTACGAGGGCACCGAGAAGGTCTACGAGGCTCTCTTTCCTCATCGCGCGCACGGGCACGAGGCTGAAGTCCAAGGCGGCACGGGGACCGATCAGGCCCTGGAAGACCGGCGCGTGGCGAGTGCCATCAAGACCGATTTCATCCTGTCGGCCGAGATCATGGCCATCACCCTGGCCGCCTTGCCGGAGGGCAGCTTCTGGATGCGGGCGGCCGTCCTGGGCATCGTCGCCGTGGGCATCACCGCGGGCGTCTACGGCGTGGTCGCGCTGATCGTGAAGGCCGACGATGCGGGCCTCGCCCTTGCCCGCAGCACGGCTCGGCCGCCCTTCGGCAGCCTCATCCGGGGTCTCGGTCGTGGCGTGGTCCGCGGCATGCCGATCCTGCTCACGCTCCTGGCCATCGTCGGAACGGCGGCGATGATCTGGGTCGGCGGCGGGATCCTGATGCACGGGCTGGAGACCTACGGCCTGTCGGCCCCAGCCCACGCCGTGCACGAGGCCGCATCCAGCGCGGCCTCATATGTTCCGTTTGCCGGCGGCGGCGTCGCGTGGATGGTCACCGCGATGGCGTCGGGTTTGATCGGATTGGCAGTCGGCGCCCTGTTGATCCCGCTGTCGCGCTTCGTCCTGGGCCCGGCGTGGCAATACCTGTCAAGCTTGTGGCGGAAGAGCAAATGACGTCAGGTCGTGGAAGAAGTTTAAAGTGATCGATAAATGCCTCGATACTGATGTCTATCGTCACCTGAACCATCTCATGCAGCCTGCGTTTTGTGCCTCCGATCCGACGAGCGCTGATGCTGAGCGACGCGCAGCGGGTTGCTTTGGAGCCACCTGAGCCGCGTCGGCCAAAGGCGAAGACGCCGTCACCTGACCGGTTTTATGAACCGAGCCGAGGGAGAACCTCCTGCATGGCCGTCGCCATAAGTAACCGGAAGGCCAAATCTGGGAAGCTGACAAACGCGGGTGGTCGGTAGCCGAGCGCCGCATGTGGCCGGACGCGGTTGTAAGTGTTCTGCCAGAGAGCGATTTTGGCCTGTGCTTCCTTGAGCAAGTAGAAGGTCTCCTGTCTCAAGCACACGACGCGCAGCTTGCCATTGAAGATCTCACAGTACCCGCCCTCCCACGGTGAGCCTGGCGCAATATGCGGAATTTGCGAGCCAGCTTTGGCAAGCCACTTGCGCAGTGCTTTGGAGATTATTTCAGGGCCATTGTCGCAGCGGATGTGCTCCAGGATGCTGTCGGTCGTCAGATGATTCGAGACGAGCTGGGACGCTCAGGAACGGATGCTTTGATCCATCTGGATTGGCCACGATGTAGGCCGGGCTGGTGATCAGATCCTGGACTTTGGGCGAGCGGTAGACGGTCGCCTCCGAGACGAAGTACCGGCGCTCGTCGGTGAAGCCCACCGCCAGCTCGCGCGGGCTGAGCTCCGGCTGCTCCAGCGCGAGGGCGACGATCTGATCGCGAACCTCGGTCGGCAATCGGTTCCACACCCGGCTCGGCCGCTTGGGGCGGTCGGCCAAGGCTTCGGGGCCACCGCGGCTGTAGGCGTCGCACCAGCGGTGGAAGGTGGCGGGCGGGATGCCGAGCTTGTCCTGTGCGGTGCGCACCGGCAGGTGGGATTGCTCGACCAGCGGGATGATCTCCAGCTTATCGGGGGCCGTGTCGCCGGCCAGCCGCATCTTGCCGGCTTCCAGGAACTCCTTGTGCCAGCCGTCGTGCATCGCGTTGGCGATGCTGTCCTCACCGCGCAGGCCTTCCAGCACGATGCGGATCGTCTAATCGGACGAGAAGTGTCGGCGCGTGGCGCGGCGGATGTCCTTGATCACGGCCTCTGCCGGCTTCGGCGCCGGCCCGGATGACTGCTTCATCGTCGCTCCTGGGGCTACGATGAACCAGACATCCTCCGTTCGTGACGGCTCTCAACCTGCCTCAAAAGTGTTGACGGCGCACATACGATGAGTGCCGTCCCATACCGCCCCGCGGTGGCTGACGCCCCACGGTTTCACTTTGGCAGCGGCGCACAGGCCGCCGAATGAGACGCGGAGCTTTACCATCCGGCCGATGAAGGTCCGGAGGCCGCCCACCAAATCGACCGTCGGCGCGAACAAGGGCGGCAGCGTCGGGGCGTTCAAGCTGCCCGAGACCGTCGCGTCGCGCTGAAGCGTCCTCACCGGACGCTGGAAGGCATCCCACCGCCAGCGTACAGGCCTCGTCCCGCGGGTCGGGCGCGCTCATGTCCCGGATACGAGCGGTCCCTCAACATCCGCTTGCACCCCGGGGCCGCTTCGATCAGTTTTCACGAATCCAAAGGTCCCGTATGCGGATCTTGCGCAAGGAACCGCACCGTCCGTGCATCTGCTGATCGTTGACGACCATCCGCTGTTCCGTGATGCCTTGGCGGCCACGATCCGCCTCGCCCATCCGGACGCCGTCCTGCACGAAGCCGACGGGATCGAGCCGGCCTGCGCGGTCCTGGCCGTTAACCGGAGCATCGACCTCACCCTGCTCGATCTGTCCATGCGGGGCGTCACCGGCTTCGACGGGCTGATCACGATCCGGACCCGCTTCCCGCGGATCCCGATCCTGATCGTGTCCGGTCACGAAGACCCACGCATCGTCCGCGAAGCCCTGCAGCACGGCGCCGCCGGTTTCGTACCCAAGGCGATGGATAAGACCACTCTGACCCGCGCGATCACCGAGGTGATGAGCGGCGCCCTGTTCCTGCCCCCCGGCTTCGCCGAAGCGAGTACGCCGGCGCCGCACGGGAAGAAGCCCCCCCTGGCCGAGCGCTTGGCCCGGCTTACGCCGCAGCAACTGCGGGTGTTGATGATGATCCGGCAGGGCAAGCTGAACAAGCAGATCGCCCACGAGCTTCAGGTGGGCGATTCCACCGTGAAGGCTCATGTCTCGGAGATCCTGCGCAAGCTCGAAGTGATCAGCCGGACGCAGATCGTGATCGACACGGCAGCCCTGGATTTCGACCAGATCCACAACGCTCATCCTGCGTGACGCGCACGGCATGGGTGTCCAATTCAGGAGAGACGCTCGACCAGGGCGCGGACCTGGATGCGATTCATCGGCTCCACATCGACCGAGCGATGGATCGACAGGCCCTCGATCAGGGCATCCAAAGCCTTCGCCGTATCAGCCGAAAAATGTTGCCGTAGGGCCGCGCGACTCTTCTCCATCCAGCCCTGCATGACGAGGCGCAGCGGTGGGTTGCGGGCGGCGAAGGCGTACAGCTCGTAGCTCAGCAGCATGTTTCGAGGCGTGGCCCAGCTGTCGTCGAGGATGAGATCGACCACGGCCTCGCAGGCCTCCGCGCGGTTCGAGGCCGCGGCCAGCCGCTCGGTGAAGCGCGCCGAGACCGTATCGGCCAACAGGGTGAAGGCCTCGGTGATCAGCTCGACCAGACCGGTGAAGTGGTAGGTCATCGAGCCGAGCGGCACGTTGGCCGCAGCCGCGACCCGGCGATGCGTCGTCCCGGCAACCCCGTACTCCGCGATGACGTCGAGGGTCGCCTGCACGATGCGGGCGCGGCGGTCCGGGTCGTAGCGACGCTGGGACGGGGGCACACAGGACTCCTGAAAACGATCATCATCGGCCGGAGGCGATTGGCATTCGTCACCGATGCGTACATATGTACGCATCGGTGGGATTGCGTGGAAGCGCCGCCCTGATGCCGATGCGGCCGGCACCGGCCCCGCATCGATGCAGAACGGAAACCGGGAGGATGCCGATGCGGACCGAGCGTGAGAAGATGCTGGGAGGCGAGCTTTACGACGCGCTCGACCCCGATCTGGTCGCGGGCCGAGCCCGGGTCCGGGATCTCTGCCAGCAGCTCAACGCCACGCGCGAGGCCGAAGAAGAAAGCCGCCGTGATCTATGCAGGCAGATCTTCGGCATGGGCGGCAACACGGTCTGGCTGCAGCCGCCGTTCTTCTGCGACTACGGGTCGAATATCGAGCTCGGCGAGCGGGTCTATTTCAACTTCAATTGCGTAGTGCTCGATGTCTGCCGGGTCCGTATCGGCAATTTCACCCTGTTCGGTCCCGCCGTGCAGATCCTCACGCCGCTCCACCCATTCAACGCGGTCCTGCGCCGGGTCCAGGAATACGGGAAGCCGATCGAAATCGGCTCGGACGTGTGGGTCGGCGGCGGCGCCCTGATCCTGCCCGGCGTGACCATCGGCTCCCGCACCGTCATCGGCGCGGGCAGCGTCGTCACCCGCGATATCCCGGACGGGGTGCTGGCCGCCGGAAATCCCTGTCGGGTCATCCGCGCGATCAGCGACGACGAGCGGCAATCCTATGGGTCTGTTTCTTGACGCGTTGTCTGGTGCTCTCCGGGATGCCTGGAGTGCTGACGGGGATACGGGTTCGGCGCGAGCGCCTTGGATCCGTCCCACCGGCACCCTCATTCTGAGGCGCCGTAGCATAGCGCCGGCCTTGAAAGTGCCTTCCAAACGGCCCGGCGATACCGCATGCGGTCCTTCGAGACCCGGCAAACTCCGAGCACAGGGCACCTCAGAATGAGGGGATTGCGTGGGCGAAGCGGGGCGCCGATCGAATTCAAGCACGTTTCGGTTGGGTCCCATCGCGCCCTCAGCTCGGTACGACGAGCGGCGGCAGTCACCGAGGCATGAGGTGTCGGTCCCTGCCGGTGACCGGCGCAGGCATGCAGCCGCCGCAACCCTGAGTTCGCCGATCGCGTTCACCCACAAATCGATATGATGCTATCTATAAGCTTACGATCTTAACCATCCGCGATCACCTCCTCGCGGCGGGAGACCCGGACTCATGCCGATCGCGGATGATCCCGAGGCGCAGACGCGTCTGCGGCAAGCCTATACTCACGCCCTGCAGACCGGCGCCCGCACGTGGCGTCGCGCCGCCAACGCGGTCGCGGAGGTGCACGGCTTGTCCGACGCCACAGCGTATCCCCTGGTGATGATCGGCCGTCTGGCCGGGGAGCGGCGCCAGAACGCCGTCGCGGAGGCGGTGGGGATCGAGGGTCCGTCCCTTGTGCGGCTCCTCGACCAGCTAGCCGCTGCAGGGCTTGTGGTGCGCCGGGAAGACCCGTCCGACCGCCGTGCGAAGGTGCTCGATCTGACACCACGGGGGCGCGCGATGGTCGCACAGATCGAGGCTGAACTCGCGACCTTGCGGGCGCGCCTGTTCGCCGGGGTCAGCGCCGCAGATCTGGAGGCGAGCCTCCGCGTCTTCGCTGCGCTCCAGGCCTACGGTCGCGATCCCGGCCCGAACGGGACGAAGCAGGAGTCGGTGGCGTGACCCTGCCCGGATGGCGCGACTGGGCCTTTGCCTTGAAGACCTGCGCGGCGGCCCTGCTCGCCCTCTGCCTGGCCCTGTGGATCGACCTGCCGCGGCCCTATTGGGCACTGGGAACCGTCTACATCACCAGCCAGGTCCTGTCGGGAGCGACCCGGTCGAAGGCTGTGTACCGGGTCTGCGGCACCGTGCTCGGCGCCATGATGAGCGTCGTGCTGGTGCCGAACCTGGTGAACGCACCGGTCCTGCTCAGCCTGGCCATCGCATTCTGGGTCGCCCTGTGCCTCTACGTGGCGCTCCTCGACCGGACGCCGGCGAGCTACCTGCCGATGCTGGCCGGCTACACCGCCGCCCTGATCGGCTTCCCCGCGGTCGACGACCCCGGGACGATCTTCGACACCGCCGTGGCCCGCGCGGAGGAAATCTCCCTGGGCATCCTCTGCGCCGGCCTCGCCGCCACGTTGGTCCTGCCGCAATCGGCCGCGCCGGTCATCGCCGGGCGGCTCGATCTCTGGCTTGCGGAGGCCAGGGACTGGACGCGTGCTGCGCTGGGCGGCGCTCAACAGACTGGTGACGATGGCCAGGCGCGGCGCCTGCACCTCGCCTCGGACGCCATTGCCCTCGATGGGCTGGGCCTCGCCTTGCGCAATGAGGCCGCCGGCGCGGAGCGCGGCGCTGCTTTCGCGCCGTTGCGCCAGCATATGCTGATGGTCCTGCCGATCGTCGCCGCCCTGGCGGACCGCGTACAGGCGCTTGAGCAAGCCGGCGCACTGCCGGCGCGGGTCCGAGCGCTCCTCTCGGACATCGCCCTCTGGCTGGCGGGGAAGGAGGACGGTGCCGCGGAGGCCGCGCGTTTGCGCGAGCGAGTCGACGCGGTCGAGCCGTCGCTAACGAGAACCCCGGACTGGAACACGCTGCTGCTCGCGAGCCTGGCCGCACGCCTGCGGGACGTGATCGACCTGCGGCTCGACCTCCGGGCGCTGCGGGGGCACCTCGTGACGGGGACGCCGCCGACGTCGCTGGCCTTTACCTATACGGCGCAGGTCCATCGCATTCGGCATCGGGATCACGGTCTGGCGGCGCTCTCGGCCTTCGGGGCCTTCGCCAGCATCCTGGTCTGCTGCGCGCTCTGGATCGCCACGGGCTGGCCGGACGGGTCCGCGGCCCCGATGATGGCGGCGGTGACCTGCTGCCTGTTCGCGGCGCTGGACGACCCGGCCCAGCCGATCCTCGGCTTCGCCAATTCGGCCATCGTTGGCGCGCTTGTCGCCGGCATCTATCTGTTCGCGGTCCTGCCGGTGGTGACCACCGTCGAAATGCTGGCCCTGGCCCTCGCCCCGCCACTGCTCCTGTGCGGGCTGATGATGACCCAGCCCCGGCTCATGCCCATGGGGATGGGCGCGGCATTGAACGGCGCGACCCTGATCGCGCTCCAGAACGGCTACAGCGGCGATTTCGCACCCTTCGCGAATTCGGTGCTCGCCTCGGTGACCGGGATGTGGATCGCCGCCGTGGTGATCCGGCTGGTCCGGTCCCTCGGGGCAGATCGGATTGCCCGCCGGCTGATGCGGATCAACCGGCGGAGCCTGGCCAAGGCAGCCGAGGGCGGCGGCGCGGGTCATGGCCTCGAACTCGCCGCCCTGATGCTCGACCGGGTCGGGCTGATTGCACCGCGGCTCGCCGCGATCCCGGCGGAGGATGCCGCGGCGGCCGGCGACCTCCTGGCGGATGTGCGCGTGGGCATCAATTTGGTCGAGATCCGACGGGTGCGGCGACGCCTGTCGGGCGCGGCGCGGCGCAGCATCGACGACGTCCTCGGCCTCGTGGCGGATCAGAAGCGGAGTCAGCCGGCCGCGCCCGGCCCCGATCTGCTGGCAGCCCTCGATGCCGGCCTCGACGCCGTGGCAGCGGCCGTGACCTCGCCCGAGCGCAAGGCTGCGCTGATCGGGTTGGCCGGCCTGCGTCGGGGCTTGTTCCCCGATGCGCCCTCCTATCGGCCCCCGGCCCTCCAGGAGATCGCGGCATGAGGGGCGAGTTCGATCTGTACGGCGTGTTCGTGCCCACCCTGGCCCTATGGATGGTTGCAGCCTTCCTGCTCAGCGTGCCCGTGCGCCGCGTGTTCGCGGCAACCGGCTTCTACCGCCTCGTCTGGCACCGGCCGCTGTTCGACCTCGCGCTGTACGTCGTCCTCCTCGGGGGCGTGATCGTCCTCGCCCATCGGATCCTGTCATGACCCGCCTGCTCTCCCTCGTCGGCCGTCTGGCGGTCACGCTCGGCATGGTCGCCGCGGCAGCGATCGTCGGCCTCGCCCTGTGGGACTACTATATGAACGCCCCCTGGACCCGGGACGGGCGGGTGCGGGCCGATGTGGTTGCGGTGGCGCCCGACGTGTCGGGCCTCGTCACCGAGGTGCTGGTCGAGGACAACCAGAACGTCCGCAAGGGTGACGTGCTGTTCCGGATCGACCCGGACCGGTTCCGTCTCGGCCTGCGCCAAGCCGAGGCGCTGGTCGAGGGCCGCAAGGCCATGGCCGAGCAGACGGCGGCCGACTACGCTCGGTACACGAAGCTCAGCGACGCGGCCGTGTCACAGCAGAAGGTCGAGGCCGCCCGGGCCACCGACCTCAACGCCAAGGCCGCCTACGAGCAGGCTGTGGCCGACCGCGACCTCGCCAAGCTCAACCTGGAGCGCTCGGCAGTGCGCGCCTCGGTCAACGGCCGGATCGCCAACATGGAGCTGCGCCCCGGCGCCTACGTCACCACCGGCCGGGGCGTGATGGCCTTGATCGACCGCGACACTCTGCGGGTCGAGGGCTACTTCGAGGAGACCAAGCTGCCGCGCATCCATGTCGGCGCCCCGGTAACGATCCAGCTGATGGGCGACGGCAGCCTGCTGCGCGGCCATGTCGCGAGCATCGCCGGCGGCATCGCCGAGACCGGCCGGACCGACGGGTCGAACCTGCTGGCCAGCGTCAACCCGACCTTCGCCTGGGTGCGCCTCGCCCAGCGCATCCCGGTGCGGATCGCGCTGGACGGCGCGGGGAGCGATGCGCGGCTGGTCAGCGGCCGCACCGCAACCGTGTCGATCGCCGGGGCGGACGGCGCAACCGACCAGAGCCCGCGCTGGCCCTGGACCGGATGGCGCCAGGCGCTCGCCCGCTGAACCATTCCGGCGGCGCCGGGGTTGGCCTCCCACGGGATCGCGACGATCCGATCGGAGGAACACCCATGCCGAAGACCACACTCGCCCTCGCCGCCGCCCTGACGCTGGCGCTCTCCGGAGCCGCGCTGGCCCAGGCCCCGACCACCGGCGGCGCCGGGCAGGGCAACGTGAACAAGTCCGGCGCCGTGGGCGGCACCGGGCAGGGTTCGCTGGAGCAGACCGCCCCGGCCCGGCCGGGCGCGACGACCGGTTCCACCACCGGCCCGCGGGACGGCACGCCCGGCGCGCCAACCGGCAGCACGGCGCCGAGCGCCCGCTAGGTTCAGCCAGACCGATCCCGGGGGTCCGGGATCGGCCGTCCGGCTCAGGCGCCCAGGCCGCCGACGCAGAGGTACTTGGTGTTCAGGTAATCCTCGATGCCCTGGTAGGAGCCCTCGCGGCCAAGGCCCGATTCCTTTACGCCGCCGAAGGGCGCGACCTCGGTGGTGATGATGCCCTCGTTGATGCCGACCATGCCGTATTCCAGCGCCTCAGCAACCCGGAAGGTGCGGCCGAGATCGCGGGTGTAGAAGTAGCAGGCCAGCC
>Ga0182231_1000215_pt1 | contig 13995 bp, 11 predicted proteins | sample G6R1MG_29_FD_129667 | JGI IMG/M metagenome (GOLD analysis project Ga0182231, IMG submission 129667) | Miscanthus phyllosphere microbial communities from Michigan, USA - G6R2_NF_07NOV2016_LD1 MG | ecosystem: Host-associated > Plants > Phyllosphere > Phylloplane/Leaf | place: USA: Michigan...
CGCCCGGCGGCGATCTGGATCAAGTGCAACTCGCTGGTCGATCCGCAGATCATCGACGCCCTCTACGACGCCAGTGCGGCCGGGGTTCAGATCGACTGCGTCGTGCGCGGCATCTGCTGCCTGCGGCCCGGCATCCCCGGGCTGTCGGAGACGATCCGGGTGAAATCCATCGTCGGGCGCTTCCTCGAGCACGGGCGCATCTACGCCTTCGGCAACGGCGTCGGCCTGCCCCACCCCAAGGCCACGGTCTACATCTCGTCGGCCGACCTCATGAGCCGCAACCTCGACCGACGGGTCGAGGCGCTCCTGCCCATCACCAATCCCACGGTGCATCAGCAGGTGCTGGATCAGATCATGCTGGCCAACCTCCTCGACAACCGCCAGAGCTGGCGTGTACTGGCATCGGGCGCGAGCGAGCGGATCCAGCCGGCCGAGGGTGAGGAGCCGTTCAATGCCCACAAATATTTCATGACGAATCCAAGCCTGTCCGGGCGCGGCAAGTCGTCGAAGAAATCGAGCCCGCGCGCCCTGAGCCGCCGTGCCCAGCGCGCCTGAGCGCCTTGCCGAAGGAACATGCATGGGCCTCCACCATGCCGGCCCACCCCACGGCGAGTCCGGGGCCGATGCGTCGCCGGCCGCGATGCGTCGCGAGCCCGTGGCCATCATCGACATCGGCTCGAACTCCGTGCGGCTCGTCGCCTATGACGGGCTGACACGGGCGCCGACGCCCCTCTACAACGAGAAGGTCCTGTGCGGGCTGGGCCGCAACGTGCTCACCACCGGCCGCCTCAACGAGGAGGCGGTCCGGCGGGCCCTCATCGCCCTCGCCCGCTTCCGGGTGCTGTGCGAGACCATGCGGATCGACCGGGTCTTCGTGCTGGCCACGGCCGCCGCCCGCGATGCCGGGAACGGGCCCGAGTTCCTCGCGGCGGCGCAGGCCGCCTGCGGCCATCCCATCGAACTCCTGTCGGGTCGGCGCGAGGCCGAACTGTCGGCGCTGGGCGTCGTGTCGAGCTTCCACGCGCCGGACGGCGTGGTCGGGGATCTCGGCGGCGGCTCGCTGGAACTCGTGGACGTGCGCGGCGCCACCGTCGGCCTGGGCGTGACCATGCCGCTCGGAGGGCTGGCCCTCCAGGACCTGTCGGGCAATTCGCCCAAGAAGGCCATCAAGATCGTGCGCGAGCACCTGAAGAAGGCCGCGCCCCAGCTCGAAACCCTGCGCGGACGCAGCTTCTACGCCGTCGGCGGCACCTGGCGGGCGCTCGCCCGCCTGCATCAGGCCGCGCGCGGCTATCCGCTCCACGTCATGCACGGCTACAGCGTCGAACCCTCCGACGAACTCAACTTCCTCGAAGTGGTGGAGCGCACGGACGCGGCCCTGCTTCAGGACGTCGAGAGCGTCTCCGAGGCCCGCCGGCCGCTGCTCGCCTACGGCGCGGTGGTGCTGGAGGAAATCCTCCGGGTCGGGCGCCCGCGCGAACTCGCGGTCTCGGCCGCCGGCGTGCGCGAGGGCCTGCTCTACGAGCAGCTCGACCGGGACGTGCGGTTGGCCGATCCGCTGCTGGTGGCGGCCGCCGAGCTCAATGTCCTCCGGGCCCGCTCGCCGGGGCACGCCACGGATCTCATCGCCTGGACGGACCGCTTCATCGCCTCCTTCGACGCGCCCGAGACCGCGGACGAGCGCCGCCTGCGCCATGCCGCCTGCCTCCTGTCGGATATCGGCTGGCGGGCGCATCCGGATTATCGCGGCGAGCAGAGCGTCAACGTCATCACCCATGCGGCCCTCGTCGGCATCGACCATCCCGGCCGGGCCTACCTCGCGCTCGCCGTCTACTTCCGCCACGAGGGCGTCGCGCCGGAGAAGGCGAGCCCGATGCTGCGCAACCTCGCCGGGGCCCGCCTGTTCGACCGGGCCCGGCTGCTCGGCGCGCTCCTGCGCCTCGCCTTCCCGCTGACGGCCGGGATGGCCGGCACCCTGGACACCCTCCCGGCCACCGTCGCGGAGGGCCGCGTCACCCTGACCATGCCACCCGATCGCGAGATCCTGGCGGGTGACCGCATCCTCAACCGCGTCCGCGGCGTCGGCCGTGTCATCGGCCTCGACGGCCGCATCGTGATCGCCTGAGCCCGGATCGAGACCCCATGCAAGCCCTCCAGCTCTTCGGCGACCGCGACCTGCGCGTGAGCGAGATCGAGGCCCCGGCTCTCCCCGGCCCCGGCGAGGTCCGGGTCCGCGTGCGCGCCGTCGGCCTCAACTTCATCGACGTCTGGGGCTTTCGCGGCATGGCCTTCGCCAAGCGCAAGCTGCCCCTCACCGTGGGCGCGGAGGCCGCGGGCGAGATCGTCTGCGTCGGCGAGGGCGTCGAGGATCTGGCCGAGGGCGACCGCGTGGCGCTCTACGGCGCCCGAACCTGCGGCCGGTGCAAGGCCTGCACGCAAGGCCGCGACAACCTCTGCGAGGACGTCGCCGGGGTGATGGGCTTCCACATCGACGGCTTCGCCCGCGAGTTCGTCACCATGCCGGCCCGCCTCGTGGTCCGGGTGCCCGACGGCGTGAGCTTCACGGACGCGGCCTGCGCGCCCATCGCCTTCGGCACCGTGCAGCACATGCTGTTCGACAACGCGAAGCTCGAGCCCGGCGAGAGCATCCTGGTCCATGCCGGCGGGTCCGGCATCGGCACGGCGGCGATCAAGATGGCGAAAGCCATCGGCTGCACGGTCTTCACCACCGTGGGCGACGACGCCAAGGGCGAGAAGGCCAGGGCGCTCGGCGCCGATCACGTCATCAACTACCGCGACGAGCGCTTCGAGGGCGAGGTCCGCCGGCTGACGAAGCGCAAGGGCGTCGACGTGGTGTTCGAGCATGTCGGCCCCGACACCTGGAACGGCTCGCTCCTGTGCCTCAAGCGCGGCGGGCGCCTCGTCACCTGCGGCTCCACCTCGGGCGTCTCCACCACCATGAACCTGATGCAGCTGTTCCAGCAGCAATACCGCATCACCGGCTCGTTCGGCTGCTCCATGGCCAACATCCGCCAGTCGCTCGCCAAGATGGCCGAGGGCCTCACCCCCGTCGTCGATACGGTCCTGCCGCTCGCCGACTTCGCGCAGGGGCTGGAGCGCCTGGAATCCCGCAAGGTGTTCGGCAAGATTCTTGTCACCCTGTGACGCCGCGCCTCGCCGGGGCAGCTTCGTCGTCGGATGCGCCCCGGGTGCACCCCCGCGAGAAAATGATCTAAGCGGGGCGGGTGGGGCGTCGTCCTGAACGCCCCCCGCACGGGAATCGCCTTGCTCCGTCTCGCCCTGGTCCTGAAACGTCACCTGCCGCGCCTCGCCGGGCTGGCGATGATCCCCCTGATCCGAACCCTGTTCTGGCTGGCGCGCCGGCTCGGGACCGATCAGGCGAGCCGGGTCGGCGGGCGCATCGTCCGGACGGTGGGTCCGTTCCTGCCCGCCCACCGCACCGCCATGGCCAACCTCGCGCTCGCGTTCCCGGACCTCGACCCGGCCGCCCGGCGGGCGCTGGCGGGGGAGGCCTGGGACAATCTCGGCCGCACGGGCGCGGAATACGCCCACCTCCACACCCTGTTCGATGTCGATGCCGCCGACCCGGCGAGCCAGCGCATGCAGGTCTCCGGGGAGGGGCACTTCGCCGATCTGCGCGATGACGGGAAGCCCGGGCTGATCTTCTCGGCGCACCTCGCCAACTGGGAACTGCCGGCGATCTGCGCCGCCCGCTACGGCCTCGACGCCACGGCGATCTTCCGCCCGCCCAACGACGCGGCCTCGGCCCGCCTCGTGCAGGAGGTGCGCCGTGAGACCATGGGCGGCCTCGCGGCGGCGGGCCAAGGCGCCGTCTTCGCCATGCAGGGCGTGGTGGAGCGCGGCGGCCATCTCGGCCAGCTCATCGACCAGCATTTCACCCGGGGCGTCGTGGTCGAGTTCTTCGGCCGCCCGGTGCTCGTCAATCCCCTGCTCGGCAAGCTCGCCCGACACTACGAATGCCCGGTCCACGGCGTTCGGGTGGTGCGGCGCGACGGCGCGCGCTTCTCCCTCGAACTGACCCCGCCCCTCGACCTGCCGCGCGACGCGAGCGGCGCCATCGACGTTCAGGGCGCCATGCAGGCCATGACCCGCGTGGTCGAGGACTGGATCCGTGAGAATCCCGGCCAGTGGCTGTGGATGCATCGGCGCTGGCGCCCATCCATGCTGCCGAAGCCGAAGGCCCCGGCCATCTGATCCGGGTTCGAAGGGCCAAGCCCTTCGCGGGTCCAGGCAAGTTTTCGTTAGAGACCGGCCCTGGAAGGATCGTCGGGCTCCGCCCGACATCCGCCAAAGGGATGATCCCTTCGGAATCCCGGACCGGGGTTCAGTCGATCCACTCGCCCGCGCGCATGACGGGGATCGCCCGGCCCTCCGCCGTGAGGCCGTCGACGTCGATCTCGGCCGAGCCGATCATCCAGTCGATGTGGATGAGGCTGCGGTTGGCGCCCCGTGCCGCCAGATCCCCTTCGCTGAAGTCGGCGCCGCCGTTGACGAAGCACTTGCTGTAGGCTTGGCCGAGCGCGATGTGGCTCGCGGCGTTCTCGTCGTAGAGGGTGTTGTAGAACAGGAGCCCCGAGGCCGAGATGGCGGACGAGGCCGGCACCAGGGCGACCTCTCCGAGCCGGCGCGCGCCCTCATCGGTGTCCAGCACCTTGGCGAGCACCTCGCCGCCCGTGCGGGCCTCGGCCTCGACGATGCGTCCGCCCTCGAACCGCACCCGGATGCCGTCGATGAGGGTGCCCTGGTAGGACAGGGGCTTGGTGCTCGTCACGACGCCGTCCACCCGGTCCTTGTGGGGCGTGGTGAACACCTCCTCGGTGGGGATGTTGGCATTGCAGGTGATGCCGCTGCGCGAGACCGAAGCGCCGCCGCACCACTCGTGGTCGTCGGCCAGGCCCACGGTGAGGTCGGTGCCCGGACCGATGAAGCGCAGGGCCGCGAAGCGGTGGGCGTTGAGGGCGCCCATGCGGGCGTGGAGGGCGGCGTTGTGCGCCTCCCAGGCGGCGATGGGGTCCGGCCCGTCGACCCGCGAGGCGGAAAAGATCGCGTCCCACAGGCGGGCGACCGCCGCGTCGTCGGTCAGGTCCGGGAACACCGTGCGGGCCCACGGCGTGGTGGCGGCCGAGACGATGGTCCAGTTGGTGGAAAAATTGGCGATGAGTTCGAGGGCCGGCACGTAGGCCTGCGAGCGGGCGCGATTGGCCCGCGATACCCGGGCCGTGTCCTGCCCCGCGAGGAGCGCGGGGTCGTCGCCGGCCACCGCCAGGCGCGCCGCGCCGTTGCGGTAGGCCTCCGCCATGCCGGAATAGAGCCAGCCGGCGGCCGTGTCGAAGGCTTCCTCCGGCGCGTAGGCGAAGCGCGCCAGGGTGGCGGCGTCGTCGGAATAGAACGCCGTCACCAGGGAGGCGCCGGCCTTGTAGGCCTGCTCCGTGATCGCCCGCACCAGGGGCACGGTCTCCAGCGGCGCGGTGATCACGAGTTCCTGGCCGGGCCGCAACCCGAGGCCGACCTTGACGGCCACCTCCGCGAGGCGCTCCAGGCGCACCGCGTGGGTGGATGGGGCCGAGCCCGTTCCACCGGCCTGACCGTGCGTGTCCATCCCGTGTCTCCCTCGAACCTGTCTTCAGCGTCCGCTCAAGATCGGATCCCGGCAAGATCAGATCTCGGGAGGGCAGGTCAAGCCGCGCGCGACCAGGTGATTTGGCCGAGGTTCTCGCGGAAGGCGAAGCGCAGGAGATGATCGGAGACCACGTTCTCGAGGCGCGTCAGGGCCGCCGGATCGGGGGTCGCGACCTGCATCACCAGGGCGTCGGCCTCGGCCTCGAAGGTGCAGACCCGGTCTTCGCCGAACGGCACGCGGCCGGCGGCATCGGTGGCCTCGACGGGGAATTTGTGGCTCCAGTGCCGGCAGAGCTGCTTGAGGTAGCGGCTCGCCTCGGCGGTGGGGACTCTCGCCTGAGAGGTCGGCATCGTCGGGTCTCCTTCGGTACCCCTCGACGGGGCGGGATCGCGCCGGGGCGCGGTCGAATCGTGGGTTCGATTGAACGGGCGTGAGGGTTAAGGCCGGGTAACCTGCCGCACCGCACCGTCCGCAAAACCATCGTGCCTTCACATCCTTGGCGCGATTGACGCCGAATTCATGGCGCGTCGCGACGGACAGTCTGCTGATAATTGGTGCGCCGCACAATAACAATTCCGTGAGACGCCTCCGGGTTCCGGCAGAAGAACGCGTGGGTTCCCGGGCCGGGGCGGGATGCGGACGACCCGCCGGCTCAGGGTTGGCTCCCCTCGCCCGGCGGAACCTCCTCCGGCACGACCTTGCCCGGGTTGAGGATCCCCTGCGGATCGAGGGCCGCCTTGAGGCGCCGCATGAGGTCGAGGGCGACGGGATCGGCGTAGCGGGCGAGTTCCTCGCGCTTGATCAGGCCGACGCCGTGCTCGGCGGCGATGGAGCCGCCGAAGCTCTCCACCACGTCGTGGACGATGCGGTTGAAACGGCCCCACTCGGCCAGGAACGCCGCCCGGTCCATGCCGGGGGGCTGGCTCAGGTTGAAGTGGATGTTGCCGTCGCCGAAATGCCCGAAGGCGCAGACGCGCAGGCCCGGCATCGCCGCCTCGCAGGCCCGGGTCGCCGTCTCGAGGAATTCGGGGAGCGCCGAGAGCGGCACCGAGACGTCGTGCTTGATCGAGCCGCCCTCGCGCCGCTGCACCTCGGAGAGATTCTCGCGCAAGGTCCAGAGGGCCTGGTTCCGGGCTTCGCTGGCGCCGAGCGTCGCGTCTTCCGCCAAGCCTTCCTCGATGGCCTCGGCCAGCGCCGCCTCCAGGGCCTGCGTGGCCGGGGCGTCGGGCCGCGTCGAGGAGAACTCGACGAGGGCGTAGGTGCCGTGCCGACCCGACAGGGGGGGCGTCGCGCCGGGCGTATGGCGCAGGACGATCTCCAGGCCGAAGGGCGGAATCACCTCGAACGCGGTGAGATCGCGCCCCGCCCGGGTGCGGAGCCGCGCGAACAGGGCCAGCGCCGCGGCGGGGTCCGCGAGGCCGACGAAGCCGACGCCCCGGGTGAGGGGCCTTGGGAACAGCTTCAGGACGGCCGCCGTGATGATCCCGAGGGTGCCTTCCGAGCCGACGAAGAGCTGTTTGAGGTCGTACCCGGCATTGTCCTTGCGCAGGCCCTTGAGGCCGTTCCAGATCCGGCCGTCGGCCAGCACCACTTCGAGGCCCAGCACGAGGTCGCGGGCGTTGCCGTAGGCGAGCACCGCCGTGCCGCCCGCATTGGTGGCGAGGTTGCCGCCGATGCGGCACGAGCCCTCAGAGGCGAGCGACAGGGGAAACAGCATCCCGGCCCCATCCGCCGACGCCTGGACGTCCGCCAGGGTGACGCCGGCCTCCACGGTGATGGTCGCGTTGACCGGATCGACGTCCCGCACCCGGTTGAGGCGGGCGAGCGACAGGACGATCCCGCCCTGGGGCACGCCGCCGCCGACGAGGCCGGTGTTTCCGCCCTGCGCCACCACCGGTACCCCCGCGGCGGCGCATCGCGCCACGACGAAGGCGGCCTGCGCCGTGTCGGCCGGGCGCGCCACGGCGAGGGCCCGGCCCCGATGGAGGCCGCGCGTCTCCACGAGGTAGGGCTCCAGATCTTCCGGCGCCGTCAGCACGTGGGCCGCGCCGAGGCGGTCGGTCAGCGCGGCGAGGAGGGTGGGGGAGGAGGGCACGCGGACATCCCGGACAGGCCGCCCGCCGCCGCCGGGATGGCGCGGCCGGGCGCTCCCCCTATGATAGGGGGCGCGCGGCCCCTGTGCAGGGCGGAGCCGCCATCCGGGAGACCTCAACGATGCTGTCCGTGATCCCCAATCCGCCGCGCATCGCCCTGCCCATCGTCGGCAGCGCGGACCTGTTTCCGGTCCGGCGGGTCTATTGCGTCGGGCGCAACTACGCGGCGCACGCCCGGGAGATGGGCAAGGACCCCGAGCGCGAGCCGCCGTTCTTCTTCATGAAGCCCGCCGACGCCCTCCAGATCGTGGACGGGGCCGAACCGGTCGATCACCCCTATCCGCCGCGCACGGAGAACTACCATTTCGAGGTGGAGATGGTGGCGGCCCTGTCGGTTGGGGGCGCCGACATCGCGGCGGCTTCCGCCCTCGACCACGTCTACGGCTACGCGGTGGGCCTCGACATGACCCGTCGCGATGTCCAGGACGAGGCCAAGCGCCTCGCCCGGCCGTGGGATCTGGCCAAGGCGGGCGACGCCTCCGCCCCCATCGGCCCGCTCCATCCGGCACCGGTGATCGGGCATCCGGCCCGGGGGGCCATCACCCTCGCCGTCGACGGCACCGAGCGCCAGCGCGGCGACCTGTCCGAGATGCTGTGGTCCGTCTCGGAGCAGATCGCCTACCTGTCGGCCTATTTCACCCTGCATCCGGGCGACCTCATCTTCACCGGCACGCCGTCCGGCGTCGGCCCGGTGACGCGGGGCCAGACCCTGCGCGCGGCCATCGACGGCCTCGGCGCCATCGAATTGCGGGTGGTCTGAGGGTGATCCTCGACCGGCCGCTCCTGAGGCGCCTGTTCCACCTCGGGGCCCTCGCCACGCGCGCGATGACCCTGGGCGTGCGCGGCGCCGCCATCGACGGGCAGGGCCGCGTCTGCCTCGTGCGCCACACCTACGTCGCCGGCTGGCACCTGCCCGGCGGCGGGATCGAGGTGGGGGAGACCGCCGTCGCAGCGATGGTCCGCGAGTTCCACGAGGAGGCCGGAATCGTCGTCGATCCGGCCCACGCCCTACGGCTGCACGGCTTCTACCACAACGGGGCGGCGGCGGGCCGCGACCACGTCGCCCTCTACGTGGCGCCCGCCTTCACCGTGCCGGTTCCGAAGGCGCCCGACCGGGAAATCGCGGAATGCGGGTTCTTTCCCCTCGACGCCCTGCCGGAGGCGACGACGCGGGCCACCCGGGCGCGTCTGCGCGAGATCCGCCAGGGGGAGCCGCCACCGGCGGAATGGTAGGTCGGTCCCGCCAAACGCGCCGGCTACGGGAATCCGCCATCCGGCCCTTGCAACGCCCCGCGGAATGGTGTTTAGAGACGCCGTCCGGGGCCGCCGGCGGTTCTTTCCACCAGCGGCGCGGTTGTGAGCGGGTGTAGCTCAGGGGTAGAGCACAACCTTGCCAAGGTTGGGGTCGAGGGTTCGAATCCCTTCGCCCGCTCCAATTCGACCGAGACGACGCGATACCCTGGCTTGCCCAGGCTGTATGGTATCGTGAAGAAGACGACCCGGGGGTTGGCCACGTGCCGGCGCTGGGGTGTGAGCGGGTGTAGCTCAGGGGTAGAGCACAACCTTGCCAAGGTTGGGGTCGAGGGTTCGAATCCCTTCGCCCGCTCCATTTTTTCGACATCTCCAAGCCTTTCCGACGCAGCCTTCATGACGGTCCCTCGGGGCCGTTCTTGCGCCTTCGGACCGGGCGCACTTTTCCCGAATGCGTCCAAGAACGCTCGAATCGCCGCGATATGCTTGGCGTTCGGACGGGTCTGAGAGGCCTGTTCACGCGTCGTCATGCGACCGGACGGCCGGACCCGGACAAGAACGACGAAAAGCCGCGAACATTTCGCGGAACCGCACGTTGGGGCCGGTGATGCCGTGTGTTGGCACGTATGTGGGCAGGATGTGCCCGCCCGCGCGCCATCCCGTCCATCGCCGCCATCCCCCGGCCGCCGTGCCGCGTCCCTGCGACCGGCGCGCGCCGTCCCGGCCCGCAGTCCCGATTCTCGTTCCCAGGAGTTCCCCTTGGCCGTCACACCCACACGCACGCCCGTCGTATCGACGGCCGCCGCCATCGAGCCGCGCAGCACGCCGCTGCTGCATCAGGTCTCCTGGGGCGCCATCTTCGCCGGTGCCGTCATCGCCCTCGTGGCGCAGATGATCCTCAACATGGTCGGCCTTGGCATCGGTCTCGCGACCCTCAACCCCACGGGCAACGACACCCCCACCGCCGCCAGCCTCTCCACCGGAGCCGGGATCTGGTGGGTCGCCTCGGGCATCGTCGCCTCGCTCATCGGCGGTTTCCTCGCCGGGCGCCTGTCGGGCAAGCCTTCGGCCGGCACCAGCGGCTATCATGGCCTCGTGTCCTGGGCGGTCACCACCCTCGTCGTCGTCTACCTCCTCACCTCGGCCGCCGGCGGCCTCATTGGCGGTGCGTTCGGCGGTCTCTCCAGCGTCATCGGTGGCGCCGGCTCGGCCCTCGGCGGTGCCGCCCAGACGGCGGCCCAGACGGCCGCGCCCTCGCTCACCAAGCTGACGAACCCCCTCGACGGCATCGAGAACAAGGTCCGTCAGACCTCGGGTGGACAGGATCCGGCCGCCCTGCGCGACACCGCCGCCCAGGCCGTGCGCGCCTATCTGTCGGGTGACGCCGCCCAGCAGGCCCAGGCCGAGGCCCGCGCCACGGATGCCCTCGCCAAGGCGCAGAACATCTCGCCCGACGAGGCCAAGGCCCAGGTGCAGGAGTACCGCAAGCAGTACGAGCAGGCCGCCGCCGACGCCAAGCAGAAGGCCCTCGCCGCCGCCGAGGCGACCCGCAGCGCCGCGACGCAAGGCGCGCTCTACGCCTCCCTCGCCCTGGTCCTCGGTGCGCTGGCCGCCTTCCTCGGCGGCCGCTTCGGCGCCGTCGATCCGGCCCTGGCCTACGGCACCCGTCGCGACTGACCGAACCGCCCGCCGGCCCCGTGGCCGGCGGACATCCGGCCCGAACAGAGAAGGCCCCCGGATCGCTCCGGGGGCCTTCTCTGTTCGATCGATCGGGCCCGCCCCGATCCCTACTCCGCCGTCGGTGCCGCGCCCGGTTCGGCGAGAGCCGTGGTCGCGGCCACGTCGCCGGCCTGGGCCTCCACCACGGCGGCGGCGGTGATGTTGACGATGCCGCGCGCCGTCACCGAGGGCGACAGGATGTGGGCCGGCTTGGCCGGGCCGATGAGGAGCGGCCCGACCGGCAGGGCGTCGGCCAGCACCTTGGCGAACTGGAACGCGATGTTGGCGGCATCCAGATTCGGCAGGATCAGCACGTTGGCCGCGCCCTTGAGATACGAGTTCGGCATCACCCGGTCGCGGATGAGTTCCGAGAGGGCGGTGTCGGCCTGCATCTCGCCGTCCACCTGCAGGGCGGGCTCCCGGGACCGGATCAGGCCGAGGGCCGAGCGCATCTTCAGGGACGAGCGCGAATCCGACTGTCCGAAGTCCGAGTGGCTGAGGAGCGCGATCTTCGGGGTGAGGCCGAAGCGGCGCACGTGCTCGGCGCAGGCGACGGCCACGTCGGCGATCTCCTCCGCCGAAGGGTCCTGGCGCACATGGGTGTCGGCGAGGAAGTAGGCGCCCTTCTTCGTGACGATGAGGCTCATGGCGGCGAAATCGAGGACGCCCGGCGCCATGCCGATCACGTCGCGGATCACCCGCAGGCGGGTCTCGAACCGGCCCTCCAGGCCGCAGATCAGCGCGTCGGCCTCGCCCCGGCGCACGGCGATGGCGCCGATCACCGTGGTGTTGGTGCGCACCAGGGTTCGGGCGGCGTCGGGCGTGATGCCGCGCCGCCCGGCGACCTCGAGGTAGGTGGCGACATAGTCGCGGTAGCGCGGATCGTCCTCGGGATCGATGAGGTCGAAATGCTCGCCCTGGCGCAGGGTGAGGCCGAAGCGCTTGATCCGGGTTTCGATGACGCGCGGGCGCCCGACGAGGATGGGCCGTGCCACCCCGTCCTCGACGATGGCCTGGGCGGCACGCAGGACGCGCTCGTCCTCGCCCTCGGCGTAGATGACGCGCTTGGGGTTCTCCTTCGCCTTGGTGAAGATCGGCTTCATGATGAAGCCCGAGCGGTGCACGAACCGGTCGAGGCTGTCGGCGTAGGCCTGGAGGTTCTCCACGGGCCGGCCGGCGACCCCCGAATCCATGGCGGCTTTCGCGACCGCCGGTGCGATGCGCAGGATCAGGCGCGGATCGAACGGGCTCGGAATCAGGGAGCGCGGGCCGAACGGCCGGGCCTCGCCGCCATAGGCGCGGGCCACCACGTCGGAGGGCGTCTCGCGGGCGAGCGCCGCGATGGCCTTCACGGCGGCCTGCTTCATCTCCTCGTTGATCGAGGTGGCGCCGACGTCGAGGGCGCCCCGGAAGATGTAGGGGAAGCACAGGACGTTGTTGACCTGATTGGGGAAGTCCGACCGCCCGGTGCAGATCATCGCGTCGGGGCGCTTCTCCTGCGCCAGATCCGGCATGATCTCGGGATAGGGGTTGGCGAGCGCCATGATCAGCGGGTTGGCGGCCATCGTCTCGAGGTATTCGGGCTTGAGCACCCCGCCGGCCGAGAGGCCGATGAACACGTCGGCGCCCGGAATCACCTCCGCGAGGGTGCGGGCCTCGGTCTCCTGGGCGTAGATGTCCTTCCACCGGTCCATGAGTTCGGGGCGGCCCTTGTAGACCACGCCCTTGATGTCCGTGACGGTGATGTTCTCGACCCTGGCGCCGAGGGACACGAGGAGGTTGAGGCAGGCGAGCGCCGCCGCCCCGGCGCCCGAGGTGACGATGCGGACGGCGTCGAGCTGCTTGCCGGAGAGTTCGAGGGCGTTGAGGACGGCCGCCGCCACGATGATGGCGGTGCCGTGCTGATCGTCGTGGAAGACCGGGATGTTCATGCGCGCCCGGCAGCGTTCCTCCACCTCGAAGCACTCGGGCGCCTTGATGTCCTCGAGGTTGATGCCGCCGAAGGTCGGCTCGAGGGCGCAGACCACGTCGACGAGCTTGTCGACGTCGTTCTGGTCGACCTCGATGTCGAACACGTCGATGCCGGCGAACTTCTTGAACAGGACCGCCTTGCCCTCCATCACGGGCTTCGAGGCCAGCGGACCGATGTTGCCGAGGCCCAGCACCGCCGTGCCGTTGGTGAGGACGGCCACGAGATTCTGGCGGATGGTGAGGGTGGCGGCCTCCTGCGGATCGGCCGCGATGGCCTCGCAGGCGGCGGCGACGCCGGGGGAATAGGCCAGCGCCAGATCGCGCTGGTTGCCCAGCGGTTTGGTGGCCTGGATCTCGAGCTTTCCGGGACGCGGCAGGCGGTGGTAGACGAGTGCCCCTGACTTCAGATCGTCGGACATGTTGTCGCCCATGGGCCTCACTCCCTGGATGGCGCGCCGCGCGCGCTGGAGCACCGTTCCGGATCGTCCCGGGGTGCATCGGTTGAAAACCCTGTTGCACCGCCTGCGGAGTGGGCGCAACCCGAACAACGAGACCCGGATTCACCTCGCGCGGCTGGCGCGAAAGCACGGATTCTCCATCGGCGCGTACTCCTACGGACGCCCGAAGGTGCGGTTTCCCGAATCCGGGCGGCGGCTGACGATCGGCCGCTTTTGTTCCATCGCCGACAAGGTCGAGATCCTGCTCGGCGGTGGACACCGCCTCGACTGGGTCTCGACCTACCCGTTCGCGGCCCTGCCGGACCTGTGGCCGGACGTGGACGCGCCGGGGGATTACCATGTCTCGCGCGGCGACGTCGTGATCGGTTCCGACGTCTGGCTCGGGTCGGGATGCCTCGTCCTGTCCGGCGTCACCGTCGGCCACGGCGCCGTGGTGGCGGCCCACGCGGTGGTGAGCCGGGACGTGCCGCCCTACGCCATCGTCGCCGGCAACCCCGCCCGGGTGGTGCGCCACCGCTTCGACCCCGAGACCGTGGCGGCCCTCCTCGACACCGCGTGGTGGGACCGGCCGCACACGGCGGTGGCGGGCCTCGTGCCGCTCCTCCAGAGCGGGCGCACGGCCGACCTGATCGCGGCCCTGCGGGCCCTCGACGTTGCGGGCGGCGCCTGAATCCCTTAACCGCTTCCCCTCCAAATCGATCGACAGGGCCGACCGACGATGTCCGACACGCTTCCCGACCGCCTCGCCGTGAACCCGAACAGCCCGTTCTACGACGAGAAG
>Ga0182231_1000218_pt1 | contig 13877 bp, 15 predicted proteins | sample G6R1MG_29_FD_129667 | JGI IMG/M metagenome (GOLD analysis project Ga0182231, IMG submission 129667) | Miscanthus phyllosphere microbial communities from Michigan, USA - G6R2_NF_07NOV2016_LD1 MG | ecosystem: Host-associated > Plants > Phyllosphere > Phylloplane/Leaf | place: USA: Michigan...
CCTGGTTTTACAACAAAATCCACCTAATACGCACAGAAGCGTTCGTTGTTACCAACGACATGGCGTGGCCAGGAAGCCCGCCTCCGAGGCCGGGTTCGCAAAGTTCGAATGTGCACCAACTCATCCCACCTTGACCCCACCACCCCCGCCGCCCATCCCACCCCCATGACCAACCCCGAAAAAAATCACCTCTGGCGGCCCTACACGCAGATGAAGACCGCCGCCGCGCCCCTCGAAGCGGTGCGGACGGACGGGGCGCGCATCGTGCTGGCGGATGGGCGCGAGCTCGTGGACGGCATCGCCTCGTGGTGGACGGCGGCGCATGGCTACAACCATCCCCACATCCGGGCCGCCGTCGCGGCCCAGCTGGAGGCCATGCCGCACGTGATGTTCGGCGGCCTCACCCACGCGCCGGCGGAGCGGCTGGCCGCCCGCCTCGCCGCCCTGTTGCCGGGCGACCTCGACCACGTGTTCTTTTCGGATTCGGGGTCGGTGGCCGTCGAGGTCGCGTTGAAGATGGCCCTCCAGCTCTGGCTCAACCGGGGGGTTTCGGGGCGCACCCGCTTCCTCGCCTTTCGCGGCGGCTACCACGGCGACACCCTCGGGGCGATGTCGGTCTGCGATCCGGAGGAGGGCATGCACCGCCGCTTCGGCGCCGCCCTGCCCGCCCAGATTTTCTGCGATCTGCCGACGAGCTCGGACCGGGTCGCGGCGCTGGACGCCTGCCTCGCCCACCACCGCGACACTCTGGCGGCGGTGATCGTCGAGCCCCTGGTCCAGGGGGCCGGCGGCATGCGGATGCACGCCCCCGAGGTTCTGGCCGAGGTGGCGCGCCTCGCGCAGGGCCACGGCCTGCCCCTCATCGCCGACGAGATCTTTACCGGGTTCGGCCGCACCGGCACCCTGTTCGCCTGCGAGCAGGCGGGCATCGTCCCCGACATCCTGTGCCTGTCGAAGGCGCTGACCGGCGGCACCATGGCGCTCGCCGCCACGGTGGCGACGGGGGCGGTGTTCGAGACCTTCCTCTCCGACGACCCCGCCGCCGCCCTCATGCACGGCCCCACCTTCATGGCCAATCCGCTGGCCTGCGCGGCGGCCAACGCCAGCCTCGACCTGTTCGAATCCGAGCCCCGCCTCGCGCAGGCCCGGGCCATCGGCGCCCGCCTCGCCGCCGGCCTCGCCCCCTTGCGCGGCCGGCCGGGCATCGCCGACGTCCGGGTGCTCGGCGCCATCGGGGCGGTGCAATGGAGCACCGTGCCGGATCTGGCGGAGGTCAAGCGCCGCTTCCTCGAACGCGGCGTCTGGGTCCGGCCGTTCGGCGACATCGTCTACCTCACGCCGGCGCTCACCATCGACGAACCGGACCTCGACCGGCTCATCGCGGCCGTCGTGGCGGTGGCGTGCGACGTGACACGGCCCTGAGCGCTGCAACTCCCGGCGCGCTTTCTCGTTGGAACCAGGACCGGGAGCGGCGCACGGCCCCATGGACCGTCACGGGCCGCATCCCATGGAACGGGCGGGAGGGTGCATCGTGGTGGATGAGACGACGGGCTCAGGCGACGATCGGCCGGTGATCCTTCTGGTCGAGGACGAGGCGCTGACCATCATGGATCTCGGCGACGTGCTCGAAAGCGGCGGCTACGACACGGTGCAATGCGCCTCCGCCGAGCGGGCGCTCGGCATCCTCGAATCGCGGCCCGACATCCAGGGGCTCATCACCGACGTCGAACTGTCGGGCAAGACCAATGGGTTCGAGCTCGCCAACGCGGTCGCGGCGACGCGCCCGCAGCTGCCCATCGTCATCGTCTCGGGGCGGGCCGCGCCCGATCCCGAGCGGATGCCGCCGGGGGCCCGCTTCATCGCCCGGCCCTGCACCGGCGACGATATCCTCCATCAGCTCAAGGGGTTACTGCCCGCCTGAGCGTTCGGCGCGCCGGGCCTTCCACCACGCCAGGGTGTCGTCGAGGCCCGTCTCCAGGGTGAAGCGCGGCCGGAACCCCACCTCCCCGGTGAGGCGCGCGACGGCGGCCTCCACCACCGCCGGCTCCGAGGCCCCCAGCGTCCGGGCGCCGTATCGCAGCAGGTCGGACCGGCCGGTGCGGGCGGCCAATCCGTCGAGGAGGGTCCGCACCGGGACGGCCCGGCCCGAGCCGATGTTGACGGCGCCCGTCACCGGACCGTCGAGGAGGGCGGTCAAAGCGCCTGCCGCATCAACGACATGCAGGAAATCGCGGGCCTGGTGCCCGGGCGAGGTCGGGAAGTCCTCGCCCGTCAGGAGGGCCTCGACCGCGTCGCTCACGAGCCGGCCACGGCGCTCACCGGGGCCGTAGAGATAGAACAGCCGCCCCCAGGCGAAGGACAGGCCGACGCTCCCGGCATAGGCCGCAAGAATTCGTCGCGTCCCGTCCTTGGCCGCGCCGTAGAGCGTCGCGGGACGACAGGGCGTCTTCGCCTCGTCGAGGCTCGCGGACCCCCATTCGTACTCGGCGCAGGTTCCCGATACGACCATGCGCCGGCCGCCGGCATCATGAAAGCTGCGGGCGAGGTCGAGGCTGGCGGCGACCCAGTCGAGGTTGCGCGGCGAGGTCCAGTACCGGCCGGGCTCGGCGTCCCAGGCGAGATGCAGGAGGTGGCTCGGCGCCACGCTGGCGACGAGGGCCCGGCGCTGGGTCTCGTCGAGGAGATCGGCGGCGTGGACGACGGCGCCGGCCATCGGAGCCCGGGCGACGGCATGGACCTCGAAGCCCCGCGCCACCAGGGCCGGCAGGGCGTGGCGGCCGACGAAGCCGGAGGCGCCGGTGACCAGAACCCTCACACCGACCAGTCCGGGTAGGCGAGATCGCGCTCGGCGATCACCGCGACGGGTTCGGGCCACGCGACGTCGAGGGCCGGGTCGTTCCAGCGCAGGCCCCGGGCCGAGCCGGGCACGTAGGCGCGGTCGATCATGTAGAGCACCTCGGCCGCGTCGGTGAGCGCCTGGAAGCCGTGGGCGAAGCCGGCCGGGATGTAGAGGGCGCAGCGGTCGGCCGCCGTCAGCGTAGCGGCGAAGCTCCTGAGATAGCTCGCGGAATCCGGCCGCAGATCGACGATGACGTCGTGGATGGCGCCGCCCGTGCAGCGCACGAGCTTGGTCTCGGCGGGAACCGAGAAATGCATCCCCCGCACGGTGCCGCGCCGGGCGTTGAACGAGACGCTCGACTGCGCGAACGCCCCGACGAGGCCGTGGGTGGCGAACTCCTCCGTGCAGGTCGTGCGGGCGAAGAAGCCGCGCTCGTCGGACAGGGGCTCGGGCCACACGCGGTAGGCGCCGGCCAGCGGCGTTTCCTCGAACCGCATGGCGTCAGAACACGGTCAGATGCGGGATCGCGGTGACGAAGCGTCCGCCCCAGTCGCGGATCGCGGCCATCTCGCGGGCGATCTCGTCCTTGAGGTTCCACGGCAGGATCAGGACGTAGTCCGGCCGCAGGGCGAGCAGATCCTTGGGGGAAACCACGGGAATCCGGCTGCCGGGCAGGAGCGTGCCCTGCTTGTGCGGCGAGCGATCGGCCACCGCCGCCACGAGTTCGGGGCCGATGCCGCAGTAGTTGAGGAAGGTGTTGCCCTTGGCCGCCGCCCCGTAGGCACAGACCTTCGCGCCCTTCAGGCGCAGATCGGCCAGGAAGGTGAGCGTCGCGCACTTGATCGCCACCACGTCCTCGGCGAAGGCCGCGTAGCCCGCCGCCTCGAACAGGCCGCCGGCGCGTTCGGCGCCGCGGACGCGCTCCACCGCCGGACCGGTCGGGTGCCCGGCCCCGGCATGGCAGAAGAACACCCGCAGGGAACCGCCATGGGTCGGCAGCTCCTCCACGTCGAACACCCGCAGGCCGTGGCTCTCCAGGATGCCCGCCACGACGCCGAGGGAGAGGTACGAAAAGTGCTCATGGTAGATGGTGTCGAACTGGCGCTCCTCGATCATCCGCAGGAGATGCGGGAACTCGAAGGTGCCGGCGCCTTCGGGCTTCAGGAGAATCCGGAAGCCCTCCACGAAATCGTGGATGTCGGGCACGTGGGCGAGCACGTTGTTGGCGGCCGTGAGGTCGGCGGAATGGCCCTGCGCCACGAGGCGGCGGGCGGTGTCCGCGCCGAAGAACGCGACCTCGGTGGGCACGCCGCGCGAGACGGCGACCTTCGCCACGTTGGCCGCAGGCTCGACGCCGAGCGCCGGGATGCCGCGCGCCACGGCGTATTGCAGGAGGTAGCCGTCGTTGCTCGCCACCTCCACGACCTTGCTCGTCGCCCCGAGGCCGAAGCGCGCCTGCATCGCCGCGACATAGGCCTCGGCATGGGCGAGCCAGCCGGCGGAGAACCCGGAGAAGTAAGCATACTCCGAGAAGATCGCCTCCGGCGTCTCGAAGGCCTCGAGCTGCACGAGGTAGCAGGCGTCGCAGACGAAGGCGTGGAGCGGGTGGAACATCTCGCCCATCCCGGCCCGGTCGGCCGGCACGTAGGCGTTGGCGAGCGGCGACAGGCCGAGATCGGCCACGGTGCGGGAGAGCGGCGCGCCGCAGGCGCGGCAGGCGGGTCGGGTCACGGTGCTCACGCTCCCAGGGTCTCGTAGGCGCCGATCTGCGCCAGGGTCAGGTCGAGGGCCGAGGCCCCCTGCGCTTGCGCCCGGTACCAGGCCGCGGTCCAGGCCAGCGCCGCGTCGAGGCGCAGGCGCCGGTCCCAGCCGAGGAACGCGCGGGCCTTCGAGGCATCGACCTTCAGGAAGGTCGCCTCGTGCGGATGGGTTTTATCCGACAGGTGCCAGGCGGCGCCGTCTCCCCATTCCCGTGCCAGGGTTTCGACGATGGACGAGACGGGCCGGCAATCCTCGTCGGCGGGGCCGAAGTTCCAGGCGTCGGCGTGGGCCGCCCCGCCTTCGCCGCACAGGGCCTCGGCGAGGCGCAGGTAGCCGCTCAGGGGTTCGAGGACGTGCTGCCAGGGCCGGGTGGCGTGGGGCGCGCGGATCTCGACGGAGCGGCGCCCCAGGAACGCCTGGACGATGTCGGGAACCAGCCGATCCTCGGACCAGTCGCCGCCGCCGATGACGTTGCCGGCCCGGGCGGTCGCCACGCGGCAGTCGCGCTCGGCGAGGAACGAGGCGCGGTAGGCGCTCGTGACGAGTTCGGCGCAGGCCTTGGAGCTGCTGTAGGGGTCGTGGCCGCCGAGCGCCTCCGTCTCGCGGTAGCCGTAGGGCCATTCGCGGTTGGCGTAGGCCTTGTCGCTGGTCACCACCACCACGGCGCGCACGGAAGGGGTTTCGCGCACGGCCTCCAGCACGTGGGCGGTGCCCATGACGTTGGTGGCGTAGGTGGCGAGCGGATCGCGGTAGGACGGACGCACCAGGGCCTGCGCCGCCATGTGGATCACGATCTCGGGGCGCGTCGCGGCCAGGCAATCGCGCACCGCGTCGCGGGTGCGGATGTCGCCGAGGTGCGAGTCCATGCGCGCGGAGAGGCCGGCGCCGTCGAACAGGTTCGGCGTGGTCTCGGGCGGGAGGGCGAGCCCGCTCACGCGGGCGCCGAGGCGCTCCAGCCACAGGCCCAGCCACGCCCCCTTGAAGCCCGTGTGTCCGGTGACGAGCACCGGGCGTCCGGCCCAGAAGGCGGGATCGGGGTTGCGGGCACCCGCGTTCGGCACGGTCGTCGAAGGGGTGGACATATCCAAGCCGTGGTGTCTCCGGGTCGCGCTTCCCTACACCGGGAGCGCACCGATGTCAGTTCGCGCCTACCAGCACTTCCAGGGCGCCTGACCGCCGGCCCAGAGGGCTTCGAGGTGGTTCTTGTCGCGCAGGGTGTCCATGGCCTGCCAGAAGCCCGTGTGGACGTAGGCCGAGAGTTGCCCGTCATGGGCGAGGCGCTCCAGGGGCTCGGCCTCCCACACGGTACCGTCCCCGGCGATGTGATCGAGGACGCGCGGCGACAGCACGAAGAAGCCGCCGTTGATGGTCGCCCCGTCGCCCGCCGGCTTTTCGCGGAAGCTGCGGACGGCGCTGCCGTCGAGTTCGAGGGCGCCGAAGCGGCCGGGCGGCGTCACGGCCGTGAGGGTGGCGAGGCGCCCGTGGGACTTGTGGAAGGCGGCGAGCGCCGTGAGGTCGACGTCGGCGACGCCGTCGCCGTAGGTCATGAAGAAATCGTCGTCGCCAAGATACTCGCGTACCCGCTTGAGGCGCCCGCCCGTCATGGTGGTCTCGCCGGTCTCGATGAGGGAGACGCGCCAATCTTCCGCCGCGCTGCGGTGGAAGTCGACGTGGCCGGCCCCGACGTCGATGGTGACGTCGGAGAGATGCAGGCGGTAGTTCAGGAAGAACTCCTTGATGACGTAGCCCTTGTAGCCGAGGCAGATCACGAACTCGCGCACGCCGTGGGCGGCGAAGATCTGCATGATGTGCCACAGGATCGGGCGCCCGCCGATCTCCAGCATGGGTTTCGGCCGGGTCACCGTCTCTTCCGACAGGCGCGTCCCGAGACCGCCCGCGAGGATCACTGCCTTCATGGTTTCCCGCGTCCGCCCTCGTTCCGCGGCCCACGATTAGTCGAGGGGGCCTGACCCGTCCAGGCGATCGGGCACGGACGAAAACTCCGGCGCCGTGTCACATCGGCGTCACGACTCCCCTGGCAAATGCCGGCTCGACAGTGGACACGCGAGGAAATCCCGGCGCGGGGCAACCTGTCGCGCGTTATGATGCGAAGAGGATGCGGCGATGACGGCGGCTCACGGGCGGGCGGCGACGGAGACGATGCCGGGCCGGGCGCCGTCCGCCGCTGGACTTTCCCCTCTCCACCCCAAGGGCACCGAGCGGACCATGAGCAAGTCGGACAAGCGCATCCGCCCGCCGGGTGCGAAAGGCGGGCCCGAGAAGAGTGTTCCCGGCTCCAAGAGCGTCGGCTGGGCCCTGGTCCAGGCGGCCCGGCTTCACCGTTCGCGGGTCGGAGACCGGCTGGCGGCCCTCGACCTGTTCGCGGGGCAGGAACAGGTGGTCCAGGCCCTGGCGGCGTCGGGCACCATGACCATGGGGGATCTCGCCGCCACCCTGCGGGTGCGCCCGCCCACGGCCTCGAAGACGATCTCGCGTCTGGCCGCCCTCGGCTTCGTGGAGCGCCGGGCCGAGGCCGGCGACGGGCGCATCGTGCGCGTGCGGTTGACCGAGATGGGTCTCGCCAAGGCCGAGGCCATCGAGCGGATCGGCGACGAGGTCGAGGCCGAGCTCCTGGCCGGGTTCGACGGCAAGGAGCGCCGCCGCCTGCGCAAGCTCCTGCGCAAGGCCGCGCGCAATCTCGCCGAGATCTCCGGCGCCCTCGGCCACGAGGTCGAAGGCGACGCCGAGATCGACGAGGACGAGACGGACGCCGACGCGACCGCCCCGGCGCTCTGACCCGGCATCCCTAGAGCATCGCATCCTGCGCCAGGCGGTACGTGCGCCCGTGCTCGCGGTAGCCCTCGACGACGCGGGCCATCATCGTGCGCTTGCCCTCGTCGAGGGGGCCCAGGACCCGGGCGGGGCGCCCGCCCCAGAGGTGTCCGCCCTCCAAGAGCTGGCCCGGCTCGGTGATGGCGCCGGCGGCCAGGAGCACGTCGTCGGCCACCACGGTGCCGGGGGCGACGACGCAGCCGATGCCGATGAGGCTGCGCGCGCCGATGCGGCAATCGGCGAGCCGCACGTTGTGTCCGATGGTAGTGTCTCGGCCGATGACGACGCCCTCGGCCCGGGTGCCGATCACCGTGTTGTCCTGGATGTTGGTGTCGGCGCCGACCACGATGGGGCCGCCCTCCGCCGCCAGATCGCAGGAGAAGAACACGCTCGAGCCCGCCCCAAGGGCGATGCGGCCGCGCAGGCGCGCCGTGCGGGCGACGAAGACGCTCGCCTCGATTTCCGGGATGCCGGCCTCGGGCGGCTGGGGAAGGTCGCCGGACGCCTCGCGCAGGCGCTCGGCCCGTTCGGCGATCTCCGGCAGGGAGACGGGACGGAGGGGCTTGGCCGGGCTCCCCCCGTAGGCGAAGCCCGCCGCCAGGTGCGCGCGGGGAAACACCGTCGCGCCGGCCTCGATGAGCACGCCGTCCTCCACCGTGGCCCCGTCGAGGACGATGACGTCGTCCTCGATCACCACGTCGGAGCCGACGGTGCAGGCGTGCACCACGGCGTTGCGGCCCACGGTGACCCGGTCGCCCACACGAGTGGCGTACGAATTGGTGGCGATGTGGACGGTCGAGCGATGGCCGAGCCAGAAGCGCTCGCCGACGGTCACCACCTGTCCGTCGGCGCGGATCACGCTGTCGTCGCCGAGCCAGGCCTGCGCCCCGAGGGTGGCGGTGCCGATCACCGTACTGCCGCGTCCGCACCAGACCGGGCGGGCGGAGAAGACCGGCAGGACGCCGTCATGGGGCAGGATCAGATCGGGGGTCACGCGGTCGGTCTCCTTCGAGGCCCGGTGGCGCGGACCGGGACGAGGGGCATATAGGTCTTTCGGAACCGGGCGGACATGCTCGTCCGCGACGCGGCGTGCAGGGGTGGGCGCGGCTTCGAGGTCCGCGCCGAGCAATGTCCTGTCGCAGCGCCCTGCTCAAGAGCAGTCGAGCGCCCCCCGTACCAGCGAGCCGCCATGACGACATCCGTGACCGCACCCACGACCACCCCGGCCCCCGACGTCAGCATCCAGGCCGAGCCGTTCGACGCGGCGCACGAGATCGCGGTTCTGACCCGCGACCTCCACGGCCGGGCCGGGGCCATCGTGACGTTCACCGGCCTGTGCCGCGACGAGGGCGGACGCCTGACCGGGCTCGAACTCGAACATTACCCCGGCATGGCCGAGGCCGAGATCGGCCGGGTGGTGGCGGACGCCCGCGCCCGCTGGCCGCTCCAGGCGGTGCGGGTGATCCACCGCCACGGCCTCGTGGCGCCCGGGGACGGCATCGTCCTCGTCGTGGCGGCCTCCGGCCACAGGATCGCGGCCTTCGAGGCGGCGAGCTTCCTCATGGACTACCTCAAGACGCGGGCACCGTTCTGGAAGCGCGAACACCTCGTCGGGGGCGCGGTCGGCGGCTGGGTCGAGGCGACGCAAGCCGATGACGAGGCCGCCGCGCGTTGGGCTTGAGCCGGTCTTCGCCGCGGAACCGGAAACCGTTTTCGCGCGCCCCGCCCGGGGCATCCACAGGCAACCGGACGGACGGACCTTGTGCCCACCGGTCCCGCATGTGCCGGGTTGCGCCCGATCCGAAGGAGTTCACCCGATTTCCATGTCCAGCCTCAGGCCCGATTCCCAAGCGGCCCCCCAGGGTGCCGGCCCGCAGCCGCGGGGCTGGTCCCATGCCGTCTCGGGGATCGCCATCGTGGCCTTTACCGCCGTCCTGGCGCTGGCCTGGAGCGCGGTGTCGACCCTGTTCCTCGTCTTCGCCGGCATCCTGCTCGGGGTGTTCCTCGACGGGCTGACGCAGCTCCTCGGCAAGGTGTTGCCCGCCGGGCGCGGCCTGCGTCTCAGCCTCGTCAGCCTCGTTCTCGCGGGCCTGAGCCTGTCGATGATCGCGTTCGGCGGCGCCACGGTGATGCAGCAGGGCCGCGAACTCGGGCAGACGGTGGCGTCCCAGGCCGGCACCGTGCGGGACCGGCTCAAGGATTACGGCATCGACGTTCCCGGCCTGTCCGCCCCGAAGAAGTCGGACGGTGCGGACAAGGATTCATCCGAATCGAAGCAGCAGAAGACCGGTGGCCTCGCGGGCCTCGCCTCGAACGCCATGGAGAGTCCGGGCTCGATCCTGTCGGATGCCGGCAGCGTGCTGGGCCCGGCGGCCAGCGTGGTGATCGCCCTGTTCAGCGCTCTGGGCAACGTCCTCGTGATCGTGTTCCTCGGCCTCTCGTGCGCCGCCGATCCGGCGGCCTACCGCGACGGGGCCGTGCGCTTCGTGCCGCCCCGGCACCGGGAGCGGGCACGCGCCCTCCTCGACGGCATGGGCGAGACCCTGCGGCACTGGCTGTTCGGCCAGCTCGTCACCATGGCGGTGATCTTCCTGTGCACCTGGGCGGGCCTGAGCTTCCTCGGGATCGGGGGCGCGCTGATCCTCGGGCTCCAGGCCGGGCTGCTGGCCTTCATCCCCACCATCGGGCCGCTCATCGCGGGCGTGGTGATCGTGCTCGCAGCCCTGGCCTCGGGCCTCACGGCCCTGCTCGGCGCCGTGGGCGTCTACCTCGCCGTGCAGACCCTGGAGAGCTACGGCCTGACGCCGTACATCCAGAAGCGGGCCCTCGACATCCCGCCCGCCACCATCTTCGCCGGCCAGCTCGTCCTCGGCGTGCTGTTCGGCCTGTGGGGCATCGCCCTCGCCCTGCCCCTCATGGCGGTGATCAAGGTGCTGCTAGCCCAGCTCTACATCGAGGACACCCTGCACGAGGACGCGGAGGCCTGAGCCTCACTCCGCGTCCTCGGCGTCGGACAGGGGGTGGAGGTCGCGCACCATCCCCTTCAGGCGCTCGTCGAGGACATGGGTGTAGATCTGGGTCGTGGCGATGTCGGCATGCCCCAGGAGCTCCTGCACGATGCGCAGGTCCGCGCCGTTCTGCAGGAGATGGCTGGCGAAGGCGTGGCGCAGGACGTGCGGGCTCACCCGGTCGGCGCGCAGGCCGGCGGCGGCGGCCACATCCTTGAGGTCGCGGGCGAAGGCCTGCCGGGTGAGGTGGCCGCTCTCGCTGTCGGCGGGAAACAGCCACGCACCGCCGGGGGCCGAGCGGGCGAGGTGATCGCGCATGGCGTCCCGCGCCATGTCGGTGAGCGGCACCAGACGCTCGCGTCCGCCCTTGCCCTTGACCACGAGGTATCGCTCCCGCGTCGACCCCGCCGCACGCGGCAGGGCGATGAGTTCCGAGACGCGCAGGCCCGTGGCGTAGAGAAGCTCGATGAGGCACAGCATCCGCCGGCTCCGCCCCGTCCCGTCCGCCTCGGCCCGCGTCCGGGCGGTGGCCAGAAGGGCATCGACCTCGGAGACCGACAGCACCTTGGGGAGCGGGCGGCCCTTGCGCGGCGCGGCGACGGGCGCGCTCGGGTCGCCCTCGGCGAAGCCTTCCGCGTAGAGAAACCGGTGGAAGCCCCGGATGCAGGACAGCCGCCGCGCGGCCGAGGCCGCCGAGAGCCCCCGCGTCTCCAGATCCGCCATGTAGGCCCGCACGGGGCCGGCCTCGATCCGGACGGGATCGTGGCCGTCGCGCGCCAGGGCGGCGAGGTAGTCCGAGAGATCGCGGCGATAGGCGCTCAGCGTGTTGGCCGCCGCCCCGCGCTCGGCGGCGAGCATGTCGAGGTAGCCCCCGATCAAGGAGGCGCCCGACGGGTCCTCGGGGGACGCCGCCGCGCTCACCGGCCCGGCGGCTGGAGCTTGGAGGCCGGAATCGTCACGCTCATCTCGCGCGGTGTCGGCACCACCAGGGTCGCCAGGGCGAACAGGCCCGCGAAGGCGAGCCCGCCCAGGATGGCGAGGGTGGCGAGGAAACGGAACAGGGTCGGCACTCGGACGAACCTCGATCGCGGGGCGTGAGGGAAGATGCGGCGCGAAGAGCGCGTCGGAAAGCTATCGGTTGCACCATGCAGGGCGCGCCGTGGCAATGACTTCGCGGCCACAGGGTGCGCCGCAATAGGCGGGCCGGCGGGCCCGGACGGGTCGCCCGGGTTTTCGTGCCTCCCGCAGAACTCCCGCCGCATCGCCGTGCCCGGAGCCGGGACCGGTCGCGACGGGGCCTTTTGCGAGGCATTCTTTCCGTGCGACACGCGCGGGCGCCGCTTCGCCCGCCCCGCAAAACGCGCTAAGACCCGCACGACGATGCGAAGAAGCCGATGACCGAAGCCGAGCCTCAGGGCGCCTCGCCCCCGGGCGACCCCATCGAATTGCGCCTGCGCCGTGCCCTGGGCGACCGCTCCATCGTGCTCGTCGGCCTCATGGGGGCCGGCAAGAGCACGGTCGGGCGACGCCTGGCCTCGCGCCTGGGGCTGATGTTCCGGGATGCCGACATCGAGATCGAGACGGCGGCCAAGCTGACGATCCCGGACATCTTCGCCATTTACGGCGAGCCGAGCTTTCGCGACGGCGAGGAGCGGGTGATCGCCCGGCTCATGCGCGAGGGGCCCCTCGTGCTCGCCACGGGCGGGGGCGCGTTCATGCGCGCGAGCACACGCGAGCGGATCGCCGAGCGCGGCGTCTCCGTGTGGCTCAAGGCCGAGCTCGACGTGCTCATGCGCCGGGTGCGCAAGCGCGGCGGCCGTCCCCTCCTGCAGACCGACGATCCGGAGGAAACCCTGCGCGGATTGATGGAACTCCGCCATCCGGTCTACGCCACCGCCGACGTGGTGGTCCTGTCCCGAGACGTCGCCCACGACCGGGTGGTGCAGGACGTGATGGAAGTCCTCGACGCCCATCTCAGCGGCCGCCCCCCGCAAGGCCTCGACCCCCAAGGAATCGCAGCCCAGTGACCGATCGCCTGACGGTGGACGTGCCCCTCGACCAGGGCCGCGCCTACAGCATCCTCATCGGCCGTGGCCTCCTGGACGAAGCCGGGGCACGCATCGCGGCCCTCGGCGCGCGGGCCGCCGTGATCGTCACGGACGCCAACGTCGCCGCCCTCTACGCGGACCGCCTGCGCGCGGGCCTGGAGGCGGCGGGCCTGCGCTCCGGCCTCGTCACCGTGGCGCCGGGCGAGGCCTCTAAGAGTTACGCCACCTACGCGGAGGTCTGCGACGGGCTCCTCGCCCACAAGGTCGAGCGCGGCGACATCGTCGTGGCCCTGGGCGGGGGCGTGGTCGGAGATCTCGCGGGCTTCGCCGCCGCCACCCTCCGGCGCGGCGTCCGCTTCGTCCAGGCCCCCACCTCCCTGCTCGCCCAGGTCGATTCGTCCGTGGGCGGCAAGACCGGCATCAATTCGCCGCTCGGCAAGAACCTCATCGGCGCCTTCCATCAGCCGCACCTGGTGCTGGCCGACACCGGCACCCTCGACACCCTTTCGGAGCGCGAGATGCGCGCCGGCTACGCGGAGGTCGCCAAATACGGCCTCATCGGCGACGCGGCGTTCTTCGACTGGTGCGAGACGAACTGGGCCGGCCTCTTCGGGGGTGGTCCGGAGCGCGACGAGGCCGTGGCGATCTGCTGCCGCGCAAAGGCCGGCGTGGTGGTGCGCGACGAGCGCGAGGACGGCGAGCGCGCCCTGCTCAACCTCGGCCACACCTTCGGCCACGCCCTGGAACGCCTGACGGGATACGATTCCGCCCGCCTCGTCCACGGCGAGGGCGTCGCCATCGGGCTGGCCCTGGCCTTCCGGTTCTCCGCCCGCCTCGGCCTGTGCCCGGGCCAGGACGCGGGCCGCGTCGCCAACCACCTCGCGCTCGCGGGCCTGCCCACCACCCTCGGGGCGGTGCCGGGCGGCTGCGGCGACGCCGACGCCCTCCTCGACGCCATGGCCCAGGACAAGAAGGTCCGCGACGGGGCCCTGACCTTCATCCTCGCCCGCGGCATCGGCCGGAGCTTCATCGCGCCGGGCATCGACGCGGGCGACGTGCGGGCCTTCCTCGACGACGAACTGCGCGCCGGTTGAGGCGGCCACCACCGTTCGGAGCGGGCACGCGGGTGTGGACCTCGGCCCTTCGCGGTGAAGGCGCTCGCGGTGCGGATTCGGGCGTCGATCGCCGGACGACACGGCGTGATCCGACATGCGAGCCCCGGCGCGCGAAGCACACGAACAGATCCCGTGTGACGTTCCCCCGATCGCCCCCCGGGGGGCCGCCGGAGATTGCCTAGGGCAATCCGCTCGGGCATGTGAGAAGCGTCATCGGCCTCAAGACTCGGATAGTGATTGATGCGGCTCGATGCCCCGACCTTGCTGCTGGTGA
>Ga0182231_1000220_pt1 | contig 13841 bp, 13 predicted proteins | sample G6R1MG_29_FD_129667 | JGI IMG/M metagenome (GOLD analysis project Ga0182231, IMG submission 129667) | Miscanthus phyllosphere microbial communities from Michigan, USA - G6R2_NF_07NOV2016_LD1 MG | ecosystem: Host-associated > Plants > Phyllosphere > Phylloplane/Leaf | place: USA: Michigan...
ACTTCGAGGCCACTTCGCGCACCATCTGGGCGCCCATGTTCTCGAACTTGTCGGCGAGCTCGATCTCCTTGGCGACGGTGACGCCGTCCCTGGTGATGCGCGGGGCGCCGAAGCTCTTCTCGATCACGACGTTGCGGCCCTTCGGACCCAGCGTCACCTTCACGGCGCTAGCAAGCAGCTCGACGCCGCGCAGCATCTTCTCGCGGGCATCGACGGAAAAACGTACGTCTTTGGCTGACATGGAATGTCTCTTCTGTTGTCGTTCGGCCCCGAGGCACGCCGGTGCGGGCGCCTCGAAGGGCTTGGGGAGCGTTGGTCCGGGCGGACGCCCTTAGGCGACGACGCCCATGATGTCGGATTCCTTCATGATCAGGAGGTCCTGACCGTCGATCTTGACCTCCGTGCCGGACCACTTGCCGAACAGCACGCGGTCGCCGGGCTTCACCTCGAGGGGATTGATCTTGCCGGCCTCGTCGCGTGCGCCCGGCCCGACGGCGACGACCTCGCCCTCCTGCGGCTTCTCCTTGACCGTATCGGGGATGATGATCCCCCCCTTGGTCTTCTCCTCGCCCTCGATGCGGCGGAGCACCACGCGGTCGTGCAACGGGCGAAACTTCATGTTTGGCATCCTGTTCGTCCCGCCTGCGGGCCTCGCGTCGACATGACGGAGCCTGGACGGGAAAGGCGGCGGCGGACCGAATCGCCCGCGCCGGGTCGACCGCTGTCTTAGCACTCAATGCACAAGAGTGCTAACGTGTCTCACGATCGATGGGCCGCAGACGGGGTTTTTCGCAGCGGCCCGTCCCCCACGAGCCACCGGGAGCCGATGGAGGTCGCGCCGACAACTGCAACCCGAATCCCCACCTCAGAACCGGCATATGGTCGCGCGGGGCTCTGCAATAGGCGGCGCCAAGATCTTCATTTCTATACCAGAACAGAAGCGCAGAAAGATCGCGAACCATCGGCGCTGCGCATTGAATTTCTGAACGCCCCTTTTGTGATTGTGATTATCCCGCTGATGCGGTAAAGATCATAAATCGATCTTTGGCCAGATATTCGGCCGTCTCGCCACAACAGGGCGAGCGCTCTGCATCTCTCCCATTTTCGACGACCACGGACGGGCGCATGCCAGGCACGCGCTCGCCCTATTCGATCGTCCAGCGTTCGCTGCAGGTGCAGCGCAACAGCAGCAGGCCCTGGACCTTTGTTACCGCATGATGATCTCGGGCGACCGGTCTCCGGTGTCTCGCATCATGCTCTAAAGCAGTTGGAATATTTATGAGCATCGGCACCGTTAAGTGGTTCAACGAGACCAAGGGCTTCGGCTTCATCCAGCCTGATGACGGCGGCAAGGACGTGTTCGTGCACATCTCGGCTGTCGAGCGCGCCGGCATGCGCAACCTGATCGAAGGTCAGAAGATTTCCTACGAGATGGAAACCGACCGTCGCAGCGGCAAGCAGTCTGCCGGCAGCCTCCAGGCCGCCTGAACCTAGCGCCTCTTTCGAGGACGCGTTTCGAAGCCGTTCCCTGTGTGGAGCGGCTTCTTCTGTTTCTGATACCCGCGCTGCGGCGCGCGAGGAGAGTACGTGGGTCAATTCAAAGAAACGCAGCTCGCTGATCGTCTCGAGGCCGGCGCGAAGGCCAAGGAAGAGCGGCTGGCCCAGTTCCGTGCACGCCCCCCGGCGGACGATCCGGCCGTGCTCGCCCGGCAGGCCGAGCGCCAAGCCGTCGTGGAAGCCCGCGAAGTTCGGGTGAGCGAGCGGGAAGCGGCCCGTACCGCCGCCGAGGCGGTTCGCGCGGCGGAAGAACTCGCGGAGCAGGAGCGCGCGGCGGCCGAGATCGTCCGTCAGGCCGCCGAGAAGGTCGAGCGCCAGGCCGCGTTGGCCGCCGAGCAGAAGGCGACCCGCGATGCCCGCTTCGCCGCTCGCAAGGCCAAGGTGAAGCGGTAAGCACCGCGCGGAGCGCCGCCGACGCGGCTCTCCATCACGCGCGCCCCGGCGCCTCCGATGTAAAGAACCGGTTCGGTGGGCGCGGCAGGCCGAGATGGTCGCGCAGGGTCGTGCCGGCATAGTCGCGCCGGAACAGGCCGCGCCGCTGCAGTTCCGGCACGAGCGTGTCGACCACGTCGTCGAGTCCCTCGGGCACGAACGGGACCATGACGTTGAAGCCGTCGCAGCCGCGCCCCTCCAGCCATTCCTCCATCCGGTCCGCGACCTGCGCGGGCGTCCCCACGAAATGGAGCCCGGCATAGGTGCCGACCTTGCGGGCGAGGTCGCGCACGGTGGCGCCGGTCCGGCGGGCATAGTCGAGGAGCTGCGCCTGGCTGGTCTTGCTGGCGTTGGTCTCGGGGATCTCGGGCAGGGGCGCGTCGAGATCGAAGCCGGAGGCGTCGACCCCGAGCCGCACCGACAGGTTGGCGAGCCCACTGTCGGGATGGACCAATTCGTCCAGGCGCGCCCGCTTGGCCTGCGCCTCGGCCTTGGTCTCGCCCAGGATCACCAGGGCGCCGGGCAGGATCTTCAGGTGCTCGGGATCGCGCCCCAGCGCCGGCATCCGGCCCTTCACGTCGGAATAGTAGGCCTGTGCGGCCTCCAGGGTGGGGCTGGCGCCGAACACCATCTCGGCGGTCTCGGCCGCGATCTGCTTTCCGGCCTCGGAAGCGCCGGCCTGGACGATCACCGGCCAGCCCTGCACCGGCCGGGCGACGTTGAGCGGGCCCTTCACCGTCAGGAATTCGCCCCGGTGGTCGAGGACGTGCAGCTTGTCGGAATTAAAGAAGAGGCCGCTCTCCGGATCCATCAGGAAGGCGTCGTCGGCCCAGGAATCCCACAGGCCGGTGACCACGTCGTAGAACTCGCGCGCCCGGGCGTAGCGCACGGCATGGTCGAGATGCGCGTCGCGGCCGAAATTCAGCGCCTCGTCCGGGTTACCCGAGGTGACGAGGTTCCAGCCGGCCCGGCCCTTCGAGATGTGGTCGAGGGAGGCGAACTTCCGGGCCACATGGTAGGGCTCGTTGTAGGTGGTCGAGGCCGTGGCGATCAGCCCGATCCGCGACGTGAGCGCGGCCAAAGCCGGCAGCAGCGTCAGCGGATCGAACGAGGTCACGGTGGCCGAGCGGCGTAGCGCCGCCATCGGCATGTTCATCACCGCCAGATGGTCGGCCATGAAGAAAGCGTCGAACTTCGCCGCCTCCAGCCGCCGGGCGAAATGCGTCAGGTGCTCGAAGTTGAAGTTGGCGTCCGGGTAGCCGCCGGGATAGCGCCACCAGGCCGTGTGGATCCCCACCGGGCGCATGAACGCGCCGAGATGCAGCTGGCGGTCTCGACTCATGGCGGCGCTCCGCGGAGGCTCACGGGTGCTTGTGGATCGGGTCGACCCAGTGGACGGATTCGGGCCGCTCCACCGGTTCGACATCCGGGATGTTGACCACCACGGCCTCGTTGTCCGAGCGCACCAGCACGCAGTGCAGGGGCTCGTCCGTGGAGGCGTTGATCTCTTGGTGGGGCACGAAAGGCGGCACGAAGATGAAGTCGCCCGGCCCGGCCTCGGCCACGTATTCGAGCCGCTCGCCCCAGCGCATCCGGGCGCGGCCGGAGACCACGTAGATCACGCTCTCCAGGGCGCCGTGATGGTGCACGCCGGTCTTGGCGTCGGGCTGGATCGCCACCGTGCCGGCCCAGATCTTCTGGGCCCCGACCCTTGCGGCGTTCACCGCCGCCTGCCGGAACATGCCCGGGGTCTGCGCGGTGTTGCTGTCGAGTTGGTCGCCCGGGATCACCCGCACGCCGTCATGCTTCCAGCGCGCCGCCTCGGGCGCCCCATCCCCGGCCCCGTGGTCGTCGGCGTGGTGATCGTGGGTATGGCCGTCGCCGCTATCGTGCATCGTCAGGACCTCCGATCCGGGTACGTGCCCATCATTGCACCGCTGCGAGGGCCTGGGAAAACCCCGTGTCGAAGATCGCCGCCGCCTGCGGGGCGCGGGCCTTCGGAATCAGGCCGGCGCGGACGTAGAGGTCGATGGTGCGCTGCTCGTCGGCGATCACGTCGGCGTCGATCGGCACGGTCCGGTAGCCGGCACGGCCGAACCAGCGCAAAGGCACCGCCTCCTGCAGGCCGATCAGCTTCGACCAGACCTCCGCGTAAGGCGCCGGGTCCTTAAGCGCCCAGGCCCGCGCCCGGGCGAGGCGCGCGGCGAAATCGGTGAGCAGGGACCGCTTGTCCTTCAGGGCGCTGTCGCGCGCCACCGCGAAGGTGAGGCCCGGGGTGATGCCGTTGCCGTCGCGGACCACCCGGGCCAGGCCGGCGAGCTCCGCCGTGGAGGTGTAAGGCTCCCAGGTCGCCCAGGCATCCACGGACCCGGAGGCGAGGGCGATCTTGGCATCCGCCGGGGGCAGGAAGCTGAACACGACGCTGTCGAACGTGAGCCCCCCCTCCTCCAGGGCCGCCAGCACCACCTGGTGGCCGATGGAGCCGCGATTGGTGGCGATGCGCTTGCCCTTGAGATCCGCCACGCTCCGGATCGGCAAATCCGGCGTCACCAGGATCGCCAGCCCGTCCTGCCGGTTGCGGAACGCCATGAACGCCTTCACGGGCGCCCCGGCGGCGGCCGCGAAGGTGAAGGGCGCGTCGCCGACCCCGCCCGCATCGATCGCCCCGGCGTTCAGCGCTTCGAGAAGCGGTGCGGCCGCGGGGAACTCGCTCCATTCGAGCCGGTAGGACAGGCCCTCGAGGACGCCCGCCGCCTCCATCAGGGCGCGGGCATTGCCGCGCTGGTCGCCCATCCGCAGCACGTCGTCCGCCCGGGCCGGGCCGGCGGCCAGGAGGGCGACAAGAATCAGGATCGCGGCGCGCATCATGCGGCCTCGGCGGCGCGGCCGCGGGCCGCGAGCGCGGCCTTGAAGGCCGGTAGCAGCTCCCGGCCATACTGGATCGCGTCCTCCAGCGGATCGAAGCCGCGGATCAGGAAGGTGCGCACTCCGAGGTCGTGATAGTCGAGCAGCGCCTCGGCCACCTGCTCGGGCGTCCCGACCAGGGCGGTGGAATTGCCCGCCGCCCCGGTCTCGGCCGCGATGGCGGTGAACAGGCGCTTGTCGAGGCGCGAGCCTGCGGCCGCCGCCGCCAGCAGCCGGCGCGAGCCCTCGTTCTGCGGCGCGGCGGCCGCACCGACGCCCCGTGCCGCCCGGGCGGCACGGGTCCGGGCCAGGATATCCTCCGCGCGAGCCCAGGCCTGCGCCTCGGTCTCGGCCAGAATCGGCCGGACCGACAGGCTGAAGCGCGGTTGGCGCCCATGCGGCGCGGCGGCGTCTTGGACGCGCCCGATCAGCTCCCGGACCTGGGCCTGGGTCTCGCCCCACAGGGCGTAGGTGTCGGCGTGCCGGCCGGCCACCGCCAGAGCTGCCGGCGAGGCGCCGCCGAAATAGACCGGGATTGAAGCGACCGGCCTCACCTCGGAGAAGCCCCGTTCCACCCTGTAGAACGCGCCCGCGTAGTCGAACGGCGCCGCGGCGGTCCAGCTCCGGCGGGCGATGTCCAAGAACTCACCGGTGCGGGCGTAGCGCTCGTCCTTGGTGAGGTGGTCGCCGTCCTGGGCGAGCTCCCGGTCGTCGCCGCCGCTGATCACGTGGATCGCGACCCGCCCGCCGGTGAGCTGATCGAGGGTCGCGAATTGCCGGGCCGCCACGGTGGGCGCCGTGAAGCCGGTGCGGTGGGCGATCATCAGCCCGAGCCGCTCGGTGACGGCGGCGACCTGGGTGGCGAGCAGCAGGGCGTCCGGCGACGTCGAGTGGAACGCCACCAGCACCCGGTCGAACCCGCCCCATTCATGCGCCTGGGCCAGGAGCTTCAGGTAATCCCGGTCGATCGCCGGACCTTGCGCCGGGTGGATCTCGGAAGTGTAGCGGGGGGCGACGAAGCCGATGAACTCGACGGCCTCCGGGGACAGCAGACTCATGAAAGATCTCCGTGGCGGGGCCGGAGCGGCGATGGTTGCGGCAAGCCATCGAGGCCGACGACGGCTGCGGCGAGGGCCGCAAAGAATGCCAGGATGGTCTGCCCCAAGACGCAGAGCGTCAACGAAAGCGTCTTTCGAAAATTTCGGGGACTAAAGAATAAGTCCCGCCGCAACCCGCGGAATACGAGAAGACCCTGCTCGTCAGGTGGTGGATCGCGAATGATTTCGCGTTTCCCGCATGCGTAGGCCCCAGGGCATCTCCCGACGGACCGCAGAACTGGGCCATCCACGACTCAGGTGGGTCCGACGACCACCCGAGCGAGTGCCGGCCGACGCACAGGGTCACGATCGCCTACGGGGCACTGCACACCCGAGAAACGCCACCGTCCAGAACAGGCAAACCGGCCTGACCTTTCGGGGTCCGGCCGGTTTTCGGTTCAGTCTGTCTTGTCGCGGGAACGGCTCAGTGCCGCGGCAGGCTGTGCAGCGCCTTCAGGAACACGTCCACGTCGGACTTGGTGTTGTAGAAGGCCAGCGAGGCCCGCACCGACTGGTCGACCCCGAACCGGCGCAGGGCCGGCAGGGCGCAGTGATGGCCCGAGCGCACCGCGATGCCGTGCGCGTCGAGGTGGTGGGCCACCGCCTCGTTCTCCTGCCCCTCGATCACGAAGGACATCACGCTCGCCTTCTCGCGGGCCGTGCCGATCAGGCGCAGGCCCTTTACCTCGGCGAGGCCGGCCTGCGCGTAGTCCAGCAAATCGTGCTCGTAGGCGGCGATCGCCGGCAGGCCAATCCGCTCCAGATAGTCGAGCGCCGCACCGAGGCCGACGGCACCGGCGATGTCCGGCGTACCCGCCTCGAACTTCTCCGGGGCGCCCTTGTAGACGGTCCGGGTGAAGGTGACGTCCTCGATCATGTGGCCGCCGCCCTGCCAGGGCGGCATCGCCGCGAGCAGGTGCGTCTTGCCGTAGAGCGCCCCGATCCCGGTCGGCCCGAACACCTTGTGCCCGGAGAAGACCAGGAAGTCGGCGTCGAGGGCCTGCACGTCCAGCGGCATGTGCGGCGAGGATTGCGCCGCATCGACCAGTACGGGCACCCCGTAGGCGTGGGCGAGCGCGATGATCTCCCGCACCGGGTTCACGGTGCCGAGCGCGTTCGCCACATGGGTCACCGAGACGATCTTCGTCCGGCCCGAGAGCAGGGCCGCGTATTGTTCGAAGATGATCTCGCCCCGGTCGTTGACCGGAATTACCCGGATCGTCGCCCCGGTGGCCTGCGCGAGCAATTGCCAGGGCACGATGTTGGCGTGGTGCTCGATGGTCGAGACGATGATCTCATCCCCCGGGCCGATATTGGCCCGACCGAAGGAATTAGCGACGAGGTTGATCGCCTCCGTGGTGCCGCGGAGGAAGACGATGTCGTCCTTCGAGGGCGCGTTGAGGAAGCGGCGCACCGTCTCGCGGCCGCCCTCGAACAGGTCCGTGGAGCGCGCCGCCAGGGTGTGGGCGGCCCGGTGGATGTTCGAGTTGTGCCGCCCGTAGAACTCCGAGGTCGCGTCGATCACGGCCTGCGGCTTGTGGGTGGTGGCGGCGTTGTCGAGCCAGACCAGCGGATGGCCGTTGACGCTCTGGTGCAGGGCCGGGAAGTCCCGGCGGACATGCTCCACGTCGAACGGCGCCGCCACCGGGCTCGACCCCTGCGCCGTCAGCCGCGGGGCGGGACCCGGATAGCGGGCGGGCTCGACCCGGGGGCTGGCCGGCGCCTTGCGGGCCGGGCCGGGACCGGCATTCAGGAAGTAGTAGTCGGAGACCGGCGCCTCGGGCGCCCGGGACAGGTGCCCGGTCCGGGCGAAGCTTTCCTGGGCGACGTCACCGCCCGGCCGCGACGGGTCGGCCGGCACCAGTTGCGGCGCGACCGCGTGCGCGAAGGCGTTGGCCCGGGGATGATCCCCGGCGACCTGGCGGTGCAGGTCGGGACCGCCCGGGAAGGCCGTCGGCGCGCTCGGGAATCCGAAATCCGGCAGGACCGGGCGCGGGCTCGCCGGATGGACCGGCGGGATCGCGGCCACGTCGAAGAAAGCCGGGCTCGCGGGGGCGAGGTTCGGCACGGTCGGGCCGGTGAGGCCCGGCACGCCGACCGCAGGCCCGCCGAACGAGCGGGCCGCGAGTGCGGAGCCGTCCGGCTGCAGGCCGAAGGGTTGCCCCCCGGACGGCACCGAGGGGATCCCCGTGGCCGCGCTCGGGAACGGGGCGCCGCCCGGTCCCTGAGGCAGGCCTTCGAGGGCCTGCGGGACCTGGGGTCCCGCGGGCAGCGTCGGGGCGAGGGGCTGGCTCGCGGCCTGCCCCTGCTGGTAGATCTCGCGGGCGAGGCGCCCGATGAGATCGCTATGGGCGAGCTCCGCCGGGCTCGCCTCCGGTCGACCGAAGGCCAGTCCCTCAGGCATAGTCATGGTAGTTGCCGAGGAGGACGTTATCGAGGCGGGCGATCGCGTCCTCGACCAGCACGGCGGCCGAGAAGTAGCGGGTCACCAGATGCGAGGCGATCGAGTGATCGTTGGTGCCCATGTAGCGCACCGACAGGCCGGGCTCGATCTCGCCGGTCACGCCCGACTTCTGCAGGCCGACCACGCCCTGCTCGCCCTCGCCGACGCGCAGCAGCAGGATCGAGGTGGTTTCGGCGCCGGTGACCGGATCGATGTCGATCGGCAGCTTGTCGCTCGGCACCAGCGGGACGCCGCGCCAGGTGATGAACGGCGCGCCGAACAGATGGACGACGACCGGCGGCACGCCGCGGCGGGTGGCCTCACGGCCGAAAGCCGCGATGGCGCGCGGATGCGCGACGAAGAAGGCGGGCTTCTTCCAGACCAGGGTCAGCAGCTCGTCGAGATCGTCCGGGGTGGGCGGGCCGCCGCGGGTGGGGATGCGCTGGCGCGGGCCGACCTCGTTAAGCAGGCCGAACTGCGAGTTGTTGAGCAGCTCCCACTCCTCGCGCTCCTTCACGGCGTCGACGGTGAGGCGGATCTGCTCGCGGAGCTGGTCGATCTCGTTCGAGTAGAGGTCGGTCACCCGGGTATGGGTGTTGAGGATCGTCTGGATCGTCGACAGGTGATACTCGCGCGGATGCGATTCATAGTCGACGAAGGTGGTCGGCAGGCGCGGCTCGCCGGTATGAACCGCCAGCAGCTCGATGCCTTGCTCGCCATGGGAGCTGGTATGGCCCTTCAGCCGCTCCTGCTCGTCCCGGTACTGGGCGATCTTGGCGCGGATCTCGTCGTTCTCAAGGGCGTTCGGATCGAGGGTCAGCAGGGTGACGGCCGAGAGCGCCTTCACGGCCGGGGTGGGTGCGCCCGCGCCGAGCAGGTCGGTGTCACCGAAATAGTCGCCCCGGGTGGCCAGACCCTGCCGCAACCGTCCCTTGTAGGGGCCCGAGAAGGTCAGCTCGACCGTGCCGTCCGCCACCACGGTCAGGCTGCGGGTGCCGGCACCCTCCTCATGGATGATCTTGCCGGCCTTGTGCCTGCTCTCGGTGAAGCGCTCCGCGATCTTCGTCAGCTCGGCATCGCCCAGGCGGCTGAACAGCGGCACGGCCCGCAGCGAGGCGGGACGGATCGCCCGGTCCTTGTGCTCGGTGACGAGGTCGACGCGGCCGGGGCGGGCCAGAACGACGGCGCGGCGGTTCACGCGGTAGACGCCGCCGGCAACGTCCACGAAGGGCAGGAGCCGCAGGAGCCAGCGCGGCGTGTTGGCCGCGTTCTGGACCGACGTGACGGTGGCTGTCGCAAGATTGCGTGCCGCCGTGGCGCTCACGCTCAGACCCGGTCCACTCATCGTTCGTCCTCTTTCTTCTCAATGATGGGCGCGCCGCATCGGCCCGCGTCTTCGCGAGCTGCCACACAGTCGATGCGGGCTGAGCGCAAGATTAAATGGGTGTCGGCAGGATCAGATGACCGCGCCGCCCTGCATAAGATTCGATTTGTCGTGCAGTCCCATGGTCGTCCGCCGCCACGACACTAACGCGACACTGTGATCGCTGCTTCCGCGATCCAGCAAAGCTAAGGTAATCTTTGATTCCGCGCTCGGTCAACGAAACAATTTTTCTTATTTATCTGTTTTTGGGAAAAGAACCGCTGAAAAACGCGCTCACCCTAGGAAAAGATCAGCGCGATGTTTCATTCTGAGAGAATTGCATTCTCTATGAGCCGCAGATCCTCACGGATTGGCGACAAACCTAACAGAGAAAAATTTTCCTTGCCGGGATCAGATCCCGTCCCCGAAGCCGAAGGACTGGTCCATGGTCCGTGCGGGCTCCTCGCCGGCGGCAAGGCGCGAGACCACACGGGCGGGCACGCCCGCCACGGTGGTGTGGGGTGGCACGTCGTGCAGCACCACGGCGGCGGCGGCGACCTTGGCGCCTTCGCCGACGCGGATGTTGCCGAGGACCTTGGCCCCGACGCTCAACAGGACCCCGCGCTCGACCTTCGGATGCCGGTCGCCGCTCTCCTTGCCGTTGCCGCCCAGCGTCACCGACTGGAGGATCGACACGTCGTCGGCGACCACCGTGGTCTCGCCGATCACGACCCCGGTGGCATGGTCGATGAACACCCCCGAGCCGATCCGGGCGGCCGGGTGGATGTCGCAGCCGAACACCTCGGAGATGCGACTCTGGACATGCAGGCCGAGGGTCGCCCGGCCCTGGTGCCAGAGCCAATGGGAGACCCGATAGGCTTCCAGCGCCGCCAAGCCCTTGTAGAACAGGAACGGATCGAGATAGCGGCGGCAGGTCGGGTCTCGCTCGCGGATGGCGATCAGGTCGCGGGCGGCATTCGCTCCGGCATGGGGATCCGCCTCGAAGGCGGAGAGGCAGAGATCGCGCATCGACAGACGCGCGAGGTCGCCGTCACCCAGACGGTGGGCGAGGCGGTACGCGAAAGCCTGGGCGAGGCTGCGCTGGTCCAGGATCGTCGCCTGGATGATCCCGGCATAGAGCGGCTCCTCGACCAGCACGGCCTCGGCCTCGGCGCGGAGTTCGGCCCACAGGTCGCCCTCGACGGTGCCGCGGCCGGAGGTGCGCGGCGGCGGGATCGCGGCCGAAGAGGTCACGTCCGGAGAGCCCGGGCGATGCGCCGCATCAAGGCACCAGCTCGAACAGGTCGGCCAGGTAGCGTTCGAGCGTCTCATGCCCTTCGAACTTCACGTCGACCGTGGCCGAGTGGTCGCTCTGCTGGTGGATGCCGACGATCCGCCCCCGCGCATGACGCCAGATCCCCAGGATCTCCGCGAGGTCGAGCCGCTGGAACACCACCTGATCACCTTGCGCCATCGTCGCTGAACCTTTCGCGCTGTCGTCGTTGCGAGGGCCGATCCTGCCGACCCGATTCTGGTGTCCGAAGCGGGGCCGGCGAGGCACCGAGCCGTCCCGGGAATGCCCTTCCACCCGGCCCACATGGGCAGAGAAAGTTTCGTTCGCGGATTGCCCCGGGCGGAGCATGATCTTCACTAAAGCACTGAATTCGCTCGATAATTGACCGATTAACGGCGTTTGGCAAGGCTTGTTCCGCGAAAGCCCCAGCGCTAACCCGACAGCCTGGGACCGCGGGGGCGACCCCCGATTCGCGACGCGAGACCGCCATGAACCCCTATCTTCCACCCCTCGCGGGCGGCCTGCTGATCGGCCTGTCGGCCGCGATGCTCCTGTTGTTGAACGGCCGGATCGCCGGGATCAGCGGCTTGGTCGCCGGACTCGGCCGGCCAGGAAGCGCGCGCTGGCTCGCGGACGCTGCCTTCGTACTCGGCCTGATCCTCGGGCCCCCGGCCTTCGCGCTGCTGGCCGGACACTGGCCCGAGATGCGAATCGCCGCGGGCCTGCCCGCCCTGGCGCTCGCCGGCCTGCTGGTCGGCTTCGGCACCCGTCTCGGATCCGGCTGCACCTCCGGGCACGGAGTATGCGGGCTCGCCCGGCTGTCGCTGCGCTCGATCGCGGCGGTGCTGGTCTTCCTCGCCACCGGCATGCTGACGGTCGCGGCCCTGCGGGTGCTGGCGTGAGCGCGGCCCTGCACAGCCTGGCGGCCCTGGCCGCGGGCCTCATCTTCGGGCTCGGCCTGGCGCTCTCGGGCATGCTCGACCCGGCCCGGGTGCGGGGCTTCCTCGATGTGGCGGGCGCCTGGGATCCCAGCCTGGTCTTCGTCCTCGGCGGCGCCGTGACGGTATCTAGGCTCGGCTACCTTTTGAGCCGGCGCCTCCGCGGCCCGGTGCTGGATTCCCGGTTCGACCTTCCGGCCCGGCACCGGATCGATGCGCCGCTAATCCTCGGCGCCGCTCTGTTCGGGATCGGCTGGGGCGTGTCGGGCTTCTGCCCCGGCCCCGCGGTAGCGGCGCTGTCGACGGCCGCGGCCCCGGTCCTGGTCTTCGTCGTCGCAATGCTGGTCGGCATGGCGCTCCACGGCCTGCTGCCGGCAGCGCCGATGGAACGCTCACGCAGCATCGGTACGGCCGGTGGATCCGGGAATCGCCGGGCGCGGGGATCGGCCTCGACGTGACCATCAATCTGTGATCGCAGCAGCCCCGGGGACGGAGACAAGACGCTCCAGCCCTGGCGGCGGCTTGTTGCAAGGGCGCAGCGGAGCCCGGCGCTCGAAGCAGCGGCAGCCCTCGAAGCGAGCAAAGGCTATTTCGACCCTGGAAAGCCGATGCGATTAAGGATGAATGGGTATAAGCAGCACAGCGCCTGATCTACCGCACCGTTTAACAACAACGGCCCGCGATCATGACTAAATGTATTGGTTCACAGAAAGATGGCGCGCCCGAAAGGATTCGAACATCTGACCCCCAGATTCGTAGTTTGCAAGCGCGCGGCCTCCCCCGTTTTAAAAATAAGGCGCATCGAGACTTAAGTCGTTATCTCCGCTTTATTTTCCGGCGTAGACCCACTAACATAGTGTTAATGTAAAGCTCCGTAGGGCGGCGTCTGCGCCCCCGTTTTCCTTATTTGACGGACAGCACTATGCCCCGCCTCGAACTAACACAACGGGCGATCGAGAAATTGCCCGCACCAGACGCGTCCGGGCGACAGGTACTCCACTGGGACACCGATCTGCGCGGATTCGGCGTACTGTGCTCCGGCAAGACGAACGCAAAAACCTACGTCGTTCAGCGCGACCTTCCGAACGGGCGTACGCGGCGCGTGACAGTCGCGCCCGTCAACGTGATTCCACTTGATGAAGCGCGCCGCCGCGCCGAAGCTACGCTCGCCGATCTTTACCGCGGCATTGATCCCAAATCCCCAGTGAAGGCAATCGTTACGCTCCGCGCCGTCCTCGAAGAGTACCTTGCATCGCGACCGCTGCGGCAGACCACAGCCGAGGAGTACCGCCGAGGCGTTGAGCGGCATCTGAAGATCTGGCTAGACAGGCCGCTCAAGGACATCACACCTGAACTGGTGGAAGCACGCCATCGGGCTATTGCCTCAGAGATACAGGGCGCGGGGCGCCACAATGGCGAGTCCACTGCTAACGGCGTGATGCGATCATTGCGGTTTCTCTGGAACTATGCCGCCGACCGCGATTCTGAGTTGCCGACGAACCCGGTCAGACGCCTCAAACGGCAGTGGTATCAAGAGCGTCGCCGAGATCGGGTGGTGCGGGCGGAGGAGATGCCCCGTTTCTACCAAGGCGTACTCAGCCTGCCCAATCCGGTTGCTCGCGACTATCTCATGCTACTTCTATTTACGGGGCTGCGGCGGCGCGAAGCCGCATCACTTCGTTGGGAGCACATAGATTTTGCCGAGCGTGTGGTCCGGTTACCTGCTGCCAACACGAAGGCCGGGAGGAAGCTAGATCTTCCGATGACGGACTTCGTTCATGAACTACTGACAGCGAGACGGGCAGTTGGTAGA
>Ga0182231_1000221_pt1 | contig 13809 bp, 8 predicted proteins | sample G6R1MG_29_FD_129667 | JGI IMG/M metagenome (GOLD analysis project Ga0182231, IMG submission 129667) | Miscanthus phyllosphere microbial communities from Michigan, USA - G6R2_NF_07NOV2016_LD1 MG | ecosystem: Host-associated > Plants > Phyllosphere > Phylloplane/Leaf | place: USA: Michigan...
AAACGGCCTCAATCACCTGGACTGAATTGCAACCATTCTTTGCCAAGGGTGCCCTGTTGTGGGTCGAGTTGCCTCTGGATTTGATCGAAGTCGCCGAGGCAGTGGCCGAAAATGATGCAGCCAAGGTGTCTGCGTGGCTGGCGGAGGGGCGGGTTGGCAAGGTGTCTGAAACCAAGGCGCTTGAGCTGGTGGAGACAGATTCGCTGCTCTGGGCTGTGGTAGTAGCACCTTGGGTTTTGATTCAAAACAGGGCGCAGGATTGATTTGCGCACCAGTCAGGTGCCTTGCGGTTTTCCGGAGTGAGTGGGAAGGTAACTCTTCGGCAGCCCGCGTAGCGTAAAACCACACCGTTAAGGTGGCGGTTTCTGCGGGCTGCACTGTTTCTTTTGACGATGGAGCCTTGCGCTGCTCCTTCAGGTACGAACAGGTCTGGGACTGGCGAAGTCGTCATTTTCAGGCAGTTCGGCAAACACATCCGGAATGTCTGGTGTTTCGCTGTCTTGCCCCTGGCTGTGCTGTTGTGGCAGGGCAGACCAGCGGGTCGTGGGCTCGCGCTGGTTCATCTGTCTGGCAAGAGGCAGGATGCGCTCCAGCGGCTGGGGCCTGTTGAACAGATAACCCTGTACGTAATCACTGCCAAACTGCCTGAGAAACTCCAGTTGATCCTGGGTCTCGACGCCTTCGGTCACGACTTTCAAGCGCAGCGTATGCGCCATGACAAGGATTGCCTGAACGATTTCCATGTCCTGCGGGGACTGGGGGATGTCGATAATGAACGATCGGTCGATCTTCAACGTGTCCAGCGGCAGCCGCTTGAGATAGGCGAGCGACGAGTAACCGGTGCCGAAGTCGTCGATCGACAGGGAAACACCCAGGCTGCGAATGTGTTTGAGCATCAGGATAGTGTTGCTGATGTTGCCCATCAGGGCATTTTCGGTCACTTCCAGTTCCAGCCGTCCAGGCGCTGCGTCAGCATCGGCCAGCGCCCGCTCAACCTCTTCGACCAATTCGTTGCGGCCCAGCGTCAGCGCTGAGCAGTTGACGGAGATGATCAGCTGTTCCAGCCCTTCCTGATGCAGAGTGCGCAAGTCGTGACAGGCGCGGCGCAGCACCCAGTTATCCAGTTCGGCAATCAGGCCGTTGGCCTCGGCGATGCCGATGAAGCGTGCGGGTACCAGCAAGCCGTGCTGCGGGTGATTCCAGCGCACCAGCGCCTCGAGCTTGGCAACGTGGCCGGTGCGCATGTCGACGATAGGTTGGTAATACACCTGCAGCCCCGTTCCCTCGCGCAGGGCATTGCGCAGTTCTTCTTCCAGTTGCAGCTCCAGACTGGCCTTGGTCTTGAGGGCCGGATTGAAGAAGTTGACGCCGTTGCGCCCTTTGTCCTTTGACTGGTACAGCGCAAGGTCTGCGTGCTTGAGCAACTCATCGCAGGTCTCACCGTCACGCGGGAATACGGCAATGCCGATGCTGGTGGTCATGACCATGCGCCTTCCTGCCAGCGCGATGGTCTCCTTCATCTTTTGCATGACCCGATGAGCCAGATGGCGGGCCTCTTCGTAGTCCGGAATGCTCAGCAGGATGCAGAATTCATCGCCGCCGAAACGCGCCACCACGTCCTGGGTACGGGTAGCACTGCGGATACGCTCGGCGATCACCTTGAGCAGCTCGTCACCCGCATCATGGCCCAGGCTGTCGTTGATGCGCTTGAAGTGGTCGATGTCCAGAAACATCACCGCAAGCATGCCTTTGTTGAAGGTATGCTCCTGCAGCTTCTCGGCGAAGATCTGATTGAACCCGCGGCGGTTGATCAGGTTGGTCAGCGGGTCGTAATGCGCAACCTGCTGAAGCGAAACGCGTGCCTGATCCAGCTGGGTAAGCAGTGCATTGACCCGCTGCAGATCATGCTCCTTGCCTTGCAGTTTCTTGTCGGCCATTGCCGCGCTGATGCTGCCGGCGATGGTCAGCAGGGCGATGGCCGCGATGGTAAGCCCCAACTGCTGGCTGTTTTCAGTGCTGGGGACGTGCAGCTCAATGCCTTCGGGTATCACCAGCCGCAGCGCCTTCATGCCCATCAGGTGCATGGTCAGCAGGCCTGCGCCCAGCAGAAGGCTGACCGCATAACGGAACATCTGATGAAACATGCCGTGGTACTGGCGCAAGTGCCGGGACAGGGTCAGCAGCGCAATGCTGGAAAGAACCGCGACCAGAATCGACAGGGCAAACATTCGCGGCTCATAGTACTGCGTAGCGGTAGAGCGCATGGCTGACATGCCGAGGTAATGCATGACGCTGATGCCGATCCCCATCACCACCGCGCTGGTCAGGCAGCGTCTCAGGGTCAGCTCCGGGATGGTCAGCGCCCGCATGGCCACCAGTGCGGTAACCAGTACGATCAGCAGGGAAATCAGCGTGATGGAAAGGTCATAAGTGATTTTGAGCGGCGCCTGGAACGCCAGCATGCTGATGAAGTGCATCGCCCACACGCCACCGGCCAGGCATAACGCGCCCAGCGCCTTCCAGAGGCGACGGCTTTTAAGGGCGTCGACCTGGATGACACGGTCCGCAATGTCCAGCGTGGCAAAGCACGCAGCACAGGCCACGCCGTAAGCCAGCGCGACCAGAAACAGGTTGTGACTGCAGTCGATCAATAATTGCACGTCCGCTGGTGGGCCAGCGAATACGTTCAAACCCAGCCAATCCATAGCTTGCCCTTATCTCACTGCAAGGCCGCCAAGGCCGAAAGCCTGGCGTTCAAAGCTGAGTATAGAAGCTGTTTACAACCTGCAAATGCACGAGGTGCCAATTTGGCATCAAAGTGATGGCTGGCGTGTTTGGTGCTTATCGTTTAGAGGACGCAGAGCGTCCGGCAAGGCATGCCTACACGGAGCATGGGCACGATAGGGGGAGTTGCGGATATCGCGGAGCAGGGGCGTGGTTACGGGACACATCGTTCCTCACGCTCCAGCGTGGGAATGCCTTTCATGACGCTCTGCGTCATAGCGTGATCAAGAGCGTCATGCCCATGCGGGGCATGGGCATGACGGGCGGGTGTGTGACCAGCCCTCAGCCTGCGACCAGTACCCGGATCGCTTCCAGACGCAGGGCCGCTTTTTCAAGCATGGCCAGACCCTGTTCACGTTGCGTGCGCAGAGCCACCAGTTCACTGTCGCGCACGGTTGGGTTGACCGCTTGCAATGCCGTCAGGCGGGCCAGTTCTTCTTCGGTGTCGGCTGCCAGGCGACGCTGAGCTTCGGCGACGCGCTCTGCGTGTTTCGGCGTGATTTTCTCTTCGCCCGCGTTGATCCTCGGGGTCAGTTGGTCGCGTTGTGCCTGGATGAACTTGTTGGCGCTGGCACGGGGCACGCTTTCGAGCTGATCGTTGAGCGTATTGAACGACACACGGCTGGCCAGATCGTTGCCATTGGGGTCAAGCAGGCAGCGCAGCGCAGCAGGCGGCAGATAACGCCCCAGTTGCAGCGAGCGAGGCGCAACCACTTCGCTGACGTAGATCAGTTCGAGCAGAACGGTGCCCGGCTTGAGCGCCTTGTTCTTGATCAGTGCCACGGCGGTGTTGCCCATCGAGCCGGACAGCACCAGATCCATGCCGCCTTGCACCATCGGGTGCTCCCAGGTGATGAACTGCATGTCCTCGCGGGACAGCGCCTGATTACGGTCGTAGGTGATGGTCACGCCTTCGTCGTCGCCCAGCGGGAAGCTGGCGTCGAGCATCTTTTCACTCGGCTTGAGGATCAGGGCGTTTTCCGAGTGGTCCTCGCTGTCGATGCCAAAGGCGTCGAACAGGGTTTCCATGTAGATCGGCAGGCTGAACTGATCATCCTGGTCGAGGATCGCTTCGACCAGCGCTTCGCCTTCGCCTGCGCCGCCGGAATTGAGTTCCAGCAAACGGTCGCGACCGGTATGCAGTTCGCTTTCCAGGCGCTCGCGTTCGCTGCGGGCTTCATCGATCAGGGTTTGCCACTCGTCGTCATCACCGCTTTCCAGCAACGGCAGCAGGCGCGGGCCGAACTGATGCTGCAGGGCGTTGCCGGTCGGGCAAGTGTTGAGGAATGCATTGAGCGCTTCGTGATACCACTGGAACAGGCGGGCCTGCGGACTGGTTTCCAGGAACGGGACATGCAGCTCGATGGTGTGCTTCTGGCCGATCCGGTCCAGACGCCCGATACGCTGCTCCAGCAAGTCCGGGTGCGACGGCAGATCGAACAGGACCAGATGGTGGGAGAACTGGAAGTTGCGGCCTTCGCTGCCGATTTCCGAACAGATCAGCACCTGGGCGCCGAACTCTTCGTCTGCAAAGTAGGCCGCGGCTCGGTCGCGCTCGAGGATGTTCATGCCTTCGTGGAAAACCGTGGCGGGGATACCGGAACGCACACGCAGCGCGTCTTCCAGGTCCATGGCGGTTTCGGCATGGGCACAGATGACCAGCACCTTGACGCGCTTAAGCATTTTCAGGGTATCGATCAGCCAATCGACGCGTGGATCAAAGCGCCACCAGCGCTCTTCCTCGCTGACTTCCGACTGCGACTGGAAGCTGACTTCAGGGTAAAGATCGGCGTGCTCGCCGACCGGCAGTTCGAGGTATTCGACAGGGCAGGGCAGCGGGTATTGATGCAGCTTGCGCTCCGGGAAGCCCTGCACGGCGGCACGGGTGTTGCGGAACAGCACGCGGCCGGTGCCATGACGGTCCAGCAGTTCGCGAATCAGACGCGATTTGGCTTCTTCGTCGCCGGTATTCACCGAGGCCAGCAGCGAATCGCCTTCGGCACCCAGGAAGCCGTGAATGGTTTCCTGCGCCTCGGCAGACAGCTTGCCCTTGTCGAGCAGCTCCTGAACGGCCTGAGCCACCGGGCGATAGTTCTCGCTCTCGGCGCGGAAGGCCTTGAGGTCGTGGAAACGGTTCGGGTCCAGCAGGCGCAGACGGGCAAAGTGGCTGTCCTGGCCCAGTTGTTCCGGCGTCGCGGTCAGCAGCAGTACGCCGGCAATGACTTCGGCCAGTTGTTCGACCAGCGAATATTCGCGGCTGGCCTTGTCTTCGTGCCAGACCAGGTGGTGCGCTTCGTCAACCACCATCAGGTCCCAGCCTGCCGCAAACAGGGCGTCCTGGGCCTTTTCGTCTTCGACCAGCCATTCCAGGGCGACCAGTGCGAGCTGGGTGTCTTCGAACGGGTTGCCGGCATCGCTTTCCATGAAGCGCTCAGCGTCGAACAGCGCGACCTGCAGGTTGAAGCGGCGACGCATTTCCACCAGCCACTGGTGCTGGAGGTTTTCCGGGACCAGAATCAGCATGCGGCTGGCGCGGCCCGACAGCAGTTGGCGATGGATCACCAGACCGGCTTCGATGGTTTTACCCAGACCCACTTCGTCGGCCAGCAGAACGCGCGGCGCGATACGGTCCGCGACTTCGCGAGCGATGTGCAACTGGTGGGCGATAGGCTGTGCCCGCACGCCACCCAGGCCCCACAGGGAGGACTGCAATTGGCGGCTGGTGTGTTCGAGCGTGTTGTAGCGCAGCGAGAACCATGACAACTGGTCGATCTGGCCGGCAAACAGACGGTCGGTCGCCAGGCGGAACTGGATAAAGTTCGACAGCTGGGTTTCCGGCAGCGTGACCAGTTCGTTCTGCGCGTTCAGGCCGTGGTAGACCAGCAGACCATCGACATCGTCGACTTCGCGAACGGTCATTTTCCAGTTTTCGAAGTGCGTGATCACGTCGCCAGGGGAGAAGCGCACGCGGGTCAGCGGCGCATTACGCAGTGCGTACTGACGTGTTTCGCCAGTGGCCGGATAGAGCACGGTCAACAAGCGGCCGTCCTGTGCCAGAACGGTGCCCAAACCCAGCTCGGCTTCGCTGTCACTAATCCAGCGTTGCCCCGGTTGATACTGCTGCGCCATGCTGCCTGTCTCCCGCTTGAAAAAGCTGAGTATGTTAACGGAACACGCCCCGAAGGCCAAAGGCAGCGTGAAAAAACTCATGGTCAGCGCCGGAACCTATCGAATTTTTGGTTCCATGACACTTATTTCACTGAGAGGGGTCAAAAAAGATCTTATAAACCACCACTGGCTCTTTCAGCCCGGTTCAAGTTGCCTCGTGCACGGCCGAAACCCCGGTAAGAGGAGATAAAACCATGCTGCAACCTATGCTTCCGTTAAGTGTGGTGCCTGTGACATCACAGCTGGATCCGGCCAAGCGCATGCCGGACATTCCACCTGTAGCGCCGGTACAGGAGAGCTCCAGCGAGACCTCCATCGACCTGCGCAATGAAGATACTGAACGCAGCGCGTTGCTGTTGCGTGAAGAGCAACAGCGCCAGCAGCAACAGCAGCATGCTCATGGCGGCGGAGAAGCCGAGGAATATGTGGGACTGGTCGTCCCGGGTGATTCGCTGAACGCCGACAACACCGTACCCGTTGTACCGCTCATCGACGACGAGCCGCGCCAGGGGCTTTGGGTGGATATCCAGATCTGATCGCTGCACCGCCCAGGGCTGTACTGGTCACGGGACTGGTCAGGGCTGCTGCGATTGAGCATTATTGGCCCTGATTTCCCGTGTTCGAGAACCGCAAGCCATGAGCGACGATGCACAATTGATCGACCTGGGTGCCGAGCGCGCCAAGCGTATCCACGATCTGAATGACAAGCGCCTCAATGAAGTGCGTAACGCCTTCGAACAGGCGATGCCATTGAGCAGCAAAAAACCGAAGAAAAAGCCCAAAAAACGCTGATCCAGCCGCCACACCCTTGATCTGATCAGTCTGGTTCAGCAACAGCTGATCTGGATCAACTCGCCGTTATGTTCGCTGCCTTAATCTTGTTCCATCGAATGCGTTGTGGGCGGACACGCGCCTGCATGCATTCAATGAGCACGCAAGGCACTTGGGGCGACTTCGGTCGCCCTTTTTTTCTTCTGCATGCCACGCCCTGCATCGAACGCCGGGCGCTATCAGCTCACGGTTTTGGCGCCGGCATTGGCCAGGTCATAGGCTCTGGCGGCTTCGGCGGTCTTGATGTCGCGCTGATAGCTGGGCGTCCAGGCGGTCAACGGTGACTTCTGGGTGAAGCTGACATTGCTGCCGATGTCCTTGAAGTGCGCATCACCATAGTCATCCAGCACGCCGGAGTTGCTGGCCTTGTTGGAAACATCCACGCCTTTTGCGAAATAGTTGGCCTGCGAGAGGATGGTCGCATCCCCCGTCGCGGTGAAGCCAAGATGGAAGTTGTCGATCGAGTTGTTGTAAACGTCAAAGTCGCCATGCCGCATCAGGCCGGGTGCCCGAACATCCAGGTTGCTGAACACATTGTTGGCGATGGTCATGCGCGGGTAACCCTTGTACTCGGCCTTGGCTTGAGCGGAGTCGTCCGGCTGACCGAGAATCACGCCATATTCGTTGTTCTGGAATTTCGAGTTGGTCAGACTGACGTTGTCTGCCGTCCCGCCGACATAAAGCAGTTTGTCCAGGCCTTTGGCGTTCTGATCCTTGGTGCCTGAATAGGTGTTGTGATCGATCCAGTATTTCTGACCGCTGCTGATGAACATCTGCATGTCACCGTTTTCGCGATAACGGCTGTCGTGGTCGAAGTTCAGATTCTGGAAGATGTCATTGCTGGCGGTCTTGCCGCTGGCCAGGTAGATGTTGTGCAGGCTGTTGCCCTTGTCGGTACCCAGCAGGGTCTTGTTGGCGCCAAAGTTGATGGTCACCTTGCTGTCGGCAGACAGGTTGGCCCCCAGTTTGACAGTACGGGCCTTGTCGTCCTCCATGTACTTCTTGAGGTCCGCTACGGTATTGACCGTGACGACTTCGCCACCATTACCGCCGGTGGTGTTCGCCTGTTTGGCGAAGCCGACCATTCCGGACATGTCGGCCCCAGGACCGTTGCCCGCTCGGTGCGCGGGTTGCGCCACTTTTTCTGTGGTCTCAGATCTGTCTGTGGCGGTTGGCAACGTTTTGGCGGGCGCAGGCTGATTGGCGGCTGGCGTATTGCCTTGGGCTGACGCCGAAGTGCGCGTCGTATCAGACGGCGCTGCTGTGGCGTTCTTTTGCAGCGAGACCGGTTTGTCGGTCGGATAATCGTTTTTCACCACGAACGGCTTTTCTGTGTTGCCGGACGATGACGGCGACCCTGAAGAGGGGGCTGATGAAGACTGAAGGGAGGTCGGCGCCTGTTCCCGTTCAGACGGCGCAGGTGCCGGTGTCGAGCCGTCCTGCTGATGCCCTTGTGATCTGGAAAACAGATCCTTGAGGATGGTGCGAATGGCTTCCACCAGCTTGTTCAGCAACAACTCGACGGGGTTTTCAGTTGCACCCGAGGCTGCGTTTGTAGCGGGCGTTTGCGCCCTGGAGCCAAGGCCATTGAATGACGACTGCAACCCTGTTGCCTGCTGCGGCGGGGCGAAGTCGACCAGTTTGCTGCCATTGCCGGACGTGACCTGAGGTGGCGGACTGTTATCGGCTTGCGGGTTTATGCCCTGGGTTGGTTGCCCGGAGACGGGATAATAATTTCGGGTGATCATATTCATGGGTGATTGCCCCGCCTGCAGGAATGAACGATTCGTGATCCGGATAAGGTAGCGCTGGTTTCCTGAGTGGAAAGCGCAGCCAAAACAGTTCCGAGGGCATCATGAATTTGTGTTCAGGTCAGCAGTGGAGCCCGGGCGCGGCCGCAGGTGCGCGCGCCGGTTCCGGGTATCAGCCGAAAGTGATCTCGGGCAATACGGTCAGGTCGACGGTCTGCTGCTTGCGCGGGGCGAGAATCTCGGCTTCGCCGTCTACAACCAGCTCATCGTTCTGATTGAAAACACGGGTGGCGATGCGCACGCGGAATTTCGGCAGTTTTTCCAGGATTTCCAGGCGCACAGTCAGGGTATCGCCCAGTTTCACCGGCTTCTGGAAGGTCATCTGCTGACCGATATAGATGGTGCCGGGGCCAGGCAACTCGCATGCAACCGCCGCACTGATCAGTGCGCCGCTGAACATGCCGTGGGCAATACGCTCCTTGAACATGGTCTTGGAGGCGTATTCGGCGTCCAGGTGGACCGGGTTGTGGTCTCCAGACATGGCGGCGAACAGTTGAATGTCACGCTCTTCCACTGTCTTGCTGTAGCTGGCGGTCTGACCGACTTCAAGAGCTTCGTAAGGCGTGTTGGTGACTTGAGTCATGTGGCTGTCCTGACAATAAAAATGAATTGAAGCGTGCCGGTTCGTGCAATCCGACCTGGCCTTGATTTGTAACACTTGATGACCTGTCGCCGCCAATGCGCGGACAAGATCATTCAGACGCTTGCTGGCGCTCCCCGGATCACATTCAAGGCAAATAATAAGCAAACGCCATGTGAATAAGGCTACTGAGCGATCGGGCAAGTATCTTTACCAGCCCGATTGCCGTGAGCAGTGTATCGCCGACGACAGATTTCAGTCTGAACAGAGACAAGATTCATGCTGCTGATGAGGCCCGGACGATCATTTGCCTGAGACACTTTAACTGCTAACGTCCGCCCAGACCCATGCAGGGAAAAAGGATAAAAATAATGCAAGCTGACTTCTGGGATGACAAGCGTCCGGCGGGTGTCGACGCCGAGGTGGATCTGCAAACCTACCAATCGGTCGTCGAGGTGTTCGAGCGCTGCTGCAGGAAATTCGCCGACCGACCTGCGTTCAGCAACATGGGCGTGACGCTGACCTACGCGGAACTCGAGCGTCACTCCGCCGCCTTCGCCGCGTATCTACAGCAGCATACGCAACTGGTGCCGGGTGATCGCATTGCCGTACAGATGCCCAATATTCTGCAATATCCGATCGCCGTATTCGGTGCGATGCGCGCCGGTCTGACGGTGGTCAACACCAACCCGTTGTACACCGCACGCGAGATGCGCCATCAATTCAAGGACTCTGGTGCCAGAGCGCTGGTTTACCTCAACCTGTTCGGCAAGCTGGTGCAGGAAGTGCTGCCGGACACGGCCATCGAATACCTGATCGAAGTAAAAATGGGCGACATGCAGTCGGCGGCCAAGGGCTGGCTGGTCAATACCATTGTCGACAAGGTCAAGAAGATGGTCCCCGAATTCCATCTGCCTCAGGCCGTCGGCTTCAAGCGCGCGCTGCGCCTGGGGCGCGAGAGCCGCATGCAGGTCGTACCGCGAGGTCTGCAGGATGTTGCCGTTCTGCAATACACCGGTGGCACCACGGGGCTGGCCAAAGGCGCGATGCTCACCCATGGCAATCTGGTCGCCAACATGCAGCAAGTCTATGCCTGCATGCGCCAGCAAGGACCGCAAGGCGGATCGCTGTTTGAAGAGGGCAAGGAGGTGATGATTGCGCCGTTGCCGCTCTATCACATCTATGCGTTCACGGCGAACTGCATGTGCATGATGATCAGCGGCAATCACAACATCCTGATCACCAACCCTCGCGATATCGGCGGCTTCATCAAGGAGCTGGGCAAGTGGCGCTTCACTGCCATGATCGGCCTCAACACGCTGTTCGTGGCGCTCATGAACCACCCGGAATTCAAGAATCTGGATTTCTCGGCGCTGAAAAGCACCAACTCCGGTGGCACTGCACTGGTCAAGGCCACGGCCGAGCGCTGGGCGCAGATCACCGGCTGCACGATCGTCGAAGGTTACGGCCTGACCGAGACGTCGCCTGTCGCCAGCGCCAATCCCTATGGCGCCCTGGCACGCCTGGGAACCGTGGGCATTCCCGTGCCCGGCACCGCGATGAAAGTCATTGATGACGATGGCATCGAGTTGCCTTTCGGCGAGCGTGGCGAGCTGTGTATCAAGGGGCCGCAGGTCATGAAAGGCTACTGGAACCAGCCTGATGCCACGGCCGAATGCCTGGACGCCGAAGGCTGGTTCAAGACCGGTGACATTGCCGTGATTGGCGCTGACGGGTTCGTCAGTATCGTCGACCGCAAGAAAGACTTGATCATCGTGTCCGGTTTCAACGTCTACCCCAACGAAATCGAAGACGTGGTCATGGCCCATCCGAAAGTCGCCAACTGCGCCTGTATCGGCGTGCCGGACGAGCGCTCGGGGGAGGCCGTGAAGCTGTTCGTGGTGGCGCGAGACCCGCAGCTGAGCATTGAAGAGCTCAAGGCCTTCTGCAAAGAGAATTTCACCGGCTACAAGGTGCCCAGACAGATCGTTCTGCGTGATTCATTGCCGATGACTCCGGTGGGCAAGATTCTGCGACGCGAGCTTCGGGACATCGCCTGACCCTTTAATCGTCTCCATGTGTGTACCTGGCCCCGTTTGCAGAACGCTGTAAACGGGGTCAGTTTTTTTCGGAAACAGGCGATTATATTGATTGACCGCTCTGTTCCGGTACTTTCGACGTGATGATGAAAATTTATTAAATGAATTTAAAGTGACTGCTTGTTAGTTTCTGGTCGTATTCGTGACTGTGTGGCCTGCTTCTGCCTCTAGTCGGCCTTTGGCAAAGCTGCTACTCTCGGCGCGCTTTTTGATCAGTCATAAAGCGAAAAAGCGTCTACTGCATAATTCCAAGCACAAGAAAATCATCGCTTCAGGCGATGTGAAGAATTCGCTATCGCTACGGAGCCGACTGAATGATTGATAACTTCTGGAAGGACAAGTACCCGTCCGGTATCCCTGCCGATATCAACCCCGACGAGTACCCTAACGTCCAGGCGGTCCTGAAGCAGTCCTGCCAGCGCTTCGCCGACAAGCCGGCGTTCAGCAACCTGGGCAAGACCACCACCTACGGCGAACTGTATGAGCTGTCCGGCGCGTTTGCCGCCTGGATTCAGCAACATACCGACCTGCAGCCGGGTGACCGTATCGCCGTGCAGCTACCCAACGTATTGCAGTACCCGATTGCCGTCTTTGGTGCGATTCGCGCCGGGCTGATCGTGGTCAACACCAACCCGCTGTACACCGCGCGGGAAATGGAACACCAGTTCAACGACTCCGGTGCCAAGGCGCTGGTGTGTCTGGCAAACATGGCCCATCTGGCCGAGAAGGTCGTACCCAAGACGCAGATCAGGCAGGTGATTGTCACCGAAGTGGCCGACATGCTGTCGCCGTTCAAGCGCTTGCTGATCAATAGCGTCATCAAGTACGTGAAGAAGATGGTCCCGGCCTATCACTTGCCCAAGGCCATCAAATTCAACGATGTGCTTGGCAAGGGCCGTGGTCAGCCAGTGACCGACGTGTCGCCCGGCAGCGCCGATGTTGCCGTGCTGCAGTACACCGGCGGCACCACCGGGGTGGCCAAGGGGGCAATGCTGACGCACCGCAACCTGATCGCCAACATGCTGCAATGCCGCGCGCTGATGGCGTCAAATCTGGGCGAAGGCTGTGAAATCATCATCACGCCGCTGCCGCTGTATCACATCTATGCCTTCACCTTTCATTGCATGGCGATGATGCTGCTTGGCAATCACAACATCCTGATCAGCAACCCGCGTGACCTGCCGGCCATGGTCAAGGAGCTTTCGAAATGGAAGTTCAGCGGCTTTGTCGGCCTTAACACGCTGTTCGTGGCCCTGTGCAATAACGAAGGCTTCCGCAACCTCGATTTCTCGGCGTTGAAAGTCACCTTGTCCGGTGGCATGGCCCTGCAGCAGGCCGCCGCCGAGCGCTGGAAGCAGGTGACGGGCTGCCAGGTCTGCGAAGGCTATGGCATGACCGAGACCAGCCCGGTGGCCACGGTCAATCCCGCTCAGGACGTGCAGATGGGCAGCATCGGCATTCCCGTACCGTCGACCCTGTGCAAGGTCATCGACGATGCGGGCAACGAGCTGGCGTTCGGTGAAACCGGCGAGCTGTGCATCAAGGGGCCGCAGGTCATGAAGGGCTACTGGCAGCGCCAGGAAGCGACCGATGAAATGATCGACAGCGAAGGCTGGCTGAAGACCGGCGACATCGCGATCATTCAGCCTGATGGCTACATCCGGATTGTCGATCGCAAGAAAGACATGATCCTGATCTCCGGTTTCAACGTGTACCCCAACGAACTGGAAGACGTACTGGCGACACTTCCCGGCGTGCTTCAATGCGCGGCCATCGGCGTACCGGACGAAAAATCGGGCGAAACCATCAAGGTTTTCGTGGTGGCCAAACCGGGCGTGACCCTGACCAAGGATAAGGTCATGGAACACATGCGCGCCAACCTGACCGGCTACAAAGTGCCACGCAGCGTCGAATTCCGCGACGTGCTGCCAACCACCAACGTCGGCAAGATCCTGCGTCGCGAGCTGCGTGACGAGGAATTGAAGAAGCTGGGTGTGAAGAAGTAGGGTGGAGCGTCCAGAACGGCATGCGACGCGGAGCGCCGCACGATAGTTGCGATTATCGTTCCTACGCTCCAGCGTGGGAATGCAGTTCTCGACGCTCTGCGTCGCAAGAGGACGCAGAGCGTCCGGAACGGCATGCGACGCGGAGCGCTGCACGATAGTTGCGATTATCGTTCCGCACGCTCCAGCGTGGGAATGCAGTTCTCGACGCTCTGCGTCGCAAGAGGACGCGCAGCGTCCGGAACGGCGTGCGACGCGGAGCGCCGCACGATAGTTGAGATTATCGTTCCGCACGCTCCAGCGTGGGAATGCAGTTCTCGACGCTCTGCGTCGCAAGAGGACGCGTAGCGTCCGGAACGGCGTGCGACGCGGAGCGCCGCACGATAGTTGCGATTATCGTTCCCTACGCTCCAGCGTGGGAATGCAGGTCTCGACGCTCTGCGTCGCAAAAAGGGCGCGAAGAGTCAGGAATGGAGTACCTCATACTTTATTGTGATTGAGCACTGCTGCCGCAAACCATGACCGCAATGGAT
>Ga0182231_1000222_pt1 | contig 13783 bp, 9 predicted proteins | sample G6R1MG_29_FD_129667 | JGI IMG/M metagenome (GOLD analysis project Ga0182231, IMG submission 129667) | Miscanthus phyllosphere microbial communities from Michigan, USA - G6R2_NF_07NOV2016_LD1 MG | ecosystem: Host-associated > Plants > Phyllosphere > Phylloplane/Leaf | place: USA: Michigan...
CGACGGTCAGACCGTTGGTGAGGTGGTGTTTAACACCGCAATGACAGGCTATCAGGAAATTCTTACCGATCCTTCCTACGCCCAGCAGATCGTTACCCTGACTTACCCGCATATCGGCAACACCGGCACCACCCCTGAAGACGCAGAGTCGGATCGCGTCTGGTCCGCCGGCCTGGTCATTCGCGACCTGCCTCTGGTAGCCAGCAACTGGCGTAACAAGCTGTCCCTCGGTGATTACCTGAAAGCCAACAACGTCGTTGCCATCGCTGGCATCGACACGCGTCGCCTGACCCGCATCCTGCGTGAGAAAGGCGCCCAGAACGGCTGCATCCTGGCCGGTGATAACATCACCGAAGAGGCGGCCATTGCCGCTGCTCGCAGCTTTCCGGGCCTCAAGGGCATGGATCTGGCCAAGGAAGTCTGCACCAAGGATACCTACGAGTGGCGCTCCAGCGTCTGGGATCTGAAAACCGACAGCCACCCTGAAATCGCCGCGTCCGAGCTGCCTTATCATGTGGTCGCCTACGATTACGGCGTCAAGGTCAACATCCTGCGCATGCTGGTCGAGCGCGGTTGCCGCGTAACCGTGGTGCCTGCACAAATGCCTGCCAGTGAAGTGCTCGCCTACAAGCCGGACGGCGTTTTCCTGTCCAACGGCCCAGGTGACCCGGAGCCGTGCGATTACGCCATCAAGGCGATCAGGGAAGTGCTGGAAACCGACATTCCGGTGTTCGGCATCTGCCTGGGCCACCAGTTGCTGGCGCTGGCCGCGGGTGCCAAGACCGTGAAGATGGGCCACGGCCACCACGGTGCCAACCATCCGGTCCAGGATCTGGACACCGGTGTGGTCATGATCACCAGCCAGAACCACGGTTTTGCGGTGGATGAGGCGACCCTGCCGGGCAACGTTCGCGCCATTCACAAGTCGCTGTTCGACGGCACCCTGCAGGGTATCGAGCTGACCGACAAGAGCGCATTCAGCTTCCAGGGTCACCCTGAAGCGAGCCCGGGCCCGAACGACGTCGCGCCTTTGTTCGATCGCTTTATCGAAGCCATGGCCAAGCGCCGCTGACCGGTTGCCTTGAGACGGTAATACGCAGGTGCCCAGGGCGGCCCCGGACTCAATGTCCGGTCGCTGCCGCCCAGGCCACCTCAGACAAATGTTCAAGACGGCTTGCCGACTGACCTGCGGATTTGAGTGACAACCCATGCCAAAACGTACAGATATTAAAAGCATCCTGATTCTCGGCGCCGGCCCCATCGTGATCGGCCAGGCCTGTGAATTCGACTACTCCGGCGCCCAGGCCTGCAAGGCTCTGCGCGAGGAGGGTTACCGCGTCATCCTGGTGAACTCCAACCCGGCCACCATCATGACTGACCCGGCCATGGCCGACGCCACCTACATCGAGCCGATCAAGTGGCAGACCGTTGCCAAGATCATCGAAAAAGAGCGTCCTGACGCACTGCTGCCAACCATGGGCGGCCAGACGGCTCTGAACTGCGCACTGGATCTGGAGCGCGAAGGCGTTCTGGAAAAGTTCGGTGTCGAAATGATCGGCGCCAACGCCGACACCATCGACAAGGCAGAAGACCGTTCGCGTTTCGACAAGGCGATGAAGTCCATCGGCCTGGCGTGCCCGCGCTCCGGTATTGCGCACAGCATGGAAGAAGCCAACGCGGTGCTTGAAAAGCTCGGCTTCCCTTGCATCATCCGTCCTTCGTTCACCATGGGTGGTACCGGCGGCGGCATCGCTTACAACCGTGAAGAGTTCGAAGAAATCTGCGCCCGTGGTCTGGACCTGTCGCCAACCAAGGAGCTGCTGATCGACGAATCGCTGATCGGCTGGAAAGAGTACGAAATGGAAGTTGTCCGCGACAAAAAGGACAACTGCATCATCGTCTGCTCGATCGAAAACTTCGACCCGATGGGTGTGCACACCGGTGACTCGATCACCGTGGCGCCTGCACAGACCCTGACTGACAAGGAATACCAGATCCTGCGTAATGCCTCGTTGGCAGTGCTGCGCGAGATCGGCGTAGAAACCGGTGGTTCCAACGTTCAGTTCGGCATCTGCCCGAACACCGGCCGTATGGTCGTGATCGAGATGAACCCGCGTGTATCGCGCTCCTCGGCGCTGGCCTCCAAGGCGACCGGCTTCCCGATCGCCCGCGTTGCCGCCAAGCTGGCCGTCGGCTACACCCTCGACGAGCTGTCGAACGAAATCACTGGCGGCAAGACCCCGGCTTCGTTCGAGCCGTCGATCGACTACGTCGTCACCAAGCTGCCGCGCTTTGCCTTCGAGAAATTCGCCAAGGCGGACGCGCGTCTGACCACTCAGATGAAGTCGGTCGGTGAAGTGATGGCCATCGGCCGTACCTTCCAGGAATCCCTGCAGAAAGCCCTGCGCGGTCTGGAAGTCGGTGTGTGCGGTCTTGATCCGAAACTGGATCTGAGCCATCCGGAAAGCATGAGCACGCTCAAGCGCGAGCTGACCGTGCCGGGCGCCGAGCGTATCTGGTACGTCGCCGATGCCTTCCGCGCCGGTATGACGGTCGAAGAAATCTTCGCCATGAACATGATCGACCCGTGGTTCCTGGTGCAGATCGAAGACCTGATCAAGGACGAAGAGAAGATCAAGACCCTGGGTCTGTCGGCGATCGACCGCGACCTGATGTTCCGTCTCAAGCGCAAGGGCTTCTCTGACGCGCGTCTGGCCAAGCTGCTGGGCGTTACCGAGAAAAACCTGCGGACTCATCGTCACAAGCTGGAAGTGTTCCCGGTCTACAAGCGCGTCGACACCTGCGCCGCCGAGTTCGCAACCGACACCGCGTACCTGTACTCGACCTACGAGGAAGAGTGCGAAGCCAACCCTTCGACGCGTGACAAGATCATGATCCTGGGTGGCGGCCCGAACCGTATCGGCCAGGGTATCGAGTTTGACTACTGCTGCGTGCACGCCGCGCTGGCACTGCGTGAAGACGGTTACGAGACCATCATGGTCAACTGCAACCCGGAAACCGTCTCCACTGACTACGACACCTCGGACCGCCTGTACTTCGAGCCTGTTACCTTGGAAGACGTGCTGGAAATCGTCCGTGTCGAGAAGCCGAAAGGTGTGATCGTCCAGTACGGTGGCCAGACGCCTCTGAAACTGGCGCGTGCTCTTGAGGCCGCCGGCGTACCGATCATCGGTACCAGCCCTGATGCCATCGACCGTGCCGAAGACCGCGAGCGCTTCCAGCACATGGTTGAGCGTCTGAACCTGCGTCAGCCGCCAAACGCCACGGTGCGCAGCGAAGACGAAGCGATTCGTGCCGCAGCGAAGATCGGTTATCCACTGGTGGTGCGTCCGTCCTATGTACTGGGTGGCCGTGCGATGGAAATCGTTTACCAGGAAGACGAACTCAAGCGTTACCTGCGCGAAGCGGTTCAGGTGTCCAACGACAGCCCTGTGCTGCTGGACCACTTCCTGAACTGCGCAATCGAGATGGACGTCGATGCGGTCTGCGACGGTACTGATGTGGTGATCGGCGCGATCATGCAGCACATCGAGCAGGCGGGCGTTCACTCCGGTGACTCCGCGTGCTCGCTGCCGCCTTACTCGCTGCCGGCTCACATCCAGGACGAAATGCGTGAGCAGGTCAAGAAGATGGCGCTGGAACTGGGCGTTGTCGGCCTGATGAACGTGCAGCTGGCGCTTCAGGGCGAAGACATCTACGTCATTGAAGTCAACCCGCGCGCATCGCGTACCGTGCCGTTCGTTTCCAAGTGCATCGGTGTTTCCCTGGCGATGATCGCTGCCCGCGTGATGGCAGGCAAAACCCTGAAAGAGCTGAACTTCACCAAGGAAATCATTCCGAACTTCTACAGCGTGAAAGAGGCAGTGTTCCCGTTTGCCAAATTCCCTGGCGTTGACCCGATCCTCGGCCCGGAAATGAAATCGACCGGTGAAGTGATGGGTGTGGGTGATACCTTCGGTGAAGCGTTTGCCAAGGCCCAGATGGGCGCGAGCGAAGTGCTGCCAACTGGCGGTACCGCGTTTATCAGCGTACGTGACGATGACAAGCCTCTGGTTGAAGCGGTCGCTCGTGACCTCATCAATCTCGGTTTCGAGATCGTTGCCACCGCAGGCACTGCCAAGCTGATCGAAGCGGCAGGCCTGAAAGTGCGTCGCGTCAACAAGGTGACCGAAGGCCGTCCGCATGTGGTCGATATGATCAAGAATGACGAAGTCACCCTGATCATCAACACCACCGAAGGTCGCCAGTCGATCGCGGATTCCTACTCCATCCGTCGCAACGCCCTGCAGCACAAGATTTACTGCACCACTACCATTGCAGCAGGCGAAGCGATTTGTGAAGCGCTCAAGTTTGGTCCGGAGAAGACCGTACGTCGCTTGCAGGATCTCCATGCAGGATTGAAGGCATGATCAAATACCCAATGACCGTCCAGGGCGCTCGCGCCCTGGAAGAAGAGCTGACCCACCTGACCAAGGTGGTCCGTCCCAAGTTGAGCCAGGACATCGGTACTGCGCGCGAACTGGGCGACCTCAAGGAAAACGCCGAATACCATGCTGCCCGCGAGCAGCAGGGGATGGTCGAGGCGCGTATACGTGATATCGAAGGCCGCATGCAGAACGCTGTGATCATCGACGTCACGACTATTCCGCACACCGGCAAGGTGATTTTCGGCACGACAGTCGAAATCGCTAACGTCGAGACTGACGAAAGCGTGGTCTATCAGATCGTGGGCGAAGACGAAGCGGATATCAAGAAAGGCAAGATTTCAGTGGGCTCGCCCATTGCCCGTGCCTTGATTGCCAAGGAAGAAGGTGATGTCGTCGTGGTGAAAACGCCGAGTGGCGTTATCGAGTACGAAATCATCGAAGTACGTCACATCTGATGCTGGCGCCCGTTTTACGGGCGCTTTCAGCGGCAAAAAAGAGTCAGGGCGCGCTTTTGGCGGCCCTGACTTCTGTTTTTATCCGTGTGCGCGGTGGACGTTGGACAGTTGCTTGTTTACCTTTGGGTTCTTGCGATAGATCAACGCCATTTTGCCGATGACCTGAACCAGGTCGGCAGAACCGGCCTTGCACAGTTCTGCGATGGCTCCGAGACGGCTTTCGCGGTCGAGGATGTTGAGCTTGATCTTGATCAGCTCATGATCGCTCAATGCGCGTTCAAGCTCTGCAAGTACACCTTCAGTCAAACCATTGTCAGCCACGATCAATACCGGTTTCAGATGGTGGCCAATGGATTTGTATTGTTTCTTCTGCTCTGGAGTGAGCGGCATAATCTGACCTCTGCGTCTGATCTTTTAAAAGCGGCGGCCAGTTTACCCGAGCGAGTCCGGGACCGCCCAGTTAATCACGACTCGTTTATTTTTGAGGTGCCCCGTGGCCCGTTCCAAGACAAGCCATAACTGGCTCAAAGAACACTTCGACGACAAGTACGTCAAAATGGCGCAGAAGGACGGTTACCGTTCGCGTGCCAGTTACAAGCTGCTGGAGATCCAGGAAAAGGACAAGCTCATCCGTCCGGGCATGACCGTGATCGACCTCGGCGCAGCGCCGGGAGGCTGGTCACAGGTGACCAGTCGTCTGATCGGCGGTCAAGGTCGTCTGATCGCTTCCGACATCCTTGAAATGGACAGCATCCCCGATGTGACCTTCATTCAGGGGGATTTTACCGAGGATGCGATTCTTGAGCAGATCCTGGAGGCAGTCGGTAATACGCAGGTAGACCTTGTGATTTCCGATATGGCCCCCAATATGAGTGGATTGAGCGCTGTAGATATGCCGCGTGCAATGTTTCTCTGCGAATTGGCGCTCGATCTTGCTGGTCGGGTACTACGTCCCGGTGGCGATTTTCTGATCAAGGTCTTCCAGGGTGAAGGCTTCGATGTCTACCACAAGGATATTCGCAAGCTGTTCGACAAGGTGCAGATGCGCAAACCGTCGTCGTCCCGCGACAGGTCACGCGAGCAATACCTGCTGGCTCGCGGCTTTCGCGGCATTGATGGCGCAGCCAGCATCGAGCGTTTTTGACAAGGCGCGATAGCTTTTTTCAAATGGCGTTGCCGATGCAGCATGACTGAACATTATGTTGTCAAAGTTTCACAAAGGGTTACAGACGGTGTCTGCCGTATCTGTAGGTTCTGTAGTAAGTTAGGCCGGTGAATATCATGCGAGGCACGCTTGCTGCGTGGAGCTTGCTTCAGAGGGTAGCTAATTGAACGATATGGCAAAGAATTTGATCCTGTGGTTGATCATCGCGGCTGTCCTGGTGACGGTGATGAACAACTTCTCCAGCCCTAACGAGCCGCAGAACCTCAACTATTCCGAGTTCATCCAGCAGGTCAAGGATGGCAAGGTCGAGAAGGTTTCTGTCGACGGCTACGTCATTACGGGCAAGCGCAGCGATGGCGACACCTTCAAGACCATCCGCCCGAACATCCCGGACAATGGCCTGATCGGTGATCTGGTCAGCAACAACGTCGTGATCGAAGGCAAGCAGCCTGAGCAGCAGAGCATCTGGACCCAGTTGCTGGTGGCCAGCTTCCCGATACTGGTGATCATCGCGGTGTTCATGTTCTTCATGCGCCAGATGCAGGGCGGGGCGGGAGGCAAGGGCGGCCCGATGAGCTTCGGCAAGAGCAAGGCGCGTCTGCTGTCCGAAGATCAGGTCAAGACCACCCTGGCTGACGTTGCCGGTTGCGACGAGGCCAAGGAAGAAGTCGGCGAGCTGGTCGAATTCCTCCGTGATCCGGGCAAGTTCCAACGCCTGGGCGGTCGAATCCCGCGCGGTGTGCTGATGGTCGGCCCTCCGGGTACCGGTAAAACGCTGATCGCCAAGGCCATTGCTGGCGAAGCGAAGGTTCCGTTCTTTACGATTTCCGGTTCCGACTTTGTCGAGATGTTCGTGGGTGTCGGTGCGAGCCGCGTTCGCGACATGTTCGAGCAAGCCAAGAAGCACGCGCCGTGCATCATCTTCATCGACGAAATCGACGCAGTCGGTCGCCATCGCGGTGCCGGCATGGGCGGTGGTCACGACGAGCGCGAGCAAACGCTCAACCAGTTGCTGGTCGAGATGGACGGTTTTGAAATGAATGACGGCATCATCGTCATTGCCGCAACCAACCGTCCTGACGTACTGGACCCGGCGCTGCTGCGTCCAGGTCGTTTCGACCGCCAGGTAGTTGTAGGTCTGCCGGATATTCGTGGCCGCGAGCAGATCCTCAAGGTTCACATGCGCAAGGTTCCGATGGGCGAAGACGTCAACGCAGGCGTTATCGCTCGCGGTACGCCGGGCTTCTCCGGTGCGGATCTGGCCAACCTGGTCAACGAAGCGTCGCTGTTCGCTGCTCGCTCCGGCAAGCGCGTTGTAGAAATGAAAGAGTTCGAACTGGCCAAGGACAAGATCATGATGGGCGCCGAGCGCAAATCGATGGTCATGTCCGATAAGGAAAAGCGCAACACGGCTTACCACGAGGCGGGTCACGCTATCGTTGGGCGCTTGGTGCCAGAGCATGATCCGGTCTACAAGGTCTCCATCATCCCGCGCGGTCGTGCGCTGGGTGTGACGATGTTCCTGCCGGAAGAAGACCGTTACAGCCTGTCCAAGCGTGCGTTGATCAGCCAGATCTGCTCGCTGTACGGTGGTCGTATCGCGGAAGAAATGACCCTTGGCTTCGATGGCGTCACAACCGGTGCCTCCAATGACATCATGCGTGCCAGCCAGATTGCCCGGAACATGGTCACCAAGTGGGGGCTGTCTGAAAAACTCGGCCCGCTGATGTACTCGGAAGACGAGGATGCAGGTTACCTGGGGCGCGGCAGCAGCCAGAACTCCAGTGTTTCCGGCGATACTGCCAAGCTCATCGACTCCGAAGTGCGCAGCATCATCGACCACTGTTACGGCACCGCCAAGCAGCTGTTGACGGATAATCGCGACAAACTGGAAGCGATGGCCGACGCGTTGATGAAGTACGAAACGATTGATGCCGACCAGATCGACGACATCATGACCGGTCGTACTCCGCGTGAGCCGCGTGACTGGGGTGGTGGTTCGGGCACCAACGGTACTCCGATCACTCCTGACCCTCGTCCGGAAACTCCGATTGGCGGCCCTGCTGCCGAGCACTAAGGTCTGACATGACATCTGCGCTGTATCCAACCCGGTTGCCTTGCGGCAACCGGGTTCTTGATTTGGCCCATACGCATGTAATGGGTATCCTCAACGCAACCCCAGACTCATTTTCCGATGGTGGCCGCTACAGCCAGCGCGATGCTGCGTTGCGTCATGCCGAGGCAATGGTGCAGGCCGGCGCCACGCTTATCGATGTCGGTGGCGAGTCAACCCGGCCGGGTGCGCGTGCTGTCTCTGCGTCGGAAGAGGTGGAGCGTGTGGCTCCGGTGGTCGAGGTCATCGCGCGCGAGCTGGATGTGATCATCTCTGTGGACACCTCCACGCCTGAGGTCATGCTGGCGACGGCTGGGCTGGGTGCCGGGCTTATCAACGACGTTCGCTCGCTGCAGCGCCCTGGCGCGCTTGAGGCGGCTGCAAGCACCGGTTTGCCGGTCTGTCTCATGCACATGCTCGGCGAGCCCGGAACCATGCAGAATGACCCGCACTACGAAGACCTGGTGGGCGAGGTTTGTGCCTTCCTGGCTGAGCGGATGAAACAGTGTATTGCGGCGGGAATCGGTCAGCAGCAGATCATTCTTGATCCGGGCTTTGGCTTTGCCAAGACACTGGAGCACAATCTGAGCCTGTTCAAGCATATGGAAGCGCTGCATGCGCTCGGCCGCCCTTTGCTGGTGGGTGTTTCGCGCAAGAGCATGATCGGTGCTGTGCTGGGGCGTCCCGTCGACCAGCGTCTGTCCGGCGGGCTCGCCCTGGCGGTTCTGGCGATGGCCAAGGGGGCAAGAATTCTGCGTGTGCATGATGTCGCCGAAACGGCTGACGTGGTGCGCATGATCGCAGCTGTCGAAGCAGCTGAATAACAACAGTGGGGCATCCATGACTACCAGAAAATATTTCGGAACCGACGGCATTCGCGGTCGCGTAGGGCAATTTCCGATCACGCCCGAGTTCATGCTGAAACTGGGCTGGGCGGCGGGCATGGCTTTCCGCAAGATGGGCGCCTGCCGGATTCTCGTCGGCAAGGACACGCGCATCTCCGGCTACATGTTCGAGTCCGCTCTCGAGGCTGGTCTCTCCGCTGCGGGTGCTGACGTTCTCTTGCTGGGGCCGATGCCGACACCGGCCATCGCCTACCTGACACGTACCTTCCATGCCGAGGCTGGCATCGTCATCAGCGCCTCGCATAACCCGCACTACGACAACGGCATCAAGTTCTTCTCCGGTCAGGGCACCAAGCTGCCTGACGAGATCGAAATGATGATCGAAGAGTTGCTCGACGCGCCGATGACCGTGGCCGAGTCCGAGAACCTCGGCAAGGTCTCGCGGATCAACGATGCGGCCGGGCGTTACATCGAATTCTGCAAAAGCAGCGTGCCTACCAGCACCGATTTCGCCGGCCTCAAGGTCGTCATCGACTGCGCCCACGGTGCGACCTACAAGGTGGCACCCAACGTATTTCGTGAACTGGGCGCGCAGGTGGTGGTGCTTTCCGCGCAGCCTGACGGGCTCAACATCAACAAGGACTGTGGCTCCACGCATATGGAAGCCCTGCAGGCGGCCGTGCTTGCCGAGCATGCGGACATGGGCATCGGTTTCGACGGTGATGGCGACCGCGTGTTGATGGTCGATCACACCGGGACCATCGTCGATGGTGATGAATTGCTTTACATCATCGCCCGCGACCTGCACGAGCGGGGACGCTTGCAGGGCGGCGTAGTGGGCACATTGATGAGCAACCTGGGGCTTGAACTGGCCCTGGCTGAACAAGGTATTCCCTTTGTTCGGGCCAATGTCGGTGACCGTTATGTGATCGCCGAGTTGCTCGAGCGCAACTGGCAGATCGGCGGTGAAAACTCCGGTCATATCGTCTGTTTCCAGCACGCCACCACCGGTGATGCGATTATCGCCTCATTGCAGGTGATATTGGCTCTGCGCCGAAGTGGCGTAAGTCTGGCCGAAGCGCGTCTGAAATTGCGCAAATGCCCGCAGATCCTGATCAACGTGCGCTTCGCCGGGTCGGGTGTAGACCCGGTTTCGCATCCGTCGGTCCAGGAAGCCTGCGCCCGCGTCACCGAGCAGATGGCCGGGCGTGGCAGGGTGCTGCTGCGCAAATCGGGTACCGAGCCGCTGGTGCGCGTGATGGTCGAAGGCGAGGACGAAACGCAGGTCAGGGCGTACGCCGAAGAACTCGCAAAACTGGTTACTGAAGTTTGCGCCTGATTTCGGCTTGCCAGTGTCGGAACTGTTGGGTAACATCTGCGCCCACTTTGACCCACGAGGTGTAGCATGCGTCGCCCAATGGTAGCTGGTAACTGGAAAATGCACGGTACCCGCGCCAGCGTCGCTGAGCTGATCGAGGGTTTGTGCAAGCAGTCGTTGCCAGGCAGCGTCGATATCGCCGTGATGCCTGCCAGTCTGTTTACCCATCAGGTGATCGAGGGGCTCAAGGCAACATCGATCATCGTTGGTGCGCAGGATGCAGCCATTCAGGCTGAGCAAGGCGCGCTGACAGGTGAGGTTGCATCGAGTCAGCTGGCTGATGCAGGTTGCAAGCTGGTACTTGTCGGGCACTCCGAGCGTCGTCAGTTGATTGGCGAACAGGATGATGTCTTGAACAAGAAGTTTGCGGCGATCCAGGCGAAAGGTCTGACACCTGTGCTCTGCGTAGGTGAAACGCTTGAAGAGCGCAAGGCGGGGCAAACGCTCGAAGTGGTAGGTCGTCAGCTGGACAGTGTCATCGCCGAGTTTGGTGTCAATGCACTGGTCAATGCTGTCATTGCCTACGAGCCGGTCTGGGCCATTGGCACCGGATTGACTGCTTCGCCTCAGGAAGCGCAGGAAGTGCACGCAGCCATCCGTGCGCAACTGGCAAAAGAGAATGCCGAAGTCGCACAAGGCGTGCGACTTCTCTATGGCGGCAGCGTGAAGGCGGCCAATGCGGTCGAGCTCTTCAGCATGCCGGATATCGATGGGGGGCTCATTGGTGGAGCTTCCCTGAATGCAGATGAGTTCGGTGCGATCTGTCGCGCCGCGGGAAACTGAAAAAATGCTGGAAACAGTCGTAATCGTTTTTCACCTGTTGGGCGCTCTGGGCGTTGTCGCTCTGGTATTGCTGCAGCAGGGTAAAGGTGCTGACGCAGGCGCGTCGTTCGGAGCAGGTGCATCAAATACTGTCTTCGGAGGTCAAGGAACCTCTACCTTTCTCAGTAAGTTTACTGCTATACTCGCCGCATGTTTTTTCATAACCAGCTTGGGGTTAGGTTACTTTGCTAAAGAGAAAGCTCAACAGCTGACTCAAGTAGGTTTGCCAGACCCCGCAGTACTGGAAGTGAAGCAAAAACCGGCAGCAGATGATGTACCGGTTCTCGAAGGGCAAAAGCCAGCCGCTGTTCCAGCTGACGTACCTCAAGCCCCAGAGAATAAGTAAGAAAGAATTCGGCGATGTTCGTGAGGTCGCCAAAAAGAGTTGTAATGCCGAGGTGGTGGAATTGGTAGACACGCAACCTTGAGGTGGTTGTGCCCATAGGGTGTAGGGGTTCGAGTCCCCTTCTCGGTACCAATTAAGCAGGAGAGCCCGCACTAGCGGGCTTTCTTGTAGGTGGATGTTGGATTGACCCAGCAATGGATCGGTCGTATACTTCCGCCCCAGCTTTGTCGCGGGGTGGAGCAGTTTGGTAGCTCGTCGGGCTCATAACCCGAAGGTCGTTGGTTCAAATCCAGCCCCCGCAACCAGTTTTAGCGGAGCCCCTTTTAAGGGGCTTTTTGTTAGCTGGACAGTACATGACGTCGATGTTCAGCGGCGTTTTCAGGGATGGGCTTTTGCCCATTTTTTTATTTCTAAAGCATGCACGAGGGGGTTCAGGTGTCGAGCAAGCTAGAACAGTTGCAGGACTTGTTGGCCCCAGTGGTCGTGGCCCTTGGCTATCAGTGCTGGGGAATTGATTTCAGTTCCCAGGGCAAGCATTCGGTGCTGCGCATTTATATCGACAAGGAAGGGGGCGTTCTGGTCGACGACTGCGCAATCGTCAGTCGCCAGATCAGCGGTGTGTTGGACGTAGAAGATCCAATCAGCACCGAGTACACCCTTGAAGTATCTTCTCCTGGCATGGAGCGCCCGCTGTTCACTATTGAGCAGTTTGCTTCGTACGCCGGGGAACAAGTGAAAATAAAGCTGCGTTCACCTTTCGAAGGTCGACGCAACTTTCAAGGCCTTCTCCGCGGGGTGGAGGAGCAGGATGTCGTGGTGCAGGTTGAAGACCATGAGTTCCTGTTGCCGATCGACATGATCGACAAGGCCAACATTATTCCCACGTTTGACTGAGACGTGCCGGTTACTGCGGATCCCGCGGATCCAATGGCTTGCGAAAGGCGAGGCGTACGATGAGCAAAGAAGTACTGCTGGTTGTTGAGTCGGTGTCCAATGAAAAGGGCGTTCCGGCAAGTGTAATTTTTGAAGCGCTGGAGCTGGCTCTTGCCACCGCTACCAAGAAACGTTTTGAAGATGAAGTAGAACTGCGCGTAGAGATCAATCGCCAGACAGGCAACTACGAGACTTTCCGTCGCTGGACAGTTGTCGAAGACGAAGATCTGGACGATCCTGCGCACGAATTTGCTGTGGATCAGGCCCAGGCGAAAAAGCCGGGTGCTGTTGCCGGCGACCTGATCGAAGAAAAAATCGAATCCATCGAATTCGGTCGTATCGCTGCGCAGACCGCCAAGCAAGTCATTGTGCAGAAAGTTCGCGAAGCCGAGCGTGCTCAGGTGGTCGATGCCTACCGTGAGCGTCTGGGTGAAATCATTTCTGGTACTGTTAAAAAGGTTACACGTGACAATGTCATCGTTGACCTGGGTAACAATGCCGAAGCCTTGCTGGCTCGTGAAGACATCATTTCCCGGGAAACTTTCCGGGTCGGTGTTCGCGTCCGTGCTTTGCTGAAGGAAATTCGTACTGAAAACCGTGGTCCTCAGCTGATTCTGTCGCGTACTGCGCCAGAGATGCTGATCGAGCTTTTCCGCATTGAAGTGCCGGAAATTGCCGAAGGTCTCATCGAGGTGATGGCTGCCTCCCGTGACCCGGGTTCTCGTGCGAAAATCGCTGTTCGCTCCAAGGATAAACGAATCGATCCGCAAGGTGCCTGTATCGGCATGCGCGGTTCGCGAGTTCAGGCTGTTTCCGGCGAGCTGGGTGGCGAGCGTGTGGATATCGTTCTTTGGGACGATAACCCGGCGCAGTTCGTGATCAATGCAATGTCTCCTGCAGAAGTAGCGGCAATCATCGTAGATGAAGACGCGCATGCAATGGACATCGCAGTGGGAGCGGACAACCTGGCCCAGGCTATTGGTCGTGGCGGTCAGAACGTGCGTCTGGCGAGCCAGTTGACTGGCTGGACCCTGAACGTAATGACCGAATCGGACATCCAGGCCAAGCAGCAAGCTGAAACCGGTGACATCCTGCGCAATTTCATCGAAGAACTCCAAGTCGAGGAAGAATTGGCGCAGGTGCTGGTTGATGAAGGCTTCACCAGCCTGGAAGAGATTGCCTACGTACCGTTGGAAGAAATGCTCAACATCGACGGCTTTGACGAAGAAATCGTCAACGAGCTTCGCGCTCGTGCCAAGGATTGTTTGTTGACTAAAG
>Ga0182231_1000223_pt1 | contig 13725 bp, 13 predicted proteins | sample G6R1MG_29_FD_129667 | JGI IMG/M metagenome (GOLD analysis project Ga0182231, IMG submission 129667) | Miscanthus phyllosphere microbial communities from Michigan, USA - G6R2_NF_07NOV2016_LD1 MG | ecosystem: Host-associated > Plants > Phyllosphere > Phylloplane/Leaf | place: USA: Michigan...
CTTGCGCTCCGGATCATAGGAATCGTGGCCCTGGTTGTGGTAGCCCATCGCCGAGGGGCAGACGTCCTTGGCGAGGTGGTCCATCCGGGTGCCGTACTCGGGATCGCGCACCGGCTGGCCGGTCTTCAGGTCGACGGACTTGAAGACGTTGACGGTGTCGTCGATCTTGTTGGCCGAGACGAGCGAACCGTCGGTCCGGTCGAGGGTGTAGACGATGCCGTTGCGGTCCGGATGGGTCAGGAGCTTGCGATCCTTGCCGTCCTTGTCCTTCTGGTTCGACAGCATCATCACGTTGACGCCGGCGTAATCCCACTCGTCGTGCGGGGTCTTCTGGTAGCCGAACTTGGCTTCACCCGTATCGGCGTCGCGGCCGAAGATGGTCATCGTCCACTTGTTGTCGCCGGGACGCATGGTCTCGTTCCACGGCGCCGGGTTGCCGGTGCCGAAGTAGATCAGGTTGGTGCCGGGATCGTAGGCGTACCAGCCCCAGTTGGTGCCGCCGCCGATCTTCCAGGCATCGCCCTCCCAGGTGGAGGTGCCGAGGCCCTTCTGACCGTAATGGGCGTTCTTCACGTTGAAGTCGGGGGCCAGCAGCAGGTCCTTGTCGGGACCCGTGGCGTAGGCACGCCACACCTGGGCACCGGTCTTCACGTCGTAGGCGGTGAGGTAGCCGCGCACGCCGAGCTCGGCGCCCGACGAACCGATGATCACCTTGTCCTTCACCACGTAGGGGGCGATGGTGAGCGTCGAGCCCATCTTGATGTCGGAGTTCTCGACCTTCCACACCGTCTCGCCGGTCTCGGCGTTCAGGGCGGCGACGTTGCCGTCGAGCTGCGTCTTCAGGATGAGGGACGGCACCTTGCCGTCACCCGGCCAGTAGGCGAGGCCGCGGTTCACGAGGTCGCAGCAGGCGACCGCGCGGGCGGCCGGGTTCTGCTTGGGCTTGTCCTGCCAGAGGATGAGGCCCGGATCGTCGAGGCCGAGAGCGAACGTGTTGTTCGGGAAAGACGTGTGGATGTACATCTTGCCGTCGACGACGAGGGGGGCGCCCTCGTGACCGTTGAGCAGACCGGTGGAGAACGTCCACGCCGGCTTCAGCTGCTTAACGTTGTCGCGGTTGATCTGCTTGAGCTTGCTGTAATTGTCCGAGTCGTAGTTCTTGCCCGGCATGATCCAGTTTTCGTCGCTCTTCGACAGCTCGACGAGCTTGTCGTTGGCGGCCGCACTGGTGGCCATCCCGATGGGCGCCAGGGCCATCACGGCCAGCACCGACACGGAACTCAGGTACCTCATCATCGTGCGTCTCCTCAGCTGCCGCCCCGTCTATCGACCCTGCGGTCGCGCGTGGCTGTTTCTCCCGCCGTTTCGGAACATCGGCGCCGCCGCTCTCAGAAGAACCGCCGCGCTCTTAAGCTTTTATCAGACTAAATCCGTCTTATAAGAAGCTTATTACTGTTCCTTCAGCCCTTATTTCTAGCCATCTTCCCGGAGCAAAGTCTCTAGACGATCCGACATTTCTAGTCGGGAACCTTTGGCAAATAGAGCATGAGGATCTCGCAGCGGCGTCCCGGCGCTTGACCGTCCTCCTGGGGCGTCGCACCACTGTCGCAAAGGCCCGCGAACGGGCCGTTCGAGGGGAGCGAGGGTCGATGGCGCCAGGGGCTGGGCGGAGACGCGGAACTGCGCGCGGGAGCCTTGTGGGATGCGTCCGCGGGGGGCTCGTGAGACGCCTCGGCGGGGGCCTTCCAGGCCGCCTCGGCATCGCCCTGGCGACCCTGCTGGGTGCGGCCGGACCGGCCCCGGCGCGGGACGTTCCTGCCCGGGACACCCGGGTCGCCCCCCTGGCCGCCCTCTATCCCCGGGACGGGCGCCGGGACCTCACGGGCGCGGATATCGACCGCTATCCGGGGGCGGGCGTGCTGTTCTGCCACGGGGCGGACGGCATCCCGCGCAAGGCCGCCGCCGCCTGGCTCATCGGCGATCCCTCCGTGGTGGTGCTCAACGCGCACAACTTCCGCAACCGCCGCCTCGAGACCACCCGCGAGGTGGGCGACTGCTTCTTCCAGATCGGCGGGCGCAACTACGATTTCGTGCCCGACAGCATCGAACTCGGGGCGGAGCCGGCCTCGAAGGCGCTCCACATCACCGACGACTGGGCGATCCTGCGCCTCGCGCGGCCCGTGGAGGGCGTGCGGCCCCAGCCCCTGCCGGTCGCGCCCGCGCTGGGGGAGGGGCCGATGCGCCTGCCCATCGTCATGGTGTCACCGGGCGGGCACGAGAACTATCGCGGGCCGGCGAGCCTCGAGGTCTGTGCCATCCGCCAGGTCGATCCGCCGAGCGAAGGCGACATCCGGCGCCTGCGCCACGATTGCAACGACGGCTTCGGCGGCTCGGGCTCGGGCCTGTTCGACGAGGCGGGCCGGCTCATCGCCATGCAGAGCGCCTCCCTGTCCATGAACGCCCGCAAGCCGTTCGACATCGAGTTCCATTACGGCTCGGCGCTGGCCTTCGAGGGCGCCCTGCTGGCCGCCCTGCGCAAGGTCGTGGCGGAGCCGGCGGCCCCCTAACCCCCGAGGGTGTCAGCGCCGCCGGCCGAGGCGCTCGGCGATGGCGATGCCGCCGATGACGAGGCCGAGCGCCAGGGCGTCGTTCCAGCGGAACGGCTCGCCGACGAGGAGGATGGCGAGGCCCGCGCCGAAGATCGGCACGAGGTTGACGAACAGGCCCGCCCGGTTCGGGCCGATGAGCTCGACCCCGCGCATGAAGGCGAGCTGGGCGACGAGGCTCGGGCCGAGGGCCACGAACGCGACGATGAGCCACCCCTTCGGCGTCGGCCAGATCGTGTGACCGAGCGCCCATTCGGCGGCCAGCGGCGGCAGGGCGGTGACGAAGGCGGCCAGCGCCATGGCGGTGAAGAAGGTCAGGCCCGAGACCTTCGGCCGGGCGGCGAGGGCCACGGTGTAGCCGGCATAGAGCAGGCAGGCCGCGAGCATGAGCACGTCGCCGCGGTTGAAGCCGAAATGGGTGAGGACGCGCCAGTCGCCGTGGGTGGCCGCCACCACGGCGCCGGCGAGGGTCACGGCGACGCCGAGCGCCTGCGCCCCACCCACGGCCACCCGGTGGACGGCGTAGTTGATGAGGATGACGAGGACGGGGATCGCCCCCTGGAACAGGGCGATGTTGATCCCCGTCGTGTAGAGGCCGGCGGCATAGAACAGGCTGGCGTAGAGGGTGTAGCCGCATGCCCCCATGAGCAGCACGTAGGGCCAATGGGGCTTCAGCCGCCCCCATTCGGCGACGAACCCGGCGCGGGCCGGGACCGCCAGGACGAGGCAGGCGACGGCCCAGCGCAGGCAGGTGAGCACCTGGGGCGAGACCTCGCCCACGGCCCATTTGCCCGCCACCACGTTGCCGCCCCACAGCAGCATGGTGCCGACGAGGAGCGGATAGGCGGCGAAGGACGCCGGACGGCGCGGGGCGGGGGAGGCGGGGTGTGTCACGCGCGACGGACCGGGGTTCTCGTTCGGGGCCGGCCCCTCTTCCCCCGCCCCGGCCCCGCGGACAAGGGTGGCGCGCATCGGGGGCGACGTCCGCCGGGGCGCGGGCCGGTCATTCCGGATCCGGGTCCGCGCCCTCCCGGGCGAGAAGCGCGGCCTTGCGCGCCACGCCCCAGCGATAGCCCGAGAGCCCGCCATCCGTCCGCACCACCCGGTGGCAGGGGATCACCACCGCGTGGGCGTTGGCGGCGCAGGCGAGGGCCACCGCCCGCACGGCGGCGGGCTGGCCGATGGTTCTCGCGATGTCCGCGTAGGTCGCCGTCCGTCCCGCCGGGATCGCCCGCAGGGCCGCCCACACCCGCTGCTGGAAGGCGGTGCCGCCGATGTCGAGGGGCAGGCCGAGGCCGAGGCGCGGCGCCTCGACGAAGGCCACGACCTCGGCCACGCGGTGCGTGAGGTCGGGACCGGCCCCGGCGATGTCCGCGCGGGGGAAGCGCGCCCGCAGGTCCCCGGCCAGGGCCTCGGGATCGTCCCCGAGGAGGATGGCGCAGACGCCCCGCTCCGTGGCCGCCACGAGGACGAACCCCAGCGCGCAGGCCGCCACGCAGAAGCGGATCGCGACGCCGGCCCCGCCCCTGCGCGCGGAACCGGGCGGCATGCCGAGGTGCCCGGCGGCGGCGGCGTAGAAGCGGCCCGCCGTGCCGTAGCCCGCCGCATAGGCCGCCTCGGTCACGGTCGCGGTCGTGGGCAGGTGCGCCGCGAGGCGCCGCGCCCGCACGGCCTCGGCGTAGGCCTTCGGGGTCACGCCCGTGACCCCCTTGAACACCCGGTGGAAATGGAACGGGCTCAGGGCCGCCGCCCGGGCCAGGGCCGCGAGGGCAGGGGGCTCCTCCGCCCCCTCGATCAGGCGGCAGGCGCGGGCGACCGCCTCGGCGTGGCGCTGGGCCTGGGGCGGATCGTCCGGACGGCAGCGCAGGCAGGGGCGAAAGCCGGCCTCCCGCGCCGCCGCGGGGCCGGCGTAGAAGCGCACGTTGTCCCGGCGCGGGGTGCGGGCGGCGCAGCCCGGCCGGCAATACACCCCGGTGGTGCGCACGGCGTAGACGAATCGCCCGTCGGCGGCGGAATCGCGCGCGGCGACGGCGGCCCAGCACGCGTCCCAGGCGGAGGAGGGGGCATCGGGGGCGGCGGGGAGGGGGCTGGTCATGCCCCGACCCTGGCGCCTTCCGCGGGCCGGCGCATCCCGTTCCTTGCTCTCGAACCCGCCCTCGCCCGGACTTCGCATCGGATGTCGCTCCTGATGGCTTCCTTACGTCATCGCCCCCGGCTCCGACTCGAACCCTTATGCGACGGGGAGCAGGTTGGGGATGCGGTCCCGCCGATGGATCGTGCGAACCCCAGACGATCCATGCCCGTCACGATGCCCGTCGCCGTTCCCCACATCGTTCCCCTCGCCCCGAGCGTGGCGCTCGAACGGCCCGCCCCCCGGTTCATCATCGGACAGGATCCGCAGGGGCACTGGGTCGCCGCCGAGATCCACGGCTTAGCCGGCGGCCTGTTCCGAACCCGCCGGGACGCGATGGACTACGCGACCGATGCCACCGGCCACCGCCCCGACGCGGTCACGGTCTGCCTGGACCGGATCGAGCTCCGGCTCTGAGGGCGGCCCCGGGGCACCCCGTTCCACCGCAACGCGCCCGTTCCGCGTGGTGCTGGGCGAGGTGGCCCCGACGGCGCCGGGATGGCGCCGGGATGCCCCGGAGACGACGCCTCGGCGCCACGAACACCGTTCGCATAAGATATATTATGGAACCTGACCCCGAAAATTCCGGGGCAGGGGGCCTGCGCACCCACCGCCGTTCGCCCTCGGGCCGCCCGGCCGATCCCACCAGCATGAACCCAGGATTCATCCTGTCCGCCAGGTTCCGCGCATAACCCGAACAATCCTGTCCGGTTGTGGCACGGGACGCGCTAAGCGCCCTCGCCTTCGTCATAATCTCGGCTCAGAAGAGATGCTACACGGCTGCACCGCCCCGGACGTAGACCGTTACCGAAGCGAACGTGATGCCGATCCTTCCGCGCCGTCCCCTCGTCCCGATCCTCGGCCTCGCCCTGGTGGCCCTCTGTGCCCCGGCCCGCGCCGAGCCCGCGCCCCCGCATGCGATCCATGCCGGGCTGGACGCGCACCCGCCGGCACAGCCGTCCAGGATGGGGCGGCCCGCGCTGCCCGCTCGGACCATGGCGCGCCTGCCGCGCCTCGCCGGCCTCGTGGCCAGGGGCGCGGATATCCGCATCGTGGCGTTCGGCTCCTCCTCGACGGAGGGCATCGGCGCCACCTCGCCGGGCGCGACCTACCCGGCCCAGCTGCAGGAAGACCTCGAATCGCGCCTCGACACGTCGGGCTCGGCGCATCAGTTCGTCACCGTGCTCAACCGGGGCAAGGGCGGCGACGATGCCGAGGCCATGGCCCGGCGCCTCGACGCCGACGTGCTGGCCGAGAAGCCCGACCTCGTGGTCTGGCAGACGGGCAGCAACGATCCGATGACCGGCGTCAGCGTCGAGCGTTTCGCCGAACTCACCCGCGCCGGCATCCTGGCGATCCGCGCCACGGGGGCGGACGTGATCCTCATGGACCAGCAATGGTGCAAGCGCCTGTCCGGCACCGCCGGATCGGAACTCTACGGCACCGCCCTGCACGCGGTGGCGAGCGAACTCGGCGTCCCGGTGATCCGGCGCAACGCCATGATGCGCGCCTGGGTGGCCAAGGGCCTGCTCACGCCGACCCAGATGATCGGCCCCGACGGCCTGCACATGACCGACGCGGGCTACAACCACCTCGCCAAGGCGGCCATGACCCAGATCCTGGTGAGCGCCGGCCTGCCGGAAGAGGGCCCGGCCCGGAACTGATCCCCCCTCCCCGCCGCCGCGCGGCGGTCAGAGATCCACCGTCACGCGCAGGCCATCATACGCCGGCACCACGTGCGGCGGGAGCTTGGCGGCCAGGGTGGCGTAGTCGAGATCCGTGTGGAGGTTGGTCAGCACCGCGCGGCGGGGGCGCACCGTCTCGATGAGGGCGAGCGCATCCGAGACCGAGTAGTGCGTCGGGTGCGGCGTCTCCCGCAGGGCGTCGATGATGAGGAGATCGAGGCCGTGCAGGTGCGCCTGCGCCGCCTCCGGCATCAGGCTGACGTCGGGGGCGTAGGCCGCCGGGCCGAACCGGAACCCGAGCGCCGCCTCGTTGCCGTGCTCCATGGCGAAGGGCAGGGCCGTCACCGCGCCGCCCTCGCCCGCGACCCGCACCGTCTCGCCCGGGACGAGGTCGTGCATGTCGAGGATCGGCGGATACTCGCTGCCCGGCGGCGTCTCGAAGCAGTAGCCGAAGCGCCGCTCCAGCAACGCGCGGGTGAGGGCGTCGGCGTAGACCGGGATGCGCCGGCGCATGTGGATCACCAGGGGGCGGACGTCGTCGATGCCGTGGGTGTGGTCGGCGTGCGCGTGGGTGAACAGCACCGCGTCGAGGCGCTTCACGCGCGCGCCGATGAGCTGCTCGCGGAGATCCGGCGAGGTGTCGACGAGGACGCTGGTGTCGCCGTCCGGCCCGCCGCGCTCTACGAGGAGCGAGCAGCGCCGCCGCCGGTTCCTCGGCTCGGCCGGATCGCAGGCGCCCCAGCCATAGGCGACCCGGGGCACGCCGCCGGACGAGCCGCAGCCGAGGATCGTCACCGTCAAGGAACCCATCGCCACCTCCGCTCCCGTTGGTATCGGAGGGGGCAGGGGCGTGTCACGCCCCCTCGCCCGTTCCGGCGGCGGCCTTGTGGAACAGGCGGTGGAAGTTGGCCGTGGTGAGCGCGGCGAAATCCTCGAACGTCATCCCGAACGTCGCGGCCAGGGACCGCGCCGTGTCGGCGGTGTAGGCCGGTTCGTTGGTGCGGCCGCGATGGGGTTCGGGCGCCAGGAACGGCGCGTCGGTCTCCACCAGCAGGCGGTCGTGCGGGACCCGCAGGGCGATGGCGCGCAGCTCCTGCGAGCGCCGGAAGGTGACGATGCCGGAGAACGACACGAAGAGGCCGAGTTCGACCCCGATCTCGGCGAGGCGCGCGCCCGACGAGAAGCAGTGCAGCACCGCCATGAAGGCCCCCTGCCCCATCTCGTCGACGAGGATCGCCTCCATCTCGGCATCGGCGTCGCGGGAATGGATGACCAGCGGCAGGCCGGTCTCGCGGGCCGCCGCGATGTGGCGGCGAAAGACGCGCTCCTGCACGGCTTCGGGCGCGGCGTTGTCGTAGTGGAAGTCGAGGCCGGACTCGCCGATGCCGACGCAGCGCGGATGCCGGCTCAAGGCGACGATCGTCTCGGTCGGCACGTCGGGTTCGTCCCCGGCCCCGTCCGGATGGGTGCCGATGGTGTGCCAGATCTCGGGGTGGGCCCCGGACAGGGCCTCGTACGCCCTCGCCTTGGCGACCCGGGTCGAGATGGTGACCATGCGGGTCACGCCCGCCTGTTTGGCGCGGGCGATGACGCCGGGCAGATCCTCGGCGAAGTTCGGAAAATCGAGGTGGCAGTGACTATCGACCAGCATCTTCGACTCGACGTTTCTTGTTATCGTCCGCAACCGGGGTGTCTCGGGAAGCCCTTCAACCCGCATTCTCCTTGGCCCGAACGTAGCTCTTGAGAACGGCATTGATCCGCGACTGGTAGCCTTTGCCGAGACCCCGGAAGTGCCGAAGGACCTCGGGGTCGAGGCGCAGGGTAATCTGCTCCTTGGTCTCGGACGGCACGGCCGGCAGCGCGTCCCAGAAGCCGGGCGGGATGGCACCGGCGTCCGGATCGACGGCGGCGCGGCTCGCCGCGTCCGCGTCGCTCAGCCCCTTGAAGGCCGCACTCAGGGGCACGGCAGGCGGCATCGCGTCGAGGCTGTCAAACCTCACGGTCCCGAGCTTGGATGTACGCTTCCCGTTCATGCCGCCCCGCCTTCCACGCCGAGATGATGCGAATGTCGTCGTCCCGCAGGGTGTAGATCACGCACAGAACCGTCCCGTCGTATTGTCCCAGGGTGATCCACCGTCGCTCACCGTAGGACCGACGGGCGTCCTCGCGGGTGATCCGGAATCCGCGAAAGATTTCGGCCGCCTCTCGGAAGCCGACGAGGTGCTTGGCCTGATTGGCCGCATCCTTTCCGGCATCCCACTGGAAACCCATGCCCGCTCCGTCACTGCAAAATGTAGTGCCAAAGCGATCATCCGCCCAGCCCCTGCATCACATCAGGCCGGACCGGCCTCCGGCGCGACGAAGCGTGGGAACAGCCCGGTGGGGGCGGGGAGCGGCGTGCCGGGGACGAGGCGGCCCCCCTCCCCCACATCGGCGAGGCGGCGGCGATCCTCCGGCACGGCCAGGAGGTCGAGGAGCTTGGAGCCTGAGCTCGGCATGAACGGCTGCACCAGCACCGCGATGGCCCGCAGGGTCTCGGCCACCACGTAGAGGGAGGCGGCCATGCGGGCCGGGTCGGTCTTGCGCAGCACCCAGGGCTTCTGGGCGTCGAAGTAGCGGTCGGAGGCCGTCACCACGGCCCAGATCTCGGCGAGGGCCGCGTGGGGGGCGAGCCGGTCCATGGCCTCGCGCACGACACCCGGCAGGGCGTCGGCGAGGCTCAGCAGGGCGCGATCCTCGTCGGTGAAGGCGCCGGGCTCGGGGACCAGACCAGAGAGATTCTTGGCGATCATCGAGAGGGAGCGCTGGGCGAGGTTGCCGAGGCCGTTCGACAGGTCCGCCGTGGTGCGGGTGACGATGGCCTCGTGGCTGTAGTTGCCGTCGCCGCCGAAGGGCACCTCGCGCAGGACGAAGTGGCGCAGGGCGTCGACCCCGTAGGTGGCGATGAGGTCCATCGGGTCGACGACGTTGCCGAGCGATTTCGACATCTTCTCGCCCTTGGAGAGCAGGAAGCCGTGGCCGAACACGCGCTTGGGCAGCGGCAGACCCGCCGACATGAGGAAGGCCGGCCAGTACACCGCGTGGAAGCGGACGATGTCCTTGCCGATGACGTGCAGATCCATCGGCCAGAACTTTTTTCGCGCGTCCGCCTCGTCGGGGAAACCCGTGACGGTGAGGTAGTTGGTGAGCGCGTCGACCCAGACGTACATGACGTGGTCGGGGTGCCCCGGCACCGGCACGCCCCAGTCGAAGTTGGTGCGGCTCACCGAAAAGTCCTTGAGGCCGGAGCGCACGAAGCTCGCCACCTCGTTGCGCCGGGTCTCCGGGCCGATGAAGTCGGGCTGGGCGTCGTAGAGGGCCAGCAGCCGGTCCCCATAGGCCGAGAGGCGGAAGAGAAAGTTCTCCTCCTCCATCCAGGTCACGGGCGTGCCGGTCTCGCGGGCGCGCCGCTCCCCGTCGGGGCCGAGTTCGGTCTCGTCCTCGGCGTAGTAGGCCTCGTCGCGCACGGAGTACCAGCCGGCGTATTTCGACAGGTAGATGTCGCCGTTGGCCTCCATCCGGCGCCAGAGTTCCTGGGCGGCGGCGTAATGCACGGGCTCGGTGGTGCGGATGAAGCGGTCGTGCGAGCAGTTCAGGGCCCGGACCATGGCCTCGAAGAGTCCGGCCATGCCGTCGGCGAGGGCCCGCGGCGACAGCCCGGCCTTGGCGGCGGCCTGCTGGATCTTGAGGCCGTGCTCGTCGGTGCCCGTGGAGAACAGCACCTCGTAGCCGTCGAGGCGCTTGAACCGCGCGATCGCGTCCGTGGCGATCGCCTCGTAGGCGTGGCCGATATGCGGCGCGCCGTTGGGGTAGGAGATCGCGGTGGTGATTCCGAAAGTCTTTCGGGAAGCCGGGTCGGTCACGTCGAAGGTTCCCCGGAGACAGGGTTCAAAAGGATCACGGGACGGAAGGCGGTCGGGGTCCGTCCGGTTCAGGCGGCCGCGCGCAGGGCGCCGGCGAGGTCTCCGAACAGGGACAGGACCAGCGGCCGGCGGTCGAGATTGTAGGTCGCGGCCTCCCGCGCGGCGCGGGCGATCTTGTCACACACCTCGACCAGGGCCGCAAGGCGGGCCGGGTCCTCGTGGGCTCGCCGGTCGAGCTCGGCCGAGACGAAGCGGAACACCGTGTCGAGGCTCGTCGCGAACAAGTCGTCCGCGTCGCGCCCCGCGAGCTTCTCGGCGAGCGCCAGGATCCGGCGCCAGTCGGGATGGTCGAGGCGGGCGAGCAGGGTCTCGACCTCCGTCACCAGATGGGCGGTGGCGGGATCGAGCATCGCCATGCCTTGCGCCACCGACCCCTCCGACAGGGCGGCGGCGCGGGCCAGCGCCTCGGCGTCGGGCTGGACGAAGGGCGGGGGGAAGCCCGCCACCACCCGGGCGACCTCGGCCTCGGCGAGCGGCCGCAGGGTGAGCGCCCGGCAGCGCGAGCGGATGGTCGGCAGCAGCCGGCCCGGCGCGTGGCTGACGATGAGGAACAGGGAGCGGGGCGGCGGCTCCTCCACCATCTTCAGGAGCGCGTTGGCGCTGTTGGCGTTGAGATCCTCGGCGCTGTCGACGATGCAGATGCGGTAGCCGGCCGCGCCCCCGGTGGAGCCGAAGAGGTCGAGGGCGCCGCGCGCGGCATCGACGGAGATCTTCGTCGCCAGGGTTTTCGCCGTTGGCGGCCGGGTCCGGCGCAGGGCGACGAGGTTCGGGTGGGACAGGGCCGCGACCTGGCGCGCCGCCGGATGGTCTGGGTCGACGGCGAGGCTGTCGGGAGCCGCGTCGAGGCCCGGATTGGCGATGAGCCAGCGCGCCATCCGGTAGGCGAGCGTCGCCTTGCCGATGCCGCGCGGGCCGCCGATGAGCCAGGCGTGGTGCAGGCGCCCCGACGCGATCCCGCCCATGAGGGCGGCCTCGGCCTCGGCGTGGCCGACGAGGCCGGCCTGCTCGCGGGGGCGGGGGATGTGGGGCAGGTCGCCCGGCTCGACATCCTCGGGCAGGCGTTCAGGCCGCATCGCCGCCCGCCTCCCCGAGGAGATCCGGCAACCGCGCGGCGACGGCGGCCAGGATCGCCGCCTCCACGGCGTCGGGCGCGGCCCCCGCGTCGATGAGCGCGCAGCGCTCGGGCTCGTCGGCCGCGATGGCCCGGAAGGCGTCGCGCAGGCGCGCGTGGAACGCGAGGGCCTCGGCCTCGAACCGGTCGGGCGCCGCGTCCGAGCGCCGGGCGGCGCGGGCGAGGCCGAGGGCCGGGTCGAGGTCGAGGATCAGGGTGAGGGCGGGCCGCGTCGGGCCGACGACGACGCGCTCCAGGCTCAGGACGAGGTCGGGCTCGATCCCGCCGGCGGCGCCCTGGTAGGCCCGGGTCGAATCGCTGAACCGGTCGCACAGCACCGTCTCGCCCCGGGCGAGCGCCGGGCGGATGAGGGTGTCGAGGTGGTCGATGCGGGCGGCGGAGAACAGCAGGGCCTCGGCGAAGGGGCCGTAGGGCTTGGCGATGCCGGCGAGCAGGGCGGCGCGGATCGCCTCGGCCTTCGGCGACCCGCCGGGCTCGCGCGTCGTCACCACCGGGCGGCCGGTGCGGGCGCGCAGGTGCCCGGCGAGGCGCTGGACCTGGGTGGATTTCCCCGCCCCCTCCCCGCCCTCGAAGGTGATGAACGCCCCCGTCGCGCCGAACCCTGTCGCCTCGTGCGTCACGATCGGCCCGTCACGATTTGGCGCCGGCCTTCTCGAAGGCGCGGCGGAACAGGCCGGTGCCGACCTCGAGCGCCGCGTCGAGGGCGCGCTGCGGGATCGAGCCGGCCGGCACGGCGGCGCCGGCGTAGAGCGGCTGGTCGAGGGCCTGGGTGTCGCCGCGCATGATGCGCAAGCGGCCGACGGCGCGGCCTTCCTCCACGGGCGCCACCAGGGGCCCGTCGTAGACCGCTTTGGCGGTGATCTTGTCGCCGGTGCCGCGCGGCAGCAGCACCCGCACGGGCTTCTTCGCCACCAGCGGCACGCTGCCCTGCGCGCCGCCATAGACGGAGGCCTCCGCCACGGTCTCGCCGGCGGCGAAGACCTGGCGCGGCTCGAACGCGCGAAACCCCCATTCCACGAGCTTGCGGGATTCCCCCGCCCGGTCCCGGGCGGTCTTCAGGCCGCTCACCACCATGATCAGGCGCTGGCCGTTCTGCACCGCCGAGCCGGTGAGGCCGTAGCCGGATTCCTCGAGGTAGCCGGTCTTCAGCCCGTCGGCGCCGATGTCCAGCGCCAGCAGGGGGTTGCGGTTCTGCTGCTTGATCTTGTTCCAGGTGAATTCGCGCTCGGCGAACATCTTGTAGAGGTCGGGATAGGTCTCGATGAGGTGCAGGGCGAGCTTGGCGAGATCGCGCGCGGTCACCTTCTGGTCGGGCGCCGCGTAGCCGGTGGCGTTGCGGAAAGTCGAGCGAACCAGGCCGATCTCCTTCGCCCGCGCCGTCATCATCCGCCCGAAATTCTCCTCCGAGCCGGCGATGCCCTCGCCGATGGCGATGGCGGCGTCGTTGCCCGACTGGACGATGAGCCCGCGCAGGAGGTCCGACAGCTTGATGCGGCTGTTGAGCTGGGCGAACATCGACGAGCCGCCGCCCCCCGCCCCGCCCCGGCGCCAGGCGTCCTCGGTGATCTGGAACTCCGAATCCATGGTGAGCCGGCCCTGCCGGATCTCGTTGAACACGATCTCGGTGGTCATCAGCTTGGCCATGCTGGCCGGGGAGAAGAGCTCGTCGGCTCCTTTCTCGAACAGCACCGAGCCGGAATCGGCATCGATCAGGATCGCGTGCGGCGCCGCGGTCTGGAAACTCTGAGCCCGGGCATCGCGTCCGCCCGCGAGGCTCATCGCCACCATCGCGGAGGCGAGGACGACCCCCGACAGCAGCGCCCGGCGTGCCTTGGCGCGCCTCGGGCGGGGCCATCCGACGCGCCCCGCGAGGGCCCATCCTACCTGCCCCGCGCGGACCAATCTTAGACCCATTCCCTGCCTCACGCCGATCCCGTCACCGCCCCCGCGATCAAGCGTGACGTTACAGGCAATTGCTGCCGAGATCGAACGCAAATTCATCTGCGATTTCAACCTCGCGACGATGCGCCCCGAGGGCTGCCGCCCCGACGCCTCAGCGCGCCTCGGCGAACTGGGCCCGGGTGCGGGGCGCGGCCTTGGCGGCCAGGACTGGCTTGGTCAAGACCGGCTTGGTCAGGGCCGTCTTGGTCAGGTCCGACTTGGCGACTCCGGAGGGCTTGCCGACGGTGGAGGGCTTGGTAGCGGCCTC
>Ga0182231_1000224_pt1 | contig 13669 bp, 8 predicted proteins | sample G6R1MG_29_FD_129667 | JGI IMG/M metagenome (GOLD analysis project Ga0182231, IMG submission 129667) | Miscanthus phyllosphere microbial communities from Michigan, USA - G6R2_NF_07NOV2016_LD1 MG | ecosystem: Host-associated > Plants > Phyllosphere > Phylloplane/Leaf | place: USA: Michigan...
GGCCCCATCAAAGTAGGTCGCCGAGGGGCGAAAAGGTGACTCAAGTCGAGCCTGAATCTCACTGAGTCGCAGAACTGTGTGACGCGGAGCGTCACGAAATGCATTACCACGCGGAGCGTGGCAACGAGAACCTTGGTGGTTAAGCCCCGCTTTCGGGCTCATCGGACTTATATATAACGCCATTCGCGCAACGAGAACTTGACCCACAAGAGGCCGAAGAGCCTCGCCTGTCCCAATGAACCTCTTTGCTGCCAGACACTTTCCATTCATTTGCGGGAGCTTTGAACATGGTCAATCGTCTACACGGCAAATCCCTTACAGCTTTACTCGCGCTCGGCGCCTTTGCTCCGATTGCGCAGGCAGCTGACGCCCCCGTACTGAACACCGGCAGCACGGCCTGGATGGTCACCGCAGCCGTGCTGGTGCTGTTCATGTGCCTTCCGGGGCTGGCACTGTTTTACGGTGGGCTGGTACGGGCCAAGAACATGCTCTCGCTGTTCACCCAGTGTTTCGGCATTGCCGGAGTGGTAGGCGTGCTGTGGGTCATCTATGGCTACAGCATGGTGGTGGACACCAGCAACATGGTCGAAGGGCAAGTGAGTTTCAATAGTTTCGTGGGCGGTCTGAGTCGTGCGTTTCTGGCCGGCATGACGCCCGACAGCCTGGTCGGCGACATCCCTGAAGGGGTATTCGTGACCTTTCAGATGACCTTTGCGATCATCACTCCGGCGCTGATTGCCGGTGCCTTCGCCGAACGGATGAAGTTCTCTGCGGCGCTGCTGTTCATGGCACTGTGGTTCACCCTGGTGTATGCGCCTGTCGCGCATATGGTCTGGGGTGGCGCCGGCGCCTTGATGCACAACTGGGGCGTGCTGGACTTCGCCGGCGGCACCGCAGTGCACATCAACGCCGGTGTCGCCGCACTGGCGGCATGCCTGGTACTGGGCAAGCGCAAGGGTTATCAGAACGCCCCGATGCCGGCGCACAACCTGAGCCTGACCATGGCCGGCGCGGCGATGCTCTGGGTCGGCTGGTTCGGTTTCAACATCGGTTCCGGTGGCGGCCTGAACGGCACCTCCGGCATCGTCATGCTCAACACGCAAGTGGGGGCGTGCGCCGGGATACTCGGCTGGATGTTCACCGAGTGGTTCAAGGTCGGCAAGCCCAGCGCCTTGGGTCTGGCAAGCGGCGCATTGGCGGGCCTGGTCGGCATCACCCCGGCGTGTGCCTACGTCGGAGTCGGCGGAGCACTGGCCATCGGCGTGCTGTGCGGAGTGTTCTGCTACCTGAGCGTGACTGTGCTGAAGAAACGCCTGGGCTATGACGACAGCCTCGACGTCTTCGGCCTGCACGGCATCGGCGGCATGATCGGTGCACTACTGACCGGCGTGTTCTGCGTGCCCTCACTGGGCGGTCTGGTGCCCGATGTCAGCATGGGCGCCCAAGTGATTGCCCAGATCAAAGGTGTGCTGTTCACCACGGTCTACTGCTTCGCGGTCAGCTGGATCATCCTCAAGGCCGTGCAGGCACTGATCGGCCTGCGCGCGCATGAGTCAGTGGAAGAAATGGGTCTGGACCTGGCCGAGCATAACGAGCGGGCCTACAACCATTGAGAAGGCTGTCGGATCAGTGTCAGGGCGAGGGAACCCGACGACGTCGGGCCGGAAACGGAGCTGCGTGTTTTGCCTGCTTTGGCCCATCAAAGCAGGTCGCCGAGGGGAGAAAAGGTGACCTGAGTCGACCGCCAATCCACCTGACAAAGAAAGATCGCTGTGTGACGCAGAGCGTCACGAACTGCATGCCAACGCGGAGCATTGGCACGATAAGCAGTTGGATTTGCGCATAACGTTGAGCGCAGAGCGTGGGGACGATAATCAATACAGCCTGGAGACCTCGCGCTCAGCTCAACGAAACACCGGCACCACGTGCTTGATGAACAGCTCAAGCGACTTTTTCTTCTCGGCGTGCGGCAGGCTGTTGTCGCACCAGAAGCTGAACTCGTCGACACCTAACTCTTGATAATGACGAATGCGCGGAATGATCTCCTCAGGAGTACCGATCATGGTGTTCTTGCGGATATTCTCCAGCTCGAACTCCGGACGTTCCTTGAACTTCTCTTCCGGGCTGGGGGCCAGAAAACCGTTGACCGGCGTCTGTTTATTGCCGAACCATGCGTCGAAAGTGCGGTAGAACTTCGCGATGGCAGTGGCGCCCACTTTCCAGCCTTCAGGATCGTCTGCGGCATGCACATGCGTGTGGCGCAGTACCATCAATTGCGGGCGGGGCACGTCGGGATTGTTGGCCAGCGCGGCTGCGAACTTGTTCTTCAGGTCGACAACTTCTTCGTCACCCTTCATCAACGGGGTGACCATCACGTTACAGCCGTTCTGCACGGCGAAATTGTGCGAGTCAGGGTCGCGCGCAGCGATCCACATCGGCGGCGTGTTGATCGGCTTGGGCACGGAAGTCGAGGTCGGGAATTTCCAGATATCGCCGTCGTGGGCGTAGTCACCCTGCCACAGCGCACGTACCACCGGGACCATTTCACGCAACGCCTTGCCGCCTTCGGAGGCCGGCATGCCACCGGCCATGCGGTCGAACTCCACTTGATAGGCGCCGCGTGCCAGGCCGACTTCCATACGCCCGTTACTGATCACGTCCAGCAGCGCGCATTCACCCGCGACCCGCAATGGGTGCCAGAACGGCGCAATGATGGTGCCGGCGCCCAGATGAATCTGTGTGGTCCTGGCCGCCAGATACGCCAGCAACGGCATCGGGCTTGGCGAGATGGTGTATTCCATCGCGTGGTGTTCGCCTATCCAGACTGTGCTGAAGCCGCCTTGCTCGGCCATCAGCGTCAGCTCGGTCAGGTCCTCGAACAGCTGGCGATGACTGACACTTTCATCCCAGCGCTCCATGTGCACGAACAACGAAAACTTCATGACACTTACCTCGCTTAAATCCTGGCGCCTGCACCGGCGTGATGAGTTATTGTTGTCTGATGGTATACCGTAATACTTTCGGTGCAAGTGTTTTTTGCGGTGCTGCTCCCTGCTGTAAAACCCAACGGCAGAAACGAAAAAAGCGCCTCATGGGAGGCGCTTTCGGATGTCGCATATTCAGCCGGGGCAGGATTGATCAGGTCAGAATCAACTGCAGGCCTCGGATTCGATGTAGTCGGCCGTGGAGTCGCGAATCACCGGTCCCATGCCACTCACGGCCTTTGCCTGTTCCATGATTTCCAGCGTGGAACCGGTGCCGACCAGGTTCACCGTGTGGTTGGCGCAATTATAGACCCGCTTGAAGTAGATCACCCCGAGCATGCCTTCACGCCGGGTGATCACCACGCGTTCCTTTGCGCTGCCGCTTTTCTCTACCAGTGCGTGCTTGCCGGTTGGATCATGAGGTATGGATATGCTTTTGCCTTCGGCATGCGCCGAAAGGGCAGGGATCATCAGGGCCAGAAAACAGGCATGCAATTTCATCGGTGCTCCTGCAGATGAATGCGGTTTCATTGGATCCAAAATTTACTCCAGCCATGCGATTCTGGATAGCAGGGCCAGCTGCCTTTCGTCGGCTTGCTTTCAGCGAATCACGTCCTGCGCATGGTCAGGAAATCCGCAAAGCTGTTGCTCCGCCAACAGCAGTTCCACACCCTGGCTTGACACGGACAGTTGGCGCTGCAAGTCAGCTGTCGCAACGCTTTGATATGCCAGTGTTTTATTGAATGGCACGGTTGCTGCTCTGTGGATGTGCAGGCCCTTGTGCTTAATGCGCTCGGGAAGCTTGCAGCCAGAGGAGTACCGATATGAGCCAATCGTCCATAAAATTTGCGTACTGGGTACCCAACGTCAGCGGTGGGCTGGTAGTCAGCAAGATCGAACAGCGCACCAGCTGGACCATCGACTACAACCGCAAGCTGGCGCAGATCGCCGAGCAGTCCGGTTTCGACTACGCGCTGACGCAAATTCGCTTTACCGCCGGTTATGGCGCCGAATTCCAGCATGAATCCGTAGCCTTCAGCCATGCGCTACTCGCGGCCACCGAGAAGCTCAAGGTCATTGCCGCGATATTGCCCGGGCCATGGACCCCGTCGGTGGCCGCCAAGCAACTGGCGACCATCGATCAGCTCACCGCCGGGCGCGTGGCGGTCAATATTGTCAGCGGCTGGTTCAAGGGCGAGTTTCAGGCTATCGGAGAGCCCTGGCTGGAGCATGATGAACGTTATCGCCGCTCCGAGGAGTTCATCCGCGCCCTCAAAGGGATCTGGACCACCGACAACTTCACCTTCAAGGGGGATTTCTATCGCTTCCATGATTACACCCTCAAGCCCAAGCCGATCCAGCGTCCTCACCCGGAAATCTTTCAGGGCGGCAGCTCGCGGGCCGCACGTGATATGGCGGCGCGGGTGTCGGACTGGTATTTCACCAACGGCAATACCGTCGAAGGCATCAAGGCCCAGGTCGATGACATCCGAGCCAAGGCTGCCGCGAACGGGCATTCGGTGAAGATCGGTGTGAATGCTTTCATCATTGCCAGGGATACCGAAGAAGAGGCGCGTGCCGTGCTGGCCGAAATCGTCGACAAGGCAGATCCGGAAGCCGTCAACGCCTTTGGTGATGCCGCGAAGCAGGCGGGCAAGGCCAGTCCGGAAGGCGAGGGCAACTGGGCCAAATCCACCTTTCAGGATCTGGTGCAGTACAACGATGGCTTCAAGACCAATCTGATTGGCACACCGCGGCAGATTGCCGAGCGCATCGTCGAACTCAAGTCCGTTGGCGTAGACCTGGTGCTATCAGCGTTCCTGCATTTCCAGGAAGAAGTCGCCTATTTCGGCCAGCACGTATTGCCTCTGGTACGCGAACTGGAAGCCGCTGCACAACGCAAGCCTGTCGCCGAGACGGCTTGACCCCCGCCAATAACGACAACCCGCCATGCCCTTGTAAGCCGGCCGCGCTTACAGCCCTCCATAAAATCAGGCGCCACTGTGATCCAGTGTGCGCCTGCTTTCGTATGTTCATCCCCGATCAACCCATAGACAGCTGTACGTGGCATTATGATGCCACTCACTGGCATGCTTTTATCGATGCCAGGCCTTCCAGGTATGGCCGAGCACTTGCCGACAATGGCAGTTAGTAGCGAAAGGATTGTCGATGGCCCCTGAGCAATCAGGTCCGGTTTTCAGAAAAACCAGATGCACTGGTTCTCACCTGTTGTGGAGGCAAGTTTTGAAACGCGACCTTCGGCTTGCGTCATGGCTGATCTTCGTAGTGTGCGCCTGCGTGGTGATGTTGATGGCCTGGCAAGCATGGACCGCACGCCGCAACACCCTGGAAAACATCCAGACCAGCACGATCAATCTGGCTGGAGCGCTAAGCACCTACACGGATGGCATTTTCAAGCAAAGCGAGCTGATGCTGATCGGCCTGACGGAGCGTGTCGAAAAGGACGGCGTCGGGCCTGAACAGATCGAGCGTCTCAGGTGGGTCATTGCGCGTGAAATGGGCGCGCTGCCGCAGATCGATACCGTGTCGCTGTACAACGCCGACGGGATTTGCATCTTCTCGAGCAATCCCAGGGTTATCGGCATCAACAGCGCGCAGCGCGAGTTCTTTCAGCACCACCTGAAGATGCCTGACAAAGCCCCTTACATCGGTCCGACGATTCGCAGCCGTGCCTCCGGCGAATGGGTCATATCGGTCAGCAGACGCATCAATAATCCCGACGCGAGTTTTGCCGGGCTGATGGTCGCCACCATCGGTGTCGACCACCTGTTGAAGTTCTATTCGGACATCAAGGTCGGGCAAACCGGCATTATCAGTCTGACGTCGACCGCCGGGCAATTGCGGGTGCGCTATCCCCATCTGGAGCAGGAGATCGGTCGCGATCTGTCATCGACGCCCATTTTCAGGTCGGAACGCGGCCGAGTGTCAGGTACCGCACAGTTCGTTTCCAGGATTGACGGTGTTGCGCGTTTTTATGCGTTCAAACGCAGTGATGTCTACCCGATCGTCACCGTGGTTGCGCTGGGTCAGAAAGAAGCCATGCTCGACTGGCTGGGCCAGACCAAACAGTCCATTCTGGTCATGCTGGTGCTGCTCGGACTGGTGATCGGACTCGGCGTTCGTCTGATTGGGCACATTCACAGCCGCATACGCGCAGAAGACCAGTTGCTCGATTCACAGGCAGCCCTGATCCAGCTCAACCAGCACCTGGAGTTGATTGCCTCCGAAGACAAGCTGACCGGGCTGGCCAATCGCAGACGTTTCGATCAGTTTCTGGAAGTCGAATTCAAGCGCGCCAGACGCGAGCGCAGCCTGCTGTCGCTGATTTTGATCGATGCCGATCATTTCAAACGCTACAACGATCATTACGGCCACCTGGCCGGTGACGAATGCCTGATTGCGTTGGCCCGAGTGGTTGAGCAGTTCATTCGTCGTCCCAGCGACGTCGCCGCCCGTTATGGCGGTGAAGAGATCGCCGTGGTGTTGCCAGGTACTGACGAGTCGAACGCTCGCCAGGTGGCCGAGAACATCCTGCAGGCCATCCGTGACGAGCAGATCGAGCATCCCGCCAGCCCGTTTGGCATCGTGACGATAAGCCTCGGTGTCGCGACATTCGTCGGCACGGATCGCCAACTCGATCAGCGTGGCCTGATTGAGCTTGCCGACCGCGCGTTGTATGCCGCCAAGTCGCAGGGTCGCAACCGGGTGAATGTGGCGTCGGAAATCGCGACCGGCACATTACCGGCCTGGACCCGCGTCAAGTCCTCTACGGACGCGCAAGCCGACACGGAGCCAAGGTCGGGCCAGCGGGATTGATACCCGCTGGCCGCTTGCTGCCTATCGCTTCTCCGTCAGTTGCTGATCGTCGGTAATCTGTTGCGCATGCGGTTTGCGGCGCAGCACGGTCAACACCCAGAAAAAGAATATAGGCACCAGAACCACGCCCAGCAGCGTCGCGCTGAGCATGCCGCCGATGACGCCAGTGCCGATGGCGCGCTGGCTTGCAGCGCCTGCGCCGGTGGCCAGGGTCAGCGGCACCACGCCAAGGATGAAGGCCAGCGAAGTCATGACAATCGGCCGAAAGCGCAGCCGTGCAGCCTGAAGTGCCGCGTCGCGCAGGGAATGGCCCTGATCCCAGAGTTCCTTGGCGAACTCGACGATGAGAATCGCGTTTTTCGCGGCCAGCCCGATGATGGTGATCAGGCCGACTTTGAAATACACATCATTGGGCATGCCGACGGCCGTCACGGCCAGCACGGAGCCCAGCGCGCCGACGGGAACGATCAGCATCACCACCAGCGGGATTGCCCAGCTCTCATACAACGCGACCAGCAGCAGGAACACCACCAGCAGCGCCAGGCCGAACAGTCCGACCGCCTGGCCGCTGGCGACTCTTTCCTGATAGGAGAGGCCAGTCCATTCGTAACCGATGCCTTGCGGCAGCCCGGAAACGATCCGTTCGATTTCCGCCATGGCCTCACCGGTACTGACGCCCGGTGCTGCATCACCGGAAATCCTGAATGCGGGGTAGCCGTTGTAGCGGGCGATCTGCACCGGGCCTTGTTCCCAGTGCGTCGAAACGAAGGCGCCCAGCGGCACCAGCGTGCCGCTGCTATTGGGTACGTAGAGCTTGAGCACGCTTTCCGGGGTCATTCGCGAACTTTGTTCGGCCTGCACGACCACGCGCTGTTGACGTCCGGCATTGGCGAAGTCGCTGATTACCGAGGAACCGAAGGCGGTGGACAGCGCATTGCTGATCGATTCGAAACTCACGCCTAGCGCCCGGGCCTTTTCGCGGTCGATGTTCAGGCGCAATTGCGGCGCTTCGGCCAGACCTTCCATCATCGCGTAGAGAATCTTCGGGTTGCCGTTGGCCTCGCCGAGCAGCTTGTCGCGTGCCGCCAGCAGGGCTTCGCGGCCCAGGCCTGCACGGTCCTGCAGGCGCAGCGAGAAGCCGCCCGAGGTGCCCAGGCCGTCGATAGGCGGTGGCGTCACCGCCATCACCGTGCCGTCGCCGAGCCCTGCAAAATGCCGGTTGAATGCCGCCGCTTCCTCAGCCGCTGACTGGCCCTTGCCGCGCTCCGACCAGTCCTTCAGGGTCGGGAACGCAAGACCGGCGTTTTCACCCATGCCCGAGAAGCTGAACCCCAGCAGCATGGTCACCGCCCCCGTGGCTTCGCGGGACAGCATGTAGTTCTCGAGCAATTGCGCGGTGAGGTCGGTACGCGACCGGGTGGCGCCGGGAGGCAGTTGCACGTCGATGATCAGATAGCCCTGATCTTCAACGGGCACAAAGGACTCAGGCAGGCGCAGGTAGAAAAAGCCCAGCAGACCGACGATACCGAGGTACAGCAGCATGTAGCGGCCGGCGCGCTTGATCATGCTCGAGCTGACGCGCTCGTAACGGTCGGTGAACGTGCCAAACAGACGATTGAAACCACCGAAGAAACCACGCTTTTCATGATGCCCGGCCGGGATCGGCTTGAGCAGCGTGGCACACAGCGCCGGGGTGAACGTCAGGGCCAGGAAACCTGAAAACAGAATCGACACGGCCAGCGACAGCGAGAACTGCTGGTAGATGACCCCGACCGAGCCGCCCATGAACGCCAATGGCAGAAACACAGCGGCCAGGACCAGCGTGATGCCGAAAATCGCTCCGGAAACCTGCTGCATCGCCTTGACCGTTGCGGCGGCGGGAGAGAGGCCTTCTTCAGCCATGATCCGCTCGACGTTTTCCACGACCACAATGGCGTCGTCGACCAGAATACCGATGGCCAGCACCATGCCGAACATGGTCATCATGTTCACCGAGAAGCCCATCAGGTACATGATCGCCAGCGTTCCCGCCAGACACACCGGGACCACGATGGTCGGTATCAGCGTGTAACGGATGTTCTGCAGAAACAGGAACATCACCAGAAACACCAGGATCATGGCTTCGATGAGGGTGTAGATCACCTTGTCGATGGCCACGTCGACGAAGCGCGAGGTGTCGTACGGTATCGAAAACCCGACGCCTTCCGGGAAATTGACCGACAGCTCAGTGAGCCGCTGCTCGACGGCTCTGGCCGTCTGGATCGCGTTGGCGCCCGGCGACAGCTGTACGGCACCGGCGACGGCACGTTGCCCGTTCAGACGTGATTCGAAGCTGTAATCCTGGCTGCCGACCGCTACACGCGCCACATCGGACAGGTGCACCGCAGAGCCGTCTTCGTTGGCACGCAGAACGATGCGCCCGAACTCTTCCGGGTTGTCCAAAGTGCCCTTTACCGCCAGGGTGGCCGTCAATTCCTGCAGTGACGAGGCCGGGCTGCTGCCGAAGCTGCCTGCCGGAACCTGCACGTTCTGCGCCCGAATCGCAGCATTCACGTCATCGATGGACAACCCCAAGCCCACCAGCTTCTGCGGATCGATCCATACCCGCATCGCGGCTTCGGCAGCGAAGAATTGCAGCCTGCCGACACCGTTCACCCGGCTGATTTCGTTATTGACGTTGCGTGCCGCGTAGTCGGCCAGCGCGACGGTATCCTTGTTGGCCGCGCCGTCCTTGTAGTTCAGGGTGTAGATCAACAGAAAACCGGAGCTGGCCTGTTCGACCTGCAGGCCCTGGCTGAGGACCGTCTGCGGCAAGCGTGCTTCGGCTTTCTTGATACGGTTCTGGACTTCGACCTGAGCCAGGTCCGGGTTGGTGCCTGGCACGAACGTCACGTTGATTTCCGCGCTGCCGGTCGAGTTGCTGGTCGACTCGTAATACAGCATCCCTTTGGCGCCGTTCAGTTCGTCCTCGATAACGCTGGTCACCGAATCGACCAGCACCTTCGCGGATGCGCCGGGGTAGGTGGCGGTGATGGTGATCTGCGGTGGCGCCACGTCCGGGTACTGCGCCACAGGCAGGGACGGCAGAGCCATCAACCCGGCGAGCAGGATGAACAGGGCAAGTACCCAGGCGAAGTTGGGGCGCTTGATAAAGAAGAGAGACATTGACAGTGATCCTCGGTCGCGCTGAAGGCGGCTTTATTGCGCCTTGGCCTGCGGTTGGGCGGATGGCGATTTGCGCGCGACCTTGTCGCCGGCGCTGAGCCCGGTCATATTGCCGATAATGACCTGTTCGTCTGCCTTCAGGCCTTCGGTGATCTGCCAGCGCGAATCCTGCATCGCCCCGGTTTTGACCGGACGCGCTTCGACCGTGCCGTCCTGGGTAATCACCAGCACGCGCGCTGCACCGTCGCCGGAGCGCTGAACGGCGCGCTGCGGGACAAGAATGGCGTTGCTGTCGACGCGCTGCGGTGTGCGCACCCGCACATACATACCGGGCAGCAGCACGCCCTTGGGATTGGCAAAGCGGGCGCGCAACGACACTTGGCCGGTGGTCCGGTCTACTGCGACATCGGTAAACAGCAGGGTGCCGGTGCTCGTGTAATCGGTGCCGTCGACACTCAGTGATAACGCGTCTTCGCCGCCCTTGGGCAAGCGGCCTTCCTGTATCGCGGCGCGCATCTGCAAGGCCTCGGCAGCCGGCTGGGTAAAGTCGGCGTAGACCGGGTCGAGTTGTTGAATGGTTGCCAGCAGCGTGGTTTCGCCCTGACCGACCAGCGCGCCCTCGGTCACCATCGCGCGGCCGATGCGGCCTGAAATCGGCGCCTTGACGGTGGCATAGCCCAGGTTCAGCCTGGCCGTTTCGACATCAGCCTGAGCCGACTTTTTAGCGGCGATTGCGTTTTGCAGTGCAGAGCGGGCGGTGTCGAAAGTCTGGCGGCTGACCGCTTCAATTTCCACCAGCGACTCGTAACGTTTGACCGTGGCCTGAGTCTCGAACAGCGTGGCTTCAGTGCGGGCCAGATCTCCCTGCGCCTTGGACAGCGCAGCCTTGAACGGCGCCGGATCGATCTGGAACAGCACTGCGCCGGCTTTCACATCGGCGCCTTCCTCGAAGTTGCGGCTCAGCACGATGCCGGCCACCCGCGCGCGAACCTGCGCCACACGCACCGGTTCGATACGGCCGGGCAGTTCGTCAACGACCGTGAACGATTCGGCGTTGACGGTAATGGCTTCCACCTCTTTGGGCGCTTTCGATGCCGCGTGATCCTGCTGCTGTTTCTGCTCGCACCCGGCCAGACCCAACGCTGCCAGCAGGGCTACTGCAGGCATCACACGCCAATCGCTGAAACTACTCATCGTTCACCCGGCCGCAGCCCATCAGATGCTAAAGCCGCGAATGATCCACTCTGAAAGACGGTGAGTCAATATTGACTCACATGAGCCTTTAGTGACTAATTGTGTATGTGCTTTGAGAACCCGGTAAGGTTTCTGCACAATGCGCCGCCTGCCACTTATACGAGTTGAATACGTACCCAATGGAATTACCTGCTGCTGACGACAAATTTCTGAAGGCCCTGGCCGTTGCGCTGGTCGACCACTCCAACGGTACGCTCAAGGATATTGCTCAGGCGGCCGGCGTCAGCAAGGCGACGCTCAACCGCTTTTGCGGCACTCGCGCCAACCTCGTGGAATTGCTGCTCAATCATGCCTCGGACCTGATGAATCAGATGGTCGCCGACGCGGAACTGCAGACTGCTCCGCCGCTGGAAGCGCTTCAGCGGCTGGTCGACAACCACCTCATGCACCGCGAAATGCTGGTCTTTCTGGTGTTTCAGTGGCGTCCGGATTCGCTCGACGAAAGCAGCGGAGGGCGCCGCTGGTTGCCTTACTCCGACGCCCTTGATGCATTTTTCCTGCGTGGTCAGCGTGAAGGCCTGTTCCGGATCGACGTCGGTGCCGCCGTCCTGACCGAAATGTTCGCTGCGCTGCTCTCCGGGATGGTCGACGCCGAACGCCGTGGCCGTGTGGCACGCGCCGGTATGGGCGCGTTGGTGACCCAGTTCTTCCTGCACGGAGCGGCGGCACGATAGGAAGGTCTGTGCAGACGTCAGAAATCGTAGGCAATCTTGCTGTACCAGAAGCCACCGCCCGGATAGAACGGTGAGTTGCCGTACAGATTGAGTCCGACGGCGGAGGGGATCGCGTTTTTGTCCGGGCGCACATCGAAGATATTGGTGCCGCCAACACTGAGGGTGATGTTGTCGTAGAGGGTGTAGGACACATCCAGGTCAGTGATCCACTTGGCACCGAAACTGCGGTCGCCGCTTTCCAGTTGCTGGAGCGTCTTGACCTTGCCATAACGAGTGGTTTGCAGGTTCACGCCCAAATCCCCCAGCGTCCATTTGCCTCCCAGCACCCATTTGGTTTTCGGTTGCGCATCAGTCAGATCGCCTTCGCGGGCCCGGCCGACCCAGGTCAGGCTGCCACCGGGGTTACTGCCCAGCTCCTGCAGGGCTGCCGGTGCATCCTTGACGTCGGTGATGACGGTCTTGTTGTAATTGAACCCGGCGCTCCAGCGCACATCACCCCATGCGCCGTACTGACTGGAGTGGTCGATAACGATATCCAGGCCGCGCGTGCGCGTGTCGAAGGCATTGGCGTAATACGAGGTCCAGGTGCTGGTGTCCACGCCCTGTGCGGCAAGAATCGGTGCAAGTGCCGGCCCGTACAGGCTTTCGGTTCGGGCGATGCGATCGGCAATCTCGATCCAGTAGGCGTCCGCTGTCAGGCTGGTGCGAGGTGCCGGTTGCCAGGTCACGCCAAACCCCAGGTTGCGCGATTTTTCCGGGTCCAGGCTGGTTGCGCCAAGCGCCTGGGCCAGCGCCGAGTTGACCGGCGCAATGCGCGTCACGGCGGGAACAATGGTGCCGTCTGGCGCAGCACCGACCCTGTTGTCGGAGATGCTGTAGCCGATCTGGGTCAGTGAAGGTGCACGAAAGCCGGTGCCGACGGTGCCGCGCACGGCGAAGGTGTCAGTGAATTCGTAGCGCGAGTTGAGCTTGGCGCTGACCGTGTTGCCCGAGTCATCATCGAAGTGCTCGGCGCGCAGGGCCAGATCGACGAACAGCGGTTCTATCGGGGTGATACCGAAATCGACGTAGGCTGCGTAGTTGTTGCGTTGCAGGCTGGTCGTATCCTGCGGCGAGATGACCGCTGCGGCCTGGGCGGCAATCGACGCCAGTTGCCCGGCCAGCGGGTTGGCCTGACCGTTGGGCAGGGTGGCCGGAAAACGATAGCCGCCGACCTGATAGGCCTGCGCGTCACCGGAAAAAGTCTGGAAACGCTCCCAGCGATGTTCAAGGCCTGCAGAAACTTGCAGCGGTACGCCAAACAGTCCGTCGAATGCGCGGGTAATGTCGATATTATTGACCCACTGTTCGAATCGATAGGTCGCCAGATCATCGAATGAAGTCGGGGAGGCCGGGCCCAGCGACGGGTTGATGGTCCTATCGCTGTACTGATGATTGTTATTGCGCCCGTACGTGGTGCTCAGGTCCCAGTTCCAGCCCAGTGCTTCACCCTTGCCGCCAATCAGATACTGGTAGTCGGTGTCGTCCAGATTGTTCAACGGGTAATAGCCATCGGCAAACAACTCGGGAATGTTGGCGTTGCCGTTGGGGTAGCGGAAGTAGTTGTAGATGATGGCGTCACGCTGCCCATAGGTGCCGTAGGAAAACAGCTTCGTCTGATCATTCAGCGGCAGTTCGGCGTTGTAGGCCAGGTTGAACGCCTTGATCTGCGGATCCCCGTTCTTGACCCCGACCCGGTCCCAGCTCGCCTCCCGA
>Ga0182231_1000225_pt1 | contig 13604 bp, 10 predicted proteins | sample G6R1MG_29_FD_129667 | JGI IMG/M metagenome (GOLD analysis project Ga0182231, IMG submission 129667) | Miscanthus phyllosphere microbial communities from Michigan, USA - G6R2_NF_07NOV2016_LD1 MG | ecosystem: Host-associated > Plants > Phyllosphere > Phylloplane/Leaf | place: USA: Michigan...
GTAGAGTTGGCCGCCATTGACGGCATCCGTCGAGTTGCTCGAGGTGATATTGCCGGGTCCGACATTGTGAAGCAGCACCGCCTCACCGGTGTTCGAACCGACCAGGGTCACGTCATTCGACGGCACGGCTGGGTTCGCGACGGTCGGGCTTGTGGCGGTCGCATAGCGCAGCGGCAATTGTGAAAGCGCAACGGCACCATTGTCCGTCGTCGCCGGAGCCAGGCCGGTGATCGAAACCGCCGATCCGACCGCACCGCCGCGGGTCAGATCAATGCTGGTCAAGCGCTTGCCGCCGCCATCCGTGTCGTAGCGCAATGCCAAGCTGTCGACTGCCCCCACAAGATCAGGAATCGTGCTGTATTTTTGTGACCCGAACGAATACGTCGGCGGCGTGTACGTGTTGGATGCAGCGTCGAACGTGCTTCCGAGCGTGGTGCCGAGTGTGTTGCCGAGGCCCCTGAGCTGACGCACGTTGACCGCATCGGTGTCGTTCTGGCCACCCGCAACGTTGGTGATCTGTCGCTCGGTACCGGAGGCGCCGACCGAGAATTCCGTGTTGGCCGAACTCAATGCGTTGCCGCTATACGCCTCCGTGCCGCTAATCGTCCCGCGCAGGGCCATGGCGTTCGCGCCGACTGCAACGGACTGTTTCGACGACGCTTTGGCGCCGCTACCGATTGCCAGTGCCGAACCACCTTGGGCGGACGTGTTGTCACCAATGGCAATGTTGCTCGCCGTCGAATTACCGCCGTTCTCCCCTGCGACGGATAGGCGGCCGATGGCCAGTGCATCCTGGCCGTAGGCACTGGCGATGAAGCCCTGAGCGAACGAGAAGTCACCCACGGCATAGGATTGTCGTCCGAGAGCGATGGCGATATCGCCCGACGCCTGGTTGCTCGTGCCCAGCGACAACGTCGAACGACCATTCGCCGTGTTGCCGTAGCCGATCGCGACCCCGTAGGCGCCGTTGGCGGCGTTGCTGGTTCCAATCGCGGTCGAGTTGTAGTCCGCGTTGCCCGCAGCATTGTTATAGCCAATGGCCACACCGCCGCCGGTGCTGACCGTCGATCGCAATCCGAGCGCGGTACCCGACGGGATCGAGCCGGCATCCGACGTCTCGTTGGGCGGCGTCGTGCTGCCGTTGGAGCCGCCCGCCGGGTTACCGCCCGTCGCGGCACCGCTTATGCCAGTGCCGCTGTTGTCGCGGTAATTGATAATTCCCTGGACTTTCTTCGCCGACTGAGCCTTTGCGCCGGAGCCGATCGCGACAGCGCCGGCTCCGACCGCCGACGCGTTGAGCCCACCGGCGAACGATCCGGCACCACCGCCGCTCGCGCCTGAGCCGATCGCCGTTGCGTCGGCGCCGCCGCTGTTGGCGTTGTAGCCCCCGGCGAATGAGCGATCACCGCTGGCTGTCGCTCCGGGCCCGATCGCTGTCGCATTATTGCTATCGTTGGGAACGGATCCGCCACCTGCCTGATAGCTTTGAGCGCGGGCTGATCCGGTCAGAAGCAAGCCAAGACCAAGTGCAACGGCGGTCGTATTCAATAAATCTCGGCGGATACACCTGGAAAGCTCTCTATAGGTGTGGCTCATATTCGCTTTGCCGAAACTCAGAGACTTCATTCGATTATTTGGCCGCACCGCATCCCGAGATACGGCCGGCGGCGAACAAATCGCTACTATTTTATACGACCGTCGTATCTAAGTTATATTTGGCAGCTTTCACCGCCGTTATAGATACATATAGTAGATGAACAAATGGTTATTATAACTAATTCTAACTCTTTGTCCTCCAATCGTTAATGCGATAGCATCGCCGGCGATGACGGGGAGCAAAGTATGAGGCTTTTATCCGCACCGCCGCCAACACCGGCGCGATTGCCCTCAAGCTTTCGTCAGATGAAGATATTCGATGACGACTGGCGTGCTGATATTATTCGTTAAATATCGGCGCTCTTCAGCGGTGTGCGCATTTCCGGACGTCATAAGCCCGGCTGCGCAAAGTTTGCCTGTGCCGATTTGATCCGCGCTCTGTCGAAGGCCGCCCGTCCGCCATATCAATCTGGTCGATCAGCATGGGCTTGGCGAAATAATAGCCTTGCGCGCAACGGATCTGCGTTGCGCCGAGGAGGTAAGCGACCTCCTCGTAAGTTTCGACGCCCTCGGCGACGATCGACATCCCGAGCGCGAGACCCAAGGATTCGATGGCTCTAAGCAAAATCTGACTGCGTGGTCGGTTGTGGATGTCGGTGATGAACGACCGGTCAATCTTCAGCTCATCGGCGGTGATCTCCGCAAGGGCAGCGAGTGACGAGTAGCCCACGCCGAAATCATCGATCGAGACACGCGCCCCGACGGCCCGGATACAGGGAAGAACCTCGCGCTGGAACAGACCCTTCGTGAGGAAGGCCTCTTCAGTGAGCTCGAGCACGAAGCGGCCGGCCATGCCGGTTTTGCCAAGGGCCTCGCAAAACTTGGTCATGAACGGAACGTCACAAGCCTGCTTCGCCGCGATGTTAAGACTTATCGTGACGTCGACCCCAAATATCTCATCGATTCGATGGATGCTGCGGATCGTTTCCGATAATATCTGCAGCGTTATCTCGTTGATCAGACCGAGCTCGATAGCGAGGCCAATGAAATCTCCCGGTGCATGAATGATCCCGAGCTCGTCGCGCCACCGTAGGAGTACCTCAACGCCCAGTACCGCGTGCGTGCGCATATCGACTTTGGGTTGGAAGGCGCAACAGAAGCAACGATCGCGAATGGCCAGACGCAACCGCTGCTCGACCGCCATGCGCTCGGTTGCGATGTGGCTCATCGTCTCCTCGAAAAGGCTGACGCCTCCTTTCGCGCAGCCCTTGACTTGGTACATCGCATTATCGGCTTGGCGGCGGAGGATCTCGTACGTCGAGCCGTGGTCCGGGAACAGGCTCAGGCCGATCGACGCCGACGCGAAGATCTCATGACCGTCGATAAAGCACGGCTGTTTCAGGCGCTCGGAAATCTCCGTGATCTCCGCCAACGTCGTCGCCCGATCCGTGATCGGGTTCAGCAGCAGCACGAACTCGTCGCCGCCAAGGCGTGCCAGCATGTCGCTGGGGCGCAGGGCGCCACGGATTCGGTCGGATACCCGGCGCAGCAAGGCATCGCCCGCGGCGTGGCTGTAATAATCGTTGATGTGCTTGAAATTGTCGAGATCGATGAAGGCGAGGGCGAACCGGTCGGTCGGGCCGGCCTGCGCAATGAGATCCTCCACGCTCTGCTCGAACATGGTCCGGTTGGGCAGGCTGGTGAGCGCGTCGATGTAGGCGCGATTGATCAGATCGCGCTGCAGATCGTGGTGATGCGTGACGTCGATCAGGGACGTCAGTGTGTAGGCCTCCTGATCGACGAGCACGCTTTGCGCCTGAGCCTCGACCATGCGCGCACCGACCTGCTCGACCATGAGCCTGTCGGGATGCAGCAGGGCCCCCCTCGGGAGGTCATGGAGAGCCCGTGGTCCGAGCTCTTGGGCAGCGGCGTTTGCGAGGATACAGCGACCCTGGTCGTTATGGACCACGATCCCGACAGGTAGCGCCTGGATGGCAATTTCCAGCAGGCTCTGCAGATGGGTGACAGATCGCTCGGTCACGATCACCCCTGCTGCCAGAGGGACTTGGCAGTACGCAGGCCAGCTTCGGCCGCGTGTTCGACGCCGTCGAGCGGGCGCCGGAGCAGCCGGCGATGGACTTGGTCGATGGCGCTTCCGTTGCCGCCATCGGCGGCCGGGTCGCGACTCAAGCGCGCCGCGACCGACTGATCGGTATCGACCCCGCTCGCTTTACTCATGGTGGCCCCGCGCCAGCGTTCCACCACCGCGCCGACGAAGCCCGCGGCCGCGATCGCCGCGCCGTCGTCCATGAGCCGCGCGCTCATATCGTTGCGCGGCTGGCGCTCCGGCGGAAGCGGGGTAAACTTGAACCGCGCCGGCATCGGTACGCCTTCGCCGAACGCAATGACCTCACCGGTGCCGAGGGACGGAACGAAGGTGAGCAGGTTCACCGCGTCGGACACGGCAGCTGCCAGGAAGGCCTGGTCACGATCATTGGTCATTCGCATAGCGAAGAGCGTGCTGCATTGCGACATGATCGTCGGGTCGAGTTCGGCCGGGCGCTGCGTGACGAGACCGAGGTAAACCCCGTGCTTGCGGCCTTCGCGTGCGATGCGCGAGAGCGCGCGGCGCGTCGGCGTAAAACCGATTGACCGGTCGGCGGAGGCATAGCGGTGGGCTTCCTCGCACACGAACAACAATGGGATTGCGCCCTCGCTCCAGATGCCGAACTCGAAGGCGAGGCGGCAGAGCACGCACACGACGGCGTCGACGATCTCCATGGGGAGCCCCCCGAGTTGCATGATCGTCATCGACCGGCCGCCTGCCTCCAACCGGAACAGGTGAGCGAGGATCTCGCCCATCATGTCGCCGCCGACGTTGGCGTTTTCGAACATGAAACCGTAGCGTGGATCGTTGCGAATGGCCTCGATCCGCGTGATGAGCCGATGGTAGTGCATCCGTGTGACGCGGTTTTCCAACCGCCCCATCCGCTCATCGATCAATGTGATCAGATCTTGAAGCACGTACGGAACTGGCGTGTCGACCGTGTAGCCTGCGTTCTTGCCGTTCGAGCGCTTGATGGTCTGTCGCTCGGTCGCCTCTTTGTACTGAGCATACTTGAGCTTCGCGAGCGGAATGACGTCCGCTAAGATTTCGATCTCCTCGTCGACCGGAGGTCTGCCGCCGTAGATCACGTCAGTGATCTCTTCCAGGTTGAAGAACCAGAATGGAAGTTTGAGATTGCGGGGGGTGATCACGTTCGCCTGATCGCCAAAGCAACTGGCGTACTCGTTGTGTACATCGAGCAGGAAGATGCGAACCGTCCTCTGCGAACGCATGACTTGGTCGAGAATGACCGCGACGCCGCTGGATTTTCCGACGCCTGTTGTCCCTAGGACAGCAAAGTGTTTCGAGAGAAGGTCGTCGATTTTGATGGAGGCCGCAGTATCCGGGTCCTGGACCAATGTGCCGACCGCTGCGACGTTCGACGCGGACACTTCGTAGACTACGCGGAGATCGGCCGGTGGGAGCAGGGCAGCCTCGTCGCCGATCGCCGGATAGCAGGCGACGCCGCGGCGGAACCGCTTCGCGCCCATCTCGACGATGAGCTCGCCCAGCAGATCCAGGCTGGCATAGGCGCCAGATGGTCCACCGCGATCGCCGCCCGACGACAAGGCGGTAATGACACCGACCAGCATGGCGCCGCCGGCTCGGATCTGAACGAAATTCCCGACCGTCGCGCGAACATTCGGACGCCCTTCCCCGCCCAGCAATCGAAGATGGACCTTCGAACCATCGATCGATGTCACGAGGCCCATCTGAGAAATCGGCGTGTCAGGGCGAATTGTCACGTCGTAGCTCAGCATTTCGCATGTCCTCGAGCGCAAAAGTTGTCCATGCTTTAGAGTCGGCCTGCTTAATTAACGCTCAATAGTACTATACGGCCAGCTAGATGGTTAATTTACTGTTTTGCGCTCACCCGCCGATTGTTTAGTCGGTCGATTTCAAAAAGCATCTCACGGTCGGCGCCGTGGCAGGTTGATATGGGCCTCCCTGGTTGAATAGGCGGACTGTTGAAATAGCGACCATATTCTGGAAATGAAATTTTATAAATGTAATATTTAGAATCAAGGTGCGCAATTCATGTCTATCACAGCAATGCTAAATAATGTAAAACAATGATGGTTTCCCCGTTATCGGTATCGGATGCGCAGCTGAAGTGGCGCTGTTGGTCGTGATGTTGCACCCAGCGCGAAAGCGACAGGCCGACATCGATATACCGCGGGTAGAAACCGAAAACTTCGACGGCCATGATGGACCGAGTGTTTATTTCGCGATCGATGGCAAAGCATGGTGTGAACATCGACGAGGTCCTCACCAGCCGGAGCAGCGTCATGCAGTCTTCCACGAGCCGGCAGCCGATCGACACGGGCGGCTGGAGCGCGTCTGGCTCGGTCTGAGGCAGCGACGACGTGAGGAACGCGCGGCTGGCCATCTGCTCCTGCGTGGCAATGGGGGCTGAAAGCTTGGAACGGCTGGCCAACTGACGAGCGGCCCGGGAATCAGCGTCCATCCTGGATAGATACGGCGGACCAGGCCGGGCAGCGTGAAATAGCGGGGCAAGTCCAGGTTCAGGTGCTCGAGGACGGTCCGTTCCCGCCCGTTTGAGATCTTATCACCAGGCAACAGCCTGTCCTGCTGACCTCGACGGGATGCAGCCCGGCCTGCCGCTTTTCACAAAAATCCGGATATTTTTACCGGTATCCCGCGTCACGAAACCTACCGAATGGCCGGATATGGCCGAAGGCAGTCAGTCTGTTTTCAAGTATGATGTGCAACGAAGCGGACGTCGCACAAGGACGTCTTTGCCAGTCATCTGAGCCGGATATCACTGCCGATGCCGAACCGCGTCCAATCGGCCTTTCGCGCTGTGGCCGAGGCCAGTATCGGCCTGTGGGCAGCCTGCAACCGGCTGCGCCTGCCCGGATCCGCAAACCCCTTCGTCGTCGGTGTCCACGAACCAATGCGGGAGGAACTGACGCTGGAGGACCTGTCCGTCATCGGAGCAATCCCGCCTGGGCTCGACGGCCTCTACCTCAAGATGGGGGACAACCCCGTCCGCCCGGCGACACGGGGCCACGACTGGTTCCTCGGCGACGGAATGGTGCACGGTCTCGCGATCGGGGCTGGAAGGGCGCAGTGGTATCGCAACCGGTGGATCGGCTCGCGCGCGGTCGCCGCCACGCTCGGCCGGCCTGCCGCGCCCGGGCCGCGACGGAGCGGCAATGACACCGTCAACACCAACGTCGTCGAGATCGGCGGCCGGATCTTTGCTTTGGTCGAGGCCGGCAGCTTCCCGGTCGAACTCTCGAGGACCTTGGATGATCAGCGCTACAACCCCTTTGATGGGACGCTGGCCGGGTCCTTCACCGGGCACCCGCACCGAGATCCGCTGACCGGCGAGACCCACGCCATCGCCTACGACGGGCGCATCGGGGACAGTGTCCGCCACGTCGTCATCTCACCGCAGGGTCGGGTCGTGCGGGATGTGATGGTCGCGGTCGAGCACGGCCCTTGTATCCACGACTGTGCTATCACGGTGCGCTTCGTGATCGTGCTGGACTTGCCCGTCACGTTCTCGTTCCGGGCGCTGCTCGCCGGTTACCGCTTCCCGTTCCGTTGGAATTCCGCCCACAAATCCCGTGTCGGCCTCCTCCCCCGGCAAGGTGGCGATTCCGACATCCTCTGGTGCGATGTCGAGCCCTGTTTCGTGTTCCACATCGCCAATGCCTACGATGACGCGGACGGGCGGGTGATCCTCGATGTCATCACCTACGAGACGGTGTTCACCTCAGCAGAAGGCGGTCTCGACACACTAGGCAGGCTCGAACGCTGGACGATCGATCCCGCCGCGGCGCGGCTCGAGCGGCGGGTCCTCGATCCCTCTGCGCAGGAATTCCCCCGCATCGACGAGCGGCGTCTTGGTCAGCATCACCGCTACGTCTATACGATCAGCGTCCCCGCCGATGGCAACACGCAGCTCGCCGGTGCGACGAACCTCTACAAGCATGACCTGAAGACGGGGGCGCGTCATGTGCACGAGTGCGGTCCCGATCGTATCCCCGGGGAGTTTGTCTTCGTGCCGGCGAAGGCCGGGGCGGAGGAGGACGAAGGCTGGCTCGTAGGGCTCGTCATCGACACCGCGACCGACACGACGGACTTCACCGTCCTCGATGCGCGAGCGTTCGAATCGCCACCCGTCGCCAGAGTCTGCCTTGGGCACCGGATCCCGCCGGGCTTTCACGGCAACTGGTTCCCGATGCGCGACCCGGCTTGAATGGCTTGGTCGAGTGCTGACGCCGGCTCATGGCGTCCTGATCGCCGTGATGTCGATCGTCCCGCGCGAACCGGCATCGACACTCCATCGGGGCCGACTGAATCGGGGCCGACTGATGCCGGGTGCCTCACACCGCAGCGGCCCATCCGATCACCGCCGTCAGCGGATCGCCGGGTCCTCCCTCGGGCCTGAGGACACGTCGTTCGATGCGGGCGAAGCCGGCGCGTTGAAGGTACAAAGAGATGAGCTGGGCATGCCCCGCGCCGTCCAAGGCGTTCCAGATGGCGACCGACTTGGTCGGGAAGCGGCGGTTCGAGAAGCAGATCACCGCCAGGGCACCGGGGCGCAGCACCCGCGCGATCTCGGACAGGACGGCCACCGGTCGCTGCAAATACTGCACTGAGACACACATCAGCGCGCCGTCGAGGCAGGCCGTGTCGAGAGGCAGGCGCGGCTCGGTGTTAAGATCCTGCACGAAATGCCGGGTCAGGCGCGGGTTGGCGGCGAGCTCTGCTGCGTTCAGGCCATGGCCGGTGACGCTGGCATAGGCGACCTCGTCCGGCAGGTGGCTGACCCAGCTCGACATCAGATCGAGGACGTCGCCGCCCGCCGGGACGATCTCCCTGTATAGCTCGGTCACGGCCGCGATGGCGGCGTCATCGATATGGGTCACAAAACGCGGCTGCGCGTAAAAAAAGGGATCGGGTTCACGGTTGTGCTTGGCGAATGCTTCCGGTGGGAGGTCCGGCAACTCCTGAGCCATCGTCGCGCGTGCCTCTGGATCGACCGGGCACCGACCTCGACAGGCGGCACCCAAACTGTGAGCTGAATGTGGGATAAGAGAGTGCTCGGCTCCTCCCCGGGTAGCCGTCCACGCTGCCGCATATGGCCGAAAGCCGCCGGTCCGCTTTTGGGCCTACCCGCTGGAAAAGCGGACGGCCTGCCTACCCACCCGACCCAGTCGTTTAGGCACCCTGAGGCGCTGCCCGGAGGCAGACATTGAGCAAGCCGCTTTGTACGACTGAAGCTGGCCGAAAGCGGCATTGCAGTTTCCGGGACGGCCGTCGGCCAGGGTGGACGTTCGCGGGCAATCTGCGAGCGGATACGATCCCGGAGATAAATTCATCGCCCCTATAAGTGCGAGCGGCGCCCCTTCGGAGTCGGTGCTTCACATGCGACGAGCGGCGGTCAGGCAATTCCTTTATGCACTGGCGCAGTCGCCCTAGAGCGTTTTCGGTTTGGTCTGAGTCGGCTTGTTGGGGTTTACGCGGCGCTGGGAGGCTGATTCACTCGTTCGGTCGACAGCCGGAGTGATGCATGGGCCGCCCCTACAGCTTGGACCTGCGCGAGCGGGTGGTGACCGCGGCTGCGGCGACCTCGCGCCGTCAGGCGGCCGCCCGCTTCGGGGTCGGCCAGGCAACCGCGATCCGCTGGATGGCGGCGCTCGCCGCGACTGGGACCGTGGCCGCCCGGCCGCAGGGGCGTGCCCGCCGCTCCAAGCTCGACCCGTACGAGACGTTCCTACGTACGCTGATCGACGAGAAGGTTGACACCACCCTGGAGGAGATGCGCGCCCGGTTGCAGGACGAGCATGGCCTCACCGTCGGGCTCGGCACGCTGTGGGCCTTCCTCGACGCGCGCGACCTGACGTACAAAAAAAGACGGCCCACGCCGCAGAGCAGGATCGGCCGGACGTGAAGGCCGCCCGGGAAGCGTGGTTCGAGCGCCAGCCCGATCTCGACCCGAACCGGCTGGTGTTCCTCGACGAGACGTGGACCGCCACCAACATGGCCCGCACCCGCGGGCGCTGTCCCCGCGGCCAGCGGCTGCGCTCCCCCGTCCCGCACGGTCATTGGAAGACCACGACCCTGGTGGCGGGCCTGCGCCTGTCCGGGATCGCCGCGCCGTTCGTGCTCGACGGACCGATCAACCGCGATGCCTTCCAAGTCTACGTCGATCAGGTCCTGGTGCCCGAACTCGCACCCGGGGACATCGTGATCATGGACAATCTCGGCAGCCACAAAGGCCCGGCCGTGCGCGCGGCGATCGAGGCGGCGGGCGCACGGCTCCTGTTCCTCCCGCCCTACTCGCCGGACCTCAATCCGAGCGAGATGGCGTTCTCGAAGTTGAAGGCGGGGCTGCGCAAGGCCGCCGAGCGCACGCGCGAAGGGCTCTGGACCGCAATCGGGCGGCTCGTCGATGCCGTCACGCCCGACGAGGCCGCAAACTTCTTCGTCGCGGCAGGATACGACCCCGATTAAACCGAAACCGCTCTAGCGCTTTTGTTTACCAGGCTGTCGCGACTGCGATAGGACGGGGTGCGCACGACCGCCCGGCGGGCGAATCTTCAGCATTGGTGGGGATGCCATGGCAGGCAAGGACGAAACGACGTGGCGGGTCGGCGTCCTGTTCTCCCGCAGCGGGGTCAGCGGCATCACAGAAACCGAGCACTTCCTCGGCACCGCCCTGGCGATCGAGGAGATCAACACCGCCGGCGGCGTGCTCGGGCGGGCGATCGAACCGATCTGCTATGATCCGGCCGGCGACAACGACGCCTATCGGTTCTATGCCCGCCGGATGCTCGCCGAGGACGGAGCCGAGGTCGTGTTCGGATGCTCGCTCTCGGCCAGCCGCAAGTCGGTGCTGTCCACCGTCGAGCGGCACAACGGCCTGCTCTGGTATCCGTCGATCTACGAGGGCTTCGAGTACTCGGAGAACATCATCTACACCGGAGCGACCCTCAACCAGAACGTCTTCGCGCTGGCGGACTACCTCTTGCAGGAGCATGGCCCGCGGATCTTCCTGATCGGGTCCGACTACATCTATCCGCGCGAGTCGAACCGGGTGATGCGAGATCTCATCGAGGCCAAGGGCGGCACCATCGTCGGCGAATGCTACGCGCCCCTCGACGCCGATGACGCGGCCCATGTCGCTATGGTCGCCGAGATCCGCCAGGCGGCCCCGGACGCGGTGTTCTCCACCGTGGTCGGGCGCGGCGCCGAGCGGCTCTACCGGGCCTACGCCGAGTCCGGGATCGACCGCAGGCGCTGCCCGATCGCGAGCCTGACCCTGGCGGAGGGGCAGATCCGGGCGATCGGCCCGGACCTGTGCAGCAGCCATGTCCTGGCGGCCTCGTATTTCGCGGCCCTCGCGGGCGAGGAGAACCGGCGCTTCGTGGCGGCCTTCCAGGCCCGGTTCGGATCCGAGCGCCCGACCAGCATGTGGTCTGAGACCGCCTACGCGCAGGTGCATCTCTTCGCCCGTGCGCTGGCGGAATCCGGCACCCTCGACGCCGGCCGGCTCGGGGCGGCGGCCCTGCGGCAGCGCCTCGCGGCCCCGGAGGGCGAGCTCGCCTTCGATGGCGAGACGCGGCACGTCTGGCTCACCCCTGGCATCGGGGTCGCCCGCGCCGACGGGCAGTTCGACGTGGTCTGGCGGGCGCGCCGGCCGGTGCGACCCGATCCGTATCTCGCTTGGTCCCGGTTCGAGACGAACTGGTTGGACGAGGGGATGGCCGCGTGACGGCGCCCGCCCGCAAGATCCTAGACGACTTGAGACGGGCCCGCGCCCTGGTCATCCACCCGAGCGACGAGGAGGGCGCCGCGCTCCTGGAGCAGCTCCGTCGCCTCGGCTGCGCGGTCTCCCTTGTCTGGCCGCCGCCGGCCGCACTGCCGCAGGACATCGACACGCTGTTCATACAGCTCGACGACGCGCAGGTGATGCACCTCGTGCCGTCGATCGAGGAGATCGAGCCCGCCGTCATCGCCATCGTCGCCTACGAGAGCCCGACGTCGCTGAAGGCGATCGCCGACGTCAACGCCCACGGCGTGCTCAACAAGCCGCTGCATCCGCGCGGCGTCCTCACCCAGTTCGCCCTGGCCCGCTACCGGCGCGGCTACGAGGGCCGTCTGATCAGCAAGATCAACCGGCTGGAGGAGACCATGAAGGGTCGGCGCACCGTCGAGAAGGCGGTCCGGCTGCTCGTGGAACTCAACCGGATCGACGAGGAGGCCGCCTACAAGATGCTCCGGGACCGCGCCACCGCGTCCCGCGTGCCGATGGCGAGCGTCGCCGAGAGCGTCGTCTCGGCCCACGAGGCGATGAGCGGCCTCGGCCTGCGCATCGCGTTGGCGGAAAAGACCTGACTGCAGCAACGTGCTGCAAATATCGCCTTGCGGCCCGTCTTCAGGCGCGTATCGTAGTCTTATCGGGCAGGGTTGCCCCGCAGCAGCAGTGCTGCATCACATCTCGGCTTTGGAGCCTCTGGTCCGCGGATGACGTCCGCGCCCAGGGGCTTTTTGCGTTTTGGAGCCAGCATGATCCAAGCGAGCTATCCCGCACGCGCGCCGTTACGGGTGTCCTGCATCCAGTTCGAGCCGCAATTCGGCGACGTGGCCGCCAATATTGCCCGCGCGTCCGACCTCATCCGCGCCGCCGCGGCGGAGGGCAGCGGCCTGATCGTCCTGCCGGAACTCGCCAGCACCGGCTACGTGTTCGAATCCGAGGCCGAGGCGGCCTCCTTGGCCGAGCCGGTGCCGGACGGACCGACGAGCCGAGCCTGGGCGGCGCTCGCGGCGGAACTCGGGGTGCACATCGTGGCCGGCATCGCCGAGCGCGCGGACGGGCCTCTCTACAACGCCGCCGTGATCGTCGGGCCGCAGGGCTACATCGGCACTTACCGGAAAGCGCATCTCTGGGACCAGGAGAACGTGTTCTTCGCCAAGGGCGATCTCGGCTTTCCGGTCTTCGAGACGGTGCTGGGCAAGATCGGGGTCGCGATCTGCTACGACGGCTGGTTCCCCGAGACCTTCCGGCAACTCGCCCTCGGTGGCGCCGAGATCGTCTGCATCCCCACCAACTGGGTTCCGATGCCGGACCAGCCCGCGGGCGAGGCCGCCATGGCCAACACCCTGCACCGGGCCGCCGCCCACACGAACGGGCTCTTCATCGCCTGCGCCGACCGGGTCGGCGTCGAGCGCGGCCAGCCCTTCGAGGGGCAGAGCCTGATCATCGGGCCCAAGGGCTGGCCGCTGGCCGGCCCGGCGAGCCGCGACCGGACCGAGGCCCTCTCGGCCGTGGTCGATCTCGACGAGGCCGGCCGCAAGGACCTGAACACCTTCAACTCCCTCCTGCGCGATCGCCGGACCGACATCTACGGCTGATCCCTCCCCGCATCATCGTCGTTTTCCCAAGGAGCCCGTTCATGGTGACACGTTCTCTCGTCGGCACTGCCGCCGCACTCGTCTTCGCGGCCGCGGCTGCCCAGGCCGCCGACGGCAAGCCGATCGTCATCGGAATCCCGATCGGCCTGTCTGGCGCGAACAGCGTCGTCGCCCCCTCGGTGGTGCAGTCGGCCGAGCTCGCCGTCGAGGAGATCAACGCCAAGGGCGGCATCCTCGGCCGCAAGCTTGCTCTGGAGGTGGCCGACGACGCCTCCGGCGCGGCCGGCGCCCAGAAGGCCTTCGACGGGCTGATCTACCAGAAGAAGGTCGACGTCCTGATCTCCATGGAGACCAGTGCGGCCCGCAATGCCGGCCTGCCTGCCGTCACCAAGGGCCGCGTGCCGTACATCTACACCTCATTCTACGAGGGGCATTCCTGCAACAAGAACATGTTCGTGGATGCCTGGGTGCCGGAGCAGCAGGTTCCGCCAGTTGTGGACGCCTTCAA
>Ga0182231_1000231_pt1 | contig 13491 bp, 11 predicted proteins | sample G6R1MG_29_FD_129667 | JGI IMG/M metagenome (GOLD analysis project Ga0182231, IMG submission 129667) | Miscanthus phyllosphere microbial communities from Michigan, USA - G6R2_NF_07NOV2016_LD1 MG | ecosystem: Host-associated > Plants > Phyllosphere > Phylloplane/Leaf | place: USA: Michigan...
ACGAGCGCGGTGGGCGCCGCGCCGTTCCATCCCGAACGCGCCGCGGCTTCGGCCCGATGAAGATCGCGGTTCTCGGGGCCGGCGCGGTCGGCTGCTATTATGGCTTCCTGCTGGCCCGAGCCGGCCATGCGGTGACGCTGATCGGCCGACCGGCCCTGGTCGAGGCGGTCCGGTCCGATGGCCTGGTGCTGGAGAGTGCGGCCGGGCGCGACACCGTCCCCATCGAGGCGACCGCGTCCGGCGAGGGCGTCGCCGGGGCCGATCTGGTGCTGGTCTGCGTCAAGTCGGGCGACACGGAAGCGGCCGGGGCGACGATCGCTCCGCATCTGGCCCCGGAAGCCACGATCCTCAGCCTCCAGAACGGCGTCGACAATGCCGAGCGTCTGGGCGCTGTGCTGGGGCGGTCCGTGGTGCCGGTGGCGGTCTATGTCGCCACCGAGATGGTCGGGGCGGGCCACGTCCGCCACAACGGCCGGGGCGACCTGATCCTTGGCGCCTCGGGAACGAGCCCGACGATTGCCGCCGCGTTCGATGCGGCCGGGATTCCGACCACTGTGTCAGCGCGCGCCCTGGACGCGCTCTGGGGCAAGCTGATCCTCAACTGCGCCTACAACGCCCTCTCGGCCCTGACCCAGCTGCCCTACGGCCGCCTGGTCCAGGGCGAGGGCGTGGTCGCGGCGATGACCGACGTGGTGCAGGAATGCGTCGTGGTGGCGAGCGCTGCGGGCGTGTCGGTGCCCGACGACATCCTCGACACGGTGCTCGCCCTCAGCACCAGCATGGCCGACCAGCGCTCCTCCACGGCCCAGGACCTCGCCCGGGGCCGGCCCAGCGAGATCGACCATCTCAACGGTTACGTCGTGCGGAGAGGCGCGGCGCTGGGCGTGCCGACGCCGGCGAACCGGATGCTGCATACGCTGGTCAAGCTCGCGGAGCGGCGAGATCGGGCGTGAGGTGCGGGGGGATGAGCGGATGATGGAGTCAGTTATTGAACCGTCTCTGATGTTCGATCGGGCGCTCTATATTCTATTGAGGCGCGGACGCGGGAGCTTTCTCAGTCTCGATATGCCGAGCAAGAAAGTCGCGCGTTAGCCGCGCGACCTCATCCGTCGCCTCGTCCAGCGCGAAGTGTCCGGCGTCGAGGATATGTAACTCCGCCATCTGCATGTCGCGTCGATAGGCTTCCGCCCCGGGCACGAGGAAGGACGGGTCGTAGCGGCCCCACAGCACAAGGGTCGGCAACGGATGACCACGCATCCATGCCTGCCAGACCGGGTAAGACGCCACGTTCGTGCGGTAGTCGTAGAGAAGGGCAGCCTGGATGACCCGCTCACCCGGCCGGGACAGGATGGCATACTCGTCCGCCCAGGTGTCCGGGTTGTACCGTTCGGGGTTCGGGCTGGTGCCGAGATGGCGCTGCTTGGCTCCTTCAAGGGATGTGAAGGCGTCGACCTGCTCAGGGTGAGTTGCGGGGTCGGCCCAGAACTTGGCGATGCCCTGCCACTTCGGCCCGAGCCCCTCCGCGTAGGCGTTGGCGTTCTGGACGATCAACGCACGCACCCGCTCGGGGTGGGCGAGCGCCATGCGGAACCCGACCGGGCCGCCGTAATCCTGCATGAAGAGCGTGTATCGTTCGATGCCAAGATGCGCGATCAAGCTCTCGATCGTCGCGGCAATGTTGTCGAAGGTATAAGAGTACTGTTCGGGCGATGGCGCATCGCTGTGGCCGAAGCCGGGATAGTCTGGCGCGATCAGGTGGTAGCGGTCGGCGAGCAGCGGCAGTAGCGGGTCCCACTGCCGCGACGACGATGGATAGCCATGCAGCAGGAGGATCGTGGGTGCGTCACGCGGGCCAGCCTCGCGATAGAAGACACCCACGCCGTTGATTTCGGCCCTGTGGTAGCTCGTCGTGGCCGAGACGGAGGGAAGCGGCTGCGGCGAACCGTGTGCAAGTGCCAGCGCGGCGGCGGCGAGAACGGTCTGTGTCGGCATGGCCCAGTTCCTTCGCGCGAGAAAGGGCGTTTCGCCTGGACGATCAGTGGTCGAAGCGCCGCAAGGACTGCTTTCCACACGACTCCCGGAAGTAAGAATGACTGGGGCCAGTCCGATCCCACGTTGTCCGATCACGCGCTCGCGGCATTCGCCTTGCGCGTCGCCGCAGCCTTCTTGGCCGAGGCCGAGCGCTGTTCCGGCGTCCGGCTCGCAGAAGCCTCGCCGCCCTTGTGGGCCGCCGAATGGCCGGTGGCCTTGCCGCGGCCGGAGCCGCCCGGCTTCTTGCCGCCGCCGTCGTCCTTGTTGACGGTGGCCCAGGCCCGCGCCTCGGCTTCCGGCTCCGGCACGCCGCGGGCCTCGTAGGAGTCCGCGATGTGCTCGGCCTTCCGCTTCTGCTTATCGGTGTATTTCGCCTTGTCGCCCTGCGCCATGGCGCCGTTCCTCACGCTCAGCCTACGCCGGTCGGCCCGTCGAGGATCGCCCGCACGCGGCGGACCAGCTCCGTGCGCCGGTAAGGCTTGTTGAGCAGGTCAAACTCCGAACCGCCGATATCGGTTCGCTCCAGGCTCGCCTCCGCGTAGCCCGTGGCGAGCAGGACCTTGAGCTTGGGCTGGCGGCGGCGCGCCTCCCGGGCGAGCAGCACGCCGTTCATGCCCCCCGGCATGATCAGATCGGTGAACAGCAGGTCGATGCGCTCGCTGGAATCCAGGATCTCCAGGGCCTCGCGGGCATTGCCGGCCATCAGCGTCGTGTAGCCGAAATCCCGCAGGATGGTGCGGGCGAGCTCGGCCACGTCCTCGCGGTCGTCGACGATCAGGATGGTCTCGGTGCCTCGCCGGTCCACCGCCCGGTGCGAGACCTTGGATGGGGCGTGCGCGTCGCTGTCGGTGGCCGGGAAGGACAGGCGCACCGTCGTGCCGGCGCCGACCGCCGATTCGATCTGGGCGGCGCCGCCGGACTGCTTGGCGAAGCCGTAGACCATCGACAGGCCGAGCCCGGTACCCTTGCCCTCTTCCTTGGTGGTGAAGAACGGGTCCATCACCCGGGCGAGCACCGCGGGCGGGATGCCGGTACCGGTATCCCGGATGGCGATGCTGACGTAGCGGCCGGGGCGGAGCGGGCCGATCTCGCCGCCCGAGACGATCTCGGTGTTCTCGGTGGTGATCCGCACGGTGCCACCCTCCGGCATCGCGTCGCGGGCGTTGATCAGCACGTTGAGGATCGCGACCTCGGCCTGGGTCGGATCGACCCGGCAGTTCCATAGGTCCCGGGCGAGATCCAGCTCGATCGTCACCACCTCGCCCACCGAGCGGGCGACCATCTCGCGCATCCCCTCGATCAGCGTGTTGAGGTTGACGGCGCGCCCGTCGAGCCGCTGCTTGCGGGCAAAGGCCAGGAGCTGCTGCGTCAGCGTCGTCGCACGCTCGGCCGCCTGCCGGATATTGTCGGTGGCACGTCCGAGCCGGGCGCGGTCGGCATCCGGCTTCTCCAGTCCGGAGGCCAGGATGTCGACGTAGCCGACGATCACCTGCAGCAGGTTGTTGAAGTCGTGCGCGATGCCGCCGGTGAGCTGGCCGAGCGCTTCCATCTTCTGCGCCTGGCCCAGGGCCTCCTCGACGTCGCGGCGGCGCGAGACGTCGAGCTGCGAGCCGAAGAAATACACCAGTTCGCCCGCCGCATTGTACACCGGCGAAACGAACAAGGCGTTCCAGAAGGTCGACCCGTTCTTGCGATAGTTCAGGATCTCGGTGGCGAATTCGCGCCGATCCGCGATCGCCGAGCGGACCTGATCGACGGTCTCGCGATCGGTCTCCGGGCCCTGCAGGAACCGGCAATTGCGCCCAACGAGTTCCTCCGGCGTGTAGCCGGTCATCGCCAGGAAGGCGCGGTTTGCGAAGATGATCGGGTTATCCGGCTGGCGCGGATCGGTGACGATCATCGGCATCCGGGTGGTTTCCACCGCGGCAAAGAAGATGTCGCTCTTGCGGTCGGCGACATCACTGGCCGCGCCGTCCCTGACCACGGCGGCCGGTCCGATGGGGGGTTTTTCGGGAGAGTCGGACATGCCGCGCGGTCTTGATGCTTTCGGACTTCAATGGAGCGGGTACCGGCCCGAGACCGATATCCCGTTGCGACATTAGGGGGGCGATCGCGGTTGTCGATGGCACCAAGGTCGCGCTCGGCGCGCCCCCCCGTGAAGGTGGCCTGCTATGCCGCCGCCGTCCGGGCCTCATTGGGCAGGGCCTTCATGGGCGCCGGAGCGACCCGCGGCGGCGCCGGGTTTCGGCAGGCGGTGAGCACTGCCGAGAGCGCCTCGTTCAGCGACGTGACCAGGAAATCCGCCGAGGTCGCCCGGCGCAGGCGGTCCAGGGTCGCCGGGTCGCGCTCGCGCCAGAAGCCGACCAGGATGCGCACGCCCGGCACCGCGGCGCGGGCCTGCCGCACGGTGAAGCGGATCTGCGACAGGCTGACCGGCTCGAGGTAGGAGAAGCAGATCAGCGCGAGGCCCTCCGGGTTCTCGGGCCGCTCGCCGGCCCGGATCGCGGCCATCGACAGGGTCTGCGAGGCGAGCCCGTGCCGGGCCAGGATCTGGCTCAGCATCAGCGTCGCCGCCTCGTCGAACGGGCCGCGGCTCGACACGCACAGCACCGGCGTCTCGCTGCGCCAGGCCGGGGCGAGCTCCTCGCGGGCCAGCACGATGCCGGCGACCTGCCGGTCCGGCCCCACGGCCGCGAGCGCCGCCGCGGTCTCGGTATCCGGGGAGGAGCGCGTCGATCCCCGCCAGGTCCGCCGGGCCACCGGAGCGGTCCCGAGCCGCGCCACCACGGTGCGGATCGCGGCGCCGACCTCGTCCTGGCGGGCGCGGTCCAGGGTGCCGCGCGAGAGATCCTCCTGCGCGAGCAACAGGCCTGCGAGGGCGACTTCGTCGTAATAGGTGACGAGCGCCCGCTCCTTGAGGAACTGCCAGCCCTGGTCGATCGCCTCGGCCGGGTCGCCCGCCAGCATGCGCTGGTAGAAGATCTCGGGCGGCGCCAGGGCCGGCCGGTCGCCGAGCAGCACGTCGAGATACCAGAGCCGCTCCACGTGCCGGCCGAGCACGACCAGGCAGACGGTGAGCGGCGTGGCGAGCACCAAGCCGATCGGCCCCCACAGGAAGGTCCAGATCGTGGCCGCCAGGATCACGGCGATCGGCGACAGGCCCGTGGAGTGCCCGTAGAGCAGCGGCTCGATCACGTGGCCGCAGATCGGCTCCACCACCAGGAACAGGGCTGCCGTCGCGATCACCATGGTCCAGCCGGGATCGACCGCGGCGGCGAGGATCAGCGGCAGCAGCGCGCTGATCGCGGCGCCGATATAGGGGACGAAGCGCAGGATCGCCGCGAGCACGCCGAACAGCGTCGGGCTCGGAACGCCGATGAGCCATAAGCCCACGCCGATCACTACTCCGAAGGCGATGTTGAGGGCGAGCTGAGCCAGGAAGAACCGGCTGAGCCGGCTGGTGGCGTCGTCGATCGCCGCCGTGACCCGGCGCAGATCCCCGGATCCGCCCGCCAGCCGGATCGCCCGGTTCCGCAGGTCCTCACGCTGGAGCAGGATGAAGATCGTGAAGATCAGGATCAGGCCGGTGGTGGCCAGCGGGTGCAGGATCGGCCCCGCGAAGGTCTGGAACGTCTCGACGACGCTCGCCCGGGCGGGGCTGATCTCCACCGTGAGCGGATGCGTGCGGGTTCCCGGCTGGCCCTTGACCTCGATGGCGGCGGGCGGCTGCAGCGTGGCGCTGAGATCCTGGACCATGTCGACCATCCGGGACAGGGTCCCGGTCCCGGCGGTGGCGCCGCGCAAATCCTTGATCTTGGTGCTCATCACCTGGGTGTAGCGCGGCAGGTCGGCGGCGAGCTGCGACGCCTCGCTGGCGATCAGGCTGCCGATCCCGAACAGGCCGCCGAAGACGATCACCACCACCAGGAGGACCGCCGCCGCCCGCGGCACGCGGATCCGACGCAGGATCCGGACCGCCGGCACCAGGACGAAGCTCAGAAGGATCGCCAGCGTGACCGGCACCAGGATCTCGCGCCCGAGATACAGCGCCGCCATGATCGACACGACGAGGAGGGTGGAGGCCAGCGCGACGATGACCGGCAGGCCCTGCTTGAGGCGCTGGGCGGTGACGGGATCCTCGCTCACGGGTACGCTCCACTAACGTGTCGAACTCGGGGGACGCTGCCGCACCGCGACGGCGGTGCGGTTCGGGAAGCCCGCCGTGTCGGCTGGCGTCAGCCCGCCTGCGCGGTCTCGCCCAGGGCGGCGCTGATCTGGCTGAGCAGCTTGGAGAAATCGACCGGCTTGGGATGGTAGTCGTCGCAGCCCGCCTGGATCGCCTTGTCCCGATCGCCGGACATGGCATGGGCGGTGAGCGCGATGATCGGGATCGCCCGCGTGTCGGACCCGGATTTCAAAGCCCGCGCGGCGGACCAGCCGTCCAGCACCGGCAGGTTCATGTCGAGCAGGATCACGTCGGGCTGGCCCGAGCGGGCCTGCTGAACGCCGGCCTCGCCGTCATGCGCCAAAATCACCTCGTAGCCGCGGCGCTTGAGGCGTCGGGACAGGAAGTCCCAGATCTCTTCATGGTCCTCGACCAACAGTATCTTCGCCATCAGAACTCGAATCCCCGGGTCGCGCTGAGCCGGTAGGCACCCCAACGCGCGGCAACGCACAATCGCCCAACGTCCCTGCCGCGATTCCGGTCCCTGCGGAAGAGAGCGACGCGTACAGAACGGCGACGGTTGGAACAGGCGGTACCTATTCGGCCGGCGGGGTGCGCGGCCCGATTGACCCGGTTCCCCGGTCGGACGAAGCGTAAGCCGCGCAAATCACATCATTTGAGAGGGTGCGGCATGACGAATACGCCGGAGATCGCGTTCTACCATGCGCCGAATACCCGGTCGTCGGGCGTACGCGTGCTCCTGGAGGAACTCGGCGCCCCGCATCGCCTGCACGTGCTCAACATGCGGGCCGGCGAGCATCTCGGAGACGCTTATCGCGCGATCAACCCGATGGCGAAGGTGCCGGCGATCCGCCATGGCGAGGCGCTCGTCACCGAGCAGGCGGCGGTCTACCTGTATCTCGCCGACCTGTTCCCGGAGGCCGGCCTCGCGCCCGCCCTCACCGACCCCGCCCGGGGGACGTATCTGCGCTGGATGGTGTTCTACGGCTCCTGCTTCGAGCCTGCGGTGATCGACCGCCATCTCAAGCGCGAGCCCGGGCCGCGGGCCATGTCGGCCTATGCGGATTACGACAGCGTGATCGCGCGCATCACCGAGGCGCTGAATCCGGGGCCGTACCTGCTCGGCGACCGTTTCAGCGCCGCGGACATCCTGTGGGGCAGCGCGCTCGGCTGGACGATGGGCTTCGGCCTGGTTGCGCCCGACCCGGTTCTGTCGGCCTATGTCGAGCGCGTTCGTGCCCGGCCGGCCTTCCAGACCGTGGCCGCCGCAGAGGCACGTCTCGCCCGGGAGCACGAGGCTGCGGCAGGCGGCGCGTCCTGACTCACGATCGGACCCCCTCAGCCTCGGCCCAGATGCCCGTGCGCGCCAGTTGTGGCGCGGGCTCGGGGTCGCTCCAGCGCAGGGGAACAACCGCCCGGCGCCGCCAACCGCCCGTGATCGTAATGGACCAGGATCGTTGCGCGCCGAGGAGGCCCGCGGCGTCCGTCCAGTCGATTTCGGTGCGGCCCTGCAGGACCAGCAGGTCGCCGCTGGCGAAATCAAGGAACAGCACGGCCGCGCGCGGCTCGCCGATCAGATTGCCCAGCGTGTTGAAGTAGCGGTTGCCGGAGAAATCCGGCACCGTCAGCACGTCGCCGCGGCGGCGGACGAAGCCCGGGCGCCCGCCCCGGTGCGAGATGTCGGCGCCGCCTTCCCGGAGCCCGTCCCGCGACCGGGTGGCGACGAACAGCGTGTCGGCGGCGTCGATCAGCGCCTCGGCCTCCGTATCCAGGGCCGACAGGATCTCGGTCGAGCCCGGCCGGCGCGGCACCGGCTTGACCGCCCGCCGCTGAATGTATTGCGGGCAGTTACCGAAGCTCTGATCGACCGCCACGGCCAGGCCATCCCGATCGCGACGCACGATGCGGCCGTTGGCGCGGTTGCGCCGCCGCGTCGCCAGGTCGATGCCGAGAATCCCGGCCTCGGCGCCCGGCACGAGGGATCCAATCGCCGGGTCGGTGGGGTCGAGGGCCGCGGCGATGGCAAGATGCGTCGCGTCCGGGCTCTGCACGAAGCCGGGCGCGCCGGCCAGCAGGGTCGCGACCGGCGCGCCGGCCGCGTCTGCGGTCCCGATCAGGAGATAGGGCAGGCCCGCGAAGAAGAGGCGGTGCTGCTCCGGCATGAACGGCCGGATCGCCGGGGTGCCGCCGAGGACGTGGCCGGCATGGGCCTGCGCGATCAGCTCGTCTGCGTGAAAGTCAGCCATGGCGCACCTCACGCCTGTTCGGGGATGGGGGAGGCTGGCATCGGGATGAAGCCCGGCAGGGCCTGCACCCGGGCGATCCAGGCCTGCACGGCCGGGTAGGGGGCGAGCGAGACGCCGCCCTCGGGGGCGTGGGCGACGTAGGTGTAGCAGGCGATGTCGGCCAGCGTCGCCCGCTCGGTCGCAAGGTAGCGGCGATCGGCCAGATGCCCGTCCATAAAGGTGAGGATCCGGGCCGCGGTCGCGTGCACGGTCGCCCGGTCGGCGCGCGCGCCGAAGACCACCATCAGTCGGGCGAGGGCCGGCCCGGTCCGGACCTCGCCGGCGGCGATCGAGAGCCAGCGCTGAACCTCGGCGGCGGCGATGGGATCGGCCGGCATCCATCCGCTCTTCGATGCGTAGCGTGCGGCGAGGTAGACGAGGATCGCATTGCTGTCGGCGATTACGGCCGTGCCGTCGGTCAGGACCGGGATCTGGCCGAGCGGGTTGAGGTGCCGGAAGTTGGCGGCGGCGCGCTGCTCCGTGCTGGCTACCTCGACGAAGCGGTAGGGCAGCCCCAGCAGCGACAGGAACAGTTCCGCGCGGTGCGAATGGCCCGAGAGGCGCAGGCCGTAGAGGGTCAGGTCGGGGTCGGACATGGTCGGGGTCTCCAGCGAGGCCCGAACATGGCTCTTGCACGGCGCAGGAATAATCCGGAATTCATGGCATTCAGAATTTCATAAGCTGAAATGATCCATGGACCGGCTGGACGAACTCGCTCTCTTCGTCGCGATCATCGACGCCGGCAGCCTGGCCGGGGCTGCGCGCCGGTCGCACCGCTCGGCCGCTGCCGCGACCCGGGCGCTGGCGAGCCTGGAGGCGCGGGCCGGCACCCGCTTGGTGGAGCGCACCACCCGACGCCTGGCGCCGACCCCGGCGGGGCTCGAACTGGCCGAGCGGGCGCGCGGCCTGCTCGCCGGCTACGAGGCCACCGTCTCGGGGGCGGCGGGCGATGCGGTTCGCGGGCTTGTGCGGATCACGGCCCCGGTTCTGTTCGGGCGCAAGCACGTCGCGCCGATCGTGTCGGGCTTTCTCGATGCCTACGCGGAGGCGCAGGTCGAACTGGTGCTCGCCGATCGCAACCTCGACCTCGTGGAGGAGGGCATCGACGTCGCAGTCCGGATCGGGCAGCTCGCGGAATCCCGCTTGGTCGCGCGCCGGGTCGGACAGGTACGCCAAGTGCTCGTGGCGAGTCCGGTCTACCTCGCGGCCCGGGGCACGCCCCGGACCCCCGCCGACTTGAGCGTCCACGACACCATCCTGGGCATGGTCCGCTCCAATGTCCGCGAATGGCGCTTCGGCGCGCACCGCGTCCGCCTCGCGCCGCGCCTGATCGTCAACGAGGTCGAGGCGGCGCTGATCGCGGCCCGGGCCGGGCGTGGCATCGCCCGGGTGCTGTCCTATCAGGCGGCCGAGGACATTGCGGCGGGCCGTCTCGTGCGCCTGCTCGCTTCGCATGAGCCGCCACCGGTGCCGGTGCAGATCGTCACCCCGAGCCAGGGGCTCCGGTCCGCCCGGGTGAACGCCTTCCTCGATTACGCCACCGACGCGTTACGCGCGTTGTCGGTCCTGCACGCCGCGCAGCCGGAGAAATGATCAATATTCCAGCGTTCGGTTCGGTCGGGAACCGGTCTTGGTTCCGCCATCCCGCATCAAAGCGGCCGGACTCTTGCTGAGCGGTGGGTGGAAGCCTGATCCGGCTTCCCGCCGCCCCTCGCGGTCGGCGCCTCGTTGCACGCCCCCGGAGCCCGCCAGCCCATGCGCCTGCTCACCCCGATCCTCGCCGTGCTGCTCGCTGTGCTCCCCCCTGCGGCTCGGGCCGAGCCGCTGACCGGCACCCTCAAGAAGATCCAGGACAACAACCGGCTCGTGCTCGGCGTACGCGATACCGCGCCGCCGTTCAGCTACCTGGACCAGAACCAGAAGGTGGTCGGCTTCGCGGTCGATATCTGCCTGAAGATCGCCGATGCCGTGAAGCGCGAATTGAAGATGCCGGGGCTCGAGGTCGCGATGGAGTTCGTGAATTCCTCGTCCCGCATCCCGCTGATGACCAACGGCACGACCGATCTCGAATGCGGCACCACGACCAACAACGCGGAGCGCAAGAAGCAGGTCGCTTTCACCAACACCCACTTCCTCACGGCGACCCGGTTCGTCTCCCGCAAGGACCAGAAGATCGGCAGCCTGGAGGACCTGCGCGGCAAGGCGGTGTCGTCGGTGGCCGGCTCGACCAACATCCTGATGCTGATCAAGGCCAACAACGAGCGCAAGCTCGGCATCACGGTGATCTCGGCGAAGGACGTGCCGGAAGGCTTTCTGCTGGTCGAGACCGGTCGGGCGGCGGCCTTCGTCATGGACGACGTGCAGCTCAGCGTCGTGGCAGCCCAGTCGAAGGACCCCGCCGCCTACGTGATCAGCCAGGAGACCCTGTCCAACCCGGAACCCTACGGGATCATGCTGCGCCGGGACGATCCGGCCTTCAAGGCGGTGGTCGATAAGGCCACCGCTGATCTCTATCGCAGCCCCGAGATCAGGACGATCTACGAGACCTGGTTCCTCAAGCCGGTGCCGCCGCGGGGGCTGACCTACAACATCCCCCTGTCCTCGGCGCTCCAGTGGGCGTTCGAGAACCCGAGCGACAATTCGGATCCGGCCTTCTACGCGCACTGATCCGGATGGGTTTCGCTCCGGCCGCGGAGATGCGATGCCGCGGGTCTTGAGTCCCGCCCGCGGCGCGAATCCTCACCATGCTCGACAGACAAGAGCCGGCGCTCACGCCGCCCGCGACCCACGGGTCGGAGCCGGCCGCCGCCTCGATCCCGCGCCTGATCGTCGTCCTGGCCTGCGCGGGATTCGGCAGCACCTTCGCCCTGCGCTCGGTCGAGCCCTTGGTCGGCGTGCTCGCCCGGGACCTCGGCAGCGACGCCCACACGGTGGCGCTGCTCTCGACCGCCTTCGCGCTGCCCTACGCCTTCATCCAGCCGGTGCTCGGTCCGGTGGGTGACGCGCTCGGCAAGGAGCGGGTGATGAGCGTCTGCCTGGCGGTGCTGGCCGGCGCCCTCGTCCTGTGCAGCCTCGCCCCCGATCTCTCCAGCCTGTTCGGTCTGCGCATGCTGGCCGGGGCGGCGGCGGGCGGTTGCATCCCTCTGTCCCTGGCGTTGCTCGGCGACCGGGTGCCGATGGACCGGCGGCAGGTCGCGATCGGGCGCTTCCTGGTGGCGGTCATTCTCGGGCAGCTCACAGGATCGACCTTCGCGGGGCTGATCGAGGCGGCGATCGGCTGGCGCGGCGTGTTCGCGATCACAGCGCTCGTCGCTGCCATCGCCTGTGCCGCGACGGTGTTCGGCTTCGATCGCACCGGCCGCGCGCCCGCGCGCCGTCCCGCCTTCGGGCAGGCGGTGGGGCGCTACCGGACGATCCTGGCCAATCCGCGCGCCCGGGTCCTGTTCTCGGCGGTATTCATCGAGGCGATCGCGATCTTCGGCGTGTTCCCGCATCTCGCCCCGCTGATCGAGGCCCGCGGCGAGGGCGGCCCGCGGGAGGCCGGCCTGGTGCTGGCCGGCTTCGCCATCGGCGGCCTGCTCTACTCGGCCCTGGTCGGGCTGCTGGTGCGGCTGCTCGGCATGCCCCGGATGCTGATCGGCGGCGGCCTGATCTGCGGCGCCTCGCTCACCGTGGTCGGGCTGGCCGGAAGCTGGCAGGTCGATTGCGCAGCGCTCACCGCCATGGGGCTCGGCTTCTACATGCTGCACAACACCTTCCAGACGCAGGTGACGGAGGTCGCGCCCACGGCCCGGGCCTCCGCGGTGGCGCTGCACGCTTTCTCGTTCTTCTGCGGCCAGGCGCTCGGGGTCGCGGTGCTGGGGCAAGCCCTACTGCAACTCGGGCAGTTCGGGGCGCTGGCAGCCTGCGCGGTCACGATCCTGGGTCTGGGAATTGCCACCGCCGTGGCCCTGCAGCGGCCGGGCCCGAAGATCGCCTTCTCGGATTGACCGGTCTGTCCCCGGTCAGGGCCGCTTCATCGCCAGGGCCTTGAGATCGAAGCCCGGATCGGCCGCCTGCTCCGGGGTGAGCGGCGTGCCCGCCGCCAGCAGGCGCCGGGCGATCATATGGTCGCCCGCCCGGTCGACCGACTCCACGGCCCTTAAGGCACCGTCCCGGAAGCGGAACACCGAGAACGCCGGGTCCGAGCCCCGGACCACGCTGGTATCGCCAGGCCCGGACAGGCCGGCGATCTGCAGCTTGTGCGGACCCTGGTCGCTCCAGAACCACGGCAGCGCCCCGTAGGCCGCAGGCTTGCCGTTGAGCCGCGCGGCGAGGCAACGGCCCTGGTCGATGGCGTTCTGCACGGATTCGATCCGCACCGTGCCGTCCGGGGTGAGCCCGTGGGCGAACCGGCTCGGGAAGCGAACGCAATCGCCGATCGCCGAGATCGCCGGATCGGGCGTCGCCAGGAAGGCGTCGACCCGCACCCCGTCCTCGGCCGGGAGACCGGCGTCTGCGGCGAGTTCCCGGTTCGGCAGCACGCCGATGCCGATCAGGATGAAGTCCGCGGGAAGCTCCCGTCCGTCCGCCAGGACGATGCCGGTGGCGCGGCCATCCCGCCCGGCGATCGCGGTCACGCCCCCCCCGAAGGCGAAGCGCACGCCCATCGCCTCGTGGGCTGCCTGAAAGAACTGCCCGATCTCCCGTGAGACCGCCCGGGCCATCGGCCGGTCGGCCGCCTCCACCACGGTCACCGACAGGCCCCGTGCCGCGGCCACGGCAGCGAATTCCAACCCGATGAAGCCGGCGCCGATCACCACGATCGCCTTGGCCTCGCCGAGCGCCGTCCGGAGCGCGTCGGCGTCTGCGAGGCCGCGCAATTGGCGCACGTTCGGGAAATCGGCCCCCGGCACCGGCAGCGGCCGGTTGCGGGCCCCGGTGGCCAGAACGAGGTGATCGTAGGCGAGGCTTTGGCCGTCCGAGAGCTGCAGGCGGCGCGCCGCGCGG
>Ga0182231_1000232_pt1 | contig 13464 bp, 9 predicted proteins | sample G6R1MG_29_FD_129667 | JGI IMG/M metagenome (GOLD analysis project Ga0182231, IMG submission 129667) | Miscanthus phyllosphere microbial communities from Michigan, USA - G6R2_NF_07NOV2016_LD1 MG | ecosystem: Host-associated > Plants > Phyllosphere > Phylloplane/Leaf | place: USA: Michigan...
ATGCAGAAGCTGGAGAAGATTCTGCCAAGCAGGTCGTCGGAACTGAATGCGCCGGTGATCTCGCCAAGCGCTTGCTGTGCCTGACGCAGGTCTTCGGCCAGCAGCTCTCCGGCCCCCGCCAGGGTGAGTTGAGCTCTGCCGTGTTCCAGAGAGTCACTGGCATGGCGCAGCGCTTCAAGGTGGCGTCGACGCGCGCTGAAGCTGCTTTCCGAGGTTTGTTCATAGCCCATGCAGGCCTTGAGATGCTCGCGCAGCAGTTCAAGCCCTTCGCCACCAGACCTGGCGCTCAGGCTGATGGTGACGTGGCCATCTACGCTGGTTTGCAGATCGACGGGGTCTCCACTCAGATCTGCCTTGTTGCGGATCAGCGTGACTTTCGACGGGTCCGGGCGCTGCTCGAGGAATTCCGGCCACAGTGCGAACGGGTCTGCTGCCTCCGGAGCGGTCGCATCCACCACCAGCAGAATCCGGTCAGCTTCGCCGATGGCCTTGAGTGCGCGCTGCACGCCGATCATTTCCACCTGGTCTTGAGTATCCCGCAGCCCTGCAGTGTCGACGACGTGCAAGGGCATTCCGTCTATGTGGATATGTTCACGCAGTACATCGCGGGTTGTGCCGGCGATCTCGGTGACAATTGCCGCCTCCCTGCCCGCCAAAGCATTCAGCAGACTGGATTTGCCCGCATTGGGGCGTCCGGCAATCACTACGGTCATGCCGTCGCGTAACAGGGCACCCTGCCCGGCTTCACGCAACACTGTGGATAACTCGGCACGTACGTCATCCAGCATGTTCAGAACGTGGCCATCGGCAAGGAAGTCGATTTCCTCTTCGGGGAAGTCGATTGCAGCTTCCACATAGATGCGCAGGCTGATCAATTTCTCGGTCAAGTTATCCACACGCCGCGAAAAAGCACCCTGCAAAGAGCGCAGTGCATTGCGCGCTGCCTGTGCAGAACTCGCCTCGATCAGGTCGGCAATGGCTTCTGCCTGGGCAAGATCCAGCTTGTCATTGAGAAAGGCGCGCTCACTGAACTCGCCCGGACGAGCCAGTCTGCTGCCCAGTTGCAGGCAGCGCTGCAGCAGCATGTCCAGAACGATGGGACCGCCGTGGCCCTGAAGTTCCAGCACGTCCTCGCCGGTGAACGAGTTGGGTCCCGGAAAATACAGCGCGATCCCTTCATCGAGTACCTGTCCGGCATCATCGACAAAAGGTCCGTAATGGGCAAATCGTGGCTTGAGGGTCCGACCGATAATGGCTTCGGCGGCCCTGCCCGCCAGAGGACCTGACACCCTGACAATACCAACACCGCCCCGCCCCTGGGCTGTGGCGATGGCGGCAATGGTTTCACGAGGAACGTTCATGCTCCGGCTCCCGGACAAATGACGGATAGCAAAACGCCCCACGAGGGGGCGTCTTGTAGAACTTATTCACAGGTTAGATCAGACAGCTGCTTTCTTGGTAGCCGCTTCGATCTTGCGAGTGATGTAAGCCTGCTGAGCGATCGACAGGGTGTTGTTCACAACCCAGTACAGAACCAGACCGGCAGGGAACCACAGGAAGAAGAACGTGAAAATGATCGGCATCATTTTCATGACCTTGGCCTGCATCGGGTCCGGCGGAGTCGGGTTCAAACGCTGCTGGATGAACATGGTCGCGCCCATGATGATCGGCAGGATGAAGAACGGGTCCTTGATCGACAGGTCGGTTATCCACAGGATCCACGGTGCCTGACGCATTTCCACGCTTTCCAGGAGTACCCAGTACAGCGAAAGGAAAACCGGCATTTGTACAAGAATCGGCAAGCATCCACCCAGCGGGTTGATCTTCTCTTTCTTGTACAGCTCCATCATTGCCTGGGACATCTTCTGACGATCATCGCCATGCTGCTCTTTCAGCAATGCAAGCTTCGGAGCCACGGCGCGCATGCGTGCCATCGACTTGTAGCTGGCTGCGGAAAGCGGGAAGAAAAGGCCTTTGATCAGCATGGTCAGGACAATGATCGACCAGCCCCAGTTGCCGAGGATGGCGTGGATATGTTGCAGCAGCCAAAAGATAGGCTGGGCAATGAACCACAGGAAACCATAATCGACTGTCAGCTCCAGACCTGGGGATAACTCTTTGAGTACCGCCTGGCTTTTCGGACCTGCATACAGGGTAGCGCTGGTTTCACCTTGTGCACCGGGTGCAACCGAGAGAGTCGGGCTGGTGAAGCCGATGATGTAGTTGCCTTGGCTATCTTTGCGGGTCTGAACAGCGTTGGTGGCATTGTGATCGGGAATCCACGCAGTCACGAAGTAGTGCTGCAGCCATGCAACCCAACCGCCCTGGACAGTTTCCTTGACCTGGCCCTTGTCGATATCTTTCATCGACACTTTCTTGTACGGCTCGGCCGCAGTCCACAGGGCAGCGCCCAGGTAGGTAGCGGTGCCAGTAGCAGTCGTCGAAGAAGGATCGGAGCTCGCATCGCGCTTCAATTGCGCGAACAGATTACCGGACCAGGGTTGTGCGCTCTGGTTATCCACAACGTAAGTCATGACCAGATCGTACAGACCGCGCTTGAAGGTGAAGCGCTTGATGTAATTGACGCCGTTTTCCGAGAATTTCAGATCCACGACCATCGTGTCCTGGCCATCAGCCAGTTGATAAGTCTTTTGTGTGGAGGTGTAAACCGGACGACCGGCAGCGCGTGCATCCGGACCATTGGTCCCGGTCAGGCCGCTTTGTGCCAGAAAAGTACGCTCGCCGCCGTTGTCGAACAACTGGAACGGAACGTCAGGACGATCCTGACGACGCGGGTACAGAGGCAAACGGAGCTGAACGACGTCGCCACCCACCGGATCGATCGCCAGATCGAGCACATCGGTCTTGACGTGGATAAGGTCTTTGCTGGCTACGGCCGGAGTTTCAAGAGGTGCTGCAGCCGTATTGGCAGTAGCGCTTGCGCTTGGAACATCGGCACTTGCAGAACCATTAGTACCAGCGGCCGTGTCCGGAATACCCGGTGCGGTGCTGCTGGCTGCAACATTCTGGGTCGGCATGGCAGCCTGGCCATAGTCTTGGTTCCATTTCAGAACCCCGACGTAGGTCACGATTGCCAGGGCGACGATCAGGATCGTGCGTTTAATATCCATGATTACTCGGCCATCGAAGAAGAACGGGAGGTGGGGATAGCTGGAACCGGGTCATAACCACCGGGATTCCATGGGTGACAGCGACCAAGACGACGAATTGACAGCCAGCCACCGCGCAAAAGGCCATGATTTTCGATGGCTTCATACGCGTAGCAGGAGCAACTGGGGTAGAAACGACAGTGACTGGCCATCAGCGGGCTAATGGCATAGCGATAGAACTGGATCGGAACGAGTGCCAGTTTACGCATCTGGACTGTCTACCCCTGCAGGTTCGGATTTTTCTTCCGGAATGGGTCGGCTACGCGCCAGACGTTTCCAGAGCTTGCCGAAATGCTGAATCAGTTCAGGGTTTTCTACGTCACCCAAGCCTTTGCGCGCGACGATAACGATATCCCAACCGACCAAACTGTCTTGGTGTTGGCGAAATGATTCGCGCATCAGGCGTTTCAAACGATTGCGCTCGACGGAGAGCTTCACGCTCTTTTTACCTATCACAAGCCCCAGGCGGGGATGATCGAGGTCGTTGTTGCGCGCAAGGAGCAGGAGATTTTTCCCCGGAACCTTGCCGGTAGGGGAGTCAAAGACTGCCTTGAAATGCCGGGGAGTGAGCAAACGCTTTTCCCGACTGAAGTCTCGACTCACCTCCTGTGCCGATTTATCAAACTGCCAGACGCTTACGGCCTTTGGCACGACGACGCGAAAGAACTGCGCGGCCGTTTTTGGTGGCCATGCGTGCACGGAAACCGTGGGTGCGGGCGCGCTTGATAGTGCTGGGTTGGAAAGTACGTTTCATGGCGTGTTACCTGGTTCGTCCACTACGGGCCGGAATGGCCCCCGTTTTAAGAGACCGGGGATTCTAGAGAAAGCAGGCTCGCAGGTCAATTTCCAACCAGCTTTTCTTCATAGGCATCTTTTTATAGCTGGGCGCCTTCTTCCTTTCGTTCAACGCTACGCTAACCCGCTCCGGTTATAGAAATAAAAAGAAGAGAGTATTTAAAGCTTCTTTATAAAGCTTATAACTCTTACGCAGCGCCTTTCTGTGGATAACATCTTACAGCCCTTGTTATTCAATGTGTACAGAGGTCAGAAAGGTTGTCGAGAAGCGGTGCCCTGCCTGTGCCGGACCTTCGGAAAAGCTGTGCATGGAACGCCTTTTTATCCACAGGCGAGTTATGCACAGAGTTTACGCCTGACTTATGCAATGGGCTGAAGATGGGTTATCCACAGAGCTTATGTGTTGACCGTTTGTCGTCTGCTTCATGCATAAATCGTTGATTTATAGCTCTCTGTGAGCAACCTACATGTGGATAAGTCGCCTCTGGGTCGTTACAATGGCGGCTGTTTTTGCCTCACCGGCTTTCAACTCAGGGGATATCCGTGTCAGTGGAACTTTGGCAGCAGTGCGTGGAGCTTTTGCGCGATGAGCTGCCTGCCCAGCAATTCAACACTTGGATCCGTCCGCTACAGGTCGAAGCCGAAGGCGACGAGTTGCGTGTGTACGCACCAAATCGTTTTGTTCTCGATTGGGTCAACGAAAAATACCTCGGTCGTTTGCTTGAGCTTCTCGGCGAACACGGTCAAGGGATGGCCCCTGCTCTTTCCTTATTAATAGGAAGCAAGCGCAGCTCCGCACCCCGTGCCGCTCCGAATGCGCCATTGGCCGCCGCAGCGTCCCAGGCACTGTCTGCCAATTCGGTCAGCAGCGTCTCGGCACCGGCTCCTGCCACAGCTGCTCCGGTTGCTGCCGTGGCGACGCCGGCACCTGTTCAGAACGTTGCAGCACACGACGAGCCGTCGCGTGACAGCTTTGATCCGATGGCAGGTGCCAGCTCGCAACAGGCGCCCGCTCGCGCAGAACAGCGTACCGTTCAGGTAGAAGGCGCGCTCAAGCACACCAGTTACCTGAACCGTACGTTCACGTTCGAGAATTTCGTCGAGGGTAAGTCCAACCAGCTGGCACGCGCTGCGGCCTGGCAGGTTGCCGACAACCCCAAGCATGGCTACAACCCGCTGTTCCTTTATGGCGGTGTCGGTCTCGGTAAAACTCACTTGATGCACGCAGTAGGTAACCACCTGCTGAAGAAGAATCCGAATGCCAAGGTCGTGTACCTGCATTCGGAGCGCTTCGTCGCAGATATGGTCAAGGCCTTGCAGCTCAATGCAATCAACGAGTTCAAGCGTTTCTACCGTTCAGTCGATGCACTGCTGATCGATGACATCCAGTTTTTCGCCCGCAAGGAACGCTCGCAGGAAGAGTTTTTCCACACGTTCAACGCGCTGCTGGAAGGCGGACAGCAGGTCATCCTGACCAGCGACCGCTATCCCAAGGAAATCGAAGGCCTTGAAGAACGACTCAAGTCGCGTTTCGGCTGGGGCCTGACGGTTGCCGTCGAGCCTCCGGAGCTGGAAACCCGCGTCGCGATCCTCATGAAAAAAGCAGATCAGGCCAAGGTCGATCTGCCTCATGACGCAGCGTTCTTCATTGCCCAGCGCATTCGCTCCAACGTCAGAGAGCTGGAAGGTGCGCTCAAGCGCGTCATCGCTCACTCGCACTTCATGGGCCGCGACATCACCATCGAGCTGATTCGTGAGTCGCTGAAGGACTTGCTGGCGTTGCAGGACAAGCTGGTCAGTGTGGATAACATTCAGCGCACCGTCGCCGAGTACTACAAGATCAAGATCTCCGATCTGCTGTCCAAGCGTCGTTCCCGCTCTGTCGCCCGGCCTCGCCAGGTCGCGATGGCGCTCTCCAAGGAACTCACCAACCACAGTCTTCCGGAAATCGGTGACGTGTTTGGTGGCCGTGACCACACGACCGTCTTGCACGCGTGCCGAAAGATCAACGAGCTCAAGGAATCCGATGCGGATATCCGCGAGGACTACAAGAACCTGCTGCGCACTCTGACTACGTGATAACGCCAGTGCAGCTCATCAAGGCAAGGGACTAGACCATGCATTTCACCATTCAACGCGAAGCCCTGTTGAAACCCCTGCAATTGGTCGCCGGCGTCGTCGAACGCCGCCAGACCTTGCCGGTTCTTTCCAATGTGCTCCTGGTCGTAGAAGGTCAGCAACTGTCGCTGACCGGTACGGATCTGGAAGTCGAACTGGTTGGCCGCGTCCAGCTGGAAGAGCCCGCCGAACCTGGAGAGATCACGGTTCCTGCGCGCAAGCTCATGGACATTTGCAAAAGCCTGTCCAACGACGCGCTGATCGATATCAAGCTCGACGACTCGAAGCTGATCGTCAAGGCGGGGCGTAGCCGGTTCACCCTGTCTACCTTGCCCGCCAATGACTTCCCGACCGTCGAAGAAGGCCCGGGTTCGCTGACGTTCAACCTGGTGCAGAGCAAACTGCGCCGCCTGATCGAGCGCACCAGCTTTGCAATGGCCCAACAGGACGTTCGTTACTACCTCAATGGTATGTTGCTGGAAGTGAGTGCGGGCATCTTGCGCGCCGTGGCTACCGACGGCCATCGTCTGGCGATGTGCTCGATGTCTGCCGATATCGAACATGCTGATCGTCATCAGGTGATCGTTCCACGTAAAGGTATTCTCGAAATGGCGCGCCTGCTGACCGAGCAGGACGGTATGGTCAGCATCGTTCTGGGTCAGCATCACATCCGTGCGACCACTGGCGAATTCACCTTCACCTCCAAACTGGTGGATGGCAAGTTCCCTGACTACGAGCGCGTGCTGCCTAAAGGTGGTGACAAGCTGGTGCTCGGTGATCGTCAGGCACTGCGTGAGGCGTTCAGCCGGACGGCGATTCTGTCCAACGAGAAGTACCGTGGCATCCGTCTGCAACTGGCCAGCGGTCAATTGAAGATTCAGGCCAACAACCCCGAGCAGGAAGAAGCGGAAGAAGAAATCAGCGTCGAGTACAACGGTGACTCGCTGGAGATCGGTTTCAACGTGAGCTACCTGCTTGACGTGCTGGGCGTCATGACGACCGAACAGGTGCGTTTGATTCTGTCCGACTCCAACAGCAGCGCCTTGGTGCAAGAGTCCGATAACGACGATTCCGCCTACGTCGTCATGCCGATGCGTCTGTAACTTCATGTCCAGCGCAACCTAGATGTCTCTTAGTCGCGTCTCGGTCACCGGGGTGCGCAATCTGCACCCGGTGACCCTCTCCCCCTCCCCGCGTATCAATATCCTCTACGGCGCTAACGGCAGTGGCAAAACCAGCGTGCTGGAAGCTATCCATCTGCTGGGTATCGCCCGCTCGTTTCGCAGCAGTCGCTTGCTGCCCGTCATCCAGTACGAACAGCCTTCATGTACGGTCTTCGGTCAGGTCGATCTTGCACAAGGTGGACACAGCAATCTGGGTGTTTCACGCGATCGCCAAGGTGAGTTCCAGATTCGTATCGACGGGCAGAACGCCAGAAGCGCTGCACAGCTTGCGGAAATTCTGCCGCTGCAGCTCATCAACCCTGACAGCTTTAGACTGCTAGAAGGCGCGCCGAAGATACGCAGGCAATTTTTGGATTGGGGAGTGTTCCACGTGGAACCTCGCTTTATGGCCACGTGGCAGCGCCTGCAGAAGGCCCTCAAGCAGCGAAACTCGTGGCTTCGGCATGGTACACTTGACGCCGCTTCACAGGCGGCATGGGACCGTGAGCTGTGCTCGGCGAGTGACGAGATCGACGAGTTCCGCCGGGCGTATATCAAGGCATTGAAGCCAGTCTTTGAACAGACTTTGAGCGAACTTGTCGAGCTTGAAGGTTTGACCCTGAGCTACTACCGGGGATGGGACAAGGAAAAAGAGCTAAGTGCAGTGCTCGCCTCTTCCCTCCACCGCGATCAGCAAATGGGCCACACCCAGGCCGGACCACAGCGAGCTGACCTGCGCCTTAGATTAGGCGCGCATAATGCGGCAGATATTCTGTCTCGCGGTCAGCAAAAGCTGGTGGTCTGTGCACTGCGTATTGCTCAGGGACATCTGGTCAGCCAGGTCCGTCGAGGCCAGTGTATTTACCTGGTAGATGATTTGCCCTCCGAACTGGATGACAACCATCGACGCGCACTTTGCCGCTTGCTGGAAGAATTACGCTGCCAGGTGTTTATCACCTGTGTAGATCAAGAATTTTTGAGGGAAGGCTGGCAGACGGAAACGCCAGTCGCTTTGTTCCACGTGGAACAAGGCCGTATCACCCAGACCCACGACCATCGGGAGTGATTGCATGAGCGAAAACCAAACGTACGACTCGTCCAGCATTAAGGTGCTGAAAGGACTTGATGCCGTACGCAAGCGTCCCGGAATGTACATCGGTGATACAGACGATGGCAGCGGTCTGCACCACATGGTGTTCGAGGTGGTTGATAACTCGATCGACGAAGCATTGGCAGGCCATTGCGACGACATCAGCATCATCATCCATCCAGACGAATCTATCACCGTGCGCGACAACGGCCGCGGTATTCCGGTAGACGTGCATAAAGAAGAAGGCGTGTCGGCAGCCGAGGTCATCATGACCGTGCTCCACGCTGGCGGTAAGTTCGATGACAACTCCTACAAGGTATCCGGCGGTTTGCACGGTGTAGGTGTATCTGTTGTTAATGCCCTTTCAGAAATTCTGTTGCTGACGGTTCGTCGCAGCGGCAAGATCTGGGAGCAGACTTACGTGCATGGTGTTCCACAGGAGCCGATGAAAATCGTCGGTGAAAGTGACACCACGGGCACCCAGATCCACTTCAAGCCTTCCGCTGAAACGTTCAAGAATATCCACTTCAGTTGGGACATCCTGGCCAAGCGGATTCGCGAACTGTCCTTCCTTAACTCCGGTGTCGGCATTGTCCTCAAGGACGAACGTAGCGGTAAGGAAGAGCTGTTCAAATATGAAGGTGGTCTGCGTGCATTCGTTGAATACCTGAACACCAACAAGACGCCGGTCAATCAGGTGTTCCACTTCAATATTCAACGCGACGACGGCATTGGTGTCGAGATTGCGCTGCAGTGGAACGACAGCTTCAACGAGAACCTGCTGTGTTTCACCAACAACATTCCGCAGCGTGATGGCGGTACTCACCTGGTGGGTTTCCGTTCTGCGCTGACGCGTAACCTGAACAACTACATCGAGCAGGAAGGTCTGGCCAAGAAGCACAAGGTCGCGACTACTGGCGACGATGCGCGTGAAGGTCTGACTGCGATCATTTCGGTCAAGGTGCCTGATCCGAAGTTCAGCTCGCAGACCAAGGACAAGCTGGTTTCGTCTGAAGTCAAAACGGCTGTCGAACAGGAAATGGGCAAGTACTTCTCCGACTTCCTGTTGGAAAACCCGAACGAAGCCAAAGCAGTTGTCGGCAAGATGATCGACGCAGCCCGTGCCCGCGAAGCTGCGCGCAAGGCGCGTGAGATGACTCGTCGTAAAGGCGCGCTGGATATCGCTGGCCTGCCCGGCAAACTGGCGGACTGCCAGGAAAAAGACCCTGCCCTCTCCGAACTGTACTTGGTGGAAGGGGACTCTGCTGGCGGATCAGCCAAGCAGGGGCGTAATCGTAGAACCCAGGCCATCCTGCCGCTCAAGGGCAAGATCCTGAACGTTGAAAAAGCGCGTTTCGACAAGATGATCTCTTCGCAGGAAGTGGGCACCTTGATCACTGCGCTGGGCTGCGGTATTGGCCGTGAAGAGTACAACATCGACAAGTTGCGTTATCACAACATCATCATCATGACCGATGCTGACGTCGACGGCTCGCACATCCGTACCTTGCTGCTGACCTTCTTCTTCCGTCAGTTGCCCGAGCTGATCGAGCGTGGCTACATCTACATCGCTCAGCCGCCACTGTACAAGGTCAAGAAAGGCAAGCAGGAGCAGTACATCAAGGACGACGAGGCCATGGAAGAATACATGACCCAATCGGCCCTTGAAGACGCCAGCCTTCACCTTAGCGAATCGGCTCCGGGTATCTCCGGTACCGCGCTGGAGAAGCTGGTCAATGACTTCCGCATGGTCATGAAGACGCTCAAGCGCCTGTCGCGTCTGTACCCACAGGAACTGACCGAGCACTTCGTCTACCTGCCGCCGATCACGCTCGAGCAGCTGTCTGATCACGAGGGCATGCAGGCCTGGCTGGCACTGTTCGACGCGCGTCTGCGTACCGGTGAGAAGTCAGGTCTGGTCTACAAGGCCAGCCTGCGTGAAGACCGTGAACGTAACGTCTGGCTGCCAGAGGTCGAACTGATCTCCCACGGCCTGTCGAACTACGTCACTTTCAACCGCGACTTCTTCGGCAGCAACGACTACAAGACCGTTACCGCTCTGGGCGCGCAGATCAGCACGCTTCTGGAAGAAGGTGCCTACGTGCAACGTGGCGAGCGCAAGAAGCCCGTCACCGAGTTCAAGGAAGCCCTTGCCTGGCTGATGGCCGAAAGCACCAAGCGCCACACCATCCAGCGCTACAAAGGTCTGGGTGAGATGAACCCGGACCAACTGTGGGAAACCACCATGGACCCGAGTGTGCGTCGCATGCTGAAGGTCACTATCGAAGACGCCATCGGCGCTGACCAGATCTTCAACACCCTCATGGGTGATGCGGTCGAGCCACGTCGTGACTTCATCGAGAGTAATGCGCTGGCAGTGTCCAACCTGGACTTCTGATGAGCGTATGAGCAAACATCAACCCCGGCGAAAGCCGGGGTTTTTGTTTGTGCTCTAAAACAGTTTCGCCAGTCGCAGATTCAAACGTGCCTTCTCCCGGAACCCCTCCTCCACTTCCAGATCCTTGCCGAGTACGGCCTGGACCTGAATTGAACACAGCAAGGTAGAGATGGCTAGCGCTGAACGGGTAATCAGGGTGAGTCGTTGCATGATCTGCTTCCTCAAGGATGATGCGTATCAGCGGCTGAGCAAGCCACTGCCCGGATGGCAGTTGAGGTATTCGAAATACTGGGCCTCACTGGGGATCACTGCGATCTCGTGGTAGAGGCGCAACTGGACCTGAAAGTTAAGGGTCTGTACGTACTGCATGAAGCCGCCGAAGATCGCCACATGAGTGGGATGAGTCTTTGCCCAGCGCTCCAGGTTACTCAGGTCATCGAACCAGGCGAGGCCAAAACTCTTCTCCAAGGGTTCGCCGGTGTCGCTGTCCAGCGCTTGCATGAAGCGACAGCTCAGGCAGCCGACAGTGGCGCCTTCGTCGCGCAGAAACGTCATGCCGCGCTGTAGCACGGGTTGTATGTCGTTCAGATACCTATCGCGTTCCTGTCCGGTGGTGCTGCTCCAGTCCTGTCCGGATCGAATCAGGCACAGGTTATCGCGCCCCGACATACGCACCCTGCCGACGCACAGCGCGTTCGCACTGGAAGGATTGCTGCTGCCTGTCAGTGCATCGGTCTGGGCCAGAGGGATGCGATCGCGGGAACTGCCCCAGTACGCGTGTTCCTGAATAGGTTCACTCATGTGACTGGCCAGATGCGTAACGCCTTCAGGTACATCCGGCGCGGAAAACAATGTTTCGAAACGCTCGGCACTCGGGCAGACGACCTCGAGGAACCATCCCAGTGGCCCGGTTTCACGAGCCGGGTCTTGCCACCAGTGCGCGAAACCCGAGCTGTTGCGCCACTGATTGAAAGCGTCCACGTCGTGCCAGTAAGCGATGGCTATGCAGGTATGGAAACCATCGGCGTCCACGCAACGTGCGCTGTCCCAATACCGCGGTCCTGAATCGCTATCGAACCGAGTGGTTATCGCTGCCAGTTCTGGCAGACCTACCGGATGCAAGGACTGGACGCCGAAATAAGCCATCACCACCTGCCCTGCCAGCGGATCGAAACGCGCGGACCATGCAGGAAAAGGTGGTTGATACCCCTCGGGCAGATTGCTGTTCAGCTTACGCGGCTTGCGCAGATGTTCAGGAATGGCTGAATGCATGTCACACCTCCAGCGCGATGTCAGGCTGAAGCAACTCGATGCACTCGCTGCTGATCGGCAGGCCTGGTAGATCGACTACACATGGGGTGGGATTCGGATTGAACATCAGACGAGTGACGTCGGGACGTGAGTAATGTCCAGTCGGGTCGGCTGCTACCTTGGCGAAGGTCAATGCGGCTGGATCAAGTGTTGCGTAGAGCAGGCCTTCCTCATGTTCGCCCAGCGGAGTTGCCAGATCACTTCCGTCCGGACCGAAAATGCGTGCGTGCCCGCCACCGGCCTGCAACAGGCTGCGCTTGGCGTCACTGTCGCAGAGCATCTCGATCATTTCAGAGGAAACGACTGCACAGGGTGCGAGGACAAAGCACTGCCCCTCTGCGGCATAAATCCGCGAAGCCGCAGTATTGACCTCAGGCCCCAAGGCGCTTGTGGCACTGCGGTACAGGCTGAAGCTCGGCCAGGCGGCGACGTGGATCTGTTCGTTCTGCGCATACATGGCGTACTTGGAAAGCGGTTGCAGGTGCTCCCAGCAGCAAAGCGCGCCCAGAACGCCGACAGGCGTTTCAAACGTACGCAATGAGGCGCCGTCGCCTTCGCCGAACATCGTACGTTCTACATGGGTAGCCTTGAGCTTGCGACGCACGCCAACCGTTTCACCGCGATCGTCGATGATCCACTGACCGATATACAGCGACGCTTTGTGTCGCTCGCTGTAACCCAGCACCACATAGAGACCGAGATGGCGAGCCGCATCGCTGATACGCCGGGCCTGGGCGCTGTCCAGCACCAGAGACTGCTGGTGATAGCGCTGCACCAGTGGCATGTTCCAGGCCGGTGCGTCCAGCCACAAAAACCACGGATAGCCCGGAATCCACGTTTCGGGGAATGCAATCAGGCGGGCTCCGGCGGCTGCCGCCTGCTCCATCAGGGCGATGGTCTTGTCTACGGTGGCGTCCAGATCCAGAAATACCGGCGCGGCCTGTACACAGGCGACTTTCAAGGGCTCTTTCATCGTCAAAAACTCAAGTGGCTGTTGGATGGCCACAGGCTATGGGCTTTTCTGGCGACGGTATTAGGACGAAAAGGAACGGCTTTTTGACTGGAACGGACAGGCCGACAGGAATGGTTTCAGACTTGCATGGCGGTTGGCTTGACGCATCGAAATGCAGGTTGAACGCGATGAGCATTTATTTCGACACCAACAGTATTGCTGTGCAGGAACGAGCAGAGTTCTGGCAGGAAGTGGTGTGCAGTACCTTCGTGCCGCTGGAATGTGCCTTCTCGGATCGACAAAATTTCCACGGTCGTTTGCGCTCGCACAGCATTGCAGGACTGGCCTTGGTAGAGGTGCAGGCCTGCAGTCAGACAGTCGTCCGAGATACCTCGAGTATTTCGCGTAGTGACGACGAGTTCGTATTGGTGAGTCTGGCGCTTGAAGGCCGGGCGCAGGTTTCTCAA